>JAABUM010001323.1_pt1 | contig 37588 bp, 29 predicted proteins | sample 5559161 | NCBI WGS metagenome assembly JAABUM01 (sample SAMN10711868, study PRJNA513369) | rock metagenome | isolation source: Antarctica rocks | place: Antarctica: Victoria Land, Siegfried Peak nord
ATGCTGCGCGGCGAGGCCCCAGCGGCGCCGACGCGCGAGCAGCTCGAAGAGCCCGACGCAGTGGTGACGAACTTCTTGGGGTTGCCCACCGCGCTGGCCGCGATCGCGAGCTCGCGGGCGTCGGATCGCACCCCCGAGAGGCGGTCGTGAATGCCGTCCGCCGAGGCGGGGCGCGATCGCGCGCGAGCCGCGGCGGCAGCGAGAAACAACCCAGAGCGAGCGTGTCAGGAGGCGAGAAGAGATAGCGATCCACGCAGCCGCATAGTTTGGTGATTAGCAGTGAGCACGGTGGCCTTGCCGTGCATCATGGGGCCAAGAAGCGGAGCTGCATCGTTCTCAAAGCGCACCCCTAGATCAGCGGTGCATTGGGAGCAAAGGAAAAATGACGTAACGCTTTTCCTGGCCCGTTACAAGGTGTGCGACTCGCCGGCGCGGCCACTGAGGGTCCTCTTTGGTCAAGGGCCCAGGGCCAAGGCATAGGGGGCAAAGCTTCCCGCCGTTAGGAAGGTTTGGCATGGTCTCGAAAGTGGTCTGGTCCGACGCCCTCACAAGCAGTTCTCATTACCGGCCCCCATGTCGGTCACCGATGATGCGCTGCAAATGTCGCTAGATCGCTACCGCTGAGGCCAAAAAGTTGGACCGAGACTGCATCGATCTCGCTGTCGAGTGTGGCTACGACAGCGCTCAGCATCCTTCTTTCGTCGCCGAGCAGTGATGATCGGATCTCTGTTAAAGCTTCCTTGCGCCGGCGCACGAGATCTACGAGAAGATCGTGGTCGGCATCGCCAGCAGTGCGCCGTGGAATCGGAAGCTTAGCAACCGTGGTCCGCTCCTGGCGGATTCACCGCCAGACCGGGGCGACAGCTGATGATCTGGCCCGCTGGATGAACCCCGTCATCCGCGGATGGATGAACTACTACGGGCGGTTCCGCCGCTCGGCGCTGTCACCACTCCTCCTGCGCGTCAACACCTACTTGGCGCGTTGGGCGCAACGGAAGTACAAGGGACTGCGCGCACACAAACGCCTCCGGGCCTGGTGGGAACGGTTCGTCGCCGCCAACCCCACCGGCTTCGCCCACTGGCAATGGATGCGCCACACCTGCTGCCAGGATGAGAAGAGCCGTGTGACGGGAGACTGTCACGCTCGCATCCGCATCCAGCTCTCTCTCGGGTCACCTTTAGCCCGGCCGCAGATGGCCGATCTGCATGATGTGGGCCAGCAGATCGCCGGTGTCAGAAATGCAGTCCGAGCGGCGCTCGCTGGCAGGCTCAGCAGGCCTGGACTACGGCTGGGCGATGGGATCGAGGACGTCTTCGGCCATGGACCCGGTCTGGGAACGGTGCTCGATTACGTTGAGGTCCGGAGGTGGCCGACCTCACCGCTCGAATCCCAAAGCTCGGTCGACCTGGGTTCACTGCCCCTACCGACGTCGACGTTCCGGGAAGCCCGGGTATCTGGGTCTTCGACCGGCAGGGAGCTCGGGGGGCGAGCGCTGATGCTGCCGTAGAGGCGACGAGGTGTAGCTCGTCTTACTCATCGGCCTCGCCCAGCAGGACGATTTCCACGTGTTTCCTTATTTCGCAGGGCTTCTCAACTTGTCCGACCCGCTAGCCCGAGGACACAAACGTCAGCGCCGTGGTTGCCGTGAGCTTGACTTTGAGCGAGCAAGCGGACGCAATCCGTGTGCGCCAGAAAATGTCGGATGGCCGTTCTACCTTGCTCCAGGAGGCTGAGTCAGCTAAGCGGCCTCGGATGGGATGGGGAGAACGTGAGCGCGCAACACAGCGCATCAACCACAGGGACAGTCGACGCTTCAGGAGGCGCAGCTGCATCAGTCGGGCGGGTAGCCGGGACCGAGGACGCCACGCCGCTGCAGTTCAGCGTCGCGATCGAGGCCAACGCCTACCTCCAGCTCGACGACGTGGTCGTCACCGTCCGCCCGGTACCCGGCGCAGACCCGGTGATGACTGCCGGCATCGTCACCCAGGTTCGGTCCCGGCACGAGGGCGCCAGCTACGGCTCGGACACGTTCCTAATCGCCGACGGGGTGCTGCCCGGTCGCGTGCAGGAGATCGCCGAGGTGTCCACGACCCGGGTTGAGCCGGAGGTCTACGTCCCGCCGACGCCCGGGCAGTTGGTGCGCCGGGCGACCGGTGAGGAGCGGGCCAAGGCGCTGTACTTCGACCAGATGGAGCGCAAGGTCCCGGTCGGGATGGGCCGCGATGGGCTGCCGGTCTACGTCAACTTCGAGTTCCTCGACGGCACCCGCGGCGCGCACGTGTCCATCAGCGGCATCTCCGGAGTGGCCACCAAGACGAGTTTCGCGCTGTTCCTACTCCACTCGATCTTCACCAGCGGTGTGCTAGGCACCAGGGCGCTGAATGCCAAGGCGCTGGTCTTCAGCGTCAAGGGCGAGGACCTGCTGTTCCTCGACCACGCCAACCGGCGCCTCGACGACGACCTGCGGGCCGCCTACGCCGACCTGGCCCTGCCCGCGACCCCGTTCGCGTCCTCGGCGTTCTACGCCCCGCCGATTCCAGGCGACCTGACCGGCCGCCCTCACGTCGTCGGCCGCACGTCGGGGGTCAACGGCTTTTGGTGGACGCTGGCGGAGTTCTGCGCCGGCGAGCTGCTGCCGTATGCGTTCGCCGACGCCGAGGACGAGCGCAACCAGTACACGATGGTCGTCCACCAGGTCGCCACCCGCCTGCGTCTCGACGCGCAGCCCGCCGGCGCCGACGGCGCGGTCAGCATCACCGGAGAGCAGCTGCGGACCTACTCGGATCTGGTCGAGTTCGTCATCGCGCAGCTCGAGGACGACAGCACCCGGGGCGCCTGGGCTGGCCCCGTCACCGGCGTCGGGACGATCAACGCGTTCAGCCGCCGGCTGCGCTCGTCGCTGCGCGCTCTGTCGGGGCTGGTGCGCGGCGACCTGCCCGACCACGGAACCCGCAAGGTCTCTACCGGCAACCAACAGCTGACCGTGGTGGACCTGCACAACCTCATGGAGCGCGCCCAGCGCTTCGTGGTCGGGGTCGTGCTCGCCAGTGAGACCCGCGCCAAGGAGGCCGCCGGGTCCCAGGGGCTGCTGTTCACCATGATCGATGAGCTGAACAAGTATGCCCCGCGGGAGGGCACGAGCCCGATTAAGGAGGCGCTGCTCGACATCGCGGAGCGAGGCCGGTCCCTGGGCATAATCCTCATCGGCGCGCAGCAGACCGCCAGCGAGGTCGAGCGTCGCATCGTGTCCAACAGCGCGGTCAAGGTTGTTGGCCGATTGGACCCAGCCGAGGCCGGGCGACCGGAGTACGGCTTCCTGCCGGCCAGCCAGCGCACCCGAGCCACGCTGGCCAAGCCCGGAGCGATGTTCGTCTCCCAGCCGGAGATCCCTGTGCCGCTCGCGGTGGATTTTCCGTTCCCGGCCTGGGCGACCCGGCAGTCGGAGAGCGCCGGACCGCCGCCGTCAGCCAACGGCAGCAGCGCACCGGGCGCCGGTCGGAACCGGCTGGCGCAGCTGCCGCCGCCGCTGGACGACCAGGCGCCGTTCTGAGCGCACCGCCCACACCACGACGCAGCAACCGGCAGTCTGAGGCAGTTCAGCAGGTCAGCGCAGTCCAGCAGTTCAAGGCACTGGGGGAGGGGCCGAGAAGTGAAATTCCTGCACACGTCCGACTGGCACGTCGGCAAGACGCTCAAGGGTCGCAGCCGGCTCGAGGAGCAGCGCGACGTCATGCGCGAGGTCGTCGTCCTGGCACGCGAGCACGCCGTCGACGCGGTGCTCGTCGCCGGGGACCTGTACGAGACGTCCGCACCGAGCGCCGAAGCCCAGCAGCTGGTCGTACAGACCCTGCTCGCGCTGCGGGGCACCGGCGCCGAGGTGATCGCCATCGCAGGCAACCACGACCACGCCGGCACCTTCGACGCCTTCCGGCCCCTGATGGCCGCCGCCGGCATCACCTTGGTCGGCCTGCCGCGGCTGGCGGCCGACGGGGGCGTGGTCAGGTTCATCACCCACGCCGGCGAGCCGGTGGCTGTCGCGGTGCTGCCGTTCCTGTCACAGCGCTACGCCATCAACGCCGCCGACCTGGTCGCCTTCCGTCCGGATCAGAACGCCGGCTCCTACGACCAGATGGTGCGCGATCTGCTCGCCGACCTGTGCGCCGGCTTCGCCGCCGACGCGGTCAACCTCGTCATGGCGCACCTGACCGTCACCAACGGCCAGTTCGGCGGCGGCGAGCGTGCCGCCCAGTCGATCTTCGAGTATCATATCCCGGCCACCGCGTTCCCGGCCGCCGCCCACTACGTCGCCCTCGGCCACCTGCACCGCCGCCAGCAGATGGCCGCCGCCTGCCCGGTCCACTATTGCGGGGCGCCGCTCGCGGTGGACTTCGGCGAGCAGGAGAACACCCCCGTGGTGTGCCTGGTTGAGGCCGCACCGCGCATCCCGGCCAAGGTCACCGACCTGCCGATCACCTCCGGCCGGCGTCTGCGGACCGTGCGCGGCACCGTCGCCGAGCTCGCCGCTCAGGCCGCCGAGTTCGGCGAAGCCCTGCTGCGGGTGAGGGTCTGTGAGCCGGCCCGCGCCGGCCTACGCGAGGAGGTGCTTGCCGCGCTGCCCAACGCCCTCGAGGTCCGCATCGACGAGGAGTTCGCCGCTCCGGTCAACGCCCCCGCCCCGTCCCAGAGCGAGGCGAGCCGCAGCCCGGCGGAGCTGTTCGCCGAGTACTGCCAGGGGGCGAGCGTGGCCGATGTGCGTGTGGCCCGGCTGTTCGACGAGCTGCACGACCAGGTCGCAGACGTCGCGAAGGCAGGCAACTGATGCGTCCGGTGCTGCTGGAGATGACCGGATTCGCGACGTTCCGCGAGCACACCGTCGTCGACTTCGTCGGCGTCGACTACTTCGCCCTGGTCGGCCCGACCGGTGCGGGCAAGTCCACCGTCATCGACGCGATGACCTTCGCCCTGTACGGCACTGTGCCGCGATGGGCCGACCAGCGCCGGGTCTCCCTTGCGCTGGCTCCTACTACCACCCGGGGCACCGTCCGGCTGGTGTTCGACGTCAGCGGCATCCGTTATGTGGTCGCCCGCGAGATCCGACGCACGGGCGCCAGTGTCGGCATCAAGAGCTCACGGCTCGAGCGCCTTGCCGACCCGACCGGGACCGGGGCCCTGGAGGAGACCACCGAGCAGCTCGCCGCTGACTCGCAAGTCACCACAGCGGTCTCCAAGCTGCTCGGGCTCGAGTTCGACCATTTCTGCAAGTGCGTGGTGCTGCCCCAGGGCGACTTCGCCGATTTCCTGCACGCCAAGCCCTCCGAGCGCGAGGACATCCTCACTGAGCTGCTCGGCCTCGGCGTCTATGACCGGATCCGCGCCGCCGCCGCCAGCCGCAGCACCAGCGAGCGCTCTCGTGCCGCGCTGCTCGAGGAGCAGCACGCCTCCTACGCCGACGCGACTGAGGGCGCCGAGCAGGCCGCCGCTGCGCGTGTCGATACGCTGCGCGAGCTCGAGGACATCGTGACCGAGACGTTGCCGGCCCTGGCTGGCCTCGAGCGGCGGCTGCACGAGTCCGACCAGCACGCTGCCGCCCTCGCCGAGCAGGTCCAGGTGTTGACGGCACCGGCGGTGCCCGACGGGATGTCCGCCCTCGACGAGCAGCACCGCGCGGCCGACGCAGCCCTGTTGGCCGCCGACCGAGCAGCCGGAGAGGCCGACACTGCCACCGCCCACCTCCGCGAGACGAGGGACGCTGCCGGCGAGCGCGCGCCGCTGGAGCAGGCGCAGCGTGATTACCGCGACCTGGGGCAGCGGTTGGCTCGCCAGCCGCAGACCGAGCAGTCGCTGACCGACGCAGAGACGGGGCTCCAGGCCGCCGGCGTCGAGCTCGAGCGGGCCGTGGGCGAGGCGGTGGCGGCCCGCCTCAGCGGCGAGCAGGCCACCGAGGCCCAGGCCCGTGCGGCGGAGGTCGTCGCCCGGCTCAAGTCTGAGCGCGCACTGCTTACGGCGCTTATCGTCCCCGACGGAGTCGCCGAGCTCGACGGAGCGCTGTCGCGTGCGCGCGAGGCCGTCTTGAGCGCCGAGCGTGACAGCGAGCAGGCGACCACCGCGCTAGCCGAGGCGGAGTCGGCCCGCGCCGCCGCCTCGGCCCGTAGCCCGCTGGAGCATGCCGGCCGGCTGCTCGACCAGCTCGGCGAACTCCTCGCGACCGATGCCCGCCTGGCTGCCGCCAGGGACAAGTCCGCCGCCACCCTCACCGAGCGCGCCGAGGACTTGCAGGCGGCACAGGGCCGTCTGGTCCTGGCGCGCCGAGCCGTCGACCGGGCCCGCGAGGCTGATCTGGTCGCGGCGCTGCGTCCGCAGCTTGCGAAGGGCGAGCACTGCCCGGTCTGCGCCCAGACCGTCCAGGTGCTGCCGCCGCCGCTGGTCGCCGCCGACCTGGACGCGGCCAACGAAGAGGTCGAGGCCGCTGGCGTCGGCACCGAGCAGGCTGATAGGCGTCACCGCTCCGACCAGCGCGCCTACGACAGGGCCGACGCCGAGCTCGAGCGGGCACGCCGGGACGCTAGGGCACTTCGGGTCGAGCTCAAAGGAGCCCCCTCGAGCCGCGCCGAAGTCGACGCCCAGCTGGCCGAGGTGAACCGGCTCGACCAGCAATGGACCGACGCCGTCAGTCGGGCCCGCATCGCCGGCACCGGTCAGGAGGCCGCACGGCGCAGCTACGACAGGGCCCGCGCGGCGCAGGAGGACGCGGCCGCGCAGCTGCGCCGTGCACGCGACCCCCTCGTCGTCCTCGGTGCCCCGCAGCCCGGTCCGGACGTGGCCGACAGCTGGCAGCAGCTGGCCGGCTGGGCCGACCGACAGCGCAGCGAGACCGACGCGCTGCTGACCGCCGCCCGCCAGGAAGCGCAGAAGACCGCAGCCGGGCTGGCGACCGCGCATCAGGTGCGGACGTCAGCGACAGCAGCCGAGACCGCTGCCCGCAACGAGCACGGCGCCCGGGACCGCGGGACCTTCGGCGCCCGCGCCGCCCTGGAGCTGTTGCTCGAGGCGGTCGCCACGCTGCGCTTGCGGCTCGTGACGGCCGACGCCCCCGACGTCATTGACGCCCAGCTCCAGCGGCTCGACGAGCTCGACGTTGCCGCCAAGGCCGCCTCCGCCGCGCAGAGCACGGCGCACGATGCTGCCCGCGGCGCCCGACGGCACAGCGAGCAGCTCACCGCCCAGGTGACCACCGCCCGCCGGGATCTGGAGGCCGCCCGCGACCCGCTCGTCGCTCTCGGCGCCCCAGCGCTCGACGGCGGACTGCTGGAGGGCTGGACCACCCTCGTCGGCTGGTCGCACAGCAAGGCCGCCGAGCGCAGCGCAGCGTTGGCCTCAGCGCAAGGCGAGCGCACCGCACGCGCCGAGCGGCTCGCCGCGGCGACCAGCGAGATGACCGGCTGGCTGGTCGCCGCCGGACTCGAGCCGGACGCGCAGCGCCCGACGACCGAGCTCGCCGCCGCCCTGACCGCTTCGGCGGTCGCGACAGCCGCAGCCAAGCACGACACGGTCCGCGGCAACCGACGTAGGGCCGCCGAACTCGCGGCCTTGCGCGACGACGCCCAGCAGCAGGCGGAGATCGCCGGCATGCTCGCGAACCTACTGCGGTCTGAGAAGTTTCCCCGCTGGCTGCAGTCCGCCGCGCTTGACACCCTGGTCCGCGAGGCCTCGGCCAGCCTCTACGAGCTCTCCGGTGGCCAGTTTGAGCTCACCTGCGACCAGCGCGGCGAGTTCCTCGTCGTCGACCGCACCGAGGCGGACTCCCGGCGCCCGGTCCGCACCCTGTCCGGCGGCGAGACGTTCCAGGCCAGCCTGGCGCTAGCGCTCGCGCTGTCGTCGCAGATGTCGTCGCTCGCCTCCGAAGGAGCAGCCCGGCTGGACTCGATCTTCCTCGACGAAGGGTTCGGCACCCTCGACGAGTCCACTCTCGAGGTTGTCGCTGCCACCCTGGAGAACCTAGCCACCGGCGGGCAGCGGATGGTCGGCGTCATCACCCATGTCGCCGCCCTCGCCGAGCGGGTCCCGGTCCGCTACGCCGTCACGCGCGACCAGGCCGGCTCCAAGCTCGAGCGGACCAGCGCGTGAACGCGCCCGCCGGGACCGGGACGGCAATGAGCTTCTCGGTCGACGCGTGGGACCCCAGCTACGGCAGCAGCGGCGACGGCGAGGTCGACCTCGGCCAGTCTGACGCCACGCTGCACCTGGACGTCGAGCTGCCGGAGGACCAGTGGCGGCCACTCGACGGGCCGGCCGGGATGCCGGCCCCGCAGTCGGTGCTGTTCGTCGACGGTGTGCGGCGCATCGACGCCCGCGTGTGGGTCGACGACCCGGCCCTACCAGGGGCCGCCAGCGCCGGGCTGTGCGCCTCCTACGCCGCCGGAGTCGTGTGCTGCTGTGACGGCAAAGCCCACCTGCTGGCCACTGCGGTCCGCCACGGGACGTTCAGCACCGCGCCGCAGACCACCGACATCGTTACCTGGGCCGCGACCTACGACGCCCGCATGTCACCGAGCGTGCCCGGCACCCCGCAGATGACCGGGCTGTCGCTGGCGCTGCAGAACAGGCTCGGGGAGCTCGAGGTCGCGACCGCACTCGACGCCCGCGCCTCTAGCACCTGCGGAGCCGGAGGGGCGGACCTGCTGGTCGTGGATGGCCCGCTGCGCGGGCGTTCCCACCTGCCCCGCATCATCGGGTTCATCAAGACCCATCGCACCGAGTACCTGCCTCCGGCGCTGCACGCGTTGGTCGGACGTCTCGGCCCGACGCAGCGGACCCCGGTGTTCGTGATCGGGTCCAGCTGGGACCGGCACACCTGGTACCTGCGCCTGCCGTGCCTGCCCGGCGGCCCGTGGGCCGGGGTGGTGCGGGTCGAGTGCAGCGCCGACATGGCCCCGGCGGACGCGATCGCGCTAGCCGACCTGAGCCAGGCGACGCTGTGCCGATTCGCCTCCGAGGAGTACAAGGACGCCCGCGCGCCGCAGAATCTGTACCCGATCGCCGGACTGGAGCGTGAGCTGCGCCGCCGGCTGGGCGACCAGCAGCTGCTATACCGGGCGCTGCGCCAGGCTGCTGCCTGAGGCACTCAAACGGGTGGCTCTTCGCCTATCAGGCCTAGCGACAGCAGATTGCCGTGTGATCCCGCAACAGACCTTCGCGCGGTCGACGGCGGCATCTGCCTCAGCTTCGCCGAGAGGCTCCGAGAGCATGAGTCCGCGCTTCCACCCGGCAGGACGAGTTGTCCGTGAGCTCACCGGTATAGCTGACTTCGGCCACTGGACCTCGCACGCAGCCCTTGACGCCGCGAAGCGCGGCAGCATCTCGGACCGTTCGTACCTTGCTGCCTTGTCCGTCAGGCCTGTGGCGTGCAACTTTGCGGTGCGCTCGGAGGGACTCTGGAGGAGCCGTACGACTGGGTCTGGGACAGGCCGTTTGTGCACGTCTGCGGCACGGTCGTTCGCACAGCTGCCGATGAGTACGTATGCAATCCGATTGTTGACCGGATTCCCTAGGTGTGGCGAGACTGTACTCTTGGCACGATCCGAGAAATCGTCAAAGGTGAATCAATCGATGGCTGGCCGGATAGACTTTCCCGAACCCTTCTCCTGGTCCGCTCGAGCGGCTGCCATGTCCTGGCTGCCCGGACCGGTCGAGCAGTGCCTTCCACGCCTGCGGTTCCTACTCTTGGAGATCAGGCGTCAGAGTGCCCTCGACTCCGTGTTTCGCTGGCCAGACGATGGCCACGGGACGACTGTCCGAGCAGCAAGTCGTGGTCTGGCCCGGTCGGGTCTCATCAAGCGGGGGGATCGTCCGGGTTTGGTAGGGCTAACAGAAGAGGCCAACAGATGGCTGGGCGAGGGGGAAGACACCTACCTGATCGCCCTCGCGCACGCGAATATCCGTTTCCTTGGTGAGCTACTATCCGAAATAGATGAACGCACGACGCATGAGGACCTACGAGCCGCCGCCGAGCATAAATACCAGCTGAGCTGGCGGACGCTTGACCAAGTCCATCGTCGGACCCTGTGGCTTAGGGCCGGCGGTTTTGTCGAGCTGTGGCCAAATAACGATCTAGTTCTAACGGAGGCTGGGGCCGCGCTGCGTGATGAGCTTTCTGTCGTGAAGCCGGAGGATCTGCCACACGCTCACTTCAACGAAGATGAAGTGGTGAACCTGGCAGCGCCCCCATCTCGGATCGGCGAAAGGTTGTCGCAGCTTGACGACCCGGCGCTTCATAATCGCCGCCGGGCCATCAGTTACGTCCCAGGCGGGGATATCGTTGGGATCATCCAAGAGCTGGTCTCGGCCGCCGATCCCGCTACAACTAGGAACGAGTTTGTCATTTTCTGTGCCAGACGGTTCGGGATTGCGAAAGCCTCGGCAGAGGCGGCGTTGTCCACGTTAAGAGCGGGCGGTCTGATTGATCAAACAGGGCCGGATAGTTTCTCAGCATCATCCCTGGCAGTAGAGTGGGTCGAATCCGACGACCCAATCGATCTCGTCCGGATTATGCACTGTCATTACGTTGGTGTTGGCGAGACGCTTGAGGCACTGGAACATGCAGAAAGGTCAGGCGAGGTTGCCCAGTGGCTCGAGCATCACTACGACATACCGGTTCTGACTACGACCGAGGTAGCCCGACGCCTTCGTCTGTTGGAGGCAGCCGGCCTGGTCGGTCGCATCACACAGTTTACTTATAAATTGAATCCTCTTGGCCGAGCTGTGTATCGTTCTCTACCCCTCCTTAGGGCTGTCGGAGGCGGCGAGACCAGCGAAGCCGGCGCGTTCGAAGCAGGTTCGGCTCACAACCAGAAGGACCATGAAGCGCATCGAGAGAGCCAAGAACTGGCTCAGGAACTGCGTGAAGCTGCGCTGGATGCCAGTCACTACGTTCGACTGGAACGTGCGGCTGCGGCCGCCTTGCAGTTCCTTGGTTTTGATGCGGAGCACGTTGGAGGGCCGGGCAACACCGACGTTCTCGTAACAGTATGGCTCAGTCCGACAGATACGCGAAGAGTCATCGTCGACGCTAAAGCTTCGGCAGGCGGAAGCGTCGAGGAAAGGTCAATCAATTGGGAAGTCCTAGAAGACCACAAAGCAGCACACCGGGCCTCGGGCATTGCGGTTATTGGTCCGGCTTTCGTGGGCCGATCCGATCAGTGGGCTGCGAAGCACAACGCGGTACTGATCACGACTGATGAGCTAGCTGAGTGGCTAGTCCGACATGGGCAGGTTCCGGTTTCGAGAGAAAAGATCTTCGCGCTGTTCGATCGTGTTGAGTCGGGAGTACTTGCTGATGCTTGGGAGAGCGTGGTTCACACGCAGCGAGTCTTTGCAGACGTTGCGACCCAGCTCTGGAGAGCAGCTCATGATCCTGTTCATGTAACAGCGACGGGTGGGGCCCTAACCCGGCGTGATCTCTGGATGATGATGATGAAGGAGGGCTCCGGCGGAGCGGAGCTGCCCGAAATTGACTGGGCCTTGCAGCTTCTGTCATCTCACTTGGTGGAGGGAGCCGTTCAGGGGCAACCCGGTTACGTGGCACGTGAGAGTCCTGAACTGATCGCTGCTCGACTCAGATCAATCGCGAGGGAGCTTGAGATGATGGGCGCTCAAGTGCCGTCCAGACCAAACCCGGAGCCGGGCGACGATCGCAAGAGGTCGAGCCCGACAGTTCGAAGCCTTGGTCCTCGGCCAGCAGACGTTAGGGCATGGGCACGTGCGCAAGAGCGGCATATTCCCAGACGCGGCCGGCTGCCCGGTGATCTCGTCGCTCAGTACGAGAGCTGGCTCTCCGGGAATGAAGGCACGTCGAGTGCTGGTGACCCCGCTCAGTGACTCATGTATTCGCGCGAGGTCCACTCGACCGAGACTTACTCGCGGTTGGCCCTCGTGCCGGCGACCAACCTGCCGCTCCGCCGCGGCGACAGCACAGTCTCGCGTCACGGCACCGCATCACTCGCGCGGTCCGAGGACGGGCCGACGGAGGAGGCCCGCTCGCGGGCCGCCCTGCGGCGAAGCCGCAGTCTTGATCTCGTACAGACGTTTGTCACACAGGGCTGGTCGTTGGGCCCTCGGGACCGTCGCCGGGGTCGCCACGATAGGTTGACGTCGCACTTGCATGACCACCGGACTCAGCTCAGTGGCAAGGGCGCGAAGCGTCCGCGGCAGCCTTGTCGGTGGGTCGGCGCTCAGGGCTGGCGCTAAGGCGAATCCGGTCGAGGAGACTCCATCGGTAGGCATGGTCCCGGCGTTCGAGAAGCACCAGCTGGCAGTGGTCGATGCGAACTGTGACCCGCGGTAGGGGGCGTAGACGCTCGATGATGTTGCGGAGGGGGCGCGCGGCGACGGCGGCGTTGCAGTAGGCGATGCCGATGTGCGGTCGAAACTCGGCGGCCGGTGGGGTGCGAGGCGTGCGGCTCGTGTTCTTTAGGGCGTCCCCAAGCGCTGATCGCAATTGGTTCACCGGTCGCCAGGGGTCGACGCTGAGGCGAACGGCTCCTGCCGACCCGGCCAATGGCCCGACTTCGAGTGCAAAGGGTGGGATCGACTTGGCGGCGCTTAGGGCCGCGGCTTGCGCGATAGTGACGTCCTTGGCGGCGATCTCGTCCTCGAACCCGAGTCGCTTCACAGTCAGGTGCAGATGGTCGAGTGGAACGAGGTCGAGGTACGGCAGGTCTAGCTCAGCTTGGCAGCGAGCTGCCAGCTCGATGACTTGAGCATCGTCGACAGTCAGGTACCAGTAGTAGGCCCGCCGGCCTTCACTCCAGCCCGGACGATCCCAGTGGTTGTTCATCGACTCCAGCCGGCAGAAAGCGTCCCACTCCAGGGCGGGGCCGGGGACGGCGAGGCTGCCGGCTTCTGGTTTCACTTTCGAGCGGACACAAGGCTCAGGGTTGACGCCAGCTTGTTCAGCTCGGGGAGTGGTCCGAACCGGGACGCTGAGGCCAAGAAGTCACTGCTGCGCTGCACGACGGAGGTGATCGGTTTCTCGGCTGAGATAGTCAGGGCTTCGGAGACCAGCGCGGACGCCCGCTCAACCTGGGGGTGTGCGGTCTGGATCAGCGACCGGGCGACGTCAAGGCGGACCAGTGATTGGCTCCAGACCGAGTCGGAGGCCTCACAGGCAGGGAGGGCGGCGGCGGCGTGCTGCTCGACCTCGGCGTGGTCGCGCAGGTCCACGAAGACGGTGACCGCGTTTGCAGCGGTGCGGGCCTGGCCGTACGCGCCGAAGGAGATGCACGAGGTGATCCCGGGGGAGGTGTCGCCGCGAGAAGCGGCGGCGTAGGCCAAGTCAACCGCGTGGCGGGCGCCGCGGCCGTCACCGAGACGGGCCAGTGCCCGTGCTTCCCCGTTGATGCCAAGACGGATTGCTTGTGGTCCCCCACGGGCGTAGCGCTGGCCGTCTTCAGCGGTTGCCAGGGCGGCGCGGTAGTCACCGGCGTAGTAGGCGGACAAGCTTGCTGTGCCTCGGCTCCAGGCCTGCAGCTCGGGGTCGTCGGCGTAGCCGGCCAACGCGAAGGCTTCGGCGCAGTAGGCGTCGGCGAGCTTGAAGCGGCCGAGGTTGACGGACATGTAACCCAGCAGCCCCGAGAGCCGGCCGGCCACGCGGAACAGTCGCTGTCGGGGTCCCGGCGGCTGAGGGGTCCGTAGCTGCTGTTCGATCTGCCGGCGATGCCGGGTTAGCCTGCCGATCAGCTGGGACGGACCAGCAGTCTCGTACTCATCAACGACAACATCGACGAAGCTCTCGAGTGCGTTCAACTGCTCCACGCTGGTTGGCGAGGAAGCAAGCCACGCCATCCGCTCGGCCACTTCGGCGGGGGAGTCGCAGGCAGTGTCGACGGGCGGTCCAAAGGACTCCGTCAATTGCAATGCACGGCCCACGTCGACTGTGTCGAGCACGGCGCTAAGCAGCCGCCGGTAAAAAGGCGAGGGAGCCTTTGCTGCCCGCTCCCACTTCGAGACCATGTCCGCGTTGACGCCCACCTGCCGGCGGTCCTGGTCCCATGCTGCCCGGGCAATGGCGTCGGCGAGCTCTTGCTGCGTCCAGCCCTTGCTTTCGCGGCCGACTCTTATGGAGGCGAGAGCCGTTGTCGTCACACGCCCTCCTCCCTCCACCGAACGATTCAGGCCGTTCTACGGTCCTGTGACCGTAACTGGACTGAGCGGGTGACTCCAGCAGGACTACCAACGGGACTAGCAGCGGACTAGCGGCCGGACCTTCTCCGCAGCCGCCGGTCGAGTTGTCCTGGTTGGGCAGCGTCTGGCTGCCCGAGCTGATGGAGGCACGATGAAGAACCTGCCGATTGACACGTCGGGGATGACGTTGCTGTGTGCTGCGGCGCCGGTGGCTGTGGTGGACTTCGAGTCCAAGCGGCCCAAGGCAGACGAGAACGGTGTGCCGCTGTTCACCGTTCTCCTGGTTGTGCTGCACGACGGCGGCGCGGAGATCATGCCCGTCCGGCTGTCCGGGTCGCCGTCGGGGCGGCTGGTGCAGGGCACACCTGTGACGGTCGCCGGTCTGATGGCGACGCAGTGGACGATGGGTGATCGGTCGGGGGTGTCGTTCCGCGCCGACCGGATCGAGGCCACTGCACCAGCCGCTTCCTCGGGGCCGGTAGCGGGCAACGGGTCTGCCGCGTCGAGCCCGGCGGGGAAGTGAGCCGGCGATGCGCTTCAAGGTCGTCCTCGTGATGCTGCTGATCGCCGCGATCGCCCCGACGCTGTTCGTCCAGGTCGCCCACGCTTCCATAACGGGGGCGCTGTCGATGCTCCAGCAGCTCGTCGCCGGAGGCGGTCATGCCTAACCCCGGCTACCCGCCGGCTGGTGCCTACGGCCCGGCCCGGCCAGCACCGGCGCCGGCACTGTTCGACCTGGTGCTGCGCATCCTGGCCGGGGTGTGGGTGGAGCTGACCCTGACCGGTCTGCTGCTGGCACCAGCGGTGCTGCTGGCAGTGCTGGTGCATCCCCTGGCCGGCGCCGCCCTGGTGCTGGTCGTGGTCGTGGTCGTGCTGAGCGTGCCGGTGCTGCGCGCCTGGCTGGGCCGGCTGCTGTACGGGCGGATCGTCCGCCGGCAGTTCGACGGCGCGGTACGGGCCGCTCTGATCTGGACCTACCGGGACCAGACCCCCAAGGTCCGCCGCCTCGAACGTGTCCCGGCGGGGGAGGTGCTGCATGTCGCCGTCCCGGTCGGCGGCACCATCAGCAACCTGCAGGACTCGGCTGAGACGTTGGCCGCTGCACTGCAAGTCCGCGAGGTCCGGATCGAACGAGACCCGGACAACGCCCGCCGCGGCGCCGTCGCCCTGGTCCGCCGCGACCCACTCACCCAACCCGCGCCCCCCTGGCCGCAGCTCGACGCCGGCCCGCTGAACCTGTGGGCCCCGGTGCCGGTCGGCGTCGACGACACCGGACGCCAAGTCGCCCTGTCGCTGCCGGAACGCAACGTGCTGCTCGGCGGGGAACCAGGAGCCGGCAAGTCGGCGGCCCTGTCGCTGCTTGTGGCTACTGCTGCGTTGGATCCTGATGTGCGGCTGCACCTGTTCGACGGCAAACTCGTCGAACTCGCCTGCTGGGCCGGCGTCGCCGACCACACGGTAGGGCCGGACACCGAACAAGCCAACCTCGTGCTGCGCACCTTGCAGCAGGAGATGGAAACCCGCTATCTGGCGTTGCTGGCGAACAAGGCCCGCAAGGTCACCCCGGCAATGGGCCTGCCGCTGCATGTGCTTGTCGTCGACGAACTCGCCCACTACCTGCTGGCACCGGACCGCAAGGTCCGGACCGAATTCGCCGAGCTGCTGCGTGACCTGGTCGCCCGCGGCCGGGCTGCTGGGCTGATCGTGCTGGCGGCGACGCAGAAGCCGGCGCATGACGTCATCCCCACCGCGTTGCGGGACCTGTTCGGGGTCCGCTGGGCGCTCCGGTGCAACACCCCGCAAGCATCCGACACCATCCTGGGCTCGGGCTGGGCCTCAGCCGGTCATACGGCCAGCACCATCGACCCGGCCCACCGTGGTGTCGGGCACCTGCTGCACGAAGGCGGCACCCCGACCCGGCTGCGTTGCCACTACCTCGACGACACCGACCTTGCCGAGCTGGCGGTACGGGCTGAGGTCATTCGTCAGACGTCGCCTGATGAGGTCCCGGTGGCTGTGACCGCCGTTTCCGCAGCGTCGTCACCGCCATCAGAGCGCACGCGGCGGCTGCCCAGCCAGCGAGCGTTCCGCCGATGAGGTCCGCCGTTTGGTGCGGTGTCCGCAGCCACAGGGCGACCGACGCGAGAGCGAGTACGACAGTGACGACGAGCCAGTACGCCGGTGACGTGGCCAGGTGCCGGAGCCGGGTGCTGCGAGCTGGCATGGCCTTTGTCTACGCGAGTTTGGTTCAGCGTCGCTCGGGGGGTTGGTGATGAACGTGTTCTACGACCCGGAGCTGCCAGCTACCCATCGCCTGGCGTTGGAGCAGATCGAGCTGCTGCGTGACCGCCTGCCGGCTCGGCTCAGGTTCGCCGGTGGGCAGGTCCGCGAAACTGTCGAGCTGCTGCGTGCCCACGGGCTGGCCGCCGCCCTGGACGTCAGTCCGGACGACTGTCTGGAGCTGGCCGACGAGCTGCAGGCTGCCGCTGAGCGGGTCTGCGCCGAGCTGGCCGCCACCACGCCGCAGCCGCTGTCAGCCCCGCTGTCGGTACCGCTGTCGTGGGACGGCTGGCGCCCATTCCGTCAGGAGGACGCGTGAGACCGTCCGTGTCCCCGGCGCTGGAGGTGCTGTCGCCGACTGTCCGCTCGGTGTTGGCCCGCGCTGCCGACCCCGGCTACGACAAGTGGGCTGCGCAGCTGAGGCACGCCGGCTACTGCCGTCGGCCGGTCCGCCTCATCGGCTCCAGCATCACCGTTGAGGAAACGACGGGTGTGGTGCGCTCACGTTTCGACACCGCCACCGAACCGGACGGGATGCTGCTCAAGGCGTGCCGCAACCGGCGGACGACGGTGTGCCCGACGTGTGCGGAGACTTACCGGGCCGACTCCTACCAGCTCGTCGCCGCCGGACTGGCAGGAGGCAAGAGCGTTCCTGACACCGTGGCTGCTCATCCCCGGCTGTTCGTCACCCTGACCGCGCCGTCGTTCGGGTCGGTGCACTCGCGGCGGGAGACCGAGGGCGGCCAGGTCCGTCCCTGTCGTCCGGCGCCCGGTCATTGCCCGCACGGCGTCCGGCGTGGCTGCAACCGCCGGCATCCTGCCGGGGAGGAACTGCTGGGCCAGCCGATCTGCCCCGACTGTTTTGACTATGCGGGTGCGGTGTTGTGGCAGGCCCAGACCGGGGAGCTGTGGCGCCGGACCACTATCGCGATCGTCCGTCAGCTCGCCCGTCAGGTGGCCCGTCCCGTCCGCCAGGTGCTTACCGAGGTCCGGCTGTCCTACACCAAAGTCGTGGAGTACCAGACCCGCGGGCTGGTCCACTTCCACGCCGTCGTCCGCCTTGATGCCAAGCCACCGGCAGATGACCCGCTGCTGGTGCTGCCGCCCCCGGCGGGCTACACCGTGGCGATGCTTGCTGCCGCGGTCAGCACGGCTGCCGTGACCGTCACCACGCCGGCAATGACCGCTGACCCGGACCGGCCGGCGAGCATCGGGTGGGGCAGCCAGGTCGATGTCAGCACCGTCCCGACACGGCCCGGTGATGACGGCGGGGCACGTCAGGTCGCCGGCTACCTGGCGAAGTACGCCACCAAGAGCACCGACGACTCCGGCGCCCTCGACCACCGGCTCTCCGGACCCGACGACATCGACACCCTCGCAGTCAACGCCCACCTCCGCAGGCTCGTCGCCACCGCCTGGCGGCTCGGTGGCCTCGAACACCTCGCCGGGCTGCGGCTACGCACGTGGGCACACACCCTCGGCTACCGCGGGCACTGGGCCACCCGCTCCCGGCGCTACTCGACGACGTTGAAGGCGCTGCGCGAAGCGCGCCAGCAGTGGCATCACGCCGCCACCGACCAGTTCGAGGACACGGACGTCGTGCGTGTGGCGAGCTGGCGCTTCGGTGGCCGGGGCTTCCGTAATGCAGGAGATGCCTGGCTCGCCGCAACTGGCGCCAAGAGCCAAGCGCTCGTGCGTCAGGAGTGTCTCTACAGCCGCTTCACAACCGCAGCATGAACAGATGGAGGAATCGGAACATGGCACTTCCAGTGCTGACCGGCGCTGTCAGCCCGGACACGACCGAGCGAGTCGTCCTGCCTGTACCCCTGGACAAGCTTCTGCGACCAGAGCAGGTTGCGGAGGTGCTCGACGTCAGCCGGAACAAGGTCTATGAGCTGATGGCCGCCGGCCGGCTTCGCTCCTTAAAGATCGGTCGCGCTCGCCGAGTCACGATCGTCGCTCTCCAAGACTTCATCGCCAACTGTGGTTCGGACTGACGTGGCAACCGGCGGTCGGCGTCGGGGGCACGGCGAGGGTGCGGTGTACCGGCGCGCTGATGGCCGGTGGGTCGCGATGCTGGACCTTGGGTGGCAGGACGGCAAACGGCGTAGGCGGGCGGTCTACGGCAAGACGCGAGCGGAAGTGGTCTCCAAGCTTCAGCGACTGCAGGAACAGCAACGTCACGGCATCGACCTGGCGGCCCCCACCTGGCTGCTGAGAGACTGGCTCGCGCTCTGGCTCTCGGACGTCAAGCAAAACGATGGAACACGCCCGTCCACCTGGCATCGCTACGACCAGGTCGTTCGCACTCACCTCGTCCCAGCGCTCGGGCAGCGCCGGCTGGATCGCCTGACCGCAACTGAGGTGCAGGCCTTCCTCAACGCGTGTCAAAGCCGACTGGCGCCAGGGACCGTGGTCAAGATCCACGCTGTCCTCCGTGTAGCGCTCAGTGATGCCGAGCGACTCGACCTCATCGCGAGGAACCCTGCAAAGGCCGCTCGTCCTCCGAGGAACGTGCCGGCGGAACGGCGCTCTCTGACGCCGGCTGAGGCTCGACGGCTTCTTGATGTCGCGCGCGGTGAGCGGCTTGAGGCAGCCTTTGTCGTGGCGCTCACGACGGGACTCCGGCGAGGCGAGCTGCTTGGTCTCTGCTGGGAAGACCTCGACTTTGCCGCGGGCACCCTCGTTGTCCGTAGGAGCTTGCAGCGAGTGCAGGGTCAACTGGCCTTCGTTGCACCGAAGACGCACCGCTCAGCCCGACGATTGCCGATGCCGTCTAGGACACGACAGGCACTGGAGGAGCATCGGGTGCGCCAGAACCGCGAACGGCTCGCGCTCGGACCCGACTGGCAGGACCTGGACCTTGTGTTTGCGACAGGCGCAGGCACACCAATAGAGCCCCGAAATCTCAACCATCGCTTCGAGCTGCTGCGAGAGCGCGCCGAGCTTCCTTGGCTGCGACTGCATGACCTTCGGCACGCCTGCGCGACGTTCCTGCTCGCGCAGGGTGTGGAGCCTCGGGTGGTGATGGACCTGCTCGGCCACTCAACCATCCGGCTGACGATGGACACTTACGGACATGCGCTCCCCGAGCGCCGCGAAGCCGCCGCCCGCGCCATGGATACGGCGCTTGCATGACGTTGACCTCGAAAGTGGCTGTCCGTTGGCAACAGTTAGGCAACACGTGGTGCTCTGGTCGACGCCAGGCCACCGGGCCCAGAGCACAGATGGCCAGGCCAGAGTGGTGGAGACGAGGGGAATCGAACCCCTAACCCCCGCCTTGCAAAGGCGGTGCTCTGCCAATTGAGCTACGTCCCCTGACCTTCTGACGAAGGTGGTCTGGCTAGCGCAAGTCGACCGGCGCCGTGGCCTGTGTCCAGACGTCTTCGTCGTTCGGCGTTCGCTTGCGGCGGGCCGCTGCGAGCGCCGCTGCCCCCGCAGCCAGCAACACGAGCCTGCGTAGCACGACGCCTCCAGTCACAGCCCCGGGAGTGGACCTGGGAGGACTTGAACCTCCGGCCTCTTCCTTATCAGGGAAGCGCTCTAACCGACTGAGCTACAGGTCCGCTCGGCGTGGACGACCGCATCCATCGCCCTCGCCATGCTACTGGACCTACGCCAGCCACATTGCGAACCAGCCGCTGCTCAGCGCTCGACAAGCGTGACGTCGACACCGCCGACGAAGTCCGAGCACAGGTTGTAGAGCAACGCCCCGATGGTCGAGAGCACGGTCAGCACGACCACGTTCACCACACCGATCAGCGCCGCGATCGTCATGACCCGGCTGAAACCGAGCCACTTGTCGATGCCACCACCGCTCTTGTCGGTCAGGGTCGATGCCGCGTCGATGACCGAGGCAAACACGCCCGCCTTGTCGAGGACGAACCACAGTGCCGCCACCGCGACCAGCAGCACGATGAGCAGGCAGATGCTGAGCACCAGCGAGAGCTTGAAGACGCTCCACGGGCTGACGTTGCTGACGCGCAAGCGCGCACGACGGGCTGACGACCGAGCGGGCAGCTGCGTCGTCGTTGGCGAGCCCTGCGGGCGCCCGGACATGTCCGGTCGGCGTTGGACGCTCCCGTTGCCACCGCCCGTGTACTGGGTGCCGTAAGCGGAGGCCGCGGGGCTGCCCGGTGGTCGGCCGCCCACGGCAGCGCCCGCAGTGCCGGCGGCACCCCGCGTGGCGGGCCCGGGGTCGGTCACAAGCGTCAGCCCTTCGTCGGTTCGTCAGGAGCGCCGGCTACCTCACCTGACTCAGAAGCATCCTGCTCCGCGTTGCGCGCCAGTCCAACAACCTCGACACCGTCTGGCAGGTTCATGAGCCGCACTCCCATGGTCTGCCGGTCGGCGCGGCGTACGCCACTGGCTACGGTACGCAAGACGCCCGCGCCGCTGGTGATGGCATACAGCTCGTCGGAGTCGCTCACGATCAGGCTCGCGACGAGGACGCCCCGGGTGGACACGATCTTCGCCGTCAGCACTCCCTTGCCGCCCCTGTTCTGGATGGGGTACTTGTCGAGCCGGGTCCGCTTGGCGTAGCCGGCGCTCGTCGCTACGAGCAGGTCACCCCGCTCCTCACGCACCACATCCATCGACAGCAGCTCGTCGGCGGAGTCGAACCGCATGCCGATCACGCCGGTCGTCTGCCGGCCCATCGGGCGCAGCTGGTCGTCATCGGCATGGAAGCGGATCGACATCGCGCGCTTGCTGACCAGCAGCAGGTCGTCCTCCGGCGAGACCAGCCGCGCTGCGATCAACTCGTCACCCTCACGCAGGTTGACGGCGACGACGCCGCCCTGGCGGTTGGAGTCGTAGTCAGGCAGTGGCGTCTTCTTGACCAGGCCGTTGCGGGTTGCGAGCACCAGGTAGGGCGCCGCGTTGTAGTCGCGGATGTCGATGACCGACGCGATGCGCTCGTCGGGCTGGAAGGCCAGGATGTTGGCGACGTGCTGGCCCTTGGCCGTGCGAGCCTGTTCGGGCAGCTCGTGCGCCTTCGCCCGGTAGACCCGGCCCTTGTTGGTGAAGAACAGCAGCCAGTGGTGCGTAGTCGTGACGAAGAAGTGGTCGACGAGGTCGTCCTCGCGCAGCGCACCGCCCTGGATGCCCTTGCCGCCCCGCTTCTGCGTGCGGTAGAGGTCGGTCTTGGTGCGCTTGGCGTAGCCACCCCGCGTGACGGTGACGACGACATCCTCCTGCGCGATGAGGTCCTCGGCCGACAGGTCACCCTCGTAGGGCACCAGCCGGGTACGCCTGTCGTCGCCGTACTTGTCGGCGACATCCTGCAGCTCATCGCCGATGATCTGGCGCTGCCGCTCGGGGCTCGCGAGGATCGCCTCGAGCTCAGCGATGCGCGAGCGCAACTCGCCTGCCTCGTCGGTGATGCGCTGGCGCTCGAGGGCCGCCAGGCGCCGCAGCTGCATGTCGAGGATGGCGGTGGCCTGGATCTCCGACAGCTCGTAGCGCTGCATGAGCTCGCCGCGGGCGGCGTCGGCTGACGCGCTGTTGCGGATCAGGTCGATGACCTCGTCGAGATGGTCGAGCGCGACGAGCAGCCCCTCGAGCACGTGCAGCCGCTCGCGAGCCTTGCGCAGCTGGAACCGGGTGCGCCGGACGAGGACGTCGACCTGGTGGGCGACGTAGTAGCGGATCATCTCATCGAGGCGCAGAGTGCGCGGAACGCCATCGACGATCGACAGCATGTTGGCGCCGAAGCTCTCCTGCAGCTGGGTGTGCTTGTAGAGGTTGTTGAGCACGACCTTGGCGATGGCGTCGCGCTTGAGGACGATGACCAGCCGCTGGCCGGTGCGCGCGCTGGACTCGTCCTTCAGCTCGGCGATCCCCGACATCCGGCCGTCCTTGACCAGCTCCGCGATCTTCTCGGCCAGGTTGTCCGGGTTGACCTGGTAGGGCAGTTCGGTGACGACGAGCTGGGTACGGCCCCGCGCCTCCTCGACCTCGACGACCGAGCGCATGCGGATACTGCCGCGGCCGGTGCGGTAGGCGTCGCTGATGCCATCGCGGCCGACGATCAGGCCACCGGTTGGGAAGTCCGGGCCAGGGATGCGCTCCAGCAGCGCGTCGAGGAGCTCCTCCGGGGGGGCTTCGGGGTGCTCGAGGAACCAGCGAACCCCCGCGACGACTTCGCGCAGGTTGTGCGGAGGGATGTTGGTCGCCATCCCGACCGCAATGCCGGCGCTGCCGTTGACCAGCAGGTTAGGGAACCGGCTGGGCAGGACGAGGGGCTCTTGCTGCCGGCCGTCGTAGTTGGCCTGGAAGTCGACCGTCTCCTGGTCGATCTCCCGCAGCATCTCCATGGCCAAGGGCGCCAGCCGGCACTCGGTGTACCGCTGAGCCGCGGGGGGGTCGTTGCCCGGCGAGCCGAAGTTGCCGTTGCCGTCGATCAGCGGGTAGCGCAGCGACCAGGGCTGGGCCAGCCGGACGAGAGCGTCGTAGATCGCGGAGTCGCCGTGCGGGTGGTAGGAGCCCATCGTGTCGCCGACGACGCGCGCGCACTTGAAGTAGCCGCGGTCCGGGCGGTAGCCGCCGTCGTACATCGCGTAGAGCACGCGTCGGTGCACCGGCTTGAGCCCGTCGCGAACGTCCGGCAGGGCCCGGCCGACGATGACCGACATCGCATAGTCGAGGTACGAGCGCTGCATCTCGACCTCGATGCCGATCGGCTCGATGCGGTCACCGGGTGGCGGTGGCAGAACGTCGACCACTTACAGGCCTTCCTCGCGTCGTTCGGTCATTGCGGTATTCGGTGTGGCGGTTTTCGGTCGTTGCGGTGAGGCGCGGGCGAGCTGTCCGCTCAGATGTCGAGGAAGCGCACGTCCTTGGCGTTGCGTGTGATGAACGAGCGCCGGGCCTCGACGTCCTCGCCCATCAGCACGCTGAACAGGGTGTCGGCCGCGGCTGCGTCGTCGAGCGTGACCTGAAGCAGCAGCCGCCGGTCGGGGTCCATCGTTGTGTCCCACAGCTCGGTCGCGTTCATCTCACCGAGTCCCTTGAACCGCTGGATCGCGTCGTCCTTCGACAGCTTTTTGCCCTCGGCGATGCCGGCCTCGATCAGCCCGTCGCGCTCGCGGTCGGAGTAGGCGTATACGGGGTCCTCACGCAGCCACTTGATCTTGTAGAGCGGCGGAGAGGCGAGGTAGACGTAACCCGCCTCGATCAGCGGACGCATGAAGCGGAACAGCAGGGTCAGCAGCAGGGTGCGGATGTGCTGCCCGTCGACGTCTGCGTCGGCCATCAAGACGATCTTGTGGTAGCGCAGCTTCGCCTCGTCGAAATCCTCGTGGATCCCCGTGCCGAGCGCCGTGATCAGGGCCTGGACCTCGGTGTTCTTGAGCACGCGGTCGATGCGGGCCCGCTCCACATTGAGGATCTTCCCGCGGATGGGGAGGATGGCCTGAAAGTGCGGGTCGCGGCCACCCTTCGCCGAGCCGCCGGCGCTGTCGCCCTCGACCACGTACACCTCGCACTTGGAGGGGTCGGTCGACTGGCAGTCCGAGAGCTTGCCCGGCAGCGGGATGTTGTCGAGCAATCCCTTGCGGCGGGTCAGGTCGCGGGCCGCACGGGCGGCCACGCGCGCCCGCTGGGCATCGATCGCCTTGTTGACGATCGTGCGGGCCTCGGTGCGATGCGCCTCGAGCCACTCCTTGATGGAGGTGTAGGCCATCGTCTGCACGAAGGTGCGGGCCTCGGTGTTGCCGAGCTTGGTCTTGGTCTGGCCCTCGAACTGCGGCTGCGCGAGCTTGACCGACACGATGGCCGTCAGCCCCTCGCGGATGTCGTCGCCCTGCAGGCGCTCGTCGCCGTTCTTGCCGACCTTGACCGCCTTGAGCATCTGCTGCTCCTTGGCGTAGGCGTTGACGGCGTTGGTCAGCGCCGCCCGGAAGCCCTCCTCGTGGGTGCCGCCCTCGTGCGTGTTGATGGTGTTGGCGAAGGTGTAGACCGACTCGCTGTAGCCGCCGTTCCACTGCATCGCAACCTCGGCCTCGAGCCCCTCGCCCTTGGACTCGAACGAGATCACCGAGGGGTGAGCCGGCTCCTTGGTGCGGTTGAGGTGGATGACGAAGTCGATGATGCCGCCGTCGTAGCGGTAGTAGACCTCGACCGGGTCCTCAGCGGGTTCGCTGGCGGGGGAGGCAGTGGAGGTGGGGCCGGCGGGGCCGGACTCGGCCATCTCGACCCCGGCGACGAGAACCTGGGCACCGGTGCCGGCCGCCTCGCCGTCATCCTCGATGGCTCCCTCGACCGAGTCGACTCCATCAACGAGGACGCTGGTCGCCGGCTGGTCCACGCGCGACTTCGAGGGCCGTTCGTCGCGCAGTGTGATGGCGAGCCCCTTGTTGAGGAACGCCATCTCCTGCATTCGGCGCGACAGTGTCTCGAACGAGTACGTCGTCGTCTCAAAAATGTCGGGGTCGGCCCAGAACGTGATCGTCGTGCCGGTCGTGCTCGCCGGCTTACCTTTGCTGACCGGGCCGGCCGGCACCGAGTGGTCGTAGGGCTGCGTCCACACGAAGCCCTCCGTGCGCACCTCGACCTCGAGCTTGGACGACAGCGCGTTGACGACGCTGACACCCACCCCGTGCAGCCCGCCGGAAACGGCGTAGGACTTGCCGTCGAACTTGCCCCCGGCGTGCAGTGTCGTCAGCACCACCTCGAGGGCCGAGCGCTTCTCGACCGGGTGTCGCCCGACGGGAATGCCGCGCCCGTTGTCCTGCACCCGCACGCCGCCATCCGCAAGCAGCGTGACGAAGATGTCGGTGCAGTAGCCGGCTAGCGCCTCGTCAACGGAGTTGTCGACCACCTCATAGACCAGATGGTGCAGTCCGCGCTCACCGGTAGAGCCGATGTACATGCCTGGCCGCTTGCGCACCGCCTCGAGCCCCTCGAGGACTTTGATGGAGCTGGCGTCATAGACCACGCGGACGTCTTCCTGTAGCAGGAGCGGTACAAAACGAGCCCGCCAAACACGCGACCCAACGATACGAGTCTACCGCCCGGGGCCGACAAAAGTGGCCTTCACAGGCCCTGACGCGCCCGCTGCGTCGCGAATATCTCCCGGGATGGGTCCCCCCACGTGCCCCCGGTGGTGCCGTCGGCTCACGGTCCGCTGAGCGCCTTGGCTCGGGCGCAGGGGGGTGTGGATCCGGTGCCATCCGGCGGGTCAGCCGTAGGTGTCCCGCGGCCCGGGGCCGAGCACCCGGAACCGGCCGTGCCTCCAGCTCGGCCCGCTCGGGCCGCGCACACTCAGCCTCGTCACTGTGCGTGGCCCGAGCTGCCTGGCGAGGGTCTCGAGGATCTGCCGGGAGAGCAGTCGCAGCTGTGTCGCCCAGGCTGTCGACTCGGCTTCGACCACCAGCTCGCCGCCGGTCAGCCGCACTGCACTGCAGTGGCTGGCGATCTCGGCGCCCACGAGTGCTTCCCAGTTGGTCAGCACGCTCGCTGCGGCTGCCTGGCCGGACCACCCCCGCTCCTCGACCAGGTCCTTGAGGGAGGCGCCAAAAGCTACCGGCTCGTCGTGCTCGGCAGGGATAGCCGGGCCGCGGCGGTAGCGGCGCGGCTCAGCCGCACCCCGTGCTCGGCGGGCGGCCTTCGCCCGAGCGAGCGACTGGCGGACGAGGTCGGCTCCGGCACGAGGGTCGGCTGCGGGCGAAGCGGCGGGTGCGGTGGCCGGGTCATCAGCCGTGTCGTCAGGCTCGTCCCCAGCCTGGTCTTCAGCCATGGCGTAGCTCACCCCGCTCCACCAGCCACCGCTCGCCGCGCAGCACGGACGGCACGTCACCCTCGACGGCGGCGGTGACGAGGACCTGCTCGGCGTCCGCGACCATCGCCGCGAGCCGTTCCCGGCGCAGCGAGTCGAGCTCGGCGAACACGTCGTCGAGCAGGAGCACCGGCTCCCCCCCACCCAGTTCGGCATCCCGCAGCAGCTCGTAGCTGGCCAGCCGTAATGCCAGCGCAAGCGACCACGACTCGCCCTGACTGGCATACCCCCGCGCGGGCAGCTCCCCGATCGACAAGGCCAGCTCGTCGCGGTGCGGTCCGGCGAGAGTCACCCCTCGCTCGACCTCCTGCTGACGGAGGCGCCCGAGTTCGGCCAGCAACGCCGCAGCGAGCGGCGCGGCTGTCCGCTCGGCGGGTAGCTCGGGCAGCTCCGGCAGCGAGGCCCGGTAGTCCAGAGTGATCGGGCCGCGCCCGTCGGACACCTCGGCGTACGCCTTGTCGACCAACGGGGCCAGCAACTCGACGAGCCAAAGCCGGGCGGCCAGCAACTCGCCGCCGAACCGGGCGAGGTGGGAATCCCAGGTGTCGAGCGTCGACAGGTCGGCTCCACCGCCCCCCGCGCGACCAGCGCGGCGGGCCAGCGACGCCGTCCGAAGCAATGTCGTCCGCTGCTTGAGGACACGCTCATAGTCCGCTTGCACCCCGGCGTAGCGCGGCGCGCGGAGCACCAGAAGGGCGTCGAGGAAGCGCCTGCGCTCACTCGGGTCGCCTTTGACCAGAGCAAGGTCCTCGGGGGCGAACAGGACCGTGCGCAGCGTCCCGAGCAGCTCCCGGGGTCGCGGCAGCGGGGAGCGGTTCACGCGGGCCCGGTTGGCACGACCCGGCACGAGTTCGAGCTCCAGCAGTGTCGGGCGGGCCTCACGCACCACGCTCGCCCGGACGACAGCCCGCTCCGCACCCATCCTGACCAACGGCTGGTCGCTCGACACCCGATGGCTGCCGAGCGTGGCCAAGTAGCCGAGTGCCTCAAGCAGGTTGGTCTTGCCTTGGCCGTTTGCTCCCAGCAGCGTCGTCACCCCGGGCTCGAGGGACAGCTCGAGGCTCGGATAACTGCGGAAGTCCGCGAGCGAGAGGTGGGCGACGTGCATCCGCGCCGCGTCAGCCCTTCTGCGGCGCGCCCGGGTCGGTCCCCGCTTTGGGCGAAGCCTCCTCAGTGCCTGCCGCGGTGTCGGCCCCGGGTGCGTCAGCGCCCTTCTCGAACGAGCCGGCCGCGGACGTGACCGCGTGGCCGCCGAACTGGTTGCGCAGGGCGGCGACCACCTTCATCGTCGGTGAGTCCTCCTGCCGGCTGGCGAACCGGGCGAACAGCGAGGCGGTGATCGCCGGCATCGGTACAGCGTGGTCGATGGCGGCCTGCACCGTCCAGCGCCCCTCGCCCGAGTCCTCGGCGTAGCCGCGCAGCTCGTGCAGGTCGGGGTCCTCGTCGAGTGCCCTGACGAGGAGGTCGAGCAGCCAGGAGCGAATGACGGTGCCCTGCGTCCAGCTCTTGATGACACCCGGCACGTCGTGCAGCAGGCCAGCCGCTTGCAGCAGCTCGAACCCCTCGCCGTAGGACTGCATCATCCCGTACTCGATGCCGTTGTGCACCATCTTCGCGAAGTGCCCGGCCCCTACGGAGCCGGCGTGCACGAACCCCGACTCGCCCTCGGGCTTCAGTGCGTCGAAGAAGGGCTGCACCTTGGCGATGTCCTCGGCCGTGCCGCCGGCCATGAGTGCGTAGCCGTTCTCACGGCCCCACACCCCACCCGAGACACCGCAGTCGACGAAGCCGATCCCGCGCTCGGCAAGCTCGTCAGCGTGCCGCTGATCGTCGGTGTAGCGCGAGTTACCACCGTCGACCACGACGTCACCCTCGTCGAGCAGGCGCCCGAGGGTGTCGACGGTCTGGTAGGTGGGCTCCCCGGCCGGCACCATGATCCATACGATGCGAGGAGTGGGCAGCGCCTCGATCAGCTCCTCCAGCGAGGAGACGTCGCGGTCCTCGGACTTCGGGTCATAGCCGACCACCGTGTGGCCAGCGGATGAGATCCGCTTGGCCATGTTGCCGCCCATGCGGCCCAGGCCGACTATCCCGATCGTCCCGTTCGTGCCCGCAGTCTCGCTCACGCGCGCTGTCCTCCGCCTGTCGTTGCCCGTTGCTCGTTGATCTGCCTGGTCGATGGTCCTTGCCGTGATCGCCCCGCCTCTACCCCGCCAGCCGCACCGGCATGAGCAGGTAGCGGTAGTCGGGACCGGATGGGCTGTCGCCGGACTTGCCGGTGAACACAGCGGGCTTGCGCGCGGCCTCGGCAGCGTCGTCGGCGGAGGAAAACCCGACGCACACCGAGTCGGACTCGATGGCTCCTAGCCCGTCGAGCAGGTAGGCGGGATTGAAGGCGATCGAGAGCTCGGGCCCGTCAAACTGAACGGGAACTGCCTCCCGGGCCTGGGCCTCGCCGCCGGTGCCAGCCTCGAGCACCAGCTCCTCGGAGCGGAAACTCAGCAGCACCGGCGCGGTCCGCGCAGCGACGAGAGACACCCGCTTGACAGCCTCGACCAGTGGTCCGATCTCGACCTCGGCCGACAGGGGCGAGGAGGCGGGCAACAAGCGCCGGTAGTCGGGGAACTGTCCGTCGATGAGGCGAGTGCTCGTCTCGCGCTCACCGCACGAGAAGCCGGCCAGCGCCTCACCCGAGGGGCCGCTACCCACGGCGATGACAACCTCCGCCCCGGCCGCGGCGAGAGTCTTGGCGGTGTCGGCGAGGGTGCGTGCCGGCACCAGCGCCGTACCACTGGCTGCCTCGTCCTCCGGCCGCCAGGCCAGCTCGCGCACGGCCAGCCGGTAGCGGTCGGTGGCGGCGAGCGTCAACCGCTCGCCGTCGATCTCTGCACGTACCCCGGTGAGGACGGGCAGCGTGTCGTCCCGGCCCGCCGCGATCGCCACCTGACCGACTGCAGCCGCAAAGGCCGTGCTGCCCACCCGACCGGTCACGGGGGGCAGGGTAGGTAGGGCCGGGTAGTCCTCCACCGGGAGCGTGGGAAGCGTGAAGCGGGCACTGCCGCAGGTCAGGACGGCGCGCGAGCCGTCGACCAAGACCTCGACCGGCGCGGCCGGCAGGCTTCGGGTGATCTCGGCGAGCAGACGACCCGAGACGAGCACCCGCCCCTCCTCGGCGATGCTGGCCGAGATGCCGGCACGGGCAGCCACCTCATAGTCGAACGCCGACAGACGCAACCCGTCGGGTGTGCTCTCGAGCAGCAGCCCGGCAAGAACTTGCAGCTGGCTGGTCGGCCGGGTGGGCAACGTGCGCGCCGTCCAGACGACGGCGTCGGCCAGCTCGTCACGCTCGACCCGGAACTTCATCAGTTGCCTCCTTCGCTGCGAGCCGGCCGCACGCGGCACCGCCGCTGTCCCCAGGCCTGCACTGCTGTTGTCACGTGTTGTCTCACAGCATCTCCTGGCAGTCGCATTCGGTGCGGTGGAAGGTGTGGACAACCAGCGTCACGGCTGGCCACGGCTGGTGCTGAACGGCGGCGGGGGTGTGCATGACAAGGGGGTGAACCGCCGAGTGCCAGCTGGCCGCGCTGTCCGGCCACGACTGTCCCCGCAGTACTGACACGTTGTCCACAGTCCTGTCCACATCCTGTGCAGGGCCGGAAGTGCCGGTGCCGAGCACTCAGCGGCCCCGGTTGCGGATGCGCGCGGTCAGCTCGGCAACCTGGTTGTAGACCGGGCGGCGCTCCTTCATCAGCGCCTCGATCTTGCGGTAGCCGTGGATGACAGTGGTGTGGTCACGGCCGCCGAAATGCTGGCCGATCTTGGGTAGGGACAGGTCGGTGAGCTCCCGGCACAGGTACATCGCCACCTGTCGCGCGGTGACCAGGGTTCGGCTGCGCGACGAGCCGCACAAGTCCTCCATCGAGATGCCGAAGTAGTCGGCGGTCACCGACATGATCGTGGCGACCGTGATGGCGGGGTCGGTGGCATCGGGGATGAGGTCGCGCAGCACGACCTCGGCCAGCGAGCGGTCGACGGTGGACTTGTTCAGGCTGCCGAAGGCCGCGACGCGGATCAGTGCCCCCTCGAGCTCGCGGATGTTGCGCTCGATGTGCGTCGCGATGTACTCGAGTACGTCACGGGGTACCGGCAACCGCTCGGCAGAGGCCTTCTTCGACAGGATCGCGATGCGGGTCTCGAGGTCTGGCGGGGAGACATCGGTGATCAGCCCCCACTCGAACCGGCTCCGAAGCCGGTCCTCCAGGGTGGCGAGCTGCTTGGGCGGCCGGTCGGAGGAGATGACGATCTGCTTCTGCTGCTGGTGCAGGTCGTTGAAGGTATGGAAGAACTCCTCCTGCGTGCGCTCCTTGTTCTCGAGGAACTGGATGTCGTCGACGAGCAGCACGTCGACGTCGCGGTAGCGCGTCCGAAAGGCCGCCTGCTTGTCGTCGCGGATGGCGTTGATGAACTCGTTGGTGAACTCCTCGGAGTTCACGTACCGCACTGCAACGTCCGGGTAGAGCTTGCGCGTGTCGTGGCCGATCGCGTGCAACAGGTGGGTCTTGCCCAGCCCGGAGCTCCCGTAGATGAACAGCGGGTTGTATGAGCGAGCGGGATTCTCGGCCACGGCCACGGCGGCGGCGTGAGGGAAGCGATTGCCGTCACCGATCACGAAGCTGTCGAACGTGTAGCGGGGGTTGAGGCGGGGTGCGTCCGGGGGCGGGCCGGTACGAGTCGGCCGGACGGGCGGCAGCGGCAGCTCGTCCTCGATGCCATCGGAGTCGGTCTCGGCGCTGTCGGCGTTCTCGGCCGGAGGCGGGTCGACGACCACAGCCACGCGGACTTCGCGCCCCAGAGCAGCCGACAGCGCAGTCAGCAGGAAGGGGCGGAGCGTGGTGTCCAGCAGCTCCCGGGTGACCTCGTTGGGAGCCGCCAGGAGGCAGTTGGACTCGCCGACGAGCCCGATCAGCCGGGTCAGCCGCAGCCAGACCCGCTGCGTCGGCATCAGGTCGTGCTCCCCCAGGTTGCGCCGGGCGCGCTCCCATACCTGCGCGAGTCGCGCCAGCTCCAGCGCTGCGGCGTCGGTGGGGGAAGGGTCAATGGGAGAGCGACCCACGCGCAGGGCGTCCAGCGCCGGCGGTCGTGGGGCTAACGGCTCGCGGCGCAGCGTGTCGGTGTCGACACCTGCCGCGGTGAAGGAGTCGCCGTCCAGTGACTCCGCCTCATCAGCCTGCCCAGCGATCACCCGGTCATCGTCGTCCACCACGGACTCATCCCCTCGTCCTCGACGGCATCGTCCAGACGATGACCGCGAACCCGCGAAGTCCACAGGTTTTCCACAGGCTGTGCACGAGCGCGCCACCTGTCCCGATCGAGGGACCGCGGCGTTCCTGAACGGGCAGCGGGGGCGACGCTAACAGCGGAGGACCGTGCCCGTCGACGGCCACTGGCACAAGGTACGGGCAACAACTAACGCGTCCGGCGCGTCGCACGTCCACCCGGCTGATCACCTGGTACGGAGGGCGTTTGACCCCTTACCGGGTGCCCCGTACGCTTCTAGACTGGCTGCAGCGGCAGCACATGCTCGCGCGCGCGCCGAGCTCGCCGTCTTTTATTCGACCGGAGTGTCCCGTGAGCAAGCGCACCTTCCAGCCCAACAACCGTCGTCGCCACAAGACGCACGGCTTTCGGCTGCGGATGCGTACCCGGGCCGGCCGCGGCATCCTCAACGCCCGTCGTGCCAAGGGCCGCCACCAGCCGTCCGTGTGACCCGTGCTCCCGGCTGCCGCGCGCGTTCGATCGCCTGCCGAGCACCGGCTCGTCGCCCGGCGAGGTAAGCGGGTGCGCCGAGGGTCAATCGTGGTATCACTCCTACCCGCGGGTGATGGCTCCGAGCGCTTGAGTTGCCACGGCGCCCGGGCCGGGGTCGTCGTCGGCCGTCCCGTCGGTGGGGCAGTCGTCCGCTCGCGGGTGAAGCGGCGGCTCCGAGAGGTCCTGCGAGCCCGGCTCGCGTCGGTACCCGGGGGCAGTCTCGTGGTGGTGCGGGCCCTTGCCGGAGCCGATGCCCCGTATGCGCAGCTCGACGCCTGGGTGGGCTCGGGGCTGACGGCCCTGACCAGGGCGGGACTACCCAGATCGCCGTCGACCTGCCCCGGCAGCCAGACGCCGTGACGGCGCCTCTGCCCGGCGTGTCCGCCCGGCTCCTGGCAGCAATCGTCCGCGGTTATCAGCTGCTGCTGAGCCCGCGCCTGATGTCGAGCTGCCGGTTCGAGCCCTCCTGCAGTGCGTACGCCCGCGAGGCGCTACTCACGCACGGAGCGCTGCGGGGCCTGTGGCTCGCGGTCAGGCGGCTCGCCCGCTGCCACCCGTTGGCGGCGGCGGGATATGACCCGGTGCCGCCCGCCGGGGGTAACGGTCACAATGGAGAGAACCCCGCCGCACAACACCACGGCGACCGCGACCAGCCGCTCGTCACAGCAGTGCAGGGCCAGCACCTGCCCACGAAGGAGTAGCGAGTGCTCGATCCGCTGTACCGCCTCGTCGCGAGGGGCATCGTCGTGTTCCACAACTCCCTCGCCCCCATCTTTGGGAAGAACTCGTTCCTGTCCTACGCGATCGCCATCGTCCTGATCGTCATGATCGTTCGCCTCCTGATCTTCCCGCTGTTCATCCGCTCGGTGAAGGCCCAGCGAGCGATGCAGCTCATGCAGCCGCGCATGAAAGAGATCCGCGAGAAGTACAAGAACGACAAGCAGCAGATGAACCAGAAGCTGATGGAGCTGCAGAAGGAGCACGGCAACCCGCTGCTCGGCTGCCTCCCGCTAGTGCTTCAGATACCGCTGTTCGTCTCGCTGTTCCACGTCTTCAACAAGCTCTCGCCGCGGACCGGCTCACGGGGGTTCGACTTCTACGGCACGAGCGGGCTGAGCCGGGCCGAGGTCCAGCAGATCGCGACAGCGAAGCTCGGCGGGGTCTCTCTCGCCTCGGCGTTCACCTCCTCCCGCAACGCCATCGAGCTGCTGGGGACGGGCCAAGGCGCAGTGCGGGTGGTCGCTGTCGTGCTCATCCTGCTGATGTCGGCGACGACGTTCGTGACCCAGAAGCAGATCATGTCGCGCGGTGGCCCGGTCGACCCACAACAGCAGTCGATCCAGAAGATCATGCTCTACGGCTCGCCGATCATGCTCGCGGTCTTCGGGTTCCGCTTCCCGGTCGCGGTGCTGCTCTACTGGCTGACGACCAACCTGTGGAGCATGGGGCAGCAGTACTTCATCATCCGCAAGATGCCGGCTCCCGAAACCGGTGCAGCGGGGCCGGCCAAGAAGCTGCCGCCGAGCCGCCCGGCAACTTCCGCGAATGGCCCGGGCAGCGACACCAAGGGCGGGCTGAGCCTGCGCAAAGGACCCAAGGACGCTCCTCCGCCCGCTGCTGCGCCGCCCCCGCGCCTGGTGCAGAAGCGCGTCGCTCCCAGCGGCGCCGCCCGCCGCCCGGCCGGGCAGAGCCGTCCAGCAGGTGCCTCCAAACAGCGTCGCGGGCGGCGTTGACGGCTGTGTGAGTGGGCCCTGGGACCTACCGCAGCCGAGTGTGGGTCGGGTACGCAGATTCGCTCCCGCGTTTGTCCGACTCACTGCTCGCGGCGCCGGCACGTGACACGTCCGCATTTCTCGCCCAGTCCGCCCCGGCGGTGGTGCTGGCATACGCCCAGGAGTGAACGTGATGTCAGAAGCACCAACTGCGCCGGCCGCGGCAGAGCTCGACCCGCAGACCGACGGGATCGACCCACTGGCGCAGGCAGAGCCCACCAGTGGCACCGCGGGGCCGACTGCTGAACCGGCGCCCGACGTCGTTGCTGGGGCTAGCGGACCCCACCGTGACCTCGAGCTGGAGAGCGAGTACGCGGCCGACTACCTCGAGGCGCTGCTCGACATTCTTGACCTCGATGGAGACCTCGACCTCGATGTCGAGGGTGGTCGGGCCGCTGTTGCGATTGTCGGGACCGGTCTCGAGGGGCTGGTGGGCGTTCGGGGAGCCACCCTCGAGGCGCTGCAGGAGTTGACCCGCCTTGCTGTGCAGCAGCGCTCCGGCAACCGCAGCCGGCTGATGCTCGATATCGCCGCCTACCGCTCGCAGCGCCGCGCCGAGCTGCACGCCCTGGGTGTGGAGGTGGCCGAGCGGGTCCTCTCCAACGGGTCGAGCGAGCGGCTCTCGCCCATGAGCCCCTTTGAACGCAAGGTCGTGCACGACGCCGTCGCAGCTGTTGACGGCGTCGTGAGCGAGAGCGAGGGCGAGGAGCCCCAACGACGGGTTGTGGTCCTCCCAGGCTGACCCCGCACACCATGGCTGACCCCGCTGACCCCGCTCCCGCGGCTGAGATTCTCCCGCCGCCAGGCTCACTACCGGCCGCGCAGGCGCTGTTCGGCGACCGGCTCCCCCTCGCCCAGCGCTACGCACAGCTCCTCGTGACGGTCGGGGCCGAGCGGGGCCTGATCGGTCCGCGTGAGCACGAGCGGGTCTGGGACCGCCACCTGCTCAACAGCGCCGTACTCGCCGAACTGCTCGATCACGGCGAGTCCGTTGCCGACGTGGGCTCCGGAGCCGGCCTTCCGGGGATACCGCTGAGTCTGGCCCGCCCAGACCTTCGCATGATCCTGGTCGAGCCGATGCAACGCCGGTGCGTGTTCCTCAGGGAGGCCGTTGCCGAGCTCGAGCTCGATGCCCGGGTATCGATCGTCCGGGGGCGAGCGCCCGAGTGCGCTCGCGAGATCTTCTCGATTGACTGCGTGACCGCTCGGGCTGTCGCACCGCTGGATCGGCTCGTCTCGTGGACGATGCCCCTGTGCCGACCGGGAGGGCGCTTGCTGGCTCTTCGGGGACGCACGGCTGAGCACGAGGTAGCCCAAGCTGGTGCCGAGATCTCGCAAGCGGGCGGTGAAGCGCCGCGGGTCAGGGTGCTGGGGCGTGAGCTACTGGCTGAACCTGTGACTGTCGTGGAAGTCCGGTGCTCAGCCACCCGGAAGTCACGTCGAGGAGGCGCAAGGGATGCGGAGGGCCACAAGCGGACCTGAGCTGGCTGTTTCACGTGAAACCTCAGTTGGAGGCCCGTCGGTTTCACGTGAAACCGAGCAACGCTTCCCCCGCCCCACGGCGCCGCGCGTCATCGCCGTGGCTAACCAGAAGGGCGGCGTCGGCAAGACCACCTCGGCGGTGAACCTCGTCGCGGCCCTCACCCAGCATGGCTCTACAGCGGCACTGATCGACCTAGACCCCCAGGGGAATGCGTCGACGGCCATGGGCCTGAGCGCCGACCGGCGCAGTCCTGGAACGTACGAGGTGCTGCTGCAGGAGGCTGCCTTGGACGAGGTGCTGCAGCCGTGCCCCGACCTGGACGGTCTGAGATGCTCCCCGGCCGCCGTGGACCTTGCCGGAGCCGAGGTCGAACTCGTCGGGGTTGACCGCCGGGAGTGGCGCCTGCACGAGGCCCTGTCTGCGCTGACAACCCCCGTCGACTACGTGATCATCGACTGCCCACCCTCGTTGGGGTTGCTCACCGTCAACGGTCTGACGGCCGCTCGAGAGGTGCTCATCCCGATTCAGTGTGAGTACTACGCCATGGAGGGGCTCGGTCAGCTCATGCGCAACGTCCAACTCGTGCGTGAGCACCTGAACCCGAGCCTGTACGTGTCGACGATCCTGCTCACGATGTATGACTCCCGGACCCGGCTCGCCGACCAGGTGGTCGAGGAGGTTCGAGCGCACTTCGGTTCGACAGTGCTGTCCACAGTCATCCCGCGCAGCGTGCGCGTCGCCGAGGCGCCGAGCTACGGTCGCACGGTGGTGACCTACGACCCCGCCTCCCGCGGGGCCATCAGCTACGTCGACGCCGCTCGCGAGATCGCCGAGCGCGGCCTGAGGCTGGCAGCATGACGCGTCGCGGTGGCCTCGGGCGCGGCTTGGGCGCGCTCATCGCGCCGGCACCCCCCGGGCTGGCTCCATCCGCGGACCGACTCTCGGTGGTGCGCGACCCAGCACACCCGTTCGCTCCCTCTGCGGAAGGACCGGCGACGCCGTTCGGAGGCGGTGAGCAGGCGACGTCGCTCGCCAGCTCCGCAACGGGCGAGGCAGGCGGCCACGTCGCCGGTGAGCTTCGGCTGGTGAGAGTCGCCGATGTGGTCCCCAACCCGCGGCAGCCACGGGTCGCCTTCGACGAATCGGCGATGGACGAGCTGGCCAGCAGCATTCGGGCGGTCGGGCTGCTGCAGCCCGTCGTGGTGCGCGATGTCGGTCAGCCTGGAGAGCGCCCTCGTTACGAGTTGGTCATGGGCGAGCGGCGGTGGCGGGCGAGTCAGCAGGCAGGGCTCGCAGAGCTTCCCGCCATCGTCCGGACGACTGCCGACGATGCGCTGCTGCGCGATGCGCTGCTCGAGAACCTGCATCGTGAGCAGCTGAACCCCCTGGAGGAGGCGGCGGCCTACCAGCAGCTGCTCGAGGACTTCAGCTGCACCCACGACGACCTCGCCGGTCGCGTCGGCCGGTCGCGCTCGCACGTCACCAACACGGTGCGACTGCTCGGCCTGCCCACACCAGTACAGCGGCGAGTCGCCGCGGGCGTGCTGTCCGCCGGGCACGCCCGGGCGCTACTGGGGCTGGACGACGCGGGTGAGCAGGAGGACCTCGCGACACGCGTCGTGGCCGAGGGGTTGTCAGTGCGGGCCGTCGAGGAGTTGGTCGCGGTACGAGCTTCGCCTAGACGAGAGGGCACCGTCCGTCACCCCCGCCAGCTGCTTCCCGAGCTGCAGGAGGTGGCTGAGCAGCTGTCCGACAGCCTCGAGACGCGGGTCAAGGTCGTTATGGGCCGGACGAAGGGCCAGATCACCGTGGAGTTTGCGAGCGTCGAGGACCTGGCCCGGATCACCGCGGCCATGGGCGTGGCCCACACCCGCGACCCCGTTGCCCCCGGAGCCTGACCTGGGTGACAGGCCGGGGCCGGGGCTATCGTCGACACGAGTGGGAGTCGGCGCCGGCTCGGCACCCATACATAGGAGGTCCGGTGCCAACCGCCAGGCTGGGGCTCCTGCAACGCCCGGGGCGAGACGTGCGGCTGGTCGTTCTGGTGCTCGTCGGGCGGTGGACGGGAGGCGTGCTGGGCATCCTCGCGGGGCTGCTGAGCGCTCCGCGAGCGTCAGCAGGCGACCTAGCGGACGACGTGGCGACCAACGAGCTCAGTCGGACCGGCGTGAGGGGGCAGCCGGCATGAGCCGCCGGATAGCAAACGTCACGCTCGACAACCTCGACGACCTGCCGGTCGCCTGCCGGCAGTGCGTGTTCTGGGAGCTCGCACCGGTCGCCCGCTCCCG
>JAABUM010001324.1_pt1 | contig 37576 bp, 38 predicted proteins | sample 5559161 | NCBI WGS metagenome assembly JAABUM01 (sample SAMN10711868, study PRJNA513369) | rock metagenome | isolation source: Antarctica rocks | place: Antarctica: Victoria Land, Siegfried Peak nord
GGTACATCGGCGGCAGGTCGAGCCGGTCGCAGTCCTCGGCGGCGAGCGGGACGCAGATGACCCCGGAGCTGTAGCGGATGGTGAAGCCGAGCAGCTCGGGCGTGGCCATCTCGGCTGCGAAGACGATGTCGCCCTCGTTCTCCCGGTCGGCGTCGTCGACGACGACGACGGCCTTGCCGGCCCGGATGGCGGCGACTGCCGTCTCGATCGTCGCGAAGCGGGGGTCGCCCACCGCGGCCGGCGTGCTCACGCCAGCCGTTCCTGTGCTGTCGGTCGTCCCTGTGCTGCAAGCATCCGCTCCACGTACTTGGCCACGACATCGACCTCCAGGTTGACCACGGCGCCGACGGGCGAGCTGCCGAGGGTGGTGCGGGTGAGCGTCTCGGGGATGAGGCTCACCGTGAAGCTGGCGTCGGCTGCCTCGACGACTGTCAGCGAGATGCCGTCGACAGTGATCGAACCCTTCTCGACCAGGTAGCGGGCGAGAGATGCCGGCAAGGAGATGCGGACCAGCTCCCACCGCTCGCCCGGGATGCGCTCGAGGACGGTGCCCGTGCCGTCGACGTGCCCCTGGACCAGATGGCCGCCCATTCGGTCGCCGAGCGCGGCGGCGCGCTCGAGGTTGACCGGGTGCCCCTCGGCCAGGGCGCCCAGGCTCGAGCGGTCAAGCGTCTCCTTCATCACGTCGGCGCTGAACGCGCCGCCGGTGACCTCGACCGCGGTCAGGCAGACGCCGTTGACGGCGACCGAGTCACCCGGCTTGGTGTCGGTTGTCACGAGCGGTCCGGCGACGACCAGGCGCACGCTGTCGCCCAGGTCCTCGCGCGCTCGGACGCGACCTAGCTCCTCCACCAGTCCGGTGAACATCAGCGTTTCCTTCCCGTCGCCGGCTCCAGCCGGGCGGACAGACGCAGGTCGTCGCCGAGCCGCGTGACCTCGTCGAGCCGCAGCCGGATGGCATCGGCGATGCTGGCCTGGCCGGTACCGAGCAGGGCGGGCCAGCGCCCGCTGCCAAGCAGCACCGGCGCCACGTAGGCGAGCACGCGATCCACCACACCCTCTCGCAAGAAGGACCCAGCGAGCGTCGGCCCGCCTTCCAGCAGCACCGACTGGACCTCGCGGGCGTGCAGCTCAGCAAGCAGCTTGCGCGGCTCCGCGGCGCTCACCAGTGTCTCCGCCGCGCTGTTGCGGACCCGTGCTGATGCTGGGGTCCGGCCGGTGCGGTCGAGCACGACGCGCAGCGGCTGGCGCGCGGCATCGACGTCGCGCGCCGTCAGCTCCGGGTCGTCGGCGAGTACGGTTCCGACGCCGACCAGGACGGCGTCGACCTGGGCGCGGAGCAGGTGGACGTCGCGGCGGGCAGCAGGGCCGGTGATCCATCGCGAGGAGCCGTCGGCGGCAGCGACCTGCCCGTCGAGGCTGCTCGCCGTCTTCCAGGTGACGTGCGGGCGCCCCAGCCGGACAGAGGTCAGCCAGACCTCATTGCCCTGCTCGGCCTCCTCGCGTAGCAGCCCCCGCTCGACATCGACTCCGGCTGCGGCGAGCAGGTCGCCGCCGCCGCCCGCAGCGGCTGAGGGATCGGGCACGGCATAGACCACGCGGGCGACGCCGGCGTTGAGCAGCGCATCGGTGCACGGGCCGGTACGCCCGGTGTGCCTGCAGGGCTCGAGCGTGACGACGGCAGTGCCGCCGCGCGCCCGCTCCCCCGCCTGGTCGAGGGCGACCCGCTCGGCGTGGGGGCTACCGGCCCGCTCGTGCCAGCCTTCGCCGGCGACGGCGCCCGTGCTGTCGAGCACGACACAGCCGACGACGGGGTTCGGGCGGGTGGTGCCGAGCCCTCGCGCTGCCAGCTCGATCGCTCGGCGCATCACGGAAGTGAGGTCGTCGGCGGCATGTGGATGGAGCGCGGGTGGTGCCACCGTCTGCGCCCCTCCGGTCGAGCCAGACCCGGGGGGACGGCGGTACGCACGACGCAGGACGCGCCGCGCGGACCGCGCGGCTCCTCTCCTCCGGACTCTTACCGTCGGCCCCGGAATTCCACCGGGTCAACCGCTCACCGAGGCGAGCGGGTCGCGGGCTGTCACCGCCGGTGCGGACTTTCACCGCCCCCGGAGCGCGCGTGTGCGTGCCTGCCCAGCATGCCACGCGCGAGTGACCTGGGGCGCGAACGCCCCGTCCTACCGAGTGCCGCCGTCTCAGGGACCGCCTTTGAAAAACGCCCAGAAGGTGGCCGCTGCTGATGGCTGGTAGTCGTGGAAGCCGGCCCCCGACCCGACAGTCGTCACCAAGGACCAGGTGGAGCCGGCTGGCAGGGTCGACGCCTCCGCGTACGACGACGGCAGGGCGACCGGCCGGCCAAAGACTCCGTGCAGCTGTTGGGAGTCTCCTCCGGCAATCGGTACCACGGTGTCGTTCACCGAGTGAATGTGCTTGACGCGCACGGGCACAGTAGTCGCGCTGGGCAAATCGAGCACGGACTCGATCTCGCCCGCGGCCTTGAACACGTCCGGCGCCGTCGTCACTGCGTGCACCGCCATGAAGCCGCCGTTGGACCAGCCCTCGACGTAGACACGGTGTGCGTCGATAGGTACGAGCGTTCGGATCACGTTGACCTCTTGGACGAGGTAGGCGACGTCGTCCTCGGGTGCCACGTTCGATGAATTCACTCCCGTCCACCACATGTGAGTGGCATTGGGCGCCTGCACGTATGCGGCGACGTAGCCCTGTTGCTCCGCATACGTGTCTTGGTTCTGCTGCTGCACCACATCGTCGAGGGAGCGTCCGGTCGCGCCGAGAATGACAACGACTGGCTTCGACGCGGTCGAGTAGTGCAAACGGAACGCCGTGGTCAGGACCGTCCTCGGCGGTGAGACTGCGGTAGCGGGTGTCGTGCAGCCGGCGGTGAGTAGCGCCCCGAGCGCCACAGCGAGCGGAAGACCGGCGAAGGAGAGGCGGCGCACTCACGGATTGTGACCAAGTAGGACATTTCGGACGGCATCGGGGGTTCCCCGATCGCCACAGGTCTTAACTCGCGGTGGCGGCGGCCGCGAGGCTGCGCAGGGACTCGACTGCCGCACCCGGGTCGTCGGCCCCGAACACGGCCGACCCGGCGACGAATACGTCCGCGCCGGCCTCGGCGCACTGGGCGATGGTCTCGGCCGACACGCCCCCGTCGACCTGCACCGCAAGGGTCAGGCCACGCTCCCGCTGGATGCGCCGGGCCTCGCGCACCTGCGGCAACACGTGGTCAAGGAACGGCTGCCCGCCGAAGCCCGGCTCGACTGTCATCACGAGCAGCAGGTCGAACTCGCGCAGGAGATCGGCGTAGCTGGCGACGGGTGTGCCCGGCCGCAGGGCCAGCCCGGCACTGGCGCCCGCGCTGCGGATGGCGCGCGCAGTCCGTAGCGGGGCGGTGGCCGACTCGGCGTGGAAGGTGACGCTCTGCGCGCCAGCCTCGGCGTAGGACGGGGCCCAGCGATCCGGGTCGGCGATCATCAGGTGGCAGTCCAGCGGCAGGGACGCCGAGCGGGTTAGCGCCTCGACGGTGCCCAGGCCGAAGGTCAGGTTGGGGACGAAGTGGTAGTCCATGACATCGACGTGCAGCGCGTCTGCAGCCGGCGTGACCCGCCGGGCCGAGCCCGCCAGGTCGGCGAAGTCTGCGGACAGCAGGCTGGGGTGGATGCGGCAGTCGGGCACGCCCGAAAGCCTAGGCATGATCGACACAACTGAATCAATATGCGCCCGTTCTGTCCTGAATATGCGCCCCGAACGACCGCGATGTGTCGATCAGCGGGCGGCGCGCGGGCGGATGCGGAGCGGGCCGCGGCTGCCTTACCCGCCGAGGATCATCCCGCCGCCGACTGTCGCGCCGGACGCCTCGTCGATGAGCAGGAAGCTGCCTGTCGTCCGGTTGCGCCGGTAGCCGTCAGCCAGGAGCGGGACGGTGGTCCGCAGGCTAACCCGGCCGATCTCGTTGAGCGAGAGCGCGCCGGCCTGCTCGTCGCGGTGCAGGCTGTTGACGTCGAGGCGGTACTGCAGGTCACGCACCATCGCCCGCGCTGAGCGGGTGGTGTGCTTGATGCCGAGCATGTCGCTCGCCCGCAGCTGCCGGGCAGAGGTCAGCCAGGTGACCATCGCCTCGATGTCCTGCGTGACCTGCGGCTGGTTGTGCGGGCGCGCGATCATGTCGCCCCGCGAGACGTCGAGGTCGTCGGTCAGCCGCACCGTCACCGACTGCGGCGGGAATGCGTGCAAGAGCGGGCCGGAGGGCCCGTCGATGCCGGCCACCGTCGTCGTCAGCCCAGACGGCAGCACCACGACCTCGTCGCCGACACCGAGCACGCCGCCCGCCACCGTGCCGGCGTAGCCGCGGTAGTCGTGGTGGGCCTCCGACATCGGCCGGATGACGTACTGCACCGGGAAGCGCACGTCGATGAGGTTGCGATCGGACGCGACGTAGACCTCCTCCAGGTGGTGCAGCAGGCTCGAGCCCTCATACCAGGGCATCGCCGGCGAGCGGCTGACGATGTTGTCGCCCTGCAGCGCCGACACCGGGATGACTGTCAGGTCGTTGATCTCAAGCTTGGCGGCGAACGAGCGGAACTCGTCGCGGACCCGCTCGAACACGTCGCGGTCATAGCCGACCAGGTCCATCTTGTTGACGCACAGCACCACGTGCGGGACCCGCAGCAACGAGGCGAGGAAGGCGTGGCGGCGGGTCTGCTCGACCACCCCGTGCCGCGCGTCGACCAGGATGAGCGCCAGGTTGGCGGTGGAGGCGCCGGTGACCATGTTGCGCGTGTACTGGATGTGGCCGGGGGTGTCGGCGATGATGAACTTTCGCCGCGGGGTGGCGAAGTAGCGGTAGGCGACGTCGATGGTGATGCCCTGCTCACGCTCGGCGCGCAGCCCGTCGGTCAGCAGGGCCAGGTTGGTGTACTCGTCACCGCGCTGGCGGCTGGTGCGTTCGACCGCCTCGAGCTGGTCGGCGAAAATCGATTTGGTGTCGTACAGCAGGCGCCCGATCAGGGTGCTCTTGCCGTCGTCGACGGAGCCGGCGGTGGCGAGCCGCAGCATCTCCACGCTAGAAATACCCTTCGCGCTTGCGGTCTTCCATCGCGGCCTCGCTGACCCGGTCGTCGCCGCGGGTGGCACCCCGCTCGGTGATGCGGGTGGCGGCGACCTCGGTGATGATGTCCTCGACTGTGTAGGCGGGCGACTCAACGGCGGCGGTAAGCGTCATGTCGCCCACCGTGCGGTAGCGCACCAGCGCCTCGAACGTCTCCTCGCCGTCCTCCGGCTGCAGGAACTCACCGGTGCCGTAGAGCATGTTGTCGCGCCGGAACACCTCGCGATGGTGGGCGAAGTAGATGCTCGGCAGCTCGACCTGCTCGCGGGCGATGTACTGCCAGACGTCGAGCTCGGTCCAGTTCGACAGCGGGAACACGCGGATGTGCTCGCCCCGGCGGTGCCGCCCGTTGTACAGGCTCCACAGCTCGGGCCGCTGGTTCTTGGGGTCCCACTGCCCGAACTCGTCGCGGAAGGAGTAGACCCGCTCCTTGGCCCTCGCCCGCTCCTCGTCGCGGCGGGCACCCCCGAAGGCGGCGTCGAACCCGTGCTCACGAATGGCCTCGAGCAGCGGGACGGTCTGCAGCTGGTTGCGGCTGGCACCGACGCCGGTCTGCTCGACGACGCGACCGGCGTCGATCGCGGCCTGGACGCTGGCGACCTCGAGGCGCAGGCCGGTCTGGGCCACCAGCGCGTCGCGGTAGGCAAGTACCTCGGGAAAGTTGTGCCCGGTGTCGATGTGCAGCAAGGGAAAAGGCGGCCGGGCGGGGGCGAAGGCCTTGATCGCCAGGTGCACGAGGACGATGGAGTCCTTGCCGCCGGAGAACAGCAGCACAGGCCGCTCGAACTCGGCGGCCACCTCGCGAAAGACGTGGATGCTCTCGGCCTCGAGGGCGTCGAGATGGCTGAGCTCATAGCGGGGCTGCGCCGGGGATGCAGTCGCCGTCACCGCCGCCAGGCTACCGATCGCCCGTCCTTCTGCCGCGTCAGCGGCCGGTGGTGCTAGGTCAGCGGCGGCGCAGCACCGCGAGGAACATCGCGTCGGTGCCGTGCCGGTGCGGCCACAGCTGCACCGACGGGCCGTCGCCGAGCCGCGGCATCCCGCCGGGTAGCAGCGGGCGGGCGTCGACGGGGTCGACCAGTCCTCGGGCTAGCTCCGCGGCCACCACGTCGACGGTCTCGGCCCGGTGGGGCGAGCAGGTGACGTAGGCGACGACGCCGCCGGGACGCAGCAGCTCGACCGCGGCCGCCAGCAGCTGGGCCTGCAGCACGGCGAGCGGCGCGACATCGGCTGCGGTGCGTCGCCAGCGGGCCTCGGGGCGGCGGCGCAGCGCCCCGAGCCCCGAGCAGGGAGCGTCGAGCAGGACGCGGTCGGCGCTGCCGGGCAGCAGCGGCGGGTGCCGGGCATCGGCCACCGCGACCGGCACGCCGCTTCGCCGGACCAGCCGTGCCCGCGGGGGGTGCAGCTCGAGCCCAACGACCTCCAGGCCGGCCGCGGAAAGCAGGGCGCCCTTGCCGCCCGGACCGCTCGTCAGGTCGATGGTCAGCGTCCCCGGAGCATCCGCGGCAGCAAGTGCGAGCGCCACCAGCTGGCTGCCCTCGTCCTGCACGGCGGCTCGCCCGTCGCGCACCGCTGCCAGCTCGCCGGGGTCCCCGCCGCCGAGGTACACGGCGCGGTCGGACCACCGGCCAGGCCCGGCGCCGGCGCCCGCGGAAGCGAGCAGGGCATCCCGCGGCATCCGCCGGGCGACGAGATGCACCTGCGGCCGCGCGTCGTCCGCCTCGAGGGCGGCCCGCAGCTCGTCCTCGCCTGTCGCTGCAGTGCTTGCAGGAGCGGTGCCGAGCGCGTCGGCGTACGCCTCAACGATCCAGCGTGGATGGGCGTGCTGCAGGGCCAGCGCTCCGACCGGGTCCGTGGCGGGGTCGGGACCACCGAGGTCGCCGGCCGCGATGTCGTCGGCCACGCGGCGCAGCACGGCGTTGGCGAGCCGGCTCGCCCGAGGCTCGATGGAGCGGACCAGGTCGACAGTTGTCGTCACCGCCGCGCGGGGCGGTACCCGCGTGCGCCAGAGCTGGTAGGCGCCGAGGCGCAACGCATCCCGGACCGCGGGTTGCAGCGGCCCGCTGACGTGCCGGTCGAGCAGCGCGTCGAGTGTCCCCAGCGCGCGCAGGGTGCCGTACCCGAGCTCCGTGGCGAACGCGCGGTCACGGGTGTCGAGGCCGCGCTCGGTCAGCAGCCGCGGCAGCAGGAGGTTGGCGTAGGCGCCCTCGGAAGCGACAGCCCTCAGCAGGTCGTACGCCACCAGCCGGGCCGGGTCGACGGGCCGAAGCGGCTGCTGAGCCGACCCCCTGGGCGTGTGTCGCCGCACCGTAGCCCGGTCGCCGCCTGGCCGGTCCGCCCGCGTCATAGCAGCCGCTCGCCGGGCTGAGGCCGGACGCCCCTGGCCCAGTCGGCTGCCGGCATGGGGCCCCGGCCGGCTGGCTGCACGGTCCCGAGCGCGACGCGGCCAGCCCCCGCCGCCACCAGCACGCTGTCGCGCTCGACGTGCAGGGTCCCCGCCGGCTCGGCGACCGGCGGGTCCAACGCATCCGGCGCGCCGGCGGGCAGCGGCGTGACCGGGCCGAGCTTGAGCCGCGCGTCGCGGAACGTCGTCCACGCCCCCGGCGCGGGGGTGCAGGCCCGGACCCGGCGATCGACCGCAGCGGCGGGCTCGTCCCAGCGCACCCGCGCGTCGTCGGCGGTCAGCTTGGGAGCCAGGCTCACACCGTCGGCCGGCTGCGGCTGGGCGACGAGCTCGCCGTCCTCGAGGGCGTCGAGGGTCGCGACCAGCAGGTCGGCGCCGCTGCGTGACAGCCGCGCCAGCAGGTCGCCGGCGGTGTCGGTGGGCCGCACCGGCTCGGTCACGACGCCGAGCACCGGTCCGGTGTCGAGCCCCTGCTCGAGCACGAACGTGCTGGCCCCGGTGATCTCGTCCCCGGCCAGCAGGGCGTGCTGCACCGGCGCCGCGCCGCGCCAGGCGGGCAGCAGCGAGAAGTGCAGGTTCACCCAGCCCAGGCGCGGCACCGCGAGCGCGGCGGGCGGCACGAGGGCCCCATAGGCGACGACGGGGCACCCGTCCGGCGCGAGCGCCGCCAGCGCTTCGAGGAACTGCGGCTCGGACGGACGGACCGGCTGCAGCACCGGCACGCCGGCCTGCTCGGCCAGCAGCTTGACCGGCGAGACAGCCACCCGGCGGCCGCGCCCCGCCCGAGCATCGGGCCGGGTCACGACGGCAATCACCTCGTGCCGCGCAGAGTCGAGCAACCGCTGCAGGCTGGGGACGGCGGGGTCAGGGGTGCCGGCGAAGACCAGGCGCACGAGCTGCAGCGACCAGGCTCAGACGGCCCGGCCGAACAGGGGGTGAGGGCTCTCGCGGATGGCAGGGGCCGGCTCCCCCGCCCACTCCGCCTCGCGGATGGCCTTCATCGCCGCCTTACGGGTCGGCTCGTCGAGCTTGTCGACGAACAGCACGCCGTCGAGGTGGTCGGTCTCGTGCTGCAGCGCCCGCGAGAGGTAGCCGCTGCCCTCGATCACGACCGGGTCGCCGTACATGTTCTGGCCCGCGGCGACCACCCGCTCGGGCCGCTGCAGCTCGAAGGCGAGCCCGGGGATCGACAGGCACCCCTCCTCGCCGTCCATCAGCTCCTCCGAGAACGGGCCGAGCACCGGGTTGACCAGGTGCCCGGCCTCGTCGTCGACGTCGTAGACGAACACGCGGAGCGAGACGCCGACCTGGGGCGCGGCGAGGCCGCTACCCGGGGCGTCGTGCATGGTCTCGGTGAGGTCCTTGACCAGCCGCCGCAGCTCGCGGTCGAAGGCGACGACAGGCTGCGCCTGGGTGCGCAGCACGGGGTCGCCGAACAGGCGGATGGGACGAACGGACATGGCCAGGAGTCTACGAGCGGGCTGTCGGCAGCGGAGAACGGCGTACGGAGCGCATCAGCCGATGGCGACCGGGTCGAGGCGCACCCGCACCGCCTCCCCCGCCCGCCCGGCGCTGCGGCGGCGCTGCGCCAAGGCCAGCACCGCTGCGAGCTCGGCCCCGCGCTCGCGCGGAGCCCGCAGCAGCGTGCGCTCGGTCTGCTCGTCGACCGGGACCGGGCCGAGCACCTCCAGCCCGCGCGGCACTTCGGCCAGGGTGAGCACGTCGGCCACGAGCGCGGCCACCGGGCCGGGCGCCCCCTCGACGGCTGCCATCCGGGTGGCCGGCGGGAAGCCGAGCGCTGAGCGCTGCTCGGCCTCCCTGCGCACGAAACCGGCCGGGGCCCAGCGCACCAGCGCCTGCACAGCCGGCACGCCGGCATCGGCCCCGACGAGGACGACCTCGCCGCCGCGGACCGCCGGCCGGGCGAGGGCGGCAGCCGCGCACCAGCGACGAAGCGCGTCCTCGGCCGCGCGCAGGTCGGGCCGGCCCAGCGGCGACCAGGCATCGAGCAGCAGTACCGCGCCGTACCCGCCCGGCGCGGAGGGCTCAGCGCCCGGCGTCGCCACGACGAGCAGGGGCCCGTCCTCGGTGGGAACAGTGTCGAGGACCTGCTCGCCGCCGCTGCGCAGCACGGGGACCTCGGGAAAGGCGCGGCCCAGCTCCTCGGCCGTACGCCTGTCGCCCGACACGGCTGCCCGCACGCCATCCGCCCCGCACTCCTGGCAGCGCCAGTCAACTGCGGCCCGGCCGCACCAGGCGCAGGCGAGCGTCGCCCCAGCCCCGGGGCGCTGCAGCGGTCCCGCGCAGGCAGCGCAGCGCGCCGGCACCCGGCAGCGGATGCAAGCCAGCGCCGCCTGGTAGCCGCGGCGTGGCACCTGGACGAGCACGGGGCCAGATGCCGCGAGGGCACGACGCACCGCGTCGAACGCCAGCGTCGGCAGCCGGGCCGAGCGCGCAGCCTCGTCCCGAGCGAGAGCGGTGTCCGAGCCCGCGACCTCGACCCGCGGCGCGTACCGGCGCACGACGTCGCGGTCGCCGGCCACGGGCTGCGCCCATTGCGTCGCCAGCAGCCCGTAGCCCTCGACGCTGGGTACGTGGCCGCCCAGCAGCATCGCGCAGCCGGCCTGGTGGGCGCGCAGCAGCAGCACGTCGCGGGCGTGCGGATAGGGCGCGCGCGGCTCGGCCAGCGAGTCGTCCCCGTCATCCCAGACGGCGCACAGCGCCAGATCCCGGACCGGCGCGAACGCGGCCGCGCGGGTGCCGACGACGACGCGGCGCCGGCCTCGGGACAGCAGCAGGAAGCGTCGGTAGCGCTCCGCCGGCCCGAGGTCGGCGGTCAGGGCGACGACGGTGCCGGCAGGCAGGACCGCCTCCAGGGCCGCCTGGCAGCGAGCGACATCCCGGGCGTCGGGGACGACGACGACGGCTCCCCCGCCGCCGCTCGCCGCGGCTGTCACCGCATCGGCCAGGGCGGCGGCCCAGTCGGTGCCGGGCAGCGTCGTCCACACGGCGCGGACGGGTCTGCCGTCCTGCAGCGCGTTCAGCAGCGCGGGGCCGCCGCGGTAAGGCTGCCAGCGGGCGGGGGCCGGGGCGGCAACCGCGCCCTCCGCTTGCGCCGCGCCCTCCTCCCGCTCGACCCGGGCGTGGCGCGGCGGGACGGCAAGGCGCAGGACGTCGGGCAAGGTGCCCGCCCACCGGTCGGCGACAGCGCGGGCGAGCCGCGCGATCTCCGGCGTCAGCACCTGCTCCGGGCTGACGACAGCGAGCAGCGGGGACAGCGCGCCGGCATGCTCGGACACCGAGCACCGCTCGAGCAGGAAGCCCCGTACGCGCCGGCCGGAGAAGCGCACGGTCACCCGCACCCCCGGCTGCGCCGCCGCGTCAAACTCAGGCGGGACGGCATAGTCGAAGGGGCGGTCGAGGTGCGCCGGCGTGACATCGACGGCGACCCGGGCCACCGGCAGCAGCGGGACCGGCGGCGCCGGCGTAGCGGCCGGGGCCGGATGGGCGCCCGGAGGCGTCTGCGTCAGCCGCGGACCGCCCGCGCCAGCGCCTCGGCGCGCGAGGTCGACTCCCAGGTGAAGTCAGGCTCGTCACGGCCGAAGTGGCCGTAGGCGGCGGTCTGCGCGTAGATCGGGCGCAGCAGGTCGAGATCACGGATGATGGCCGCCGGCCGCAGGTCGAACACCGCTGTGACGGCATCCTGGATCTGCTCGTCAGGCACCACGCCGGTGCCGAACGTCTCGACGAAGAGCCCGACCGGGTGCGCCTTGCCGATCGCGTACGCCACCTGCACCTCGCAGCGGGTAGCTAAGCCGGCCGACACGACGTTCTTCGCGACCCAGCGCATCGCGTAGGCGGCCGACCGGTCGACCTTCGACGGGTCCTTGCCGCTGAACGCGCCCCCGCCGTGCCGGGCCATGCCGCCGTAGGTGTCGACGATGATCTTGCGGCCGGTCAATCCGGCGTCGCCCATGGGGCCGCCGATCTCGAACCGGCCGGTCGGGTTGACCAGCAGCCCGTAGCCCCCGGTGACAAGGGAGAGCGACTCGAGCTCGGGTTCGACCACATGCTCGCGGATGTCGGGGGCGAGCAGGGTGCCGAGGTCGATGTCGGAGGCGTGCTGGGACGACACAACGACGGTGTCGAGCCGCACCGGCTTGTGGTCGACGTACTCGATCGTGACCTGCGTCTTGCCGTCCGGCCGCAGGTAGCCGACCAGGCCCTCCTTGCGGACCGCGGACAACCGGCGCGCGAGGCGGTGCGCGAGCGCGATCGGCAGCGGCATCAGCTCGGGGGTGTCGTCGCAGGCGTAGCCGAACATCAGCCCCTGGTCGCCCGCGCCCTGCCGGTCGAGCTCGTCCTCCGCCCCCTCCGACCAGTGCTCGTATCCGTCGTCGACGCCCTGCGCGATGTCCGGCGACTGCGCACCGAGCGAGACGCTGACGCCGCAGGACTCACCGTCGAATCCCTTGCGGGAGGAGTCGTAGCCGATGCCGAGGATGGTGTCGCGGGCGAGGCGAGCGATGTCGACCCAGGTCGACGTGGTGACCTCGCCGGCGATCATCACCTGGCCGGTCGTCAGCAGGGTCTCGACGGCCACCCGGCTGGTCGGGTCGTCCTTGAGCAAGGCGTCGAGGACGGCGTCGCTGATCTGGTCAGCGATCTTGTCCGGATGCCCCTCGGTGACGGACTCGGAGGTGAACAGGCGGCTGGCCACGGTGCTCCCGGTAGTCGGCGGACAGGCTGGCGACGGGACGAGGCCTCATTCTACCCAGCGGGCACCGGCCGAGCGGCCGTTTGGGCACGGCGGGTCAGCCGCTGACAGGTCCGGCAGGCCCGGCAGAAGTGTCGGGCGCCTGCTCGACCGGCCCTACCCGCAGGCGCGCCGCGACGAGGTCCCATACCTGGTCTGCAAGCGCATCCTTGGTGGTCTGCGCGACGTCGGCGGCACTGCCGTCGGAGCCCAGCACCACGGCGGCGTTGTGCTCGACCTCGAAGCCCCGCCCGTCGCCGACCTCGTTGACGACAAGCAGGTCGCAGCCCTTGCGGGCGAGCTTGGCGCGCCCGTGGGCCAGCACGTCGTCGGTCTCCGCGGCGAACCCGACCAGCACCTGCCTCGGCTTTCGGGCGCTGCCCAGCTCGGCGAGGACGTCGGGGTTCTCGACGAGCTCGATGGCCGCGGGCGCGCCCGCCGACTTCTTGATTTTCGTCTCGGAGCGCGCCGCCGGGCGGAAGTCGGCCACGGCGGCCGCCATCACGACGGCATCAGCGGTGGCGGCCGCCGCCAGCATGGCGCCCCGCAGGTCATCGGCCGACACGACTCGCACGACGTCGACTCCCGCTGGGTCGGGCAGGGTCACGTTGGCGCTGACCAGCGTGACAGCCGCCCCCCGCGCAGCCGCCGTACGGGCGAACGCGTACCCCTGGCGCCCGCTGGACCGGTTGCCCAGGAAGCGGACGGGGTCCAGGTGCTCCCGCGTCCCCCCGGCGGAGACGGCGACGCGGTAGCCGGCCAGGTCGGCGGCCACCGCATCCGGCCCGCGGGCCAGCAGCGCCCGGGCGACCCGCGCGATCTCCTCCGGCTCGGCCAGCCGCCCGCGGCCCGTGTCGGCTCCGGTGAGCCGCCCGACGGCCGGGTCGAGCACGATCACGCCGCGGCTGCGCAGCAGCTCCACGTTGGTCTGCGTCGCCAGGTGCTCCCACATCTCGGTGTGCATCGCGGCCGCCATCAGCACCGGGCAGGTGGCGGTCAGCAGCGTCGCGGTCAGCAGGTCGTCGGCGCGGCCGGCAGCCGCGCGGGCCAGCAGGTCGGCCGTCGCCGGGGCAACCACCACGAGGTCGGCGTCGCGGCCCAGGCGGACGTGCGGCACCTCGTGGGCGTCGTCCCAGACGTCGGTGGCCACTGGGTGGCCGGACAGAGCCGCCCAGGTCGCAGCGCCGACGAATGAGAGCGCGGATGCCGTCGGCACCACCCGGACGTCGTGGCCGGTCTCGGTCAGCTGCCGCAGCAGCTCACAGACCTTGTATGCGGCAATGCCGCCGGCGACGCCCAGGACGACGCGAGGCCGCGGGCCCCTCGCGTCAGGCGAGGAATCCGCGGCCATCGTGTGCTCGTCAGGAGTGTGCGTGCGATTCCGTCGGCCGCGCTCAGGCCTGGCCGAGAACGGGCTCGGGCATCTGCTCGGCGGTCAGCAGCCCACTGTTGATCTCGCGCAGCGCGATGGAGAGCGGCTTCTCCTGCGGGTTGGTGGTGTCGACGAGCGGGCCGACGTACTCGAGCAGCCCCTCGCCGAGCTGGCTGTAGTAGGCGTTGATCTGCCGAGCGCGCTTGGCCGCGTAGATGACGAGGGAGTACTTCGAGGCGGTGGTCTCGAGCAGCTCGTCGATCGGCGGGTTGGTGATGCCCTCAGGCGCGGATGGCGTGCTGCCCACGAAGTACCTCCGAGAATGGTGCCTGCGCCGCCCCGTGAAGGCGGCTCGCGAGTGCGTGCTGGACCGCCGTCCTTGGCAGGACGTGCCGGTCAGGGTCGCGGCTGTGAACACGGTGAAGGCGTGTCGAACATCAACGCTACCAGCCGGTCGGTTGCGGCCTCGACGTCGTCGTTGACGACGACGTCGTCGAACTCGCCTTCGGCGGCCAGCTCTCGGCGCGCGAGCTCGAGCCTGGCCTCGACCACCGCCGGCTGCTCGGTGGCGCGCCCGCTCAGCCGCCGGACCAGCTCATCCCAGCTCGGCGGTGCGAGAAAGACCAGCCGCGCATCCGGCATCTGCCCGCGGACGAGGCGGGCGCCCTGCAGGTCGATCTCGAGCAGCACCGGAGCACCGGCCCCGAGCCGAGCCAGGACCGGTGCGCGCGGCGTGCCGTACCGACTGCTTGCGTAGGCCGCCCATTCGAGGAACTCGCCGCTCGCAACCATGCGGTTGAACTCGGCCTCGTCGACGAACAGGTAGTCGACCCCGGGCTGCTCGCCGGGTCGCGGCGCCCGGGTCGTCGCGCTGACGGACAGCCAGATCGACGGGTAGCGGCGCCGCAGCTGCGCGACGACGCTGCCCTTCCCGACCCCGGATGGACCGGACAGCACAGTCAGCCGAGCGGTCAGGCCGCCCCGCCGCCTGCGAACTCGGCGATGAGGGCGGCGCGCTGCTTGGCGCCAAGCCCGCGCACCCGCCGGGTGGGACTGATCTCCAGCCGCTCCATGATCTTCGTCGCCCGGACCCGGCCGACACCCGGCAGCGCCTCGAGGACGGCGCTCACCTTCATCTTCCCGAGGACCTCGTCGTCGTCGGCGTCCTTCAGGACCGACTCCAGGCTCGTACCCGAGCGCTTCAGGCGCTCCTTGACCTCGGCGCGCTGCTTGCGGGCGAGCGCAGCCTTCTCCAGTGCGGCGGAGCGTTGCTCGGGCGTCAGGGTGGGCAGTGCCACGAAGACGTCGCCTCCTCGTGCGTCGGGGGTGGGGCCTGGCCGACCTGCTTGCACCAGACCTGCGTGCACCAGCGGCCAGAAACGTAGCGGGCCGGGCAGTGTCAGGTCCACCCGGATGGCCAAATGGGTGCGAAATCGGCCTGCAACGGCTGAGATTCTCCTGGATGCAGGGGGTAGCGGGGCTCCGGCGCTCCTACCGGACGGCTCCGCTGATCTCGTCCACGATGGCCGCGGCGGCCGCTCCAGGGTCGGCTGATGCGGTGACGGGCCGGCCGACGACCAGCAGGTCGGCCCCGGCATCGAGAGCCTCCCGCGGGGTCGCCACCCGTGCCTGGTCCTGCGTCGCCGCCCCCGGCGGCCGGACGCCCGGCGTGATCAAGGTGACGGCATCGCCGACCTCCGCACGCAGCAACGCGGCCTCCTGAGGGCTGCACACCAGGGCGCGGGCCCCGGCCCCGACGGCGAGGACGGCCAGCCGGCGGGCAGCATCAGCCGGCGCGCCGTCAAGGCCCACCTCGGCGAGGTCGGCCCCCGACAGCGACGTCAGCACCGTCACTGCCGCGATCTCGGTCTCCGGCGATGCCTCGACGGCTGCCCGCACCATGGCAGCCCCCCCGGCGGCGTGCACGGTGAGGTAGCGCGGCCGCAGCCTTGCTACCGCCCGGGCGGCGCCGGCCACTGTGGCGGGGATGTCGTGCAGCTTGAGGTCCAGGAATAGGCCCGCGCCGGACTCGGCCAGCACCGCCTCGACCACGGGTGGCCCGACTCGGCAGAACAGCTCCAGCCCCACCTTGACGGCGGCGACGTGGGGGGCAACCGCACGCGCCCACCGCAGGGCGGTGTCGGCGTCGGGGGCGTCCAGGGCGACAGCCACCGGCGCCTTGCTGCTCCAGGTCGACACGCGGGTCACCGGTGCACCGTCACAGCCTGGCCTCCTCGTTCGTCTGCTCGCGCGCTACCTCGTGCCCGGGCCGGTGCGCGACCCCGATGACGTCGGCGACCGAGCTGTACCCCAGCCGCTCGAGCTCGGCCTCGAGCTCGCCGGTCACCCGCTGCAACGAGCCGGGGTCGCCGAACACGGCCGTGCCGACGGACACCGCCGATGCGCCGGCGGCCAGGAACTGCAGTGCGTCGGCACCGCTGCGGATGCCGCCCATCCCCAGCACCGGGACGCCGGGCAGCGCGCCAGCCACCTGCCAGACGCATCGCAGGGCCACCGGCCGGACCGCGGGCCCGGACAGCCCACCGGTGATGCCGGCGAGCACCGGGCGCAGCGTGTCGGGGTCGAGCACGAGCCCGAGCAGCGTGTTGATGAGCGACACGCCGTCGGCCCCGGCATCGACGACTGCCCGGGCGATGGCGACGATGTCGGTGACGTCGGGCGAGAGCTTGGCGAGGATCGGCACCTCGGCGCGGTCCGCCACGGCAGACACCACGGCTGCGGCCGCCGGCGCCGAGCAGGCGAAGACCTTGCCGCGGTCCTCGACGTTGGGGCAGGAGATGTTGACCTCGATCAACGCCAGACCCGCGGCGCCGCGCAGCCGGCCGGCCAGCTCGGCGTACTCCTCGACCGACGAACCGGCGATCGACACCACCGCCCGGGCGCCACGCGAGGCAAGCCAGGGCAGGTCGTGCTCGAGGAACGCGTCGATGCCCGGGCCTTGCAGCCCGATGGAGTTGAGCATCCCGCTGGGGGTCTCGGCCATCCGCGGGGTCGGGCGGCCGGTGCGTGGCGCCCTCATCACGGATTTGGTGACGACGGCACCGAGGCCGCTGACGTCGACGAAGGCGTCGAGCTCGCGGCCTGCTGCCGCGCATCCGGACGCGGTCAGCACCGGCGTCGGCAGTGCCACGCCCGCCAGGGTGGTCGAGAGGTCGACGCTCATGCCGGGACCGTCCCGACTCCGGCGAACTGCACCTCGCCGGCCGCGAACACAGGGCCCTCGACGCAGCTGCGCAGCATCCGCACGGGAGAGCCGGCAGGACGGGAAATTGGAAGCACGCAGGTCATGCACACGCCGATGCCGCAGGCCATCGCCTCCTCCACGGCGAGGTACGCGAGGACGCCTGCCGCCGACGCGGTCCGCTCCACCGCGGCGAGCATCGGCATCGGGCCGCAGGCGTAGACCGCCTCGATCGGGCTGGCTGCCAGGGCGTCCACCAGCGCATCGGTCACCCGGCCGCGCCGGCCCGCGGAACCGTCGTCGGTCGTGACAACTGCGCCGGCGACGGGAAGCAGCCGCTCGGCGCTGGCAGCCCCACTGATCACAACGGCGGCTGCGGGCTCGGGCAGGGCGGCCTGCAGATAGGCCAGCGGCGCCGCGCCGTACCCGCCGCCGACCAGCACCGCCGGTCCGCTGAGCAGCGGGAACGGCACGCCGAGCGGACCGACGACGTCGACCCGGTCGCCAGCGCGGCGCTCGGTCAGCCACCTGCTACCGGCACCGGCCGCCGCAACGACGACCTCCACAGTCCCGGTGCTGGGGTCGGCCGACGCGAGGCTGAACGAGCGCCGCAGCAGCATCGCCGAGCCTGGCCCGCCGACGGCGAGCGCGACGAACTGCCCCGGCCGCGCCCCCGCGGCCACCTCCGGAGCGGCGAGCACCAGCCGCACGTACGCGCCCACCGGCTCTGCTCGCACGACCTCGGCATCACGCACCTGCACCGGCCGCGCCCGATCGGTCCCCAGGCTCACGCCACCCCGCCGAACCCGGCCCTGGCCGCGAGCAGGTCGGCGTGCCACTCTTGCAGCGAGCGCACGCCGATCTCGCCGCGGACCAGCGCCTCGATCCCCTGCACCGCCGCTCCCGCCGCCTGGATCGTCGTCACGCAGGCCACCTCGCGTGCGACGCAGGCCGCCCGGATCTCATAGCCGTCGACCCGCGGCCCCACCCCGAACGGCGTGTTGATGACGAGGTCGACGCCGCCGGCGAGGATCTGCTCGACTGCGTCCCCTGGCTCGCCGGAGGAGTGCTTGGGCACGACCGTCGCGTCGACCCCGTTGCGCCGCAGCACCTGCGCCGTGCCCGCGGTGGCGAGCACCTCGAAGCCGAGGTCGGCCAGGCGCTTGACCGGGAACACCATCGCCCGCTTGTCGCGGTTGGCCACCGAGACGAACACCCGCCCCTTGGTCGGCAGCGGCCCGTACGCGGCTGACTGGCTCTTGGCGTACGCCACCCCGAAGGTGGCGTCGATGCCCATCACCTCCCCCGTCGACTTCATCTCCGGGCCGAGCACGGTGTCGACGCCGCGGCCCTGCTCGTCGGCGAAACGGTTGAACGGCAGCACCGCTTCCTTGACCGCCGTGGACGAGTCCAGCGGCAGGTCGGCGGCGTCGCCGGCCGGGGGCAGGATCCCCTCGGCGCGAAGGTCGGCGATGCTCGTCCCCAGCATCACCCGCGACGCCGCGGCGGCGAGCGGCACGCCCGTCGCCTTGGCCACGAACGGCACGGTCCGCGAGGCCCGCGGGTTGGCTTCCAGCACGTACAGCACATCGGACTGCATCGCGTACTGCACGTTGAGCAGGCCCAGCACCCTGACACCTCGGGCGACGCGCAGGGTGGCGTCGCGGATGCGCGCCAGGTCGGCGGTGCCGAGGGTGATCGGCGGCAGCGCGCACGCCGAGTCGCCGGAGTGAATGCCGGCCTCCTCGATGTGCTCCATCACGCCGGCGAGGTAGAGCTCGGTGCCGTCGTAGAGGGCGTCGACGTCGACCTCGATGGCGTCGTCGAGGAACCTGTCGACCAGGATCGGGTGCTCCGGGCTCGCATCGGTGGCCCGCAAGACGTAGCTCTCCAGCGAGTCGGCGTCGTAGACGATCTCCATCCCCCGCCCGCCGAGCACGTACGAGGGGCGCACCAGCACCGGGTAGCCGATCTCGGCGGCGATGTCGCGCGCCCCGGCGTACGACGTAGCGGTCCCGTGCCGCGGCGCGGCCAGCCCCGCCTCGGCCAGCACCCGCCCGAACGCGCCTCGGTCCTCGGCGAGGTCGATCGCCGCAGGTGAGGTGCCGACGATGGGTACCCCGGCGGCCTCGAGCTCGGCGGCGATGCGCAGCGGCGTCTGGCCGCCGAGCTGCACGATCACGCCCGCCACCGGCCCCGCCTGCTGCTCGGCGCGGACGACCTCGACGACGTCCTCGACTGTCAGCGGCTCGAAGTAGAGCCGGTCGGAGGTGTCGTAGTCGGTCGAGACCGTCTCGGGGTTGCAGTTGACCATCACCGTCTCGTAGCCGGCCGCCGACAGGGCGAAGGCGGCGTGGCAGCAAGCGTAGTCGAACTCGATGCCCTGCCCGATGCGGTTGGGCCCGGAGCCGAGGACCAGCACCGCCGGGCGCTCGCGCGGCTCGACCTCGCTCTCCTCGTCGTAGGACGAGTAGTGGTACGGAGTGAAGGCGGCGAACTCCGCCGCACAGGTGTCGACAGTCTTGAACACCGGATGCACCCCCGCCGCGTCGCGCACGCGCCGAACCTCGGCCTCGCTGAGCCCCATCACCGCGGCGACCTGCCGGTCGGAGAAGCCGGCACGCTTGGCTCGGCGCAGCGTTCCGCTGGCCGCGGCCGCCTCCAGCCCCTCGGCCACCAGCGCGTCGCGGTGCTCGCGCAGCGCGTCGACCTGGTCGACGAACCACGGGTCCATCCCCGAGGCCTCGCACACCTGCTCGATGCTCGCGCCGTCCTCCAGCGCCCGCATCACGGTGTAGAGCCGGCCGTCGTGCGGGGTGCGCAGGGCCTCCAGCGCGGGCTCACCGGCATGCGGCAGGGCCGCGTCCGGCACCGTCCAGAACCCAGCCGGCCCGGTCTCCAGCGAGCGCATTGCCTTCTGCAGCGCCTCGCCGAAGCTGCGCCCGATCGCCATCACCTCGCCGACGCTCTTCATGTGCGTGGTCAGCCGGGCGTCGGCGCCGGGGAACTTCTCGAACGTGAACCTCGGGATCTTCACGACGACGTAGTCGAGCGCGGGCTCGAACGCCGCCGGGGTCGATCGTGTTATGTCGTTGGCGATCTCGTCCAGCGTGTAGCCGAGCGCGAGCTTGGCGCTGATCTTGGCGATCGGGAAGCCGGTTGCCTTCGACGCCAGCGCCGACGAGCGCGAGACCCGCGGGTTCATCTCGATGACAACCAGCCGGCCCGAGTGCGGGTCGGTGGCGAACTGGATGTTGCACCCGCCCGCGTCGACGCCGACGGCCCGCATGATTGCGATGGCGACGTCGCGCATCCGCTGGTACTCGCGGTCGGTCAGGGTCATGACCGGGGCCACCGTCACCGAGTCACCGGTGTGCACGCCCATCGGGTCGACGTTCTCGATGGAGCAGACAACGACGACGTTGTCCGCGCGGTCGCGCATCAGCTCGAGCTCGAATTCCTTCCAGCCGAGCACGCTCTCCTCCAGCAGCACCTGGCTGTTGGCGCTCGCCGCCAGCCCGGTACCGGCGATGCGGCGCAGCTCCTGCTCGTCGGCCGCGATGCCGCCGCCCTTGCCGCCGAGGGTGTAGCTCGGGCGCACCACCAGCGGGTAGCCGAGCTCGCCCGCTGCCGCGAGCACCTCGTCCATCGTCTGCGCGGTGACGCTGCGAGCGCTCTCGGCACCGAGCTCGGGAGGAAGGGCGGCAACGATCTCCTTGAAGCGCTGGCGGTCCTCCCCTGCGCGGATGGCCTCGATGTCGGCGCCAAGCAGCCGCACGCCGTAGCGCTCCAGGACCCCCGCGTCGTGCAGCGCGACGGCCGTGTTGAGCGCGGTCTGGCCGCCGAGGGTGGCGAGCATGGCGTCGGGGCGCTCGCGGGCGATGACCTTCTCCACCATCTCGACCGTGATCGGCTCGATGTACGTGGCGTCGGCGGTGTCGGGGTCGGTCATGATCGTCGCGGGGTTGGAGTTGACGAGCGAGACGCGCAGCCCCTCCTCGCGCAGGACCCGGCACGCCTGCGTCCCCGAGTAGTCGAACTCGCAGGCCTGCCCGATCACGATGGGCCCGGAGCCGATCACCAGCACGCTGGCGATGTCGTCGCGGCGCGGCATCAGCGGTCGCCCTTCATCAGCTGGCAGAACTCGTCGAACAGGGCGTCGGCATCGTGCGGCCCCGCCGCCGCCTCCGGGTGGTACTGCACCGAGAACGCCGGACGGTCGAGTAGCCGCAGCCCCTCGACGACGCCGTCGTTAAGCGCAACATGACTGACCTCGACGCGCCCGTACGGCGTGTCGACCGGGCCATCGAGCGGCGCCTCGACCGCGAACCCGTGGTTGTGGCTGGTCACCGCAACCTTGCCGGTCGCGCGGGCTTGCACCGGCTGGTTGATGCCGCGGTGGCCGTAGCCCAGCTTGTACGTGCCGAAGCCCAGCGCCCGCCCGAGGATCTGGTTGCCCAGGCAGATGCCGAACAGCGGCACCCCGGCATCGAGCACCGCGCGGGCGGCATCCACGGCGTACTCGGCCGCCTCCGGGTCGCCCGGGCCGTTGGACAGGAACACGCCGTCGGGGCTGCCGGCCAGGATCTCGGCGGCCGGCGTCGTCGCCGGGACCACGGTCACCTCGCAGCCGCGGGCGGCCATCCGCGCCGGCGTGCGGCTCTTGATGCCGAGGTCGACTGCGGTGACGCGGTAGCGGCGCTCACCGGTGGCGGCCACGATGTAGGCCTCCGGGGTGGTGACCTCGGGAACAAGGTCGGCGCCGAGCATCGAAGCGCCCGCTCGGACCGTCGCCAGCTGGGCCTCGGCGTCTGCGTCGGGCGCCCCGGAGAAGATGCCGCAGCGCATTGCCCCCCGCTCGCGCAGGTGTCGGGTGAGGGCCCGGGTGTCGATGCCGGCCAGGCCGACGACGCCCTGGTCGCGCAGCTCGTCCTCGAGAGAGCGCTGCGAGCGCCACGAGCTGGCGATGCGGGACGGGTCGCGCACGACGTAGCCCGCGACCCAGATCCGGCGCGACTCCGCATCCTCGTCGTTGACCCCGGTATTGCCGATGTGGGGAGCGGTCTGCACGACCACCTGGCGGTGGTAGGACGGGTCGGTCAGCGTCTCCTGGTAACCAGTCATGCCAGTGGCGAAGACAGCCTCGCCGGTCGCCTGGCCCTCGGCCCCGTAGGCCTCTCCCTGGAACGTGCGGCCGTCCTCCAGGACGAGCACCGCTGGTGCGCGCCGGGTCATGACGCCTCCTGCTGGCGGGTCGGGAGCAGGCTGCCGATGACGGCGAGCGCCTCCGCGTATCCCGACGCCCGCCCACGGAACCCGCTCTCCAGGGGCACGCCGCCAGCTCCCCCGGGCGGCACGCCGCCAGCTCCCCCGGGCGGCACGCCGCCGAGGTCCCAGCCGATCACGAGCAGCCCCGCCCCCGGCATCACCTTGCCGGCCAGGGCGTCGTCGACGCGGGCCGAGCGCAACGCGTCGCGGGGGATCCACAGCCCGGCGAGGTCGGCCCCGGCAGCGGTGATGACGAGGTCCCCGCCCGCCCGGCGCCCGAGGCCGCGCGCGACGATGCGGTCCTGCCAGCCCCCCGCGCCGACCGTGCCGACGTAGAAACCGTCCATCGGCTCCATCAGTGGCGGGCCGGGATCGGTTGGCGCCACCGGCAGCGGCGGCAGTCCGGGCTCCTGACGACGGGCACGGCGCCGCCAGCCCCAGGCCATCGCGGCGAGGCACAACGCGGCGCCGAGCAGCACCAGGGCGGTCAGCAGCAGGTGCTGGCCGAGCCGCGAAGGGGGCCGCTCGACCGCGGCCAGCAGCACGGCGCTCACCGGGCCACCGCCGGCTCCGCGAGAGCCCCGGCCGCGACCGTGCGGCGACCGCGAAGGAACGTCTCCACCACCCGGACCGGCATCTCGAGGCCGGCGTAGGGGGTGTTGCGGCTGCGGCTCGCGAGCCGGTCCGGTTCGACGATCCACGGCCCGGTCGGATCGACGAGCACCAGGTTGGCCGGCTCGCCCGGCGCCAGCGGCCGGCCGTGCGCCTGGGGGGCGTCGCTCAGCCGGCCGATGCGGGCGGGCGCGTACGACATCCGCTCGGCGACCAGTGGCCAGAGCGCCTCAGGGGCCACCCGGCCGTGCAGGGCACCGACGACGACCCCGAGGGCCGTCTCGAGCCCGAGCATCCCCGGCCGGGCGACAGCCCACTCGGTCTCCTTGTCCTCACGGGCGTGCGGGGCGTGGTCGGTGGCAACACAGTCGATCGTCCCGTCGACCAGGGCCGCCCGCAGCGCCTCGACGTCGGCGGCCGTACGCAGCGGCGGGTTGACCTTGTAGACCGGGTCGTAGCCGCTAGCCAGGTCGTCGGTCAGCAGCAGGTGGTGGGGCGTGACCTCCGCGGTCACGTCCCAGCCCTTGGCCTTCGCCCAGCGCAGGATCTCGACCGAACCGGCTGTCGAGACGTGGCAGACGTGCAGGCGGCTGCCGACGTGCCCGGTCAGCAGCACGTCGCGGGCAATGATCGCCTCCTCCGCGACGGCGGGCCAACCGGTCAGCCCAAGGCGCGCCGACTCCACCCCCTCGTTGAGCTGCGCCCCCCGGGTGAGCCGCGGCTCCTCGGCGTGCTGAGCGACGACACCGTCGAAGGCCTTCACGTACTCCAGCGCCCGCCGCATGAGGATGGGGTCGGCAACGCACAGCCCGTCGTCGGAGAACACCCGCACCCGGGCGGCGGAGTCGGCCATCGCCCCCAGCTCGGCGAGGTGCTCGCCGCCGAGCCCGACCGTCACTGCGCCGACCGGGGCGACGTCGCACCACCCCGCCTCGTGGCCGAGGCGCCACACCTGCTCCACGACCCCGGCGGTGTCCGCCACCGGGTCGGTGTTGGCCATCGCGTGCACCGCGGTGAAGCCGCCGAGCGCGGCGGCGCGGGTGCCGGACTCGACGGTCTCGGCATCCTCCCGGCCGGGCTCGCGCAGGTGGGTGTGCAGGTCGACGAGGCCGGGCAGCGCGACGAGGCCGCCGGCCTCGACGACAGTGGCCTCGGGCGGCGCGTCGAGCGCGGGCCCGACGGCGACGATGCGCCCGCCCGCCAGCAGCAGGTCGGCGGCGGGGCCACCGAGCGGCGAGGCCCCGCGGACAAAAACGGGGCCGGGCACCTGGGTCATTCAGCTCCTCCGAGCAGCAGGTACAGGGTCGCCATCCGCACGCTCACGCCGTTGGCGACCTGCTCGACGATGGTGCTGCGCAACGAGTCCGCGACCTCGGATGCGATCTCCATCCCGCGCACCATCGGGCCTGGATGCATGACGATCGCCTCCGACGAGAGCCGGGCCATCCGGTCCGCGTCGAGCCCGTACCGGCGGCTGTACTCGCGCACGGTCGGGAAGTAGGCGGCGGCCATCCGCTCGGCCTGCACCCGCAGCATCATCACCACGTCGGCTGTCGGCAGTACGGCGTCGAGGTCGTAGGAGACGTCGGCCGGCCAGGCCTCGACCCCGACGGGCAGCAGCGTCGGCGGCGCTACCAGCGTGACTTTGGCCCCGAGCGTGGCGAGCAGCAGCACGTTCGAGCGCGCCACCCGGCTGTGCAGCACATCGCCAACGATCGCGACCCGCAGGCCTTCCAGTCGACCGAGCCTGCGCCGCATCGTGAACGCGTCGAGCAGCGCCTGGGTCGGGTGCTCGTGGGTGCCATCGCCGGCGTTGACGACGCTGCCCCGGACCCAACCCGCGAGCCGGTGCGGGGCCCCCGAGGCGCTGTGGCGGATCACGATGCCGTCGGCCCCCATCGCCTCCAGCGTCAGCGCGGTGTCCTTCAGCCCCTCGCCCTTGGAGACGCTGGAGCCCTTGGCCGAGAACGTGATGACGTCGGCCGACAGCCGCTTGGCCGCGACCTCGAAGGAGGTGCGGGTGCGGGTCGAGTCCTCGAAGAACAGGTTGACGACAGTGCGCCCCCGCAGGGTCGGCAGCTTCTTGATGGGGCGGTCGGCCACGCTGGCCATCTGCTCGGCGGTGTCGAGGATCAGCAGCGCCTCGTCCTGGGTGAGGTCGGCGGCCGAGAGCAGGTGCTTCACGCCGCACCCTGGGATTCAGCAGTGTCCACGAGCTCGACCCCGTCGCGGCCGTCGACCTCGTCCAGCAGCACCCGGACGTCCTCCCGCAGGGAGGTCGGCAGGTTCTTGCCGACGTAGTCGGCGCGGATGGGCAGCTCACGGTGCCCGCGGTCGACCAGCACCGCGAGCTGGACGGCCCGCGGGCGACCGAGGTCGCCCAGGGCATCGAGTGCGGCCCGGACGGTCCGGCCGGAGAACAGCACGTCGTCGACGAGCACGACCAACTTCTCGTCGACCCCGGTGGAAGGCAGCTCGGTGGTCGCGAGGGGGCGCACACCCCGCAGCCGCAGGTCGTCGCGGTACATCGTGGCGTCGAGCGAACCGACTGGCAGCACGACGCCCTCGAACTCGCGCACGAGCCCGGCCAGCCGGTGGGCCAGGTGCACGCCGCGGGTGGGGATGCCCAGCAGGACGACGTCGTGGCCGCCCTCGGTGCGCTCCAGCAGCTGGTGCGCCATCCGGGCGAGGGTGCGGGCGAGGTCGGCCCCCGACAGCACCTGGCGGGGCTCCGGCTCGGCCGCAGGTGGGGCCTGACGCTGCGCCGCCGGAGTAAGGGACGCCTGGCTGGGCGCGGTCTGCCGCGGCTGGAATGCCGGCACGGTAGGTCGAACCTCCTTCCCCGCCTCACCGGACGGGTCGTTAAAGGAGCAGTGCCCTCAACCTACCAAGGAGTGCGATCCCGGCCGGGGAAGCGCCGCGGCTGCGGCGCTTCGCACCCGCCAGAGCACGCCCTGTAACACGACACGCCCCGTGAAGGCTTGACCAGCGTGTTCGGCTTGCCTAACGTCCGCGCCAGACGAGCTCGTGACAACGGGTCATCGCGGCCCAGCCGCCGCGACCGGCACGCTGGCACTCCCGCCGGCTCGCTCAGTGGGAACTGTCGCATCGGGGGGGGCTGGTTCTCGCGCCGAGATTCACAGGACTGGAGCACGGATGTCCGACTACGCCAAGGCCCTGGGATCCCGCCTTCGTGCCATTCGCACGCAGCAGGGGCTGTCCCTGCACGGCGTCGAGGAGAAGTCGCAGGGCCGCTGGAAGGCGGTCGTGGTCGGCAGCTACGAGCGCGGTGACCGCGCCGTGACTGTCCAGCGCCTCTCAGAGCTCGCGGAGTTCTACGGCATTCCGGTCAACGAGCTGCTGCCAGAGCGCGAGGCCGTCGCGGCCATCGAGCAGGCTCCCCGCATCATCATCGACCTCGAGCGGCTGCAGGCCGTCCCAAGCGAGCGTGCGGCGCCGCTGGCCCGCTATGCGGCGACCATCCAGAGCCAGCGCGGCGACTACAACGGGCGGGTGCTCTCCATCCGCCACGAGGACCTGCGCTCGCTCGCGGTCATCTACGACTCGAGCCCCACCCAGCTGACCGAGCAGCTGATCACGTGGGGCGTGCTGTCGGCCGACGCGCGGCAGTCCATCGAGCTGGCCTAACGGGCCTCGTCCGCGACCGATGCGCTGGGTTCCGCGTTGCCGGCCAGCTCGTTCCGGCGCGGCCCTTCCACGGTCAGCAGCCGGGCGAGCAGCCCGTTGATGAACGACGGCGAGTCATCGGTCGACAGCCGGGCCGACAGCTCGACCGCCTCGCTGATCGCCACCGCGTCCGGGACGTCGTCGCGGTAGAGCAGCTCGTACGCGCCGATGCGCAGCACGTTGCGGTCGACGGGCGGCATCCGGTCGAGCGTCCATCCCTCGGCGTAGCGGGCGAGCAGCATGTCTATGTCACGGCGGTGCTTGCAGACCCCCTCGACGAGGTCGACTGCGTACTCGGGGACCGGCGGGTCGCTCTGGGCCAGCCGCTGGGCGATCGTCGACACCGGGTCGGTGCCGCGGATGTCAGCCTCGTACAAGGCGTCGAGCGCCCGCTTGCGAGCCTTGGCCCGCCCGGAGGGACCCGGGTGCGCGCGCTGCTTCGACGCCAAGGTCAGTTGACGCGGCCGAGGTAGCGGCCGTCGCGGGTGTCGACCTTGACCCGCTCACCGGTGGTGAGGAACAGCGGCACCATGATCTGCGCGCCGGTCTCGACTGTGGCCGGCTTGGTGCCGCCCGTCGAGCGGTCGCCCTGCAGCCCGGGCTCGGTGTAGGTGATGGTGAGCTCGACCGAGGCCGGCAGCTCGACGTAGAGCGGCAGCTCGTCGTTGAGCGCGACGGTCGCGTTGGTGTTCTCCAGCATGTAGTTCGCGGCGGGGCCCACGGTCTGCTCGGGGACGTAGAGCTGCTCGAAGGATTCGGTGTCCATGAAGACGTAGTCGTCGCCCTCGCGGTAGAGGTAGGTCATCTCCCGCTTGTCGACGTTGGCGATCTCGACCTTCACGCCGGCGTTGAACGTGCGGTCGACGACCTTGCCCGTGGTCACGTTCTTGAGCGTCGTACGCACGAACGCGCCGCCCTTGCCAGGCTTGACGTGCTGGAACTCGACGACGCCCCACAACTGGCCGTCGAGGTTCAGCGTCAGGCCGTTCTTGAGGTCGTTGGTCGTGGCCACGTGCGCAAGGCTCCCGCGTGTCGTCGGATGGGCGGACGACCGCTCACGGAGCGGCGGTTCCGGACCGGAGTCTACGGGCGGGCAGGCCAGCTCGGAGCACGTCGCATTTGACTTTCTGCCATCTTCGTAAGCCTTTGACATGTATGTCCGCGTCGGGAAGCGCGCGCAGATTGTCATCCCTGCAGTCATCCGGCGGTCGATGGGGGTCAGTGACGGCGACGTCCTCGACGCTCACCTTGACGACGAGGGGCGGTTGGTGCTGGAGCGCATCGACCCCGACCCGCTGCGGCGGTTGGGCGAGGCCGGCCGCGGTCTGTGGCACGGCGCCGACCCGGTCGGAGAGCAGCGTGCCTTCCGGGCGGAATGGGACCGGTGAGGGTTCCGACCTCCCTGGTGCTCGACACCAACTGCTTTGTCTACTACCTCAACCAACCCGACACTGCTGACGAACGACAGCCGACTGACAGCAGCGGACCTTCCCGTGGCGACGATTCTGCTCGATGTTGCCATCAACGCGGCCTCCTGAGCCGGCCGACCGGCATCTGGCAGGGCGGGGCAGCCGGGCGCCCCGCGCGAGGCATCAGCGATCGGCGAGGGCCCGCAGCGCAAGCCGGTACCCCTCCAGCCCGAGGCCGGTGATCGTGCCGGTTGCGACCTCGGACACCACGGAATGGTGCCGGAACTGCTCGCGGGCGGCGATCTGCGACAGGTGCACCTCGACCAGCGGCGCGGTCAGCGCAGCGGCGGCGTCGCGCAAGGCGTAGGAGTAGTGCGTCCACGCGCCAGCATTGAGCACCACCGGCCAGCCGGCGTCGGCCGCCTCGTGCAGCCAGCCGAGCATCGTCGCCTCGGCGTCGGTCTGCCGCACCTCGACCTCGATGCCGAGCTCGGCCGCGGTCTGCTCGCACGCCCGCACCAGGTCCTCGTGGGTCTGCGACCCGTAGATCTCCGGCTGGCGGCTGCCCAGGCGGCCGAGGTTGGGACCGTTCAGCACCAGTACCCGCCTCACGCCGCCACCTCGCTGTAGGCAGCGGTCAGCAACCCCGGATCCGGATCGTCGAGGATGGTCGGGCGGGCGAGCCCGCTCAGTGCGACGAAGCGCAGCCGCCGCCCGCGGGTCTTCTTGTCGACCTTCATCGCATCGAGAAGCGCCGGCCAGCGGTCGGCGGGGTACGCAACCGGTAGCCCGACGCGCTCCAGCAGCTCGCGGTGCCGGTCGGCGGTCGCGTCGTCGAGCCCGGCGACGAGCCGCGACAGCGCCGCGGCGTACACGAGCCCGACCGAGACAGCGGCCCCGTGGCGCCAGTGGTAGCGCTCCACCTTCTCCACCGCGTGCCCGAGGGTGTGGCCGTAGTTGAGGATCTCGCGGCGCCCGGCCTCCTTGGGGTCGGCGCTCACGACCTCGGCCTTCACCCGGATCGAACGCTCGATCAGCTCGGCGAGCGATTCCCGGCCCGTCGGGTCGGCCTCGAGCAGCGACAGGATGGCGGGGTCGGCGATGAACCCGGCCTTGGCCACCTCGGCCAGCCCGGCGACGAAGTCGTTGACCGGCAGCGTCTCGAGCGTGGCGAGGTCGCACAGCACCGCCGACGGCTGGTGGAAGGCGCCAACCAGGTTCTTGCCGGCGTCGGTGTTGATGCCGGTCTTGCCGCCGACTGCTGCATCGACCATCGCCAGCAGCGTGGTCGGCACCTGGACCACCCGGATGCCGCGCAGCCAGGTCGCGGCGACGAACCCGGCGAGGTCGGTCACGGCACCGCCACCGAGCCCGAGCACGACGTCGTCGCGCGTGAAGCCGACCGAGCCAAGAACCGACCAGCAGTACGCTGCTACCTGCAGCGTCTTCGCCTCCTCGGCGTCGGGCACCTCGATGAGGTGGGCCTCGGCCGGCAGCTCAGGCTTGATCGCATCCGCCGTGGTCCGCAGCGCACGGGGATGCACGACAGCCACCCGGGTAGCACCGCGCACGGCCTCGACGATCTCCTCCAACAGCCCGCTGCCGACGACCACCTCGTAGGCAGGGCTGCCCGCCGGGGTCACCGGGACGCGGACGAGGTCCATGCCAGCACCTCCTGGACGATCTCGTCCGGGGGGCGTCCGGACGTGTCGATGGTGATGCCCGCGACCTCGGCGTAGAGCGGGGCGCGGTCCCTCAGCATCGCCGACATGCGGGCTCGGGGTGAGTCGATCAGCAGCGGCCGGTCGCGTGCCATCCCGACCCGACGCACCGCATCCGGGAGCCCGACCTGCAGCGACACGACGCGCTGACCGGACAGCTCGGCGCGGCTCACGGGGTCGAGGACGGCCCCGCCGCCCAGCGCGAGCACGCCGTCGTGCTCGGTCAAGGAACGTGTGACTGCCTCACGCTCGAGTGCCCGGAAGGCCTGCTCGCCGTCATCGACGAACACCTCGAACACGCTCTTGCCGGCCGCGGCCTCGACGACGTGGTCGGTGTCGAGGAAAGGGACGTCGAGGGCAGCGGCAACCGCGGTGCCCACCGTGGTCTTGCCGGCACCGGGCGGTCCGACGAGCACGAGCACGGGTCTCACCGGCGCACCCTCATGGCGCGTTCACAGGGCAGCCACACCCTTGAGGTAGGCCTCCGCGTTGCGCCGCGTCTCGGCGACCGAGTCGCCGCCGAACTTCTCGAGCACGGCGTCGGCAAGCACCAGCGCGACCATCGCCTCCGCGACGACGCCCGCAGCGGGCACGGCGCACACGTCGGAGCGCTGGTTGATGGCAACAGCCGGCTCGCCCGTCGCGACGTCGACAGTGCGCAGCGCGCGAGGCACAGTCGAGATCGGTTTCATCGCGGCCCGCACCCGCAGCACCTCGCCGGTCGACATGCCGCCCTCGGTGCCACCCGAACGCCCGGTCACGCGGGTGAGCGCACCGGTGCCGGCGTCGCGCTCGATCTCGTCGTGCGCCTGCGAGCCGCGGCGGCGTGCGAGCTCGAAGCCGTCGCCCAGCTCGACTCCCTTGATGGCCTGGATGCCCATCAGTGCGGCGGCGAGCCGGGCATCGAGGCGCCGGTCGCCCTGGACGTGGCTGCCCAGGCCCGGCGGCAGACCGTAGGCGAGCACCTCGACGACGCCGCCGAGGGTGTCGCCGTCGCGCTTGGCCTCGTCGATCTCCCGGACCATCGCTTCGGCCGTGGCCGGGTCGGCGCAGCGCACGGGGTCGGCGTCGATGCGCGGCAGCTCGTCGGCCGCGGGCAGCGGCGCGCCAGCCGGGACCTCGACGCCGCCTAGGCCGACGACGTGGCTCAGCAGCTCGACCCCGAGGCTCTCGCGCAGGTACGACCGGGCGACCGAGCCGAGCGCCACCCGCGCGGCGGTCTCACGCGCGGAGGCACGTTCGAGCACCGGCCGGGCGTCGTCGAATCCGTACTTCTGCATCCCGACGAGGTCGGCGTGCCCAGGCCGGGGGCGCGTGAGCGGCCGGTTACGGGCGAGCTCGGCCAGCTGCTCGGCATCGACCGGGTCCGGGCTCATCACCTCCGACCATTTGGGCCACTCAGTGTTGCGCACCACGATGCTGACCGGCCCGCCCATCGTCAGGCCGTGCCGCACGCCGCCGAGGACCTCGACCTCGTCACGTTCGAAGGCCATGCGCGCGCCGCGACCGTAACCCTGGCGACGCCGGGCGAGCTCGTCGCCGATCGCGGCCGTTGTCGTGGGCACACCGGCGGGCAGCCCCTCGAGGGTGGCGACCAGGGCAGGGCCGTGCGACTCCCCCGCGGTCAACCAGCGCAGCATGGGTCCAGTCTCGCAGAAGCCGGGCCGGCAGGCCGCAGTCGCGCGCGGTCAGCGCTGCGGCTGCTGTGGCGGCCACAGCCGTTGCGCAATCTCCGCGACGTCGTCGAGCTCAGCTGTCGCAACGGCCATGACGAGCTCGTACGCCTCGTCGTTCGTCAGCTGCAGGCGGGCGCCGTTGACGCCGAGGAGAGCGATGACAGAAGCCAGGGCGCGGCGCTTGTTAACGTCACGCCTGTTCCGTGTGCTGGAGCTACGTCAGAAGTTCTGGCTCTCGCCCGGCGCCATGGCGGCGGTGGAGCCGTCGTGGTCGAAGATCACGCCGTCCATGCTCACCTTGGTGATGGTGAAGCCCTGCACCATGTCGCCGACCTTGACGGTGTGCGAGACGCCGCTGATCTCCAGGCGCGCCGTTGAGCCGGTGACAGCCAGCAGCCGCAGGGTGGTCGGCGTCGAGGACGCGGTCGAGCCGCCGGTGGTCGGTACCGAGGGGGTGCTGCCCGCGCCGGTCGTCCCCGTCGTGCTGCCGGTGCTGCCTGTTCCACTCGTGCTGCTGCCGGTGCTGCCAGTGCTGCCAGTGCTGCCCGAACTGGTACCGCCGGACGTGCCGCTGCTGGTGGACGTGGATGTTGACGTCTGCGGCACGGCGACGATCGACGATCCCGAGGACGAGCCACTCGACCCTGATGTCGCCGACGTCGCCGCGACCGCCTCGGCGGCCAACGGCGTGAACGGGTCGCGCGAGGGGTCCGCGTCCGTGGCCGCCTTGATCGGGGCGGGCTTGGCCGCCCCGGAGGGAGCAGGCGTGCTCTTGTGGGTAGTGCGAGGCAGCGGCAGGGACGCTGACGACGTCGACGTCGTGCTGCCACCACCGGTCAGCGCCGGGAGCAGGACGAAGAAGACGAGCGCCAGCAGTGCGAGGGCAGCTGCGGCGGCGAGCGCGAGGACCTTCGGGTCGCGCGACCGCGGTGCGGCTTCGGCAGCGTGCTGAGCCATCAGAAGGTGCTCCCTCTTTCAGGTCGGGGTCTCACAGGTCGGCGTCTCATGAGGTCGGGGTCGACGAGGTAGACCGGCCCGTGCGCGCCGTGCCGGCGGCCGATCCGGTCAGGACCTGGCCGGTGATCGTCTCGGTGAGGCGCTTGTCGACCCCCGCCCCCGAGCTCCCCCCGCTGGCGCCACTCGCGCCTCCGGCGACAGTCAGGCCGGTGACGAGGAAGGACCGCTGCAGGTCCTCGACCTGCGTCTCGTACTCCTCCAGGCTGGCGTAGTCACCCTTGACGGTGAGGGTGAGCCCGATGCTGGACAGCCCGGGAGCAACAGCGAGCGCAGTCGGCTTGGTCGGCGTGATGCCGGTGAGCTCGACGCCGGAGTGCTTCGCCGCGTCGGCCAGCTGCCGGATGAGCGCCACGAGCTCAGGCTGCGCGGGCACGCGGCTGTTGAGCGTCGCCGCCTTGCGCTGCGCATCCGGTAGGCGACGGGCGACGTCCTGCAGGACAGCGACCTGGGTGCGCGTGGACGCGTTCGTCGTCTCCTGCTGGGCGGCCTGCGCCTTGATATCGGCGATGACCTGGCGGCGGGGTTTGGCCACGAGGAACCAGGAGGCCGCGAGGATCACCAGGCAGAGTGCGGCGCATCCTGCCATGAGTTGCTGTCGGCGGGACATGTCAGCCTCCGGCCACGTCGTCGTAGCGGTGCGAGAGAGCGGCGGCTGTCACGTCGACAGTCACCGTGAAGGTCACCAGCTTCGAGCCACCCGCTGCGCCCGCCGGAGCAGTGCTGCTCAAGTACGGGCCGCTGAAGCCGGGGATGGTCGTCATGTTCTGCAGCCAGTCGGCGACGGCATACTGGCTCTCCGCCGTGCCGGTGAACGTGGCCGACGAGATGGCGGCGTCAGCGGCTGTCGCTCCCGCTGCGCCGGCGGCACCCGGCGTCCCCGCGGTACCGCCCATCGAGCCGGTGCCGGCGCTGCCGGCCGTGGAACCCGTCGTCGCCGACGTCCCGGTCCTCGGCGCGGTCGCGGACCCGCTGCTCGCGCTGCCGGTTGCTGCCGTCGACGAGCCCAGCACCATGTTCGACAGCCGGGTGGTCTTGGGCAGCTTGAGCTTGACCTCCTCCAGGTAGCGCGACCACAGCACTTCCTGGGCCATCGCTGCCTTCAAGGTCTGCTGCGCCTGCTGCGCTGCCGTCAGCGCCTGCTGCGCCGGAGCGAGGCGAGCCCGCTCGGCCTGCAGCCTGCTGCCCTGGGTCTGCGCGGCATCGAGGCGCTGCTGCGCCGAGTCGTGCCCGGCGCCGGCCTCGTAGCCGACGGCAGCACCGATGAGCGCGGCGATGAGGACGACGCCCGCGAGCCGCTGCCCCAGCCGGGCCACCGCTCGCTTCTCGATGATCTCCGGTGGCAGCAGGTTGACCCGCGGCAGACGAACCGGCTCCCGCGGGGCAAAGACCGGGATGGAGTCCGTGGTGTCGTACTCCGGCATCAGCGCGGTCATGCGGCGGCTCCGAGTGCCAGGCCGACCGGCACGCTGGTCAGCGGCTCCAGGAAGGCGATCTGCTCATGGGACAGCCCCGTGGTGCCGACCGCCACCCGCGAGATGGGCTGCGCAGGCTCGACCGGCGTGCGCGTGGCGTTGGCCAAGCGCGGCAGCAGCCCGTGCAGCTGGCCGCCCCCGCCGGACAGGACGATGCGGTCGAGGCGCACGGCATCCGGCTGGGCGAGGTAGTAGTCCAGCGAGCCGCGCACCTCCTCGACCCAGGACGATGCGGCGCCGTCCAGCACACGCACCGCGGGGTCGCCGCCGGCGTTGGCGCTGTCGGCCGGCAGGAACGAGTGCAGCTTCAGCGACTCCGCCTGCTCGACGGGCATGCTCAGCTGCTCGGCGAGAGAGTCGGTGATGTCCGCGCCGCCGAGCAGCAGCATGCGCACGAACCGGGGGATCCCGCCCTGGTGCACGACGATGTTCGTGACGCTGGCACCGACCTCCACGAGCGCCTCCGCGCTACCGGCGAGGCCCAAGCTGTCAGAGGTCCCGAGGGCACGCATCAGGGCGAAGGGCGTCAGATCGACCATCGCCGGGACCAGCCCTGCGGCGGTCACCGCATCCAGCGTCGCAGACACCATGTCCCGAGCCGCGGCTACGAGCAGGATGCGCTGCAGCCGTGCGCCGTCCTCGCTCGTGACCTCCTCGAGGGCGTGGTAGTCGAGGATGGCCTGGTCGATCGGCATGGGGATGACGTCGGCGACCTGGAAGGCGAGCGACTTGCGCATCTCCTCGGCCGGCATCCACGGCAGGTCGACCTGGCGGACGACGACCTTCTGGTTGGCGATGCCGACGATGACCTTCTTGGTCGAGAACTTGACCTGCGACCACAGCTCCTTCAGCGCTGCCGTGACGGCCGGGCCGTCGGCGACTTCACCGTCTCGTACGGCGCCGAGCGGCAGCCCGACCTGACCCAGCTTGTCCAGCCGTACGCCGTCACGCGTCCACGACAGCTCGGCGGCGCGTACGCAGGTGCTCCCGATGTCGAGGCCTACGGCTTTGCGTCCTGCCACGAGGGTGCCCTTTCTGCTTGTCCGGCTGACGGCCAGGAGCTCCATCCGGAGGCTGGTGTCCTCGATGGCTTCGACCGTTCGGCTCGAGCCCTTGAGGACCGATTGCAGCTGCTGGGATGTGCAGACGCGCGGGTCAGCCGACGGTCAGGTGCAGGTAGCCGTCCGCGATGCGCTGCCCGGCGAGAATGCCGATGAGCGCGCCGGCCAGCATGAAGGGACCGAAGGGCAGCGCGCTCTTGCGCCCCGCCCGGCGAGCCAGGATCAGCGCCACCCCCACGGCGCCACCGAGCAGGAAGCCGGCGAAGGCGCCCACCACCAGGCTGGGCCAGCCCAGCCACCCCAGGTAGAGCCCGAGCACGCCGGCGAGCTTGACGTCGCCGAACCCCATCCCGGCGGGGTAGGCAAAGGCGAGCGCGAAGTAGCCGGCATAGAGGGCCGCGCAGCCGAGCAGGGCGCGCAGCCAGGGGGTGTGGCCCTCGGTCGCGAGCGCGGCGAGGCCGAGGCCGACGATGCCGACGGCGTAGGAGGGCAGCGTCAGCACGTCGGGCAGCTTGCGGGTGTCGAGGTCGATCAAGGCCAGCGCCACCCCCACCGCCCCGAGCCACCAGAACGCCGGGATCGCGGATGGCTGGTCGGCCAGCCGCAGCGCGAGGACGACGAACACTGCAGCGGTCAGCGCCTCGACCAGCGGGTAGCGCGCGCTGATGCGCATCCCGCATTCCCGGCAGCGGCCCCGCAGCAGCAGCCAGGACACGACAGGTAGCTCGTCCCGCGGCCGGATGCCCGCCTCGCATCCGGGGCAGTGCGAGCGCGGCCGCACGACCGACTCCCCCCGCGGCACCCGCCACACGACAACGTTGACGAACGACCCGACAGCAAGCCCGATCAGCACGCCGGCGACGACGAGCAGGAGGGTCACGCGCCCCTATCGGCGCCCTTCCCGGTCGACGCACTCACCCGCCGTGCCGACCGGTCAACGCGTCTCACGCTTGTAGACCACGCTGGCGTTGTACCCGACGGTCGGCTGCGACGCCGGGTCGATCCCGACCACGCCGACCTCCTTGAACTGCAGGTTGAACTGGTTGTTGATCTGGACGTTGCCGCCGCCGTAGATCTGCCCGATGTGATGGCTGCTGTTGGCGAAGGCGATGTTGCAGGCCGAGTACAGGAACATGTTGACATCGTCGGTGAGGCTGAACTGCTGGTCAGTCGAGATGCCGGTCGAGGTGCAGGGGTGCGGAACGGCGTCGTAGGGCTGGACCCAGTAGAGGTTGTGGCTGGTGCCGGCCACGCTGGAACTGAAGCCGACCTGGTTGCTGGAGGAAAAGCCGCCGTCGGCGAAGATCGCGAGGTCGTTGCTCAGCGGGATGGTCTTGGCCTTGGCGAAGCTGACGGCGCAGCTGGTGCGGACCAGGGTGGGGGTACTGGCCTTGGAGTACGTGCTTTGGATGCGGTCGTCGACAGTCGAGCACGACCCCGTGTCATAGACGACAGTGAAGGCGGCCACCGGGGGGGTTGCTGTCGGTGCGCCGGCCCGCCACGCATCCATCGTCGCTGCGTCGCCGCGCAGGATGGGGAACGGCACCGTTTGCGGCGCGCCTGGGGAGCTGTTGGGGTAGCACTTGCCCGCGGCGGAGCAGCCGCCGTAGCTGATCGTGGAACCGGCCGTGAGGTTGCCGGTCACATTGATGCCCGACAGGTTGATGACGCCCGTGCCCGCCTTGACGAAGCCGGCGACCGTGCCGTTCGAGCCGGCGTTCGTGGTGACGCTGCCGGCGGCCCAGACGTTGCCGGCGAAGGTGCACTTGTTCGAGATGCTGATGCTGCCCTGGCTGTAGACGCTCCCCGCGAAGTTCTCGTTGTTGGAGCAGTCGACGCTCGTGTTGCTGTAGATGTCCGCATCCGCGCCGGAGCCGCCGGTGACAGTCGTCTGGTTGGAGAAGCCCAGGTTGCCCTGCGCGAAGATGGCCTTCTTCATGCTGTTGCCGTTGACGGGCGAGAGATTGACGAGCGCCTGCATCGTCCGATTGCCCTTCGTGGTTCCGCCACCCAAGGTATTGGTTGTGGCGGCACTCGTGATCAGCGCGCGAACCGGCGCGGCGTTGCTCGGCAGCACCGGAGGCGTACCGCTGCAGCTCGCGTTGAGGCTGGCCCCGTTGGCGTCGTAGTAGGTGATCGACGTCGTGTAGGAGGCGACGTCGGGTCCGGACCGGACGTTGGCCGAGGATGCGCTGCACGGCGGGTTCAACAGTCCCCGCTGGATGGCGGAGTAGCCGCCGTCGACACCGGACTCCGCGGCGTTGATCGCTAGCAGCCGCTGGCGGTCGACGCCGGAGCTGCGGCCGGCGGTGATGCCGGTCTGCACCCCGACGAGGGCCAGACTCAGGCACACGGCAGTCACCATGACGGCCACGACGAGCGCGTTTCCGTCTTCGCGTCGGTGGTGGTCGCGGTGGCGCAGGTGCAGTCGCTTGGCCATCGGTGCTCCTAGGGGGTGGGCTGGTCGTAGCAGATGCCCGGGTCGAAGCCATAGAGGGTGTTGCGCCCCGACAGGGACGTCTTGATCTGCAGCACGTTGCCGCTGCTCGAGGGGTCCTTCACTCGCAAGTCGATGTCGACCAGGCGAGACCCGTAGGCCGTCGAGCCGCCCTCCAGGGCGAAGGGCGGCGTGGCGGAGGTGTTCTGGAGCCCCCTGGCGACGACTCCCCAACTGCTGACGTTGCCGTCGATCTTCCAGTTGGATGACCAGGCGCGCATGCGCAGCTGAGTTCCGAGCACCTGCCACTGGATGCACCGCTCGTCCCCGTTGGCCTGGGTGTAGACGCGCATC
>JAABUM010001325.1_pt1 | contig 37545 bp, 60 predicted proteins | sample 5559161 | NCBI WGS metagenome assembly JAABUM01 (sample SAMN10711868, study PRJNA513369) | rock metagenome | isolation source: Antarctica rocks | place: Antarctica: Victoria Land, Siegfried Peak nord
AGCCTCACCCTTTCTCCAGCAAGCAGAAAGCGCCCGCCTTGGTGTACAGCTTGCGATGTCCAGTGATGCAGGCAAACACAACCGCGAGCGGTCTGCAGCTGCTTCCGCGGTACACTGAGATGCGACTGTATCTGAGCCTGATCCACTATGCAAGACAGTCCGAAGCCGCACCGCCAGCGCGCCTCGGGCTGCAGCTGTACTAGCAAGTCACGTCCTGATCTGTGTGCGCGGTGGAGGCGTAATGTACAGGCTCGGCGCAGATTCATCGAAATGTCCTTGCCTCAGGGTCTGGACCCTCGCAAATGGGATCACCTGTACCATCTGTTGATATCGAAGCTTTCGCTCTCAGTGCGTGCGGCTGCTTCTTCGACGGTACAGATGCTGCTGTATACGGGCAGCGGCGCAGTTGTTGTACACAAGAGCTGCGGTATCAGGCTGGATTCGCCGGCCAGCCGAAAGTCTACCACGCACGTGCCTGTGTTGGTGGTGTGCCGCATAACCTAGGGTGCTTGCACGAGGCCTCCTTGGGTACTCTCTTCTTTCTGGAGGATCCGCCGTGTACTCGACAGTCAGCTTATTGGTTACGGCAAGTGCCAGAGGGGTCAGTCGCCTTGCTTAGTACCTGCTGCGCGACGTGGCAGTCACGATTGTACCGGCCTCTGATAGAAGCTACCGCAGTAGCCAGCCTGATACAGAGACTGCGATTGGTAGCACATCGCGTATACCCGCTCGGCGGGCACTTCACATCTTGGCGCAACGGGTTCATGACACTTCGCCCTTTGGTTCTTGGCGTGATTCAACAAGACCGCACGGGACATGCAGCGCGTGTGGAGGTACGCAACCTATATCTATAACAGAGCATCACATGATCGCGGCGCGACATAACAGAGTCATCGGGCAGCTGATCGCTAGAGTTGTTCTGAGCAGGGTTTGGCCAGTTCCCCACAGAAAAGTGGTATTCTCAACGAATTAGTCATCCTCATCCACTGAACGACCTGCAATAAGTATATAGCTGAGCGTAGCCCCGAAAACTTGCTTTGCAAACATTTCGTTGCACACAAAGCAAGCATCCGCGAGGCAGCTCCTGAGCTACTGCAGGAAACCTGTTTTTGCTGGCTGCTGCAGACAGATTAGTGTTCTGCATGTGGAGCTGATACAGCGGCGGATCACTCAGCGTCAGAGAAGCTTGAAGGCAGATGCTGATCGCACCACGTGCTCCGCCACCAGCGTTGTAATCGGGTGTCCGGCATCCCCTCGGGGAGCCTGCGATGGCTCTCAACAGAGCGCTGGCCGCCCTGGCGGCCTCCCGCAGTCTGAAGCAGTTCAGCCGCGCGGAAAAGTGCGCCATCCTTCCGGCAAGCCGACTGATGCCGCAGCTATGTTGAAATCAGACGAGTCTGTCTCACGGAGCCCTTATTCCGGAACTGCAGGCCGTGCACAGGCGCTGCTGCTGTTGGGCGTGCTCTGCACAGCAGCAGTGCCTCGCCATCGGCAGCTGTGGCAGCAGCCGTTAGCCAACCGGCGCAGGGCAAGGAAGTGGGCATCGCCATCGCTGTCGGCGCCAACACGGTGTGTGGACTTTTTTGCTGTTGCCATGGACACGAGGGGTCAGAACTGAAGGCTGCAGAACAGAATGCATGCGTCAGGCTTCAGACTGAATCGTTGCCCTGTAGGGCGACCGCTACGAGAACATCAAAGCAGCGCTGGCACTGCTGCCGCAGCACGGCATCGAGGTGTGCTGCTGGGCATGAGGGTCACCAAAACCTCAACGGCGCACGCTTTATGCACATGCACATGCACATGCACTTGTACATGCAACCACAGCACACTTGCTATGCGGAGTGGCCCCAGCTGGCTCATGATGATGCGCACCCGCAACAGAGCCTGTGAAACAGCCCGCTTGCCTGCCCCTCCACGGCACAACAACGCGACAACAAATGAGAATGGTCAAAATAAACAATCAAGTTCGAAATGAAGAATGAAAACACACAAGCCCCGCGCACTCCAGGTTGTGCGGCGGGCGCGGCTGTACGAGACTGCGCCTGCCTACGTGGAGAACCAGCCGCGGTTCCTCAACACCGCCATCGCGGCGCGCACGCGGCTGCCGCCCGACCAGCTGCTGTCCGCGCTCAAGGCCGTCGAGGTGCTACACCATCGCTTTCCTCATCTGCGCAGCTGCATTGCCATCAGCTCCACAAACGTGTTTGCGCCGCTGCCTGCGATCGTGCAGCTGCCTGCACCTGCGCGGCTGCCTGCACTGCACGAGCCCGCAATCGTCGGTTGCACTGCGCTGTTGTGGTCCATCTGGGCGGCGCCAGTGTGCATCTGCTGGAAGCCCACCGAAGGCCTGCGCTATCACTGCAGAGCTCCATCGGTCGCAACTTTGGCGGGCAGCGCTTCGGGCCGCGGCCGATCGACCTGGACGTCATCTTCTATGAGGACGCCACCGTGAACACCAGTGAGCGGGGCTGAGGTTATATTATGCTTTGACAATCTCTGTGTTGCGCCGCTGTCCACCATTGCCTACTCACCCTTCCCCTGCACGATGGAATTTGAGCGGTCTGGTGTCTGGGTTATATCAACCAAAAAGGGAAAACCATGGGTGGGCGGATGGCCACATGCGCAAGCTTACACTCCATCCCTAGATGCATAATCCCATCCCTAGACTGGTTAGCTGTGCACTCCCACGCCAGCTCAGTCTTGCGCTGCAATCCTGCAGGCGGCGAGGCAGAGAAGGTGGGCACGCAGCAGGACCGGTCGCTCTGTGTGCCGCACAAGCGGTGGCACGAGCGCAGCTTCGTCAAGGCGCCGCTCGCCGACCTCGCCTGCGGTGCGCCAGCTTCATAGATGTGCACCATAGATGTGCAAAGCATCACACGAAACGATGAATGATCGTTCATGTTGAAATTGCTCCACATTCCGCCTGTTTGCTGACTTGTATGCATGCAGCAGCTTGATTGTTTACTCAGCGTTCAGTTGCAGCCCTCAGGTTTGAACCGCGAGAAGTGCAATGCTTGGCAGGAAAACCCGCCGCCTGATTGGTACCTTTCTGTGGTGCGAGCTGCTGTGCTGACATGCGTCTGGCAACCTGCAGACGATCGACTGCCAGGCGGACCGGGGCTGCATTCGATGCTGGACCGGGCGGACGAGGCGTGGCAAGCGGAGGGAGGTGCGCGTCCTAAAACTACACCTGGAGCAAGCATTACAGCTGTTATCGCACGCTCTGGCTGCGCGCTGGCCCGGTGACCAGTCCCAGCCAGACCGTGACGCAGCCTACTGAAGACCGCGCATTTGGCCTGCGCTGCGGCCGCCGCTCGCCACCGCAACAACTTGCAGCCAAGCTTTTCGCTACTCACACAGGCGAGGCGAACGTCGGCGGTGAGGAGCTGCGGACGGAGCTGCCGCTGGACAAAGAACACAGCCAACACTCGTCCAATCCTCCATGGTTGCTGACACATCTATTAAAAAACAAACCCCGCGCGCAGGTGAGGCGAACGTGGGCGGCGAGGAGCTGCGGGCGGTGCTGCCGCTGGGGCACGGCGCGCTGTGGGCGTGGCAGGCGCGACCCTGGACCATGGGCATCCTCAACGTCACCCCCGACAGCTTCTCCGATGGCGGCACCTACCTCGAGGTGACATCCGCTGCCCGCACCCCATGTTTCAATGAGTCGGCTGCAAAAGGAACAGCGCAAAGCCCGAATTGCATGAACAGCTTCTCAGAACAGCTGCTCCAACGGCGGCACTTATACCTCGAGGTGACATCTGCTGCCCGCAGCCGCACTTTGAGTTTCCAGTTTCATTAGTCGGCGGAGGGGAGTGACGCAGAACAATTCTCGATTCGAATGCTTCTCCAACAGCGGACAACCACGTTGTCTTGACGTTTGTGGGCTCACAGCTGGAAGCGTTGTGGAGTGATGTGAGGAAGAGAGGATGATGGTAGTAGAGTGAGAGGCCGTGTAGCACTCGCAAGTTTACTGGGGAGCATTCGTAAGGTGGTAGATTAGACAGCGCCGAGTACATTTCTTTGATACTGTAGTAGTACAGAATCAGGGTCACGAAGAGGAAGTTCGTATTGCCAGTCGCAAGCCAGGATCGTGAGCAGTCGAGAACGGGCTCCATCTGGCAGGACGCCATGGATGGGCAGGAGGGGGGAGGCTCTACGGAGCAACGACTTAGCAGCATGTGCTCATGAGCCGCTCACAACAGTGATGCAGCTGCAAGCGGCGGCGGCGCATGCACAGGACACAGCAGCGGCAGCAAAGCTCCGCTGCTCCGCCTTGAAGATGCCGCCTCTGCCGTGAGGCCCCTGCAGATCGCAGTCTGTTGCACCAAGGCGCCTGAACGCAGCGCCTGGCAGCAGCGCAGAGGTAGCGGTGCAGCATGCGAGGAATCCGGTGACGGCGGGCGTTGAATAGCAATCCAGCAGTCAGACGAATCCAGCAGAGGAGTTCGTTTGACAGCACATCTAACAGCACGCCTGACCGCAGACTGGAACGAATGCAGCTGATAGCACCTGATAGCACGTCTCGCAGCACACCTGATTGCAAACGAAAACGATTGCAGCTGCAGGTGGAGGCGGCGGTGGAACACGCGAGGGAGATGGTGGCGGCAGGCGTCGACATCATTGATGTGGGCGGGCAGAGCACGCGCCCCCACGCCGCACGCCTGCCGCCCGAGGTGGAGCTGCAGCGCGTCATGCCCGTCATCGGGTGCGTGGATGTGTGCTTCTTATCTGTTGATCTCCTGCAGATGCGGCAGAATGAAACAGCTGCCCATAGATGCGCTGCCTGTACTTTGAGCCACTGAGGTCCCTGCGGAGGTGGCGTGCATTGTCATCATGCTCCAGGACACACATTGCCATCGCCAGCTGCTGTCTTGTTGATACAATATCGTACAACACCGAACCCTGGATCCTGACTGTCGGTCGCTCCCCTTTGTGCATCACAGGGCGCTGGCGAGCGACGTGGCGTTTCGGGATGTGCTGATCGCGGTGGACACATTCTATGCCGAAGTCGCACACTCCGCGGTGGCCGTCGGCGCGCATCTCGTCAACGATGTGTCGGGCGGCGAGTTCGACCCCGACATGCATGCTGAGGTATGCCTGCTTCATCGCATTCAAATCCGTAACAACTGAGTGCCTAAACCACGTGTCTTCCATGATGCAAGACTCGCCCAGTCCAGCGAACAGCTGTGTGGGCTGCGCTGCAGCTCTCAAGCCGAATCTGTGTCCGGTCGCTGTCTGAGACTCTCCTGCACTTTTAGGACGACCCTTGCGCAGCAGTACCACCTCCCGAGTCAAAACATGTTGTCCCCGCAGGTGGCGCGGCTGGGCGTGCCGTATTCGCTGATGCACCGGCGGGGGGACCCCAGCACCATGACGCTGCCAGAGAACACCGCATACGCGGACGTCGCTGCGGAGGTGGGCTTCGAGCTGCAGGAGCAGGCGGAGCAGGCGCTGGCCGCCGGCATCGAGTCCTGGCGCATGCTGCTGGACCCAGGTGCGGATTGCTTTCGGATTGATGTACCTGGTTTGCAAAAGACACGAACAATTCAGTTTCCTAGAGGATCACGCTGCAGCAGAGCAGGCGCTGGCCGCCGCATCGAGTCCTGGCGCATGCTGCACAGGCTTGAGCTGAAGCGCTTGCAGTTTGCAGAGCCTCAGGCTGCAGCTTTTGGCGCTCGCCGCGGTATCGAGTCCTGGCGCATGCTGCTGGACCCCAGTGCGCTTGCCAAGCGAAAGCACTTGTGAAAGGATGAGTGTGACCTTCAGGAAAAATTTCCAGTAGCAAGAGCAGCAAGACAGCAACCTGCCTGTGGTCTGCGGCTGCGCTGGCTGCGCATGTGCTCCCTCGACATCGAGACCCTGGCTGAGTTTGTCATCTGTTCTTGTCGAACCAGGCCTGGGCTTCGCCAAGGCGCGGGACGGCAACCTGCAGCTCATCAGCGGGCTGCCGTGGCTGCGCTGGCTATGCATGCACTCCCTCGAACCCTAGCCGCCTACTGAAATGCTGATGTGCTCTTGTTGACTCAGGCCTGGGCTTTGCCAAGGCGCGGGACGGCAACCTGCAGCTGATCAGCGGGCTGCCGCGGCTGCGCAGGGCGCTGCGGGGGGCGCTGCGCCACGCGCCCCTCCTCGTCGGCCCCTCCCGCAAGACCTTCCTCGGCTCCGTCACCGGTGCGCCTCGTGGTTTCGAATCTACAAACCCGTTGGGCTTGCGAATCATGTGTTCCTTGTAGTCAGGCTAGCTTCGCCAGAATATGTTTGCCTGGGCATTGGCAAGCCCCCCCTTGGCGCATCTGCATCCAGCTGCACGACACCGGTGCATGGGTGTCTTGACGCTTTTCAAAGCAGAGCCACGAAGCAGATCTGCATCACAACAGAAAGGTGCTGATGTCGCAAGAGCACCCTGCACCCTGCGCACTGGCAGCTGCTGCGAGCCTCATGCAGCGCCGGCCGCCGAGGCAGCGGCCAAAGCCCGAGCCTCGAGGCAGGCGATGCTGGAGCTCTTGAACAGCTCGGCGCCGGCACAGCCTGGTGCGCATTCCACGGGCAGTTCATGCTGCAAAGGCATCAACACCAAAGCAAGCCTTTCTCCAAGGCATCACTTGGGCCACAATCCCACAAACCACATGGAATGTTAAACTTTTTATCGAATACCCCCTGGAGCGCAGGCCACAAGGATCCGCTGGACCGTGATGTCGCGAGCGCAGCCGCCGCGGCACTGTGCGTGCAGTCGGGCGCCAACATCGTGCGCACGCACAATGTGGCCGCCACACGCGACGCGGTCAGCGTCGCCTTCGCCGTCGGCCGCGCCGCCAACCCCGGTGCGTCTCTCAAAGCCAACAACAGGCAGATCACTCGGAAACGGAATGAAACGAAATGAAATGTCGTCAGAGCGGCAGCCTGCGACGCCGCCAACGTCGCCTGCGCCGTCGGCCGCGCCGCCATCGCCTTGCTTGAAAGTGGTTTGATAATTGAAAGTGGTTGGATACAGTGTGTCTCGGAAACGATGTTCAACTGATTTCCCATTCTGCATGCGCGATGCCGTCTAATGTTGCCTTCGCCGTCGGTCGCGCCGCCAACCCCCTGGTGCGCGCCTGAAAGCCGGATAGACCAGTCATGTCTCTCTCAAGAAATGTCGACCTTGAGGCTGCCATGCGCGACGCCATCAACGTCGCCTACACCGTCAGCCGCGCCGCCAGCCCGGTGCGTGCTTGTGAAGGGCCAAAGGAACGAGAAACCAACGATGACAAAGTGTTTCAGCATGTGGAGGTGATACAACGCCGTCACCATTGCCTACGCCATTGGCCGCTGCGCCAACCTGCGTGCGTGGCTTTGGGATGTAAATCGGGTCCGTCAAAAATAACGCACACTGGCTGCCACACCTACGCCGTCCACAGCCGTCGGACGTGCCTCCACCCTGATCCGGAGAGCGAGCTCAGGTGTGTCGGATGCTGTGCCGGGCTTTGGCGTCCAGTCACGCATGGAACTGGTCAGCAAGTCATGTGACTGCCTCGCTGGCTATTCCAAATGGTTGGGTTTCTAAACGAGTAAAAATATTCAAAAAGACTTAATAATCTTGTTAATGAACGTCTCGATGGTTGTGCTGCTGCAGTCAATGAGCCGACGCCGCCGGAGCCGCTCCCAGTGGAGCCCAACCCCATGCCCGGCGTGAGCGGGGCCGTGCAGGCGTGAGCTGCGGCTGCGGCGGCGGCAGCACCGACAGCAGCGGCGGCAACAAGAGGTCGGGAGTCTGAGCGGCACCGGCGGCGGCAGCAGCGGCGCAGGGACGCAAGCTCAGACGGCAGCACCAAGCCCTGCACGTGTGAGCAGCGGCGACGGCAGAAGCAGCAGCGCAGGGCCGCAAGCTGGGACTGCAGCACGGGGCAGTGCCTGTACGGGCAGTCGCAGCACCCGCTGCCACTGCATTGCGCGGCACTCGCAATCTACGCGCCTGACAGGTGGCGAGTGCTGCGCTGGCAGCGGGATCTGCACTGAGAAGCCTGCCAAACACAATCTATAGGCGTACTTCAGTGTGCGAGAAAACCTGTTGGGATTCTCCCCCGGCGACTCACCGCATGAATGGGATGCAGTTCGCATTGAACCGATGTCGTGCACTCGATCATTCGTAGCCAGATGCTGTCCAACACTTCAACGATCGACTGCATGCCTGAAGTGAAACCCTGCTTTGAAGCCGTGACATGACAGGGACAAAACACTGCCGCCGCAAATTCCGCGGCATTCTTCCTGCACGTGGTTGCCAGAGAACAACTGCGACATGACGCTCAGACTAAACGAAGCGCAAGACGAAGAAGAACTCGGTTCATGCAGCAGACAATTCATGGCAGAATGACTTGAACCCGCTGCAGTGCAATGCCTGGGTGACGATGAGGTGCTCTGGGTGACGAAGAAGATGCATTTGCATTGTTGACAGGCAGGGCTATGCGCAGAGATGTGCTTGGTTCGAGAGCCTTCAGGCTTTCTAAGCCTTCAGGCTTTCTAAGCCTTAGGGCTTTCTACAGCTTTCCATTTACCCAGGCTGAGACTGTGCATGGCACTCGCGCCGACCACACATGCAGGGTAGGGCATCAAAATTGTTGGCCACAGCCGGCGCTGCCACGCACAGGCTGGACCCAGATGTTCAAAACGCGACACCCTCGCACTGCCAGTGTCCTGCCGGCCTCGTGCATGCACGAGGTAAGCGTGACACCGGCGAGAGCACGCGGCGCGCATAAATCTATTAAAACGCTGCACACAAGCGCTCGTCTGAATGCACGTGCCGATGCTGTCGGCAACCCTGCTTGAACGACATTGCACCAAAATTGCCGCTGTCTCTGTACTCCCACAAGGGTGGAGGTATCCCCCGGGCCACTCCCATTCAGGAGGGGCGCCAGGCAGGCATCCGGAATCAAAAGGCCGTCGCAGATCGCCGCTGCCTGGAGCAGAGGCGAGCGAACGCCGGCGGCTGACCGACGAGCTGCGCTAAGGTGCCGCTCTGAGAATGGCTGCTCTGCTCTAAGGAAAGCTGCTCTGCAAAATGCTGCTCTAAGAATGGGTGTGCGTTCCAAAGACGCGTGGAAAGGGGCCCCGGCTCTGCGCTCGCTGCACTTTATGCCGGGGCAAGTATCTCCGCCGCTCCGTGCCTCACATCGCCTGACTATCAAGTGCGCTCTCCCCTCGCCTGAGATGTCTCTTTTTGGTCCCGTTCCCTGAAATTCTGGCCGCCACAGCTCGCGAACCCAGAGCGCCGTCGCGGACGCGTTGGTGCGCCATCAAGCGCCTGGCTGCCGTCGCCGCCGCTTGAGCTGGTGACGGCGCCAGCGCTGTGCGGCCAGTATATGAACGGTGCCGCCGGTCTTGGTCTGTCATTGACTTGAGGCGGTGACGGGGCTGCTGCTGGCATGATCGGCGAACATGTTGTGGGAGTTGGGCTCTAGGAACCCTGTCTGCCGCAGCACCTGCGCCGCACACCACACACACCTTGCAGCACCCTATTGAACAACTGGAGAGCTGGCTCGCAGACGACTTGGTGGAGGATGATGAACGAAGCATGGCATGTGCTTGCAACAAGAACACGCTAGGCAGGCAGGGCATTGAGCAACGAAGGAAGCACAAAACTCAACAAATGTGTGCAGGCTACCAGGCCAGTGCAAATGCGCACCTCGTTGCGCATGCGCATGGCTTCCGTGCCGCGCAGTTTCCGGCCGGCTCCCTCCATGACAGACCCCTGGAGGACAGCAGCACATACACGGCGTCGGTGTTGGTGGAAAGTCAGTCGGCGAGCAGACTTGGCGCGTCATCTGCGCTGGCCGCAGTTCTGGGAGCGCGCCGCTGAGACAGCGCAGCAGGCAGGGCAGCATCCCGCCGCTACACGACTGCAGCGTGTTGATGCACTACAGCATGTTCAAGCGAGCAGTCACACCTGCAGCAATTGGCAGGCAAGACCCAAATTGAGACGAGGACAAAGTATTGAGCGGGCGCACCGGGCGGAAGCCGCCATGGGCCAGCTCAGCCGCCGAGGCGTGGTGCGGCAGGCTCATGGCACCAGAGGTCATGAGGTGCGGCGGCGCGCCGGCGATGGCCCAGCCGCCCGCCGCGCCGCCGCCGCTGCGCATGGACATTGGCATGCCCGGCATCGGCACCGCGAAGTCGTCGTCGTCAGACGCGTCGGACTGCGCGAGCGCGGCATAGTCCTCGCCGAAGGAGTTTCCGGCGGCGGAGGCGTCGCCGGGCGGCGCGGGGTGGCGGCGCGGCATCTTGCGGCGCGGCGCCCCCGCGGAGATGGCCAGCGCCTCGGACAGTGGGCTGCGCTGGGAGCCGTGCGGCGTCGTCGCCGACAGCGGCGACAATGCCGGCGAGGCATCGGGGTTGTAGCTGCTAAAGCCGCTGTAGTTGCCGCTGTCGCCGCGGCTCGAATACAGCTGCCCAATGGCGGGGAAGGTGCCGCTGCCCAGCTGGCTGCTGAGGCCGCCGGCGGGCAGCTGGTGGTATGTTTGTTGGTGTTGCCCGTCGCCGCCTGCGCTGCTGGTGCCGACAGCGCCGAAGCCGTCTGAAGCGCTGGAGCCGCCGCCGCCGTTGAGCTGTGACAGGCCGCGCTTCTTGGCGCCCGAGTCGCCGGCGAGCGCGATGGACAGGCCGCCGGCGTGCATGGCGGGCGACCTGCGGGTAGCAATACGGTGCTGTGTCAGCATACCATCCAGATCACCACAGCAGTCACACCGTGAGATTCATGCGCTCGGCTCTGGGCCGGCAGGGCAGTCGAGACTGCATGAGAACAGCTCGAAAGCCCGGGCGTTGCCAGGCTGACTGGGCTGGCAGCCTCCCGCAGCAAAAATCCTAGAGAGCCCACGTGCGATTTCCAGGCGTGCTGTCCCGCAGCGAGACACCAAAGGGCGGCGCTTATTGTGCTGTCTAAATATCAGTGCACGCAGGCCAAGCGGCCAAACCTGACGGGCGTGCGACTCTGCACAGGTGGCAGCATCCCGCGCACTGGCAGCTTGCCGAAGTAAAGCATGGTGACATTGGCCGCTTGAACCGAAAGTTCTGGAGTCGGCTCGAAGTCTCGTGAATCCTCCTACATCGCGAGAGCCGCCGTAACGTCTCACCTCGGACTGGCTGCGCCGCGGCCTTGACTCATGGTTTCATCAGCTGCCTCTGACGGACCGCTGGTGCGCCAAGGTATGACTGGCGCTATCCACACGGGCCACTGAAGAAGCTGGCCGAGACTCTGCGGGTGCGGCACTCACGCTGTGTATGTCCACCCGTGCAAGGTAGAAAGACGTCACGTCGTTTCAAGCTGCTTCTCGCAAGCCTCTGCGAACGTGTGTAGCAAGCTGCTTTGGGCGCGGGACGCTTCGCTCAACGTTGCTCTGTAAACCCTAAAAGTGTGCTCCAGATCATCTTGCTACGTGTCAGGCCCTGATCTCGTCACCTGCTGCACAACCAGCAGTTCTGCCAAGCACACTGCCGTCTCAAACATCGGAACAGGTGTACAACTGGCTGCGCCGCTGTCCAGAACGCGTCACTGTGACTGAAGTTCGCAACATGTCTCAAGCGATGCTGACCAGGTGTCCCACGGCCGCGGCCGCGAACGTGCAGCAGCGATCTCCAGCGCGCGCGAGCGCTTCGTCTGTGCCAGCATTACCGGTCAGCCACTCGCCACGCCTGCGCCATGGGCGACGGCTGCATCGCTCTTGTGTGGCTGCATTAGTGCCACAGCATTCCCGGGATTTGCAACATGTTTTTGCGAGGAATGCGTCCACTCAATGAACAGGAACCACAAAATGCACGTCTATGGTGCGGCAGCCGCTATGCAGCAATTTTGATGGCGCATGATGCGACGGCGCTTGCCGCCGCAAGCGGTCATGCTGCGCCATCTTTCTCCCATATTGCTGAACAATAGGCACACAGGAACTGTCATGTGTCCTTTGGCTACACAACGCACGTCTGTGTAGCTCCGATCACAACATTCTGATTGATGTGTGGATTTTGCACGGCCACAGTGCCAGTGTTCCGCCTCACAAACCGCCATATACATTGGGATTGCCAGCGTGCTGTGATGCGGCAGAGCTGCCAACATTTGCCACGGTGCACTGCTGGCCAGCATTGGCAGCTGTACGCTGGCATGCGTCCTGCAACATGGTCGTGGTCGCAGGATGCCAAATCTTCCTTCCCGATGCTGATGGCGGCGGGCGTGTGGCACGCTGCCGGAAGGCCTGCTGGCGGCAGCACCATGAAATAAGCGGCTCACACTTGTGGAGAAGATCGCGCACGCAGGTTCACTGCACGGAAACTCTCTTCTCACAGCTTCCCCTGGTGGCTGCCGCAGGTGCGGCGCGCGGCGTTGTTCGGCACCTCGCTGCCGGCGCAGCGGAAGGGCACGGTCGCAGCGGCGCGCCGCCCGCTGCCGGCGGTGTGCGCCGCCAAGCAGATCCCCGTGGAGATTGAAAAGCCCATCGGCCTCGGCTTCAAGGAGAGCAAGGCCAAGGGCGGAGGGCTCGTTGTCACGGTGAGCGCCGCACTGAAATCGGGTCCTGGGTTCACAACATGGGGTTGTCATCCGTGTTGGGAGGCAGTGGCGTGTCCTTCCCGCGTCCCCTTCGCCTCGCGGCCAGGGCTGCAGCTGTGGTGCGGCTTGTGATGGTCCAACCCCATCAGCAGTGCACCACCTGAGCAGCAGCGGCAGGCACCCTTCCCTGCTTGTTATCAGCGCGCCGCCAGAGCCTGCCACCACTGCATGAGCCAGCTCCTCATCCTGCGCCTTCAATGTTCCGAACGGAACGTGAGCAGCAACGCCACCAAGAGCGGCATCGCAAATGAGCGACACAATGTCCAACCTAACATGAATTTGCGTCTCACCATACGGCTGTCCTGTGCATCACAGAATGTGAGTGGCAACGCCGCCAAGAGTGGCATCGCGAAGGGCGACACGATCGTGTACGCCTCCTCGTTCTTTGGTGACGAATTGTGGCCGACAGACAGCAAGGGCCTCACGCAGTCGGCGCTCACCGCCTGCCCCTCCCCCGTCGCCCTCGTCTATGTGCGCTTTGCAAATCCCCTGCGCCTGCTTTGCTGCATGATACTGCCACCCAGCCCTATGTGCGCAGGACTCTGCCTGCTTCCCAGCGGCTGTCAGCACGCGGCAGGCTTGGCGCACTGTTTGAGTTTGATAACAGCACATCAGCATCGTGCCCTCAATGCCTGCGCGCCTGCCCGACAGCACGGAGTCACGAGGCTGCGCGACACATGCGATTGTACGTTGGGGGGCCTTGCCGCGTGCTGCTGCAAATGCCCGCCGCGAACCGATGGAGGCTGGGCCGCCAGGAAGCTGAATCACAGCGCGTGAAAGACGGGGAAACTTTGGTGCATGCAGGTCAAGGGCGAGAACAATGACGTCAACGTGAAGCGGCTGCCTAAGAAGCCGGTGCGCTTGACTGCGTCCTGTACTTTATCCTTCAGTGAGAATGACAATTAGCAAGATTGCAATACACCTAAATTGCAGGTGCGGTTGCAGCCTGCCTGCCGCAATCGTCATTAACCCCAATCCTGTCCAGTGCAGTGCAAGTCGTGCCGTCCGCAGCCCACGTTTTCAGCTTGTTTAATTACACGCACTATAATTAACCTAATCACATGGGGCACCGCGCTCCGGCGGCCGGAGCCGCCGGAGTTGACTCCCTCCGGGTCCTTCGATGGGTACCCGCCTGGGAGAGGCGAAGCCCGGAGACTGCCAGCGTAGCATTCGACCTCTAGAGACACCACGGTGCACCAGCGGCTCAGCACGACGGCGGCAGCAGCTTCGATCGGCAGGGCTGCAGCCCAGTGCTGGGTGAATAGTTCGTTTCCGACAGTAGACGCGGCTGTGGCAGGGCATCGCGCGTGCAATTGCGCTCTCTATGAGCACCTAGATGATTCTCTGTGTGCTTTGCCTGGCCTTGACGCCATTGGCCATCGCTCATAGCCAGAACACAGCACATCGCCAGACAGCCAAACGCTCCGGACCGCTCTGGCCCTGGGCTATGTTCTGGGACGGCCAGTCCATGCGCGAGCTCGTTAACCAGACAGGTCAGGCTGCTGTGATGGACTTCATCGTTGCCTGTTTCGACAGTTTCATTCAGACTGATTAGCTTAGCAGTGAGGGGTTCCAACCCCGTAGCTGGCACCCTTTTAGCCCTTCAGGGCTTGCGACATGGTGTAACATCTATCTCTCTCTCATCCTGACCTCGATGTTAATCAAGTTCTGTCGTGCTGCAATGCCTGCTCGCCGCTTAAACACCTGCACGGACCTGTGCACGGTGCAGAGCGGCGCACAAATCGCATGCTGCTGAGTGCAGCGAGGCTAGCCCTGAACACTGGTGATGTGCGCGCAGGTGGCGCTGCTGTTCCTGGTGCGGGGGACCGTACATCACGAGGCCACCTGGGCGGCTTGGCTGGACGATGCCAGGGAGCTTATCCCCGTTCAGATCGCTGCCGCCAGCTGCTGCGGCACTGACCTCGAGAATCAGCGCTGGCGTCCGGCTGTTGCGTCGAGCGACGAGCCGGAATCAGCGGCCACGCGCGATGATGCCGCGGCAGAGCTGGCCCAGTCAGACGCCGCAGCTGCCGCCTGCCGGCATGCTGGCGACGCTGCCGCTGGCGGCGGCGGCAGGGAGGTTTCGCTTACTGCCGCCGCCATCGGTGGCAACAGCACACAGTGCTCCAGCAGAGGCACAGGCGCCTCCAGCCAGCAGTACATCCGGGCGCCGCAGCGGGCGTCTCACCAACCTGGGCAGCCTTTGAACCGGCGGCACCGGCGGCGGCGCCGGCGGCGGGGCTTCAGAAACATCCTGCAGGCACAGCAGCTCTTCAGCGTGTACGCGCACCCGGCGCCGGGCTTCAGATACCAACGCACCGAACTCTTCGCCGGCAGGGAAATTGCAGGTCGTGTCCAGGTGCGGGTTTCGCCAACATCTTCCTGCACAAAAACACGAAATGAAGGGCTCGATCAAAGGAGTGGCAATGGCCCTCTCAAGGGAGCCCTCGAGTCCTGAAGCTCTGTCGCTTCTCGGCGCACATCCAAGGTGAGCCGCCAATGCGCGGCAGTCCCTGCATCGTGCTGCAGGCGCATGGCGCCAGTGCAGCCTGCGTTCTAATGGTTGTGCACCATAACTCACGCAGTGTCTGCACATGCAAAGACTCCCCCATGGATATGCGCAGGTGCGGTGGGGGCACCACTCCATGACAGAGGCGATGCGGCTGCTGTTGGCGGCGGCGGTCGCCGACCCCACCAACCAGCGCTTCCAGTTCGTGGACGAGGCCACCATCCCGCTGTACCCGCCGCAGCTGGTGTGGGCGCAGCTCATGGGCGAGACGAAGACGCGGATGTCCGCCTGCCAGGTGCGCGGCCATGCCGAGCAGCATCAAAGGAGCAGCACATCATGCTTCGCATGATGTGCTCGCATGATGTGCCGCAGGTGATTTACACATGGGTAGTGTGCCCAGCTGCAACACAAGTGTGAGCTCAATGGGTGTGGTGTGGCCGTCGTGCAGCTGGATGGGTGGCCTGTGGTTTGACTGTGCCGGGCCGGCTGTCCGTTCCAGCAACATGCGCATCTGTCAACGACGATGTCTCAGACGGCATCTCTCCGGACGCATCTGCAGCACCAGCAGTCAAAGGAGATGTGGGCAGCAGACCTGGAGACAGCGCACCTGAAGCCGCACCACTGGCGCAAGAGCAGCCAGTGGTCCACGATCCTGCGGGAACACGCCCAAGTGAGCTGCGCTGCCATGCACACATGTCGGCGCATTGCACTCAGCTTGCGGCAAGTCTTTGCCGTGTGATCAGCAGCATAAACATTCCGCAGGAGCGTTGACATTCCGAACCAATACACCGGCGCTTTGCGCCGGACCGCCAGCTTGCTGCAGCATGCGTGATCACATCTCTGTGTCAACATCTTGATGTTCTGTCATGTGTATGTTCTGATCCACAGCCGCTGCCAAGCGCAGGTGCTGGTAGAGGACACAGCGGTGTGGGACGCGATCACACCGGTGTGCTTGGCGCGGGAGATCCGGGACCTAAAGACGCCCAACGGCACGCGAGTCTCTCCTCCAACCATTTGATCGGCGCTGCTGGGACGGAGAGCTGCATGGTCGCCCGAAAGCGAAGGTTTTACCAGGCACCTGCATCTTTGGTTGCCGCTGCTTGCTGCCAGGCAGCGGGATGGTGCAAGATGTGGCAGCGGTGGGCGTCGAAGCGACAGGAGCGGCACCCACGAACAGAATTTCGCAAAAAAGAATTCTAGTTTCATGACACAACATTATCATTGCCGCCGGACCTGCGCTCGGCGGAGGCATGGTGGCCTGCCGCATCCGATGCAGCTGCGTCTCGAGAATGTCGATGATGACCCTCTTGCAGACACCGTGGTCTGTGACCCGTGCAGGCTGCCGTACCCCTGCATCAGCGACGAACGCTACTTCCCCACAGTGCTGGCGGCGGCGGGGCTCGGCAACCAGACCACATGCTCCGGGAATGGCGTGCACACCGACTGGGGGCGGCCTCGGGCCCAAACCTGGAGCCCCTTCACCTACTGGATGTCGGTGAGTCGCCAATTCAGCAGGCACTTTCGTTTACCGGCCCGGCCCCGCACCCGTTGCATGCTCTCCCCTGCAGGCTCCCCCCCTGCAGTCTCTGCTCCGTCTGTTCCTTGGCCACGTGCGCTGCCATACGCGATCACGCAGTTCAATGAGTGCTGCCTTGCCGGCTGGTGTGTGAATGTCAAGCTGACTCCGTGTCCGCTGCAGGACACCAACATTTCCGCCATCAACACGATCCGCTCCCAGGCTGGCGCCTGCCCCTACGAAAGCGCCATGAGGTGAATCTCACCGGTTGACCTGGGGGACCACCATTCGGCGTTGCAGGGCTGTTGTTCACATGCTGCAGGGACCACACATGCCGGCGTCACACAACAGCTGCTGGACATGAAAGCGAGTGCCGCCCTGAGACGGCGCAATGCAGGCCTCCATGCACAGCTGTACCTGTGCCTGTACCTGTACCTGTTTCTGTACCTGTTTCTGTACCTGTACCTGTACCTGTACAGGGGGATGATGATTCAAGGGGGTGCGGCCAGCCAGCCGCCGGTTCGGCAGCGTAGCGCTGTTGCTTTTGAGTGCATCTGACCCTCTGCTTGTACAATGCTGCAGCGATGCGGCGGCGCCAGGCAATTTTGAGACGCTGCAGAGCCTGCGCCGTTTTCGCTGCGCTGCCGAAGCACGGGGCACCGCCGCCGCCGACCCAGAGACGCCCTACCAGCGCAGAATAGCGCAGATGGTAAGGAGCTTCCTGTCAGTTTCACCCTGTATATGTATTGCAGAGCCTGTCACCACTGCCGCCTCCCAAACCTGTCTGCGTTTGGAACTCACCAAGGCCCGAGCTGCCGACGCCGGCGACTTCCATCTGGCCGTGGCCTGCAGCAGCTGCTCGTATGATGGCACCCGCTGCCCTTCCGATTCTATGTCGTTCACCCTGTTGCCAGTCACGAGGATGTTCCGCCTGCCGCTGCCCCGCAGGTGCAGTGCTCAATGTTCGCGCGCAAGTTTGCGCACAGCACAGCGGAACTGGCGTATGAGGCCCTCGCCAGCGGCGGCGTCCTGGAGCCGCGGCGCCCGCCCAGGCAGATGTGAAACAAACAAGATCTGGCTGCCTTTAGAGCTCTTGAAACATCTTCGTGACTCGCAGCAAAAGTCGCGCCACCGGCGCCCTGCAGCCGCGGCACTGTAGGCCCCGCCAGCCGCCAGCATCGTCGACGGCACAGACGGCGGTTTGAGGAGGCAGCCTCGACACAGTGATGTTTCGTTTGCACAGGTGTCCGCAAGGCTAGTCAAGACACACCTCCAGAAGTGTTTTTGCTATCGAGGGCCTCCGGCCTGGATTCTGAAGACTGCGGATTTTTCGCACTGGATACATACCTACTCGATTGCGACTTGCCGTGTGCAACTTTGGTAGTGGTTCAGACACTCCCTAGCTACCTATACCTGCTTGGGAATTGGCAACAGGACTTCCGAGCTTGCGCTCTTCCTTCAGTACCCAACATGTCAGCTCTGCTGTAGACGCTCTACGATCTCTCATTTCAACCGTCTGACCTCTGCGACATGCCCGTGTTCTGCACAGCCCATTACCACTGCCGTAATGGGCCTTACGTAATGGGCCTTCTTCCTCAATCACGGCAATTGGCATTGCCCCGCAGTGCCTACGACGCCGCAACATCACCACAGCAGCTCGCGCCAATGCACCGCACGTCCTTCCGTAAGGCGATACAGCAACTCGGCGCCAAGCCAGAGCCCAGCAGGATCGCAGGCAGCAGGTCCCTTCAAGGCTGCGGGCAGCAGGCCTCGCCGCTGAGGACGCTGCCCGCCTTGAAGTCCGCAAACGCAAAGTACCCCAGCCCAAAGCCGGCCACGATGGCGAGGAAATAGCCCACGTTGTACGTCATGACCGCCTGCGACACACAGAATCCGGTGGAGTTGGTGGTCTCAGATGGTTAGGTCAGTGGGTCTCAGATGGTCAGGCCAGTGGGTGGCGAGGAAGGAGTTCGCATTGTACGTCATGAACCGCCTGCGGCGCAGGGCTGCATTTTGTGTTTGGAAGTGGGTGATGCAGCTGCCAAGAGCACGAAGCGAGGCGCAAACCCTAAACCCTGCTAGCATGCTAACAGGATACGGCAGAGGAAGCGGAAGGGTTTCAAAACATTTCAATTTGACATACCGTAGCTGGATAACATCGCATTGTCTGCCACCGTTCCGTTGTACTGCAGCTTCAAGTCGGCCATGATCTTGCAGGCTCTCCTGTTCAAGTAGCCGGTGTGGGCATGCAGAAAGCGCACCAGCATGAGCAGGTAGGCGACGGCAATGTTGAGCGAGTACAGCAGCGCGAGCACCGCCCGCAGCCGCGCCGGCGTCGAAGCCCTGCGTTCAGACGAGCATCTGTCAAAATGGGAAGCAGTGGTAGGGAGCAACGCTGCATGCATCGTCAGCACCTGTTGTACATCCTGCACTCCCGATGGCAGATTGCCGCACGAGCTCCGGAAGCACCAACAGGGCGCTGACAGGTCCCATTCGCTGTAGATGCGCTGTGAACTTCCGAGGGCCTCGAGACAGGCGAGAGCCTGTCTCAAGAAAACCCTAAACCCTGATGTCTGCAACAGGCGCAACGGCCGCAGGCTCCGCGTGAATCTCACCCCTCAGCAGCTCACGCCGAAGGGGCACGCGGCTTGGATCTGCCGGGCGCAACCATGTGTGTTCTGGCGTGTGCAGGCGCATGCACTGCAGGACCCTTAAGCACGGACCTGGCGGTCGGAAAGCCCAGCGACTTCTGCTGGCGCCGTTCCTTTCAATCTTGACACCTGAAACCCTGAAAAATCTGGAACCCTGAAGAATTCACCTGGCGGTCAGGAAGCCCAGCAGCGGTTCGGCTGCTGACGTCGTGCCTACTCCCGCGTCATCGGCCCAGACGGCGTTGCCGCTGCCGGCGCCGCCGGGCGCCGCCGCCGCGCGCGACAGCCTGCGCACGCGGGCAGGGTGAACGTGATGTCTGGTGTTGGTGTTGTCAGGACCGGACTGCACGCGCTGCTGCAACGTCCAGTGCTTCCAACAAGGCCACATTCGCCGGCGACCCGAAACAACCACACCTGCTCAATCCCGAACCAAGGCCCGGATCGAGCGGCGCGCAAAGACGGAGCGGCACACACCTTGCGCGCATCGCCGCCAGGCCCTCCGCGGTCACCGCCAGCAGCAGCAGCCCCAGGACGCTGATGATGTACTGCGTGTGCGTCGAGGTGTGCCACGAGCGCAGCCACAGCGTCACATGCGTGCCCGCCTGAGCGGCGCACAAACGCCTTCACAACGGACGTCGGGATGACGTCAGGACTGTGACAGGGAAGCTGGCTGGTTCTCGATATGGATGGAGCAGCCTGTGCGACGTGTCGAGAAATTGAGCGCAGCAGGAAACGGCAAGGGCAGCTTCTCCGCAGGTGCCCCAATGACTTTGAAGTTGGGAGGCAAGTCCATCGTTTGCCGAAATGGTGAGGCTGAATCCACTATTTCTTGTATGCAGCATGCGCTCGTAACCACGCAGCCGTGTCAGCCGTGTCAGGACGTTCGTGCACACCAATGGTTGCTTCACCGCGTGACACCGCACCAGCTGTGCAGATGATGCATTTGCCGTGTACATGTCCACCACACCATGAAGGATAACCAGGCTGTAAGATGCAGCAAGACGCCAGGCATCCGCACCTCGAAGTACATCTGCATCATCATGTGCATGGCGCCGCCGTTCGGTGCGTCCGCCGCGTCTCCGGTACCGCTATGACCGGCGTGCTCGTGGTGCGGATGCGAGTGACTAGACGCTGCGAAGCCGCTGCTGGAGCCGGAGGATAGCACTACGACAGACAACAGCAGCAGGGCGCTGACTGTGCAGGCGTGGGATGTGGAGAACCTCGGGAACCAAAAGCTTGCTGGCGACGCCACGCCCTGTCCACCGCGCCTGCCACTCGCCAGGGTTGCCGAAGCACAAATGGGATGAGGCGTACAACCCTGCAAGCTGAGTAGCGCCAAGTTCACGCAGCATAAAACGTGTGCGAGGGTGGGTGCGACATGCGGGACATGCGATTCCGTCTGTGCTAACTGGTAGTCCCTTTTCTGTGCGTTGCACGACAAGGGGCCACTGAAATGTGCCGCGCCTGCTCAGCACAACAACTCAGATCAGCTGTGCAACCGACATCGCTGCGTCTCGATCGTCGGCCAGGAGGCCGCAGCAAAGCTTCGGCGGTTCCTGAGCGGGGCCCTCGATTGTTGACGCAGGCGCGGTGCCGCGGTGGAAAAAGATCGACACTTTGCCGCAAGAACGCTGATCCAACACCGGTTGAGGCGTCAGAGCCGCCTGCGAGTCAGACCACTTTTACGAGTTGGCGTATACTGTAGCGCCGCTGCCAGGCCTAGGCGGCGCGTGACGCAAGACTGTTGGTGATGGCACTCAATCTCAAGGCAACGGGCAGACTGCGTGAGTACACGCACGATCGGAAGCGGCCACACTTCTGGGTCTGTCTCCGGATCGAAACCTCATCCACGAGCAGGCCGACGGTTCGCCTGGATCGCACTGAATGCCACACCACCAGCGTAGATGCTGATCGCCATCGCTGGGGTCTGTCGCAGGCCTGGATCCCCAGGTTGAGCACACAACCGGACAAGCCGCGGTGGCACTCGGTGGCGGCGGCCGCTCGCCGTCCTGCAACCTCTTGCCGCTGCTGCCAGAGGCCCAGAAGACAGACATAAGACACAACGACATCCGAGCCGGGCATCAGCAGGCCGACAGCGATGTGAACGCCGCCACGCGGCCAGGCTGCTGGCGGCGGCGGCGCGCCGCTGTGCAGTGCCTCGACTGGAGCGGCGGCGGCACTGGCGGTTCTTGCGCTGCTGCTCGGCGCCTGTAGCGCTGAGGCCACGAGCTGCCATGCGCGCGTCACTGGACTGATGATCAGCCCCTCCAGGGTGATGCCAGAGGCCCGCGTGACTCTTCACGGCGCCGTTCGAGTCTCCTGCAAGACCGCGGGCGGCGCCACCGCCGCGACGCCGCCGCTGCGCCTCAACCTCACCTGCGCCGACAGCCTCAGCGGCCAGCGGGCGCAGCTGCTGCTCTCCACAGCCGCCGGCGCCCCGGCGCCGCGGCGCTTCAGCCTGGTCCTCGGGCCACTCGCGACACGGGCGCACGGCGCGCACTACGTCACGTGCGCCGTTAAGGAGGCCTCCGCCTTGGCGCCGGGGTTGACACCAGCCAGCGGCGGCGGCGGCGGCGGCGTCATGCTGCAGGGGTCGACCGCCAACGCAGCGTTCACAGTGCCGGGCGCGGCTGCCTGCCCGGCTGCTGGGCAGTACCTGAACAGTAGGGATGCATGCGCCGACTGCGTCAGCCGCCGCAGCCCCTTCGCGACGAAGCGCGGCCACGCGCGCTGCTACCTGCCGGTCGCGTCGCGTCGCACATCGCGCTCCTGCAGTCCGCCCTTTGCCCAGCGGCTGTTCTCATTGCCATGCTCCAATCAACCTTCGAGATGCTGCCCGATGACCGATTACTGGAATCTGTCAAGTGGTCGCCGCTGCCATTGCTGAAGACCAGAGGGATTCAGAAAGCGGGTGGCCAGCGTGGGCTTCCCACCTATGGTGTTTCGCGCAAAGTATCTCTATCAGCATTCTTTGTGCTCCATGCGCAGCCGAGCTGGTGCTGCCGGCGTTTGTGCGCAGCCGTGGCGGCAAGAAGACCGTCTCATGCATCGACTCGAGCGCAGCGACAGTCTGCATCCTGCTGCCGACAAAGAGCTCGGCAGCGCCGTTTCTGAGCGCCGAATCGTACAAGAACAGCTCCCTGCGGCTGGCGGGTGAGTCCGACGTCACAACTGCCTCGTTTGAGCTATATTGCTGTGTGAAGCAATTGTCACTTGAAACAATTCTCTCAGACGTGGGTGCAATGTTGCTCAGCGAAGTCCTGGGAGCACTGCTGCTGCATCCCGCCAGCCGGTGGCTGAAAGCCTTCAGCGGAGGGCGGGCATATGAAGAGCATCACAACATTACTGTGCCAGAATTCCGTTGCGACGGTAAACTCTAACCCCTGAAAACCTGCAGGAGCGCTGGTGCCGCGGCGGCGGCGGTCGGGCGGCATCCTGGTGGGGCAGCAGTACATCGGGGACAACCTGCGGCTGCGGCTCTCCTTCGTCAACCGCTTCGGCGTGCTCAGGTGCAGGGTTCTTCCATGCCCCTGGCGGTGCCACATTTATCCATCTGGCGGTGCCACATTTGTCCACTGTTGGAGGGGAACAACATGCAAAAAGTTCATTCTCGAACCTTGATATCATGACCAGGCTGCCGCTGGGGCTGCAGATGGCGCTCTCGCTGCATCCGGTGATCACAAGCCGCAGTCGACTCCAGGGCGTGCAGTAGTGAACTCGTGCTGATGTGCTGCTGCCGTCCCGCAGGAAGTACAAGGGGCAGTCTGTGGAGCTGACGGGGGTGCTGCAGCGCGGGCAGGATCTGCTGCCGCTGTGCTTCCGGGCGGACCTACAGGTCTGCTGAGGATGTATCCAGTCGGGGACTCTCAAGGGGTCAGTAAGTTGTTTTTCATGGGAGCGGCGGCGCGGCGCCGGCTGCGCCGCAGAGCTGAAGGACAGCGCTACGCTTCCGGCGTGCTGTACTCATGGACGGCGGCTGTTGTGTTTGCGGTCTACACCAATAACACTCGGCAGGAAGCGTTCTTCGGGCCAGTGGCATCACCACAGTCTACATACTTTCTTCCAGAAGGTCTATAGTGAGTGGACTGCTTGAAAGCACGAAGCAGCTTGTGTTGCTTTGAGGCTGGGGTAGCTGTTGGGGTTAGTCCTCAGCAAACTGGGTTGATGGAGGAGCGTGGTCTTATGTTGTTCCAACACGTTGCACAGCAGCGCTGTTGGCACTTTTTCTCAGCACCTGACGACCTAAAGTCCTGATGAGCGATGACCCTATTACAGCATCACACCCTCCTCCCCTGCCCTTCCTCGACCATCAGATACCAACTGCGCCTGCAAGCGGCTTTTTCAGAGTCAAAGTCGCAGTATCTGGCAGCTTGATCACTTTTTCTGCAGATCAGCGTGTACCCATGGATAGCCCCGTGCACGGCGGGGCTGGCGTTCACATGGTGTCTATCCGTACTGCAAGCCAGTTCGACTGTGTCTTGTGCTGGAAAGCAACAGTCACTTGGCGCCATTGACTCGCTCCGCCAGGCCGCAACCGTGAGCAGACTCCGCCGCCGCCGCCCCGCCCCGGCCGCCTCGCTGCAGCTTCGGCGCCGGACCTGTACTGTCGCTGTCGGCCGCCGCCGCCTTGCGCTTCCTGCCCGCTGCGCACGCGGCAGTGTTGCCGGCGCCCTTGGGCGGCGACGGCGCTGCCGCAGCGACCACGGCTGCCATGCTGCGGACGCGCTCTGCCTTTGCCGTTCCTGCTCATGCACGTGGACACCTGATGCTCAGGTGACGCTCGAAATGCGCTGCAGCGATGCAGTGTCGGTCGCCGCGCTCGTTCTGGGTACCGACGGCATCACCGTCGGTACCCAGCCCTTCCCCAGCCTCGGGTCAGGCTGCATGTGCTCAGGGGCGCAGTGGCAACATCACACTCCCCACAACTTCATCTGTCAGGCCCTTCGGTTACACCCTCGGTGGTCAGCGGACCTGGGGGAGGGCGCGGGGGCGAGGCACCCGCGTTATCGGAGCGGCGCAGCGCTGCCGGCGGCGGCGACTCGACCTCGTCCTCAGGCTCGCCCGCCTGGACAGCCTGCACGGACTCGGAGGCGTCCTCCTCGCCGCCGCCCAGGCCGCCGCTGCTGGCCGCCAGCAGCGGCGCCGTGGAGAGGCTCGCCCCCGAGTCCCCCAGGACGGGCGGCGGCGGCGCCGCCGCCGCCGCTGCCGTGGCGGGAGCCGCCGGCAGAGCAGCAGCAGCCCCTGCTGCAGTCTCCCATGTCGCGGTGCCGTCGGCGCCACAGGCGGCGCCGCCAGCACCAGACGCCGCAGGCGCGGGCTCCGGGGCAGGCAGCGCCGCCGCGGCGCACGGCGCCTCGGGGTCCGGCGGCGGAAACCTGGCGGCGATCAGCGCCTTGCGCAGCGGCGCCTCGCTGCGGCCGCGCTCGTCCAGCGACCTGGGCCGTTACGGGGATGGGAGCATATCAACTGGGGTTTCGGCTGGCGGAGGCATAGGCCTCAACATGCAAGCGAGTGGGGTTCGAGCCAGCCTGCGAGCAGCTGCTCGGCTGTGGCGAACGAGTGCAACACCTGGGCATCTAAGAGCCTCGGGTCTCAAGGCTGCTTCTTGTGGTGATTGTGCATTCATGGGGTTGTAGAGGGTCTGAGGGAAGCGCACCCGGCCACAGCGTCGACATCGGGCTGCGAGCCAAACTGCCGGCTGCCGTCGGAGCCTTCCCGGTCCACCAGCAGCTGCCGCGAGCCTGCGCTTGCAAACCAGCTCAGTCCAGCATTTGCTGATGTGATTCCATCGAGAACCACCGGAGCAGGTGGTGGGCCCCTCCCAGGCTGACCATGCTCCTGATGCCCCCAGCACTGCTTGTGAAGCAGACAGCGGTTCTGAGCTTGCACTCTCGCGGCACTGCAACGCGGGCGCTTCATCTGAACGCAAATCTTCATATGAAAGCACATGCCTAACACGCACCCGCCAGCAGCTCGGAGCAGGGCAGGTCCCAGTACAGGCCGCCGCCACGGTCGCGCCCCAGCGGCGCCGCTCGCAGCGCCGCAGCGCCGGCGGCGGTGGCCGCGGCCGCAGCGGCGCCCGCGCCGGCGGCGGCCGCCGCCGCGTCCGCCTTAACCGCCGCCGCAGCGGTCAGCTCGCGCTGCTGCTCCACTGTGAGGCCGCCCTTGCCGCACCTGCAGGCATGCAAGATTGCATCCTCTCTATCAGGTTTGGGATTTGCACAGGGTCTCATTGATCCGTGCAGCTGCACGGATGGGTGTCACTCCCATCCGATGCAAAATTCACCACCAACCTTGCCAGTGCCACAGCATCGTCCAGTGCAGTACAGGCATTCCGTCTCATCACTGCATGCGTCCGGCGCACCCGGCCAGAAGCAGGGCGAGCTCCTTGTCGCGCGCGGCCGCCCACTCGGCCTTAGCGTCCTTGCGGGCTGCCGCCTTGGCCTCTCGCGCCGCGCGCGCCGACTCCGCCGCCGCCTCTGCCCGCTCCTCCATGTGGTCCCTGCAGCCGGGGGCAACTTTGAGGATGTGCTAAATGACTTTGACGGCGCACAGGGTGTCATGCCACCTGGATAGCAGGCTACTTCCAGCATGCTGGGAGCTCAGGTCCAGTCGAGAGCCCTAAGCCCTAAACCCTAAACCATAAACCCTAAACCCTAAGTTCAAGCAGTCTGGACCCCTCCAGTTTCAGCAAGTAAGCAGCTGTGACTGCACCTGAGCTGCCAGCAGTCTAGCGCGTCCCGGCACAGCGCCAGCGTTGCCGCCAGCCGCTGAGCTGCCGGGTGGCCCCAGTAGCCGCGCTTTGCCGCCGCCGCGACCGCCGCGTCGCCCGCCGCCGCCGGCGAGACGAGAGCCGCGGCGCCGCCGCCATCCCCGCAGGTGAGGGCGAAGCCGCTGCCCGCTCCGGCCGCCGCCAGCCACGGCGCCAAGCGGTCCTGCCAGACGTCGGCGCCCTTGCCGCAGGCACGCTCCTCGTGCGCGACCGCGACCTGCATATCTTTGAGACTTTAGGGCCTAGGTTCAGGATCATCGCCTGAAATTACTTGCTTAAATAGCCTTTGCTAGCAAGCTAGCTGCAGGCTTGCTTCGCTAGTAAATAAAATTAACTTTGTAAAAAAGTAACCTGAAAGGTTAATTTTAAATATATATAATAATAAAAAAAAAACACGCCAGGACCCCTGCCCTCGAAAGCATAGCCATACAAAGTCTGCGCAGCTTGGCCCTCGAGGACCGAATGTGGATGCGCTGTGGTGCGCTGCGCTGCAGTGAGTCACACAAGGCGTGCTGGATCCACACCAAACAGCCTAACAGTGCCGCAGGCGACAGAGCCGCCGGTCGTGGTCCCAGCAAAGGGGCGACACTCCGTTCCAGCAGCCACGCTCAGGAAGGTTGCGGTCATATGAGGTCCTTGAGGTGAACGACCAGACCGACCAGGTTGGTTGTGCACCGTAGTGCGTGCCACGGCCACCGGCGCGGCCGCGAGGGGCGTGTTTCTGAGAACTGTCAGGGATTCGTCTCGGTAACTAAGAAAGAACTCACCAGGTTGAGCAGCGCGGTGTGCGCGGCGGCTACCGGCGCGTCCGCCGCCGTGCGGCCCCGCGACTTGGCGCCGCCCCGTGTGAGCGCCGGCAGCCCGGGCGACAGCAGCTGCTCCGCAAACGCCGGCGCGGACAGCTTCTGCAGCTTCAGCGCCTCGCCGAATGCCTGTTTAGGGTTGACCAGCAGTGCGCAGGACAGTGAAAGCTTCAGCTGAGGGTTCAGAGAGCTTGCCGTGCTGGAGCTTCGAGATTGCAGTGCCAGCTCACTTCCTTGGCACGAGTGGGTGCAGGCCCCAGCTCTGCTCAAACACAGTTGCATGTTTGCCGCCTGCCGCGAACGACAAACCCGAAACGTCTTCACACCCAGCAGATGAGGATCCTCTGCAGCACCCTGTCAGCTACCAAAGAGGCCGCTGGACCAGACATGGACCAAAGTGGCCGCTGTTGATGCTGTTCTAAACCCCGACAATGTCGCTAGAGACTGGAGAAACCAACAGAAAGCAGCAGGGAACAGGGTAATAACGCACCTGCAGGAACTCCAAAATCTCGGCCAGGTCGCCGGGGCAGCAGCCGGCCGGCAGCGGCGCCGGTGCGGCGCCCCCCTTGCCCGCATGCAGCGCCAGCTGGCGCAGCGCCTGCGGCGGATATGACAGGTGAGCCGCAGACCGGCTGGGCATACATGCGGTTTACCTGGAGTGCCAGCTCGGCAGGTCAGCACCTTACGCCCAGCAGGCACTCGCGCCCGCATGTTTGGGCCAGAGCACGATAGCATATTTGTGCTGACATGTGAAACGCTGCAAGTCTGTGAAACGGCCAGCAGTGGGTGCTGTGCAAGCCAGGAAGACCAGAGAGCACGCACGTGCGCTTTGTAGCACGACCTGCCCAACACTAGCGGCCGAATCTGGCTCCATTTCAAAGGAAAAACACACAGAGGATATGTCACCGGCACGGGCTGCAGCGGCGGTCCCAGCTCCGCCTCGTCCACCAGCTCCGGCTTGGTGCGCCGCCGCTTTGCCGGAGCCTGCTGCGCCACGCCGTCGCTGCCGTCCTCGCTTCCGTCGGCGCCTTTCCGCGTCGGCTTGGCGTATGACGCCTTGAGGAAGGGGTTGAAGAAGGGCTCCGGCGGAGCCGGAGCCGGAGCCTGGGCTGCGTCATGCACCGCATCCTGAGCTGCCTCCTGGGCCGCCGCGGGCGGCGCCGCCGATCCAGCGGCCAGCGCTGCTCCGACCGCCACGAGCGGCTGTGTGGCCGGCGGCAGCAGCGTCGGCGGCGCTGCCGACTTGCCGCCGGGCACGATGCGGGCGTGCTTCTTGCCGCAGCCGGCCGCCGCTCTGCCGCCGGCCGGCGTGGCGGCGGCGGGCTCGCTGCCGGCCGAGACTACGCCGCCTGCGATCGCCGCCATCGCGCTCGCCAGGGCCCGCGCGTCCCCGCCTGCCGTCGCCGCTGCCTTATTTCCGGCTGTTCTGGCCTTGTTTGCCGCATGCACCATCGTCTTTGTCGGCAATTTCTTTGCGGGCAACTCTGTCTGGCTGCCCGGCTGGCTGCTGAGAGGCTGGCTGGCGGCCGGCAGGGTGCCGGAGGCCTGCTGGCTGAGGCCGCTCTTCTGCCTCTTGGGCTTCAATAGGCCTGGCGGCGACGTCGTCGGCGTGGGCGGCCGCTGCGCAGCCATGATGCGTGCCTCACATGAAGTCCGGCATCAACGTTGAGAGTTACGCAATGGTACTCAGCCTGCTCAAGTGCCGGCCTGCAGCAAACAAGCCAGCAGCTCGCACGCGCAGATCGCACCTGCGCATGCGGGTTCTGCTGCAGCAGCGCAGACACGGACTGGAAGCCCGCTGCCTTGGAGATGTTGGCCAGTATGCCCGTCGCCTGGAGCCCCGATTTCTGCATCAAAATTTCACCGGCAAGTTGTTGATCAAACTCGTCTGCAGGTACCCGGCCAGGAGCATGTGCAGGGCACACACAAGGGCAGGGCTTTCGATGCGTGGTGAGGATCAGCCAGAGAAGGCGAAGGTGCAGAGGGAGCGAATGTGAAGGCGCACCTTCCGGCAGTTGCTGCAGTTGCACAGCTTCCGGCAGCGGGGGCAGCCCCACCCCTCGATGGTGGACACCTGCAGGGCATGAGTGGTTGCGGCTCAGCAGCATGCATCGACATTGTGGCAGCCGCCGGCAACTGACCAGCCCATCTCTTTTTCGTCTCAGGTGTGCCTCTGCGCCAACCTCCAGCCTCGCTGCCGCATGCAAGCACAACACCATCAGATAACGGCGATCACACCTGCTCAACTTCCTCGCCGTAGCGGTTCAGCAGGCAGCGGGGGCACCACCACAGGGTGCACTTGCCGCACTTCGCCTTGGTCTCCACCGTCTTCTGCCGGCACTGCAGGCGCGAAGCATGATAACAAGGTTGTGGTATAGGGGAGGGGATATTGCCGGCAACGCTCATTGTGCCGCGGCAGCGCATGCAACAGCAGCATGTGGCCGCCTCAGGGATTGAGTCGCATCGATCGAATTGCTGCATCGGGCACGCCACATGCGTTGCGGGTTCACAGGCCTACCTGGTGGCAGGTGGTGCCGTTCTCGCTGTCATAGATGCGGCCGCCCTGTGGCCACGGGATCAGCCAAGGATCAGGGCGAGACTCGTCACATGCCACGGCGCGACGGCAATGATGCAGTGACCAGAATTGCGGCAAGCACGGTGCTCAGCAGACGACAATGGTGTATCTATCAGACGCGCTGCGATCTGCCTCCCAGTCGTCAGCTGAGGAGGGCATGCAACAGGCAGACACCTGAGTCCTGATTCCCGGGTTGTTGTTGCGCGGCTTCTTTGACGCCTTTGTGTTCGAACAACCTGTAGGGCGACGCGATCGAGTGTATACGTGGCGCTGTCTTGCCGACGGCACTGTTTTTGTCAAGCGAGTAGGCAACAGTCACGACATCCATCAGTATTTGTCTGCCATTGCACGCATTAGAGGTTTTGGATCACCATTTGCTGCATCGCTTTGGCTGTCATGGGTTGCGGGCTGCGACGACGGCTGGCCTGGTTTCTTGGACATGATCGTGCAACTGCGCTGCGCGCGGATCAGGACGGCGATCGATGCGCAGGATATCCAGGGTACATCTGCAGCCGAGATCAAGCCGCGTTCCGACACCGACGCAATCGCGGCCTGTGAAATGTAAAACGCATCCGGCAAATTCCTCAGCGAGTTCAAACGTTGATGCTTCCTGCTGCCGAACGTTGGGAAGCACATTGCCGAAAGGTTTGCCAGTAGCAATATTGGCCATAGATTCTCCATGCATTCTGGAGTGCCTGCCAGTTCTCAGTTGACACTTCCGCTCACTCGATCACACCGGCGGACTGCTGCGGTTGCAGCATTGAATTGCAGGCCTCGACTGCGCCATGAATGCACCAGCCTGAATTTTTCGTACCAACCTTTCTTGTGACCTCAAATTCATTGAGCTGCTCGCTCGAAATCGTCGATTGAAACTGTTTGCATCGATTGGTTTTATAGACTACACATTCTGATCAGAAACATGCACAGCACTCAGCAGTGTTCATGTCCTGCAATTGCCGGGGGGCGCCGCGAGGCAGGATCGCAACCGATGCTGCTGCACCGCTGCAATGGCGCATTCGGGGACAGGCGGCCCCGGCTCGCGCAGCGCAGGGTCAGGCAGCACCAGCACCTGCGGCCTGTGGCGGCGTCGCCACTGAATGAGGGCAGCAGTGACGCCGAGGTTGCGAAAGCCCGCGCAGCAGGTTGGACGAAACCTTGAATCTCAGCTATGCTGAAATTTTAGGGCTTGTAAGTTTAATTAGACTTTGTAGCTGAGCGGCGTCCGCAAGCATACGCGTCTGCATCGAGTCTGCCTCAAACCTGAGGTTCCGAGACCAAGTCGCCACTGCTTTTCAGACGTCTTTCGAAGATGTTCGTCAAGCGCAGCACCAAGCGCAGTGATTGTTCTCCATAGGGAGCAGCGAGCCAGGCGTGCTCGACAAGCTCGCGGCCGTGGTCAAGGACGCCGCATCCTCTGCCGCGACGCTGCTGACCGGACCTGCTGACCCCGGCGCCGCGGCCAACCTCCAGCCGGGCATCGGCGATGGCATCGGCGATAGCGGCGAACGAGCCGGCGGCAGCGCAGCCGCGCTGGACCAGCCGCCCGCGGCGCAGGCGGGCGGGCAGACAGACGGCAACGGTAGCAGCGGTGGCAGCAGCAGTGACGCTGCAGCTGCCGGCAGCCAGGAGTGGCTGGCACCGCAGCCCAAGCTGGCGGACCGGTCGCCGGCAGAGGCCGCAGCGCAGGATGCTTCGGCAAACAGGCGCGATTCTAGCGCTGCCGCAGCGGCGTCAGCCGGCACTGTACAGCAGCAGCAGCAGGACGCGGCAGCGCCTGCGGCGGCCAATGGGGCAGGCCAGCAGCAGCAGCAGCAGCCGGTGCAGCAGCAGCAGAAAGCGCAGCCGCCATCGGAGGAGGAGCTGGAACGGGCGGTGCGCCGGCTGCCGACAAAAGCGCGGGAGGCGGCGAAGACCAAAATCCGGGCCAGCTGGGCGGCTAAGGACGCCCGCGGCGGCGACAAGGACTTCCTGTATGAGCTGGGGCAGACGGACTACAACACAAACGTGGACGTCGGTGGGTGGACCGCAACTTCTCGTTGATGTTGCCGCCGATTCATGTGAAAACCGACGCAGTGCACAGCATGCGCTGGCGGTGCCCGGCGCGAAATCCACTCCTGGCTTGGTGATGTCTGGCTCGGTGAATCATCTCCGCCATCAAAGCAATCCGTCAAGCCTCCTGTGCTGCAGATGAGCCTCAGTCAGCAGATGGTGGACAGTCATTGCGCACATGACGCACAGGCAGCGGCTCGGCGCAGCTCAGCGCTGGGGACATGGGCATGCACCACACATATTTTGCGGGGCTCAGAATGACCACCGTCTTTTAAGAAATGATCCACCTTGGCACAGGCGCCACAGCGGGGCTGGGGCTGGATTCACTGTTCCTCGGCAACGCGGCTTTCGGCCTCGGCGCCAAGTCCGACATCGCAGACGGCAGCCTGCGCGGCTTCGAGTTCAAAAAGTGCGTCTCCCGCCGCGTCCTGCATGAATGCCATGCACAACATTGGAGTCCTCTGCTGTCTGTGTGTGGCTGTGGCATGGCTCTGCCTCGTCTGCCGACGATGTGTTTTGCCGTTTGCAGATTCGACAACATCCAGGGAGACTACTACATTTCACCCGCCTTCCTTGGCGCTGTCACGGTGTGTCATCTCTTGACATCCAGGAGGTTCTAACCAGTCAACTCTGTCGGAAACAGTTTCGTCGTTCCTCTCCTCCTCCCACTTGTGTCATCCTCCTTGAGTTTGACCTGTTGGACGAGAACCTCCCGGCGCCCGTCCACTGAGCCTGCTTTGTTGCCGCAGATGCACATCGTGAAGAACTTCCTGTGGGAGAGTTTGGAAGGCTCTGACGTGCCTGTCATCCTGGTGAGTCCGCCTGATGCAGCCTCGAAGGCCAGTTCGGCAATCTGGTTCATCGCTGCCGCCGCAGCCCCCACTGCTCCACCCCACGTTCGGTCGTACAGATGCCGAGCCCCACCCATGCTGCCTGATATCCGGGCTTGGCAAGTAATACCTCCTGAGCTCCTCGGCTGTCCGCCGCGCAGTAGAACTAATAAAAAAAACTAATAAGAAAACTATATAAATATATATATATAAATACAAAAAGCTTTGCCTTTTTTTTATCAGGGTATCTGGGGGCCAAAGGGCTGCGGCAAGACATTCCAGACGGAGCTGGCGTTCAAAAAGCTGGGGTGCGTGCGCATCACAAGCCCGTAACCCGGAGTTTGCCGTCTGCATGCCTGCCAGCCTGCGGTGTGGGCGATCAGGCAATGAAGCCGGAACTGAAGTGTGCGCAAATGGACCACGAACCCGACACATATGATTCTAACATCCAGCCGTGTTGATTCTTACAGAGTGGAGCCCATTATCATGAGCGCGGGCGAGCTAGAGCACGAGTGGGCCGGTACCCCCGGCCGCCTGATCAGGTCTGTGCCCAATTAAGCTAATTAACTAATCTAATTAGATTTGCATGCAAGTCTTTTTCTCACGAGTTCATCTCACCAGTTCACCTAGCCGGGTGGTGCTTGAGACGATCAGCCTGAGGCAGCGGCCGCCCTGGCAGCGACATGGCCAGGCCGACGCTGGCATGCCAGACCCTGACGCTCAGCATGCTGCACTTGACACCTCGGCGGCCGCTGCATTCTGTGTTCAGCGCAAGGGATCCATGTTCACGGTCTCTGGGCTTGCTGCCCTGCTTCTTATCTGGGTGAAAACAATGGCCAACTCCAGTGTCGCGAGCAGCTGCTGAGTGTTGCCGGCCTCCCCACAGGGAGCGGTACCGGCGGGCGAGCGAGCTGTCGCGCGTGCGCGGCAAGCTGAGCTGCCTGCTGATCAACGACCTGGATGCGGGGCTGGGCCACTTCAAGGCCACGCAGACCACCGTCAACAACCAGGTCTGGTGCTGAGAATGTTCATCTTATCGCTTTTGAATTGCACAAGTTCCGAACCCGCCGGCTGCGGGTGAACTTCTCAGACTGGCTGATTGGACGGGCTGAGCTTGGAGAACAAGCAAAATGCGCATGGGGATGCACAAACCTTCCCGTAATATGTGTCTCTCTGCATTAACAGCAGCACGCCAGTCACGTTTCTGACGGTTCCGTATGTTCCTTCTGCAGAATGTAACCGGGACCCTGATGAACATCGCGGATGACCCCACGCAAGTATCTGGCGGTGGCTCCTGGCGCGAGCAGGACGTCATTCGGCGCATCCCAATCATCGTCACAGGTGCGGCGCCCGCACTACTACGCCTGTCGGCGCATGCTCTGCTACACCTGTCATGTCGTCCGGGCTCGGCTAGGCATGCCGCTGGGTCAGGGACTTTCGCAAAGTGGAATTATTCTATCAGCCAGGCGGAAACGTCTTACCCTAGTTGGCGTCAGGCATGTCGGAGCACTCGCAGGAGCTGCTTCCTTTCTTTTGGCCTTCTTCTGCTTGCTGGCCTACTTGCGGGCAGCCACACAGAGTCAAATATCGAATCGAGCAAAGACTGCATCGTCATTTCCCCGCCACTGCAGGCAACGACTTCAGCACGCTGTATGCGCCGCTCATCCGCAGCGGTCGCATGGAGAAGTTCTACTGGAAGCCCGACCGGGAGGACCTGCTCGCCATCCTGCAGCAGATGTACAAGGTGGGACTCTATTGTCTGTAACCTTCTTCTGTTGCGACTCGAATATTTCTAGTTCCATTTCGTTCATCGACACCCCACTGGAAGCTCAGCTGGGAGGACCTGCTCGCCTCCTGCAGCAGATGTACAGGGTGGGGGTGGGGGTTTCTCTTTGCTGATGCAGCAACGTAATGTGTCCTGGCAAGCCTCTGGCAGTCTCCCTCAGGCAAAGGGAGACTGCCAGAGGGGTCAGAGTGCGCGGTGTTGAGGCCGTATCGGGCAGCGCTGGAGGCTGGGGAGTCGCCCCAAACCAGCAGGCTGCCAGCCGGAGCGCCTGATCTGCCTCACAGACACGATGGGTGCCATGGCGGTGCCGGCAACTGACTTCCAGCACGCTGTCTGGCGACTGACCTCAAGCATGCATCCTGCAGGACGATGACATCAGCAGGAGAGACCTGGAGGCGCTGCTGGACGAATTCCCGGACCAGCCGCTGGACTTCTTCGGCGCCGTCAGGTGTCGAAATCGTCTCGGTTTTCACGACTCAGTGTCAAATGTTTCAAAGTGCAAACGATATGAAAGAGGGCGCTACCTGGAGGCGCTGCTTGCAGCATTACTTGACCAGCCTTCGTCAGGTCTCGTTTAATTTTGTAATGACTACTTTTATAGCTTTCCAATTAGATTGGAAAACTATAAAAAAAGTGCTGACGAACAGACAGACGCCCTTGGTTCACGCAGATGTGGATGAACTGCTGTGGTGCACATCGACTGCACGTTCAGTGCTGCAGCATCCCGCCACTGCCACACCTCAGTACAACCTATCTGCGTTCTCACCCCTTGCCCATGCAGGGCCGGCACCTACGACAATCAGATCCGAAAGTGGATCAAGGACGATGTGGGCGCGGATGTGACAGCAGAGGACGCCGACATGACGGAGCTGGGCAAGCGGCTGATCAGCAAGTGCGCCCCTGCAGATGCTGCTTCATTCTCCATTTCTCATGTGACTCTGCCTCAGGGCGTCTGCGAGCTTTGCAAGACACACATTCCTGCAGCTGAAACCTGCTCGTCCTGCAGCGCTTTCACTTGCCGCACCCCCCCGGCGGTGCGGGCGGTCCCAGCAGCCAGGGTTGCGACATTGGGGTCTCGTGGCGGGGCTAGGGCATTTCAATGGCCGCGGGGCTGTCGTCACGCTCATGCGCTGCTGGTTTCTCCGACTCCTCTCCTCCTGACTCCTCTCCTCTCCGCCTCCTCCTCCCCTCTGACGCGCAGGAAGGGGCTGCCCACTTTCAGCACGGGCCACCTCAACTTGGAGGCCCTGCTGGCGGAGGGGCGGCGGCTGCACATGAAACGCATGACGGTTCGAAGCTTGAGACATTTACCAAGACGACAAAGCCGCCTAGTCTGCAGAAGGGGCTGCCTACTTTCAGCACGGACCACGTCAACCTGGAGACACTTCTCGAGGAGGAGCGGCGGCAGCGGAAGGAGCAGGCGGCGGTGATTGGATCTGAGTCTGCATCCACAGCAGTCATCCTCTACGGTTTTTGATGTTTTTCGTGCCACCGTGCAGGAAGGGGCTGCCAACCTTCAGCACGGACCACGTCAACCTGGAGGCGCTGCTGGCGGAGGGGCGGCGGCTGCGGGAGGAGCAGAATGCAGTGGGCCGCATGCGCCTCAGCACCGAGTACATGCGCAGCACCGGCAAGATCCGGCAGTCTCTGATCGGTCTGTCCGGGTGATGTGGGATCGAGCGCAGCGGCAGCTTCCGGCAACCCACGGGTAGGCTGTCGGGGTGATGGCGGCAGCGCGCCAGCGGGATCCGGCAAGATCCGGCACCAGGAGGCGGTGGGCCGCATGCGCCCCAGCAACCGAGTACATGGGCAGCACCAGCAAGATCCGGCATTCCATGGTCGGGCTGTTGGGGTGGCAGCCGCGAGTTGAGGACGCCGCCGGGCCTCAACAGTAAATGGTTGGATGGCAGGACGCAGCGGCAAGATCCGGCAGTCCATGGTTGGGTTAATCCGGCTGATTTCTGGTCATGCCGCAGCGGCAGCTTGCGGCAGTCTATCGTTGAGGTTCCTGTCGGCACATGGAGGCTGACGGCGGCGGCAGATGCAGGCTGATGGAGGCGCGTGCGGGTTCATGAGTCGGGTCTGCAAGCGGACATAAATTTCCAGCGTGTTTCATAATGCGGGCGGCTGGCTTACGGCATGTTAGCTGCGGTTCCAAGTCAACATCGGCATCGATGGCTTACTGTGAGCAGCGCACAAGCGCTGTAAACTGCTTATGATATTCATTGGTAGTGGCATTTTTGGTTGATTGAGACTGCGGTTTGCAAAATATTTGACCTCCACCCGCATATCCAAGGCCAAAGCTGTCCACGTGCCAGCAACCAACAAAGCTTCAACCTCGAACCAAAGGACCAGTCAGACACCCCACAACAAGTCCTGAAGCATACTGCGTTGATGCTGCAACGCGCTGCCGACAACCTCCGCCGGATTATTTGGCTGCGGATGAGGCTTCGGCAGGCCGTCGCAGCGACGCTGCCGCTGCCAGGCTCCAGCGGCCTTTCAGCGCCGCGATGGCCAAACGCGCCAGTCAGGCGGCAGCCACCGGCGTGTCGGTGCTGTTCCTGGCTGCTGCCGGCCTCTTCGTCGTGACTCAGCACCTGCATAGGTCGGCTGTTTGCACCCCACCACCTCGCATTATCTACATCAGAATTTGCATCCTTCGGTGCTTTCGCTTCCTGCTGAGCAAACTGAAAACCGTCTATCAACACAAGGTAATCAGCGCAGGCACCAGCATGCAGTTGAACACGTCACGGCTGCATCAGCGGCTCTGAGCCGCAGCCCAGACAGCATGGACCCCCAGGGCCTGTTCCATCAGCCGCTGCCTGCCGACAAGGTCCACCAGTCGCTGCCTCCCAGACTTTCGCGCTTCCACGGCGTGCGGGCTGCGGCGCGGCAGATTGCCGACGGCGGCAGCGGCGCCGGCGGCGCAGTCTCAGACGCTCTGCCGCTCGACTTCGAAGCGGAGGCAGCAGAGCTGGCGGAGGTGATGGCCGTGCAGAGGTACGAAGACCTGGCCAGCAGGCAGTCCGATGGCAGCAGGCAGCATGCGGCAAAGGCGTCGGCGGGCGGAGACAATAACGCGTCAGCCGGCGCGGCGGCGGCGGGTGGCGGCCGTCTGGCGGCGCCCGGCAAAGCCGATGGCGGAGCCGCAGCTGCGGCTTTAGAGCTGGCACACTTGGCAGCCGGCAGCGGGAACGGCGGCACCGGCGGCGGCACCGGCGGCGGCGGTGCAGATGCCGTTGCTGCGCTGCCGGACTCGTCAGAGCGCAACGCTACTGCAGGGGAGGAGCTGCGGATGCTGCGGCAGCGGGCGTGGGCGGCGGACTACATCATTGGACTGGACAGCCAGCCGCAACGGGCGTCCTGGCCGAAGGTGACCATAGCAGCTTTGCATGCCTGTATTGATCTACCACCCACTGGCTCTGTGCAGCACTGCAAGCTTCTGCGCTCAGCACCCATCCTTGGGCTTCTCACTGCTTGCTGCTG
>JAABUM010001326.1_pt1 | contig 37542 bp, 42 predicted proteins | sample 5559161 | NCBI WGS metagenome assembly JAABUM01 (sample SAMN10711868, study PRJNA513369) | rock metagenome | isolation source: Antarctica rocks | place: Antarctica: Victoria Land, Siegfried Peak nord
GTGCCTTTGCGTAACGAAGTTTTCAAAGAGCGAAGTTCGTCAGAAGAGAGATTGATAAGTTGTGGTTTTCTTGCCATGCTTGAAGAATACAAAAGGCAAGAGAGTTTCTACAACATCTAATCTTACAATGCACTAGTTGGCACTAAAGTTCTAGCGCCTGAGTGAACGAGAGTCGAAGGTTCCTCGCGCTTCTGAACACTATCTTGCGTTATAAATCCATCAGTAGAGTGCCCGCGAAAGGACTTTCCTCCAATGGCGAAAGCTCCAACTGCGAATAGAATCGCCAATACCACTGTGACGACTATTTTCCGTTGGCTCATCGCGTTACCTCTTTCATGGGTAGAGAGGAACTCCTGTATTTATTTTCTCTTGACCATTTATAGTTATCCGATTATAGCGAACATCGTATCCGAGTGTCGCCAGCACAACTCTGCCGTACCTACTTGAGCACCACGCCCATCTGTTAAGGAAATAGAATCCACAACTTTGATCCACTCCTCTATTAGTTATTTCGCCCGCAGAAATGACATCTGGAAAATCCCCATTTGGCAGCGTCCTAGCAGTGTTACAGTCGGTTGTAGTCTGAGATGTAGCGCCATTGCAAGAAGATACGGGTAAACTGTCGCCTATTAGTTCTGTAACCCAAACTCTACCAACCCCATGACCAGCAGAATCAACCGCGCGGTAAGTTATGGTTCTATATTTTGGATTTCCGGTTGCCGCTAGGTTTGGGTCATAGGACACTATTGAATATACATCATCCGCAACTATTAAGTGATCTGGCTTACCGACCCTTTTCTTGGAATGAGTTCTACCCATATTTATATTCGGGTTTGCCACCTGATGTCTGGACACATTTGAAAAAGTAAGCGAGTGGTCACGAGATGATCTCGTGTGAGAGCATTGTTTCTGCGATGAACCAAAGCTCTCTGACCACTCGCCTCGGCGAGTATATCAGCCTTATTTTGCCCGACGCACATGGGCATCAACAGAAAGCCGTCTGTGATTTCGTGTTCGCGCTCTTGAGCGTCCGAACGTGTTGCCAAGCGGCACTGGCACGTTTCTTTGACAACTTCGAGGCCGCCAGTAAACGACTCTCGCGCCTGTTGCACAATGAACGACTGGTGACCGAAGAACTGGCGCTGGCTCATGCTCGTGTGCGCTCTCGGGGCGTCTGCCAGTGGAAGGCTGTGTGCGCCTCGCACGCGACTGGACGATTGAGGACTCTCAGCATCTGCTGGTCGCTTCCTTGAGCGTCGGGCGGCGTGCTGTTCCGCTTGGCGCAGGCTCGACTCCTTGCGCTGGGTGAAGAATCAGCGAAGACGGGCAGGGGGTCGCGTCCGGTACACAGAGGGCGACCCGCGACAGATATTTCTGGTGCAGGCGCGAGCGCGCGACAAGCACGGGCGATGGGGCATCTGGCACTTGGTGTCGAACCGCAACTTGTCGGCTGACGCGATGGCGAGAGAGTACGCGCGACGCTTCACCTGTGAAGAAGGCTTTCGTGATGCGAAACGCCTTCTCGGTTTCCATGAGGCACGCATCAGTTGCATCAAAGCATGGACGCGGATGTTCACGCTGGTTGCCATCGCCGTCGCTGTCCTGACGACACTTGGTTGCGTGCTTCACGCGGATGCGCGGCGCGATAGCTGGCTGTGCCATGTGCGTTCGCGCCGCACGGCACGTTCTGAATTGAGCATAGTGCGGAGCGTCGTTGAACTGCTCATGCATGATGAAAGTCTGTGGCAATTGCTCGATCATCACAGTAAGCTCAACTTGGAAGCCATTTTATGAATGTGTTTAGACATCAGACGCTTGCCCTTAAAAACTGTCAATACTTATTTTTGAAGCAGAAATTATCCGTTGAAACCCGCTCGAATGCCAACAGAATCAATTTCGCTCCGTGTGTCTTATCAATCTTGCGCCAACTGCAAAGTTACACGCCAAATCGTTTAGCGTAGAGAAGGAATTTTCGTAGATGTGCGTCTGGCATCGCTTTTGCAATTGAAGTTCAAGCAGTTTGAGGGGCTTTATAATTCTCTTTCTTTTGGATGAGTCTTAAAATGAAAATTGATAGTTCATGTGATGCTCAACGTGAGCAGACAAGCGTGCTGGCTCCCGTCGAAAGAATCACGCTGCAATGGCTCGCACGACGTATGCCTGCGCGGGTGAATTCGGATCATCTGTCGTTCATCGGGCTGGTGTCGATGTTCATGGCGGGCGTGTGCTATGCCGCAAGCAAGCGGAATCCGGCATGGCTTTATGTGGTCAATCTCTGTTTAGCCATTAACTGGTTCGGCGATAGTCTTGACGGCACGCTGGCGCGTTACAGAGATCGGCAGCGCCCGCGTTACGGTTTTTACGTCGATCATATTATAGACACTTTCGGCGCGATGTTTCTGATCTACGGGCTGGCGCTCTCCGGTTATATGACCGAAAGAGTTGCGACGGGGTTGCTGATCGTTTTTTTCATGATGGCGATCAATGCGTATTTAGCGACGAGCGCGCTCGGCGTATTTCGTATCTCTCATTGGAAGATGGGGCCTACCGAAATACGTTTGCTGCTGTGCATCGGCAACATCACGCTGCTTTATCATCCGTACACACGTATACGAGGCCACGCTTATTTGCTTTACGATGTCGGAGGCGTCATCGCCATCATCGGCATGGCCTCGATGCTGATCGTGTCCACGATCAAGAACACGCACACGCTTTATCATTCGGAAGCCTATCTGCTAAAGCGCTGACGCGTTGCTGAAATTTTACCGCATCGTTTTCGGTTCAAATGGCGCATTGGATTAAGTTCAACGTGGTGGGCGCGCTCGGCTTTGTGGTGCAATCCGTCACGCTCTATGCGTTAACGCGCAGCACACATCATATACATTATCTGCTGGCGACTGCTCTAGCGGTTGAGCTGGCGGTGCTCCATAATTTCGTGTGGCATCAACGGTGGACGTGGAGGCACAGGCGTTGTCCCACGACTGCCGGAGTTATAAGCAGGCTGGCGAAATTCAACATCACGAATGGTGTTGTCTCCATCGTCGGGAATCTGCTTTTTATGAGTATGTTTGTCGGTTGGTTCGGGCTGGCAATCAACAGTAGCAACCTGCTTAGTGTGGCTGCTTGTTCGCTATGCAATTTTATGCTCGCCGATAGAATCGTATTTGATAAGCCTATCCAGACCAACTATGCGGAATGATTTTTGCGACTTACGCCGCGCCCTCATTCATAAAGCGCCATTCGATCCCGGCGTTACGCGATGTTCTTCGCGTCTTTATCTTTAGGCCAATTTTTGAGGCTGACGGAGCCGGGGCGTATCTGGCCGGATTCGCAGGCAGCAATGAGCGCTGCCACAACTCGTTCGTCGTAGCGCGTGCCGACCAAGCTTTCGATGCGCGAGAGTGCGTCGCCGAAGTTCATAGCCTTTTGATACGGGCGATCCGTCGTCATCGCGTCGAGGGTGTCTGCGACGGAGATGATGCGCGCTTGCAGCGGAATTTCTTTGTCCTTTAATCCTTGCGGGTAGCCGCCGCCGTTAATCATTTCGTGGTGCATGTATATGCCGGGCAGAAACTCGCGCATCGCCGGAATCTGCGACATGATCTTGTGGCCTTTTTGCGGATGCTGTTTCATCAACTCGAATTCGTCGTCGGTCAAAGCGGCGGGCTTCTTTAGGATGCGGTCGTCTATGCCGATCTTGCCGACATCGTGAAGCAAGGCGCTGATACGCACTTTTTCAATTTCTTCATCGGGCAAATCGAGGCGCTGCGCGATGGCTGTCGAGAAGCGCGCGACGCGTTCGGAGTGTCCGCGCGTGTACGGGTCTTTACCGTCAATGGCGGCGGCGAGCGCTTTGACTGTGCCGAGAAAAAGTTCGCGGTTTTCCTGCGCGGCGCGCTGCAAGTCAGATATGAAACTTTCAACCTGATCCGTCATGCGATTGAAGGATTGACCCAGATCGCCGAGTTCCGTGCGGCTCTTGATGTTGATGCGTTGCGAGAAATCGCCGCCTGCGATGCGGTGCGCGCCCTCAGCCAGCGCCTGCACGGGCTGTGTCATTTGCTTGGCGAAAAAGAAACCGATGAGCAATGCGAAAGTCGCGGCGAGTAGACTAATGACAAGCGTTTGCCGTCGCATGTCCGTGACGGATTGAAGCGCGGCGCGTTCGTCCTGAATCGCGATGACGCCGAGTCTTGTGTTGGCGTCGAGTTCGGCGGTGGCGTAAGAGCCGAGCATTTCGACTTTGCGCCCGCCGCGTTCGGCTGTGAACGGAGAAAGCGCGGATTGAACCTGCGTGCCTGTCTCCTGCCAATCCTGCACAACCTTAAGGTCTGTCATAGAGCGTTCGGCATAAGCGACGTGTTGATCGGGATGAGCGACGGCGCGCCCGTCGTTGTCCACTACGAAGACAATGGGCAAGCCTGCGTCAAGCAGTTCGCGCTCGCTCTTGGCGGTCGGCTGCTGCACGGCGTGAAAGACTTCCTGAAAGGAAATGATGGCGACAACCGCCGCGACGACTTCCGTGCCGCTTGCGCCGCCGATCACGGGCGCAGCGATGGTCAAGCCCATTTCCTGACCGGAGCGTATAATCTGCGGGCGTCCGACGATCACGCCGCGACCACTAAGGCGCGCCAGCACTTCGCTGATGCGTTCGTCTACTTCTTCACGTTTGATAATGTCAGGCTGAAAGGCTCTGTGCGCTTCGCCGCCGACGGGAACGATGGCGAGTGCGATCAAATTCGGATCGTTCTGCAAAGCCTTCTGCAAGCGCACGTCCGAGCCTGCATCATTGATGGCGCGCACGCCGCCCGCAAGTTCAAAGGCGCTCGCAAGACCGGCTACCACGTCGCGGTAACGCTGCCCGTAGAGTTCTATCTGCCGCGCTTTGTCCTGCACGAGTTGCGCTTGATAACGGCCTTCAATCGAACGCAATTCATCTGCGCTGCGCCCGGACAGCAGCCAGCCCGCGAGCGCGAGCGGCAGCAAGCCGACGACCAGCAGCATTCCCAGAACAATATAAAGCAGGCGCACGCGCCTAGCGCTTTCAGCCATTGCGAATTGTGTTAAGTATTGGTTCGGATCAAAAAAAGCTGTTCGAGGCAGGAGAAAAAGCATCGTAAAGTACAACGTAAATCATTGCACGCCAACATTTTAAGCTTTGAAGGCGATGGTGTCAACGTGTTTTATCCAAATTTAACTCGGTACACTAAATAATTTAGGTGGTTGGATTTTGATGAATTGCCACTAGCTTCAGCTAGTGGGTGAGTGAAGCTAAATCTGTCGGCTTTAGCCGAACACCTTCGGCTAAAGCCACACTCCTCCTTAATTTGTATCCGCCAGCTAAAGCTGGAGGCAATTTACCAAAACTTAAATTACAGCGCACCAGTAAATCGCACATTTTGGTCATAGCAACTGCACTTTGTAAGCATCTATTACCCTAATTGATACGAACTAAAATTAGAAGGGTTAAAGCATTGAAGGGTCTGCGTTTTTCGTAAACGGCTATCGCCTGTGAAGCGGTGCGATGTAGTTTTATCAACCACGCGGGCACGCGGCGCGTCTAAGTTTATGGGCGCACAGGAACGAATGACGCTGCCCTGTTCCGAGTGAAAAGATGCACGGTGCTGGAGCGCATGGATACGACGATAAGCGATGAGCAAATCGTAGAGCAGGCTCTAACGGGCAACGCGGACGTTTTCGGCGAGCTCGTGCGGCGCTGGGAGCGGCGCATCTACGCGCTCGCCTACGGAATGCTCGGACGCGAAGAAGACGCGCGCGACGCGACGCAGGAAACATTCATCGCGGCCTTTCGCAACCTGCGCGGCTTTCGCGGCGATGCGAAGGTTTCTTCATGGCTGCACCGCATTGCGATCAATCAATGTATCTCGCGGCAGCGTCGAGCAAAAGTGCGCGGCGAATCTTCGCTCGAAGATGAAATTGAAAACGGCGAAAGCATTTCCTTTTCTGCGCCCGCGCACGAATTACCGGCGAGCGTGGTCGAGACGCGCGAGCGGAAAGAGGCCGTGCGCCGCGCCGTTCATGCGTTGCCGCAGGAGTTGCGCGAAGTAGTCGTCATGAAAGAGTTCGAGGAATTAACGTTTCAACAAATCGCCGATGCGCTCGACGTTCCTTTGAGCACAGTCAAGAGCCGCCTTTATACGGCGCTCAAGCAATTGCGTATGCGGCTCGCAAAGCACGGCGCGGAGGTCGCCTGAGAAATGAAGAACAACGATTTCGGAAACAAACAAAAGTACGCGGATGACGCAAACATTGCGGCTCACGCGTCCTCTTCATGCGAACGCGCGAATGATCTAATAGCGTGCCTGTACAATGAAGCGACGGAAGCGGAAGCAAAGAGTTTCGCGGCGCATATACAGGTCTGCGCCGCGTGCCGCGCGGAATCTGCATCGTTCGGCATGGTGCGCGAATCCATCGCCGCATGGCGCACAGAGTCTCTGGGATTTTCAAGCAGCACAATGTTGCAATCCGAAGGTGCGTTTGTTTCCAAAGAGATTATGGCGACGCATAGCCGCGCGCGTTCGGCGTTTGCGGCGCTTCGGGAGTTCTTCACCGTTTCGCCTGCGTGGATGCGTGTATCAACGGCGTTCGCGGCAATTGCCGTTTGCGTGCTTGCGGCGATTGGCGTTTCCAACGCTGAGTTCAACTGGAACGCGGGCGGCGTTTCTTTTCGCACACACGTCATGCCCGTGCGCGTCGTCGAAAAAACAGTTCAAGTGGAAAAGCCCTTGAGGGCAGGTTACTCGGAAGAAGAATTGAATGCGCAGGTTGACGAGCGCGTGCAGCAACGACTCGCCGAAATGAATGTTGAGCAGAAGCAGAAACAAGTGTTAATTGCAGAAGCCGTGCCGACGGTGACGGCGCGTAAAGTTGTTAAGCGAAACACGGCGAGTCCGCAGATGATCGTCGCGAGCGCTAATTCTTCCGTGCAGCCGAAAGTCTATAATGCTGCGTCGCCGCGCGTGAACCGCGTGGAGATTGCCGATGAAAAAGACTTGCCGCGTCTTTCCGATCTGTTGAAGGACGGAAGCGAAAGATAACGTTCGTCACTGTGTGCGTGCGCCGGCATTTGTGGAAATAAAAATGCAGGAAAAGAAAATCCAAAACCGCATAGGCAATTCAAGACTAGCCGCTTTCGTTTTATGTCTTGCTGCTTTTGCGCCTTGCGTCGCAGCACAGGTTAAAGCGCAGACGAACGGCGGCAGCGCGGCATCCGTAAACACTGCGCCGCAAACAAACAGTGCGCAAAATGCTGATCGTCATACAGACAGGCCGGTTGATCTTTTTCGCGCGCTGAATTTATCGCCGGATCAGCAAGCGCAGATCAAAGCGATTAGAAGACAAAACAGAGAAGCGCGCATCATCGCCGCCGAACGCCTGCAACGCGCCCAACGCGAGCTTGACGAAGCGATTTACGCGGACAATGTGAATGAAGCGATGGTCGCGGAGCGCCGGAGCGAATTGGCAGCGGCGCAAAGTGAAAGTGTTCGCATTGAGACGCAGGGACAATTGAATATTCGCCGCGTGCTGACGCTGGAACAACTCGGCACTCTGCGCGGCTTGCGGCAGCAGGCGCGCACGGCGCGTCAAGCCAGACGAGCCGCACAGCAGCAGATGCAGCAGCCGCGTGTGGAAAATGCGAATAATCAAATTCAGCGTTCGCCCGACCGCTTTGAAAACCGCCGACGGGACATGCCGGGAAACGCTCCCGCCGGAAACAACAACGCTCGTCCGCCGCGCGTTCTGCGCGAGCGACGCGGCAGATTACCACGCCGCCTTCTGCGTCCATAGAAGCTTTCTATCAGCGCGTTATAGAATAAAAGCAGCCGGTTCTTCGTCCGAGAATCGGCTGCTTGCTTGTTTGCGTTTACAATTGCCGACGCGCGCAGCAATCAATGACACGACGAACACGCAAGCTGACAGGCAGTTTGCGGCGTTTAGTGCTTGACGCATCACACACATTTTGCGCATCATAGGCGAACGTTATTCGCTTATGCGCCGGACGCCATTCGACAAGCGATCCATTTCAGCGCGTCTTTATTAAAATTTCTACGGCTTTCGATAATGTTGCCGCTAGTTGAGCGTTATCGCACGCATTTGTATAAATCTCGTTTCTTAATCTACGAATGAACATTGCCGCGCGCGCGCTGTTGGAACTACAGGAAACGACGTTGCTGGCGTGGCGCGCGGCGCGCGGGCTATTCCGGCGTCCGATGTACATCGCCGAAACCATCGCGCAGATGGATGCCATCGGCGTCGGCTCTTTAACAATTATTTTATTGACGGGATTTTTCACGGGCGCTGTGCTGACGCTGCAAACTTTTCCGACGCTGAAATCCTACGGCGCAGAAGATCAAACAGGCTATTTGGTGGCGCTTTCGCTGGTGCGCGAATTGGGGCCTGTGTTGACGGCGTTGATGGTCACGGGACGCGTCGGTTCGGCCATCTCCGCCGAACTCGGTTCGATGACCGTTTCACAGCAGATCGATGCGATGCGCGCGCTCGGCACAGACCCTGTGCGCAAACTCGTCGCGCCGCGCCTCATCGCGCTGCTGATTACCTTGCCGATGTTGACGGTGATTGCGGATGTGCTGGGCATCGGCGGCGGTTTGACAGTCGCTTCCTCTCTTTACAATCAATCGACGGGTACGTTCTTTTCAGCACTGCGTCAGGGCATCACGACCGAAGACCTTATCGGCGGCGTCATCAAGCCGGTGGTCTTCGCTTTGATTATCGCGACTATCGCCTGCCGCAAAGGATTGAGCACAGAGGGCGGAACCGTCGGCGTCGGGCGTTCGACGACGCAGGCCGTAGTGCTGGCTTCCATCGTCGTCATCGTCACGGATTTCTTTCTCGCAAAAGCCTTGCAAACGCTTTTGGGCTTGCCTCAATAACGACAGTACCGGCGACAAGCGCCGACGAGTTATATGGTTTCAACAGACATCGAAACGCCGCCGCAAAACGAGCAGGCGAACACAGACAATCAAGTAAGCGAAAACGCTGCCGTCTCGACCTTCGCAGAGGTGGACGATCTCAAACGCATCGTGCCTGCCATCGAATTTCAAGATGTGCATCTCGCTTTCGGTGAACGCAAAATCTTGAACGGCCTGACCTTCAAAGTGCTGAAGGGCGAAACTAAATTGATTCTCGGCGGCTCCGGCGGCGGCAAATCCACGATCATCAAACTCGTGCTCGGATTGCTCAAGCCCGACGCCGGAAAGGTCTTCGTCGATGGCGAAGATGTGACAGACTACACAGAAGAACAGATGATGAGCGTGCGCCGTAAAATCGGCATGGTTTTTCAGGAAGGCGCGCTGTTTGATTCGCTCTCGGTTTACGATAACGTCGCCTTTAAGCTTCACGAGCAGGGTAGGCCCGAAGAAGAAATCGAGCCGGAAGTGCGGCGTATGCTTCAGTTCGTCGATCTCGAAGACGCGATTGATAAAATGCCGATTGAGCTTTCGGGCGGTATGCGTCGTCGCGTGGGGATTGCGCGCGCGCTTGTCGGCGATCCGAAGATTGTGCTGTTCGATGAACCGACTGCCGGGCTTGATCCGCCGACGGCGCGCACCATCTGCGAACTCGCGATGAAGCTGCGCGATCTGGAAGACGTGTCTTCGATTTTCGTGACGCACGAAATGAATAATCTGGACTATCTTTGTTCGGAGTACACTGTCGTCAATGATGCCGGTGAAGTCGTCTTTGAACAGGAAGGCGAGCGTTTGTGTCTCATCAATACTAAAGTTTTGATGATCCGCGACGGCGAGAAAATCTTCAGCGGCACAGATGAAAGTCTGCGCAAAGCGGAAGACCCGTACATTCAAAAATTTCTAAATGGTCGCTAACTTAAGGAGAAGTCAGTAGACAGAAATCAGTAGACAGAATAAAACAAAACCGAAGCGATCATCTGCGACGCAATCGCCGCCGTTTCTTCATTCTGACTCCTGACTCCTGACTACTGACTACTGTTTTATGCCCCCAACCAAAAGAAACATCGGCTTCAACGAATTGCGCGTCGGCTTGTTTGTCGTCGGAGCGATTGGCGTATTGATTTTTCTGATCCTGAACGCTTCGGGCGACATCTCGTTATTCAAAAGCAAGCTTCACGTGCGGGCGCAATTTGCTAACGTGGACGGTGTGCATCCCGGCTCGGAAGTGCGTCTGGCGGGCGTGCGCGTCGGCAAAGTAGATGACGTGAAACTGTTGCAGCCGTCGGCTGACCCGGCAGCGCCGAAGGTCGAAGTCAAACTCGCCATTGATAGCAAAGTCAACGGCGTTCCCGTTTCGGATCGAATTCGCAGCGATTCGATGGCGCAACTCGCTTCGCCCGGATTGCTCGGCAACGAAAAGTTAATCAGCATTACGCCGGGCACCTCCGCCAGCCAGCCGATCAAAGAAAACGATCTTCTGCGCATGATGCCTCAATCGAGCACGATCACAGATTTGACGCAATCCGGCGCTGATCTCACCAAGCAATTAAACGAGGTCGCCGCGCAGATCAACGACATTACGCGCAAGGTCAACGAAGGGCCGGGCACAGCGAGCCGCCTGCTTAACGACGAAGCGCTCTACAACAATTTGAACGCGACGATTCGCGAAACGCAGGGCATCGCTGCGCAAATCAGAGGCGGGCAGGGTTCTGCCGGAAAGTTTCTCAACGATCCGGCGCTTTACAACAGCCTCAACAACACGACGGCGCAGCTCGAAGGCATTGCGCAGGATTTGCGACGCGGGCGCGGCACTGCCGGAAAACTCTTCACGGACGAAGCGCTCTACAACAACGCGAACGCCACCATCGCGCGGCTCAATACTTCTGTCGATAAGGTTGACGCGATTATTTCAGACATACGGTCGGGGCGCGGCACCGCCGGGAAACTCCTGACAGACGAAAGCGTTTACAACGATGCGCGCGCCGCCATCGCACGCTTTAACACTGCCGCCGAACGCATCGACAACGTCATCGCGGGCGTGCAACGCGGCGAAGGCACCGCCGGAAAACTTCTCACAGACGATCAGCTTTACTCGAACGTCAACCAGCTATCTTCCGAAAGCGTCAAGCTGATTTACGACTTTCGCCAGAACCCGAAAAAATATCTAACGATCAAATTCCAGTTATTCTAAACAAAGAAAGATTAGCCACAGAGACACAGAGGCACAGAGAACAAGCAGATATAAAAAGCGAAGCACGTAAAAACAGTTTTGGTTTACCTTTCTCCATCTCTGTGTTTCTGTGTCCAGTTTTGAAATTGAAGCCTCTACCTTCGCTTCTTCTGCACCAGAACTTGAAAGTTCTGGCTCATGCGCCCCGGCAAAATCATTTCGCGCGCTTCGAGCCGCAAGCGCGTTCGCTCAGCTTCAGTCTGCGCTCTCATGGCTTCGCGTTCGAGCATTTCCAGCAATCCGGCCTGCAACAAAAATTCATCCTGACGCGCAAAGAGAATCGTCTGCAAGCCTGCTTCTTCGCCCGCCTGTTTGATATGAGTCCAATCAATCGTACTCGTCAAATCCTGTTCGCCCGGACAGACCAATAAGTTCTCCACAAAATGATGGCGACGAATCGCGCGCAGTGTTCCCGCAAAGCGATGCGGCGCGTCGCTCTGCTGTTTCCGCGCCGTAATCAACAGTGACGACGTAACCATCCTGCACGAGTTCGCCGACGCGCCTGATGTAATCCGCTGCCGCCAGATTTACTTCGACGATCTGGCCTTCAAATAATTTGTTCGACGTGCGTTCAAAGAATTCGGCGAGATGCGCATTCGAGAGCTTACCTGTCTTCCAGCAGAAATTTTCATGCTCGTCAACATCTACATAAAATTCCAGAAATCTGCCGCCGCTGAACTGTATGCGATGCACCGGAAACGCATCGAGCAGTTCGTTGGAAAAGACGATGCACGGCTCACTTAAAACTTTCGCATTCGCGAGATGGCGAAACTCCACGCGCTCGCCAAAGTGTGCAAGCCGATTCGCCGCACGCACGCGCGCATTGCTGCTCGCTTCGTCTATCACAAGGCACGTAGCTTTGAAAACGTGCGGGTAATCTGGTAGTGTCCTAAATCTGTGTTGCTAGGAATGAGAAAGGCTTAGTGAAGGTGAGGAAAGGGGGCTTAGGATTTTAGGGCAGCCTCAAAATCTTTAACTAGCTTTATGTGTTCATCCGTAGGAAGCGGCGCAGAAGAGAAATACTTATTTTCGGAATACGGCACATCCGTGCGCCTTGCTATTTGAAATCCCGTCACAAGTTCTTTGTTTACCGATGTGTCAAAATGAAGTGTGACGCTCGCCGTTTCAAAATTAAATGCATGTCCGAAGTTCTTTAATGCCGACTTTGTTATGCGCTCACCAAAGCCCTTTAATTTAGGGTTAAGAGCGTCAAGTGAGGTGTCACTTGTAAACGTTAATTGACTGATGTACGCCCTGCTTTTTATCATTCCCTCTTGATAGTGCAACTGTAGCGACGTGACTGCCCACGCTAGCATATCCTGAAGAACTTTCTCTGAATCTTTAGTTGATGATCTAGTGTCAACTGTTATTCCACCAGCGTAAATTGCTAGCTTATGAATAACAATATCTTCCATCTTGCCGGAAACATATTGAAGACCATTTTGATCGTTTGAATAGTCTTCTGGTTTTTGCGGATACATAGAGAACCCGTACCGATCAACAAGTGCTTTGGTTAGTTCAGTGCCGCGCAAAGTGCCACGTGGGTTTAGGTCTTCAAGCGGCACAAAAGCAAACATACGAGCTAAAAGTATAGCTGACAGTTCCATGATCTAAATTCCTACTCCGGCAACCGATTGGTTGTATTCTTTCTGTTTTGGGAAGTCAGGGCTTTCCTGTTTTGACTGTATTCTCTTTTGATCTATTCCCGAAAGATAGCCTAGTGATAGTGAGTTGTTCTTATTCTCAACCAGCGTTGGCCTTGACCTCATAAAATCAAGTTGGCGTTGGATCGCGCTACTTTCTTGCGTAGATTGAATAACAGGGAGAAGTCTTAATGTTGCTGTATCCAGATTGCCTTTTAACGCTTGTGTGTTCTCTTGAGCCGCCCACGCTACAAGTTTCTCGGCCTCTGTCTTATCGGAGACACTCTTTGCTGATAAGGCTTCTGGTGAGAGGTCTTCGTATTCTTCGACTAACCTACTAAAAGGCACGAATTTAATAAGCAAACCAACATCAAAACCGCTTGCAATATCTAACAAGGTTTGAAGTGTTAGCTTTCCATATGCAGGCGATTCTAGACGCGAAATAACATTTTGAGGCTTACCGATGGCTTGACCAGCCTTAGCTTGAGACCATGTGCGTTCTTCCCGCATTGTGCGAACTTGAAACGGGATGTGTCTCTTGATATGCTCAAGAACATAAGCGTCACGGGACTTTTTGCTATCTAAAAGCCTTCTAATTCTGGATATTCTAGAGACTAAACTCATGTGCGCGCCTCCTATCTGCAATAACTATAGACATACGCTGTTTGGCAGTCTCACAAGCGTTGGGTGGTACAAACTTGCCGCCATTTTCTATTGCGAAAAATAGCAATGTAAATTCCATTTCGCCGGAGTAATAGCCCAATGGTCTGTACTCAACATTGCCTACGTCAAATCGCCACTCAATCAATCCCGCACAACCGCTTTTCCTAGTTTTCTTACCGCCGCTTAAAGTACCAACCCAATGCCTAACCCAACGGCTTGGTGGCTGTTGCGAAAGATATTCAGCGTGCCCGACAAACGCTTCCCAAACAGCAGTATCTTGGTCATCGCACCACTCGCGCACGATGTTTACGCCGTTATCCTTTATGAAGCCTTTGAGTCGCCAGAAGTTCATGGTATCACAATTTTGCGATATAGCAAGCTGAATTCTCTTGACATAGTATCGCAAATTTGCGATACATGCAACATGTTGAGGATAAAGGAAAAGCCAGCAACCTTTGGTCGCGAAACCTCCAGTGCTGGCCTTTATCTTTTCTGGCGAGTTGGCAGAGTGGACGATTGCAGTAGACTTACTCTCTATAACGGTGGTGACACACCGTCACGGGTTCGATTCCCGTACTCGCCGCTATATTGAACCCCGACAGAAGCGCGAACTTCTATCGGGGCAATTAACCCGCACAGCCGAAGCCGAACGGACTAGACACCTACATTATAGGCTTTCGCTGTGTGAACTTCAACAGGAGATTCACATGGTCTGCCATAACTGCCAGATTCAAGCCAAACGATTCGGTAAAGACCGCAAAGGCAATCAACGCTTTCGCTGTAACACTTGCCGCAAAACTTTCCAGTCACCTAAAGACAAACCGCTCGGTAGTATGTATCTGCCGATTGATAAAGCTCTCATGTGCTTACATCTTTTGGTCGAGGGAATGTCGGTTAGAAGCATTCAAAGGATTACAGGCGTTCACCGCGACACCGTTCTTGACTTACTTGTTCGCGTTGGCGAGAAATGCGAGCAATTGTTAGATGAGAAAATCCGCAAGGTTAAAGTCAAAGACATTCAGCTTGACGAGATTTGGGCTTACGTCGAAATGAAAGAAAAGACAAAGAACCGTAAAGGTAAAGGCGACGACGATCAGCTAGGCGACGCTTATACGTTTGTCGCTTTCGAGCGTGAGAGTAAGTTGATTTTGGCTTGGCATCTAGGCCGTCGCACAAGCCGCGACACGGTTCTTTTTGTTGAGAAAATCTTTGCGGCTGTGGATGGCACAGAAGGGCGCATTCAAGTCTCTACGGATGGCTTTGCGGCTTATCCTGACGCCATCGCTTACTCTTTAGGCACACGCGCCGATTACGCGCAGTTAATCAAAATCTATGGTGCGCCTGAACCTGACGAACATCGCTATTCACCTTCTCATGTAATCGAAGCCATACCGCAAATTGTATTCGGCAATCCCGATCCTGACAAGATATGCACGTCGCACGTTGAAAGGCAGAATCTAAATATCCGCATGGCGATGCGCCGTTTTACGCGACTCACGAACGCTTTTTCAAAGAAATGGGAGAACTTGAAAGCGGCTCTCGCGCTCTACTTCGCTTACTACAACTTTTGCCGGATTCATTCTACAATCCGATGCACACCCGCAATGGAAGCGGGAATTACAAAGAGTGTTTGGAGCTTGAAAGATTTATTGATAGCAGCAACACAGATTTAGGACACTACCGGTAATCTCGCGCCAACGCTTCGAGTAATCCGCGCGCAAAGTCGCCTGCGCCCGCGCCCGCTTCAAAAATCGTCCAGCGCGGCGGCGCGCCGAGTTCTTCGTAAAGAGCAGCGAAATAATTTGCGAAAGTGATTGCGAAGAGTGAATTGCTTTCCGGGTTGGTGCGATAGTCGCCCGCGCGCCCCCAACGCGCGATATGTGATTGCTGATAATAGCCGCCGCGTTCGTCGTACAAAGCCGACTGCATAAAGTCGCGGAACGTAATCGCGCCCTTCAGTCGAATGCGCGCGCGCAGACGTTCGGCGAGCGGAGGCGCATCACAAGATACATTGCTTTGGTTAAACTCGCGCTCGTTCATCAATCGAAGTTATTTCGTATGTGTCAGGCTCGGAAAGCCTTTGTGATTCCAGCGTGGCAAAGGAACGCGGCGTTTAATCGCGCTCGTTATTGAGCAGTCGCGTGGTGTTTTCCGTAACGCTCGCCGGTGAAATTATTTCGGACGTGTTTGCTTGTTGCGATTTCCATGCAGGCACGGGCGCGCCCGTGGCTGGAGGAATCGCAGTGCCGCGCGCAGGCACGTTTAATTGTCCGGCGATGATCGGCGGGGCGGCTGGTAGCGCAACCTTAGCCGCTTGAAGGGCAGTCGGCGCTCTTTCTTCAAAGAGGAGCGCATAAATAATTCTCATCAAGCCGCCTAAAAAGAAAATAAGCGCTGAAAGCGGAATTAAGAGGTAAGGCATACCGCTTGGCAATGGACCATGTGACGGGGCAATAAGCAGCATCAGAAGCGGCACCACCAATATTCCGAGCAGAAATAATTTTGCACCCTGACGCGCGCCTCTGCGCCGGGGCGAAAGCCTACTGCACGATGAATCGCCAGCATCTATCGAAAAGGTTCCGCCGCTTGCCAGCAACTGCGCGACACCTGTGAGCGGGAAACCGCAACGCGAGCAAAAGCGCATTTCTTCGGAAGCCTGATGCTGGCCGCATTGTGGGCAGTGCATTTTCTTAAAAACTCAGGGAGAGAAATTTGATAACTAAAGCAACAGGCTTTGAACACAGACTTGGAAAAATTATTATCGGCATCCTCTTTGACAGAATGGTACGAGCCGCGCGCGCGCAAAGTTCCATCTGCAAAATCAAACAGGCGGCAGTTGAACGGAAACAAAAAGTCGGAGCGTCGCAAAAGCCTTTCCTTCGTGATGCGCCGCGCGGACGAGCGTCTCCAACAGCAGCGCGCCGAGCTTCTTTGCTTCACCGGATGGCACGACGATTTCCTTTTGCAAATCCATGTCGGCGTCGAAGAGTTGAAAGCCGCGTTGCCGTGTCGCTTCAACCTCGCTTAAGTATTCTGCGATGCGTTCATGTGTGGAGAGAGTTTCGGGAAGCGTCCACTCAAACGGATCGTCCCATAGATTAGCCGTCAGGCCGCCGAAGGTTTGCTCGACAGCGGCGGCGGCGCGCAAAAGATGTTCGCCGCATGAATGAACCGGAAAGTGGCGTGTACTTTGGTCGCTGTCTTCGCGCGGCTGGCGATACAAATCCTGCGCGGGGATAAGGTTCAGAAGCGCACGCAAGCGGGCGTGAAGCCGGGCGAATTCTTCATCGAATTGATTCAACAAAGGCTCCACGCCCGACATCTGCGCTTCTTTGCCGCGCACCGTTATTTAGAGCGGCGGTCTGATTCGATCAACACCGTGCCGAAGTTTTTGCCGCCGAAACTAAACCCTGTCTGGAGGTGTCCCTTCGCGCCGACACGCGACCCGCGCGAGGGGACGCCGCGTTCTGTGACGACAAACAATTTGCCTGTGCCGTCGTCTATTTCGTAAACGCCTCTGCCGAGCACTCCGTAGCTGTCGATAACGTTGCCCGCGACGGCGACATCCTTGTTGCGGTAGCGTCCCGGATCGGCGTTGATCTTCGAGATTGTTTCGCGTTGCGGGCAGGCCGTAGCGAAAAGCGTGATGGCGAAAATAAATGAGAGAAAAGTTATTCTGCGACGTGAATTCATAGCATCTCCTATGCGGCGAAATTTTCGGGAGAGCGCTTCGGATAATACCACGCAAATCACTTCGCTTAGAAATTAATGCGGGATCGCGCTGCTTGACGGAAGGATTCTTCAATGTTAGTGTAGCCGTTCGTTTTGCAATCGAGCCTTGTTTGAAACAGCGCTCGCACGATCTTTGCAAGTTTAATTTTCGTATCGCTACTCAATTCGTTCACTGTATTTTCGTCGAACGGATTGACCGTCGCAGGTTATCGTCCGAAACTTTCGGGCGACAAGGGAAGTCGGGTGTAATGCCCGCGCGGTTCCCGCCACTGTGTACCGGCGATTCACGTTGCTTTCATTTCAACGATTCAATTCATTGAATGGTCACTTGCCCGTTTGGAGCAGGGAAGGCTTGCTAAAGCAGCATGAGTTCGAGCCGGAAGTCAGGAAACCTTGCCTGCAAATTTCAAAGACGGAAGCGACCGCTAATGCTCCGGGAAAGAGCGAGTGGCAACGTGAATGCGAAACGCCTTTGCCGGTAAACTCCCGCGCCGTTTGACTTCATTAATTCAATACGCCGCTAAATTTTCCACAGCAAACGTGTGCGCAAGTCTCAAAGCCCTTTATCTTCCGCACGGAAGATAAAGGGCTTTGGCGTTTTTGGTTTCCTCCAAAACACTGCTCCATCTCTCTTTTCCACCACACTGAATTTTTTTAGAAAGATGGAGTAGCCATGAACATATTTATCCGTAAACTTTCCATTCTCTGCACGCTCTCGCTCGCGTGCGCCGTTTCAGTTTTTGCACAAACGACGACGGGCGTTTCCGGGCGCGTCATAGACCCGCAGGGCGCTGCCGTGCCCGGCGCAACCCTGACGCTTTACGAGCGCGCGCGTCCGTCCGAGCGCCTTTCGACAATTAGCAATGAGCGCGGCGAATATCGCTTTGAGCGGCTCGCATCCGGCGAGTACATACTTGAAACCGCCGCAGCAGGTTTTGCCCGCGCCTCCGCCCGCGTGTTGCGCATCGAGAGCAACATGAACCCTACGATTGATGTTCAGCTCGAACTCGCGGGCGTGCGTGAGGAAGTCGTCGTCACGGCTTCGAGCACGGCGCAGCCCGTTGATGAAGTCTCAAAGGCGATTACGGTAGTCGGACGCAAAGAGATTGACGAGCGCGACGAATTCGCTGTGACGGATGCGCTGCGCACTGTTCCCGGTTTGCGCGTGCAGCAACTCGGCGGCCCCGGACGCCTTACGTCAATCAAAACGCGCGGCCTGCGCAATCAGGACACGGCGGTTTTAATTGATGGCCTGCGCTTCCGCGACCCGGCGTCTATCAACGGCGACGCGACAAGTTTTTTAAGCGATCTTGTTGTCACCAATCTTGACCGTGTTGAAGTCCTGCGCGGCTCCGGTTCGTCGCTCTACGGCACGAACGCTGTCGGCGGTGTCCTTAACATTGTGACGGACGAAGGCGGCGGCCAGACGCACGGCAACTTGCTTGCGGAAGGCGGCGGACTCGGTTTCTTTCGCGGACGGGCGCAGATTGCTGGTGGCGCGAACGCAAACCGCTTTCTTTACAGCGCCGGTGTGACGCACCTCAATGTTTCGCGCGGCATTGACAGGCAGGACGCCGCCCGCAATACGAGCGGACAGGGACGCCTGCTCTTTCGCTTAACCCCGACGGCGACGCTTTCCGGGCGTATCTACACGGGCACGTCTTTCGTGCAATTGAACAGCAGCCCCGACCTTATCGGCAATCTTTCCCCATCTGGAATAATCAATGCCGTGCCGCTTTCACGCGGCGAGTTGCGACGCTTTGAAACAGGCACGCCGCTCGCACAACTAAATGCCAGCGGTGCGACATTCATTCCAGACGCAAACGATCCCGACAACTCGCAGGCAAATCGTTTCTTCTCCGGCGCGCTCGTCTTCGCGCAACGTCCCACAGAAGCATTCGGTTACACGGTTTCTTATCATGGACTCGTCACCAGACGCACTAATGCCAACGGGCCGGGCGGCTTCGGCGCGTTCGCGCAACCTTTCGGCGGCGGCACTTCGCGCCAGAATTTCGACGGGCAGATTCAAACGCTCAACGGGCGTACGGACTTTCGACTCGGACAATTTAATTTTATCAACGCGGGTTACGAATTCGAGAACGAGAAATTTCTCAACCGCTCGTTTGCCAACGATCTCGCCAGCAGTTCGACTGTCGATACGAGCCAGCGCAGCAATACTTTCTTCGCGCAGGATCAATTGCGTTTGATGGAAGACCGCTTACAGCTTTCGGCGGGATTTCGCGCGCAATTCTTTTCGCTCGACAATCCGCGATTCTCGCCCACGCAGAGTTCGCCGTATGCCGGCATCGATCTGCAAGCGCCGCCGACTGCCTACACGGGCGACGGCTCGATTGCATATCTCATTCGTTCATCGAACACAAAACTGCGCGGGCATGTCGGCAACGGCTATCGCGCGCCGTCGCTTTTCGAGCGCTTCGCCTCAAGTATCGGCGACCCGCGTTTGCGACCCGAACGCACCATCGCCTTTGACGCAGGCATCGACCAATCTTTATTCGATAACCGCGTGCGCACTTCTGCAACGTACTTTTATACGCGCTTGCAGGAAGTTATCGGCTTCGGCGCAGTCGGCGCAAACGATCCCTTTAATCGCATCTTCGGCGGCTTTCTCAACACGCGCGGCGGCCTCGCGCGCGGGCTTGAACTAAGCGCGACGGCGACCCCTACACGCTCGCTCGATCTGTTCACGGCTTATACCTACACGAACAGCGACCAGCGCACGCCGCAACTCGGCGGCAGCGGCGTCATTCGCACGCTCGTCATTCCCGATCATCAGTTCTCGCTTGTCGCCACACAGCGCGTGCGCGAGCGTTTCTTCGTCAACTTCGATCTCGTCGCAACAAGCAATTACTTAGCGCCGGTCTTCGGTTCGCAAACCTTCTCGACGCGTCTTTATCGCTTCGACGGCACTGTTAAAGCAGACCTCGGCGCGAGCTACACGCTGCCGTTCGCAGACCGGAAATCAATACGCTTTTTCGGAAAGGTCGAGAATCTTTTTGACCGGGATAATTTCGAGAGCGGCTTTCGCACGCCGGGACGCTTCGGCCTCGCCGGTGCGCAGTTGAGCTTTTAAGTCGGCAGAGCAATTCGATGGCTTCACGCGAAAAACTTCAACTCATCGAAGGCGAAGATTATTACTGGGAGAAGGGCTTGATGGTCTTCACCTCGCGCTTTCATCTCGGGCGCGGTTACTGCTGCAAAAACGATTGCCGTCATTGTCCGTACAAGAGCGCGACGGCAACGACGCAAGCCGACGTGAATGATGTGAAAGCGCGTGAAGCGGAAAGTGGCAGTTGAAATCCGGGAGGGGTTTGAAAACACTCAAAGTGGTTCAGGAATCATCTTCGCCGGAGCGTTCGTTTTCTTCGTGCGAATCATGCGGCGCGGCTTTCACATGCGGTGCGGCTCTGCAAGGTTGCTGGTGCAGTGAAATAAAGTTAAACGAAAGCGTGCGCGATCAATTACGCGCACGTTTTCGCCATTGTTTGTGCCGGTCATGCCTTGAGGATTTCGCAAGCGGCGAGTCGAGGCCGCCGAACAATTCACGCGAGACACAAACCGAGTCGCTTAAAAGTTCAGCCTGCAATCTTCGCTCGCATTCTCCATCATCTACCGCACGGCTTGCTGTTCCTTGCCTGTGCGCGGTGCGGCGTTCTTCACGTATTTGTCGAACCACGTAATCATCTCATACAGCACATGCTCGATTGATTCGCGTGCGGCGTAGCCGTGTGCTTCGAGGGGGAGAAAGACGAGGCGAACTGTGCCGCCCGTGCCGCGAATTGCTTGATACATGCGTTCGGATTGAATCGGGAACGTGCCTGTGTTGTCGTCTGCTTCGCCGTGTATCAAGAGAATCGGCGCGGTGATTTTGTTGGCGACGTTAAAGGGCGAAACCTTTGCATATAGCTCCGGCGCTTCCCATAATGTGCGGCGCTCGCTCTGAAATCCGAAGGGCGTGAGCGTGCGATTGTATGCGCCGCTTCTGGCGACTCCGGCGCGGAACAGATTGGAGTGCGCCATTAAGTTTGCCGTCATAAACGCGCCGTAAGAGTGTCCGCCGACGCCTATCCGGTCACGGTCTGTGACGCCCATCTGAACTGCCTTGTCAATCGCCGCCTGCGCGCTCAATACGAGTTGTTCGAGATATGTGTTGTTGACGGTTTCGGGATCGCCGACAATCGGGATCGAAACGTTGTCCATCACCGCGTAGCCTTCGAGCAGATAAAAGAGTTGCGAGGGGCCTGTAATGGTCGTGTAGCGCTGCGTCGAACCGGAGACCTGACCGGCGGTTGAAGGATCATTGAACTCCGCCGGATACGCCCAGAAAGCCGTCGGCAAGCGCGTGCCTTCCTTGTAATTCGGCGGCAGATAAAGCGTGAACGAAAGATCGACGCCGTCGTTGCGCTTGTATGTGACGAGTTGTTTTTTGATGCCGCGAAGCTGCGGCGTCGGGTCTGGAAACTGCGTCAATGCTTTTGATGTCGAAAGACGTACCGGCTCCATTGCAGCATCTGTTGTATATCCAGCATCAGGCTTAAGAAGTATCTCGCCGTTTGTAAGTGTGTGAATGAAGTAATTCGGTGGATCAGTCGGACTTTCGTGGCGTGTGATGAATTGCTTGGCGTCATCACTCAGCAACGCAACAGGCATTTCGTAGGCCAAGGTTCCCGAACGAAATAGCCGCTCGGAACGGAGTGTCTTTAGATTGAAACTATCGAGAAAGGGGCGATCACCTTTCGGTGAAGCTCCCTGTCCTATGAGATAGATGTAATCGCCGTTTTGAATCATCGCGCGGTGGCCTGTCGAAAGCACGCGCGTGATGGGCGTGCCCGGATTGCGGTAGCGATCCTGCACGCTTAAGTCCCAGACGAGTTTCGCGGGCTTCGATAAATCATTCGCGTCAATCAAGAAAGTACGTTGATGGCGCGTGTTGCGGTTGTAGTCCGTTAAGAAACCGACGCCGCCTTTTTCGCTCCACTGTAAATTTGCAAAGCGCTGTTCGGTCTTGGCAAGCTCGACGGGCGAAGCAGTGAACGGCGCTTTCAGCATTAGCACGCGGTCACGAAAAGGCGCTTTAACCTTCGGATCGCCTTTATCCAAAGCTTCCGCCCAAACGAGCGTCGCAGGCTCGTTCGGACGCCATTCGTATTCGCGCGCGCCCATCGGCACGCCGTCAACCGGAACTTCGTCTGCAAGCGGAAGGCTTGCCAGCTTGTACAAAACTTTTGCCGAGCGATTCCAGATTTCAACGTCTTTCGGAAATGCGTAGTGCGGAAAAAGATAAGAGTACGGGCGACGCACGCGCGCGACGAGCAAATGATTGCCGTCGGGCGAGGCATCGAGCGTCTGGAAAATCGCGGGCTGTCCGACGTTTGAAATGCTGCCGCTCGCGGCGTTGATGAAGGCAAGCTGCGAGGTGGCATAGAACTCAAATAAATCTTCGTCGTGCGGGTCTTTCAATAAATCTTCGTAAGTGCGGACGGGGCCGCGCTTGCCCGCGCTCTCCTGCACGTTCGGCCCCTTCGGTGCGCTGGCAGTTGCAAGCGACGCAGGACGATTGGCGGGAATGAGCTGCACAAGCAAAGTTTGATTGTCGGGCATCCATTGCAATGGTTCGCCGTAGACGGCATTGATCGTCGCGCCATCTATACGCTGCGCCGTCGCCGTCGCCACATCGCCGATCCACAGTTCGATGCGATTCTTTGTCGTGTTGGTAAAAGCGAAGCGCTTGCCGTCCGCGCTCCATTGCGGCGCGCTGATGCGTGGATTATCCGGCAGCGTGATGCGGCGTTCAGTTCCATCACCAATGCGTTTTAGCATGAGCGAAATAAAATAAGGCGCGCGGTACGGGCCGTTGGTGTTGGTGGCGATGCGCAAGCCCGCGAGCCGTTCGAGCGGCTGCGCGAGGTCTGTGATCGGCGGATAGCGCACGCCTTCCGCGAGCATCATGTAATCGCGCGCAGGGCTAATGGAAGCCTGCGGCGTGACGGGCGCGTTGAGCACCTCGAGAATTTCCTGCGGCGGTTTTTGGTAAGCTTGCTGCGCAAAGCCCGTGCCTGTAGCCGCAAGAAGAACAATCAATGCGAGCGGCGCAAAAGCAGAGGCGCGCTTGAATGCGTGTGCTTGATTGGTTCGCGTTGTTCGGGAAATTTTTGCGCGAACAGAATGCCGCGCGGCGTTAATAATAAATTTGGTCTTAATGTTCATGGCAGTCTTTACCTGTAAAGTTTGCGAGCGAGTTTGATTCATTGTGGAAAAGATTTACAATCCGGGACGAGCGACGAAGAAAACTTAACTTGCCGCGCGGTTGAAAGTCAACGACGTGCACTGTCCTATTACTCAATGCCAACGCCCCTTATTTACACCATCGGTCATGGCCGCCATCCATTCGCGCGTTTCGTCGAACTGCTTGCGCAATACGAAATAGAATTTTTGTGTGATGTGCGAAGCGCGGCGCGTTCGCGCTGGCCGCAATATAACGGGCGCGTGCTCGAAGCGAATTTGCGCGAGCAGGGAATCGGTTACGAGCATTTGCCGGAGGGCGGCGGAAAGGTAATCGCACCGCCCGACGAATTGGCGCGCGGGCTTGATCGCATTATGGAACTCGCGGCGGAAGTGCGCGTCGTGCTGATGTGCTCGGAATCGCAACCGCTCACCAAACATGTGCGCGAACCGCGCGCCAACTGTCATCGCATCGGCTTGCTTGCGCCGCCGCTCAAAGCACGCGGCGCACGCCTGCTGCACATTCTGCCGGATGGAAACGTCATCGAATTCGATGAAGCGGCGACGGTTTCCATCTGGTAAAAACAATATGAATTCGATGGTGCCAATATGCTAATGCGCCGCTGCACAAGGCGTATAGACGTAAGACGCTTACTCTTGGGCGACCTGTCGTCCGAGAGCGCCCGCGTCAAAGTAAGCGCGAAAGCGTGTCACCGCATCCTCTTTGATTTCCAGAATACTCACGCCTTCGTACTTGACGGGCGCGCCGCCGCTCGTCGTGCCTTCGGTTGTCCATTCGAGCGCCGCGCAGTTGTCTGCGGTAATGACATTGCGAAAGGTGGAATGGACTTCACCGAAGGTATCGCGGTATTTCGTCCAGAACTCGCGCGCGCCATCGCGCCCGCTAAACTTTTCAGGTGCGACGATGTTGCCGACTTCGGAATCTTCGGCGAACACTCCGGTGATGGTTTCCAGATCGCGGCTTTCTTCCAACTTGTGTAAGGCTTCGATAAATTTATCAGCTATTTTTTGCGACATAATGTGATTGCTCCTTTACCGCCAATTATCAACATAGGTTTTACAAACTCTACACAACCGTTCAACTTTATCAATGCGATGCGCAGGCAACGCGGGGAATGACGCCGCAGGCAAAAAGTATTTGCCATAGATGATTCTGTTTTGAAAGATGATTGAACGGAGCGGTGAAGTTTCTGCGATGTAAGATTGAAATAGCGTGAGATTGCAATGATTATGCCCCCGGCTGGGCTCGAACCAGCGACCCTCTGCTTAGAAGGCAGATGCTCTATCCACTGAGCTACGGGAGCGCAGCATAACGTGTCGGCAGATGTTACCATGTCGCACGCATCGCACGTCAACCGGCGAATTTTAGGTTGAGTATACGTGCAGCTTGCGGAGACGATGAAGATTGTTAAGCTGTGTGACTTCGCGCGGAATCAGACGGATTTAATGGACAGGAAAATGAAAGAGCAAAAAGATCAGGCGCGCCTGCTCGCGCTGCTTGTCGCGGCGGCCATTGCGTTTTATTTGTGCTGGCTGATGCTGCAACCGTTTGTCGAAGTGCTGTTGTGGGCATCTGTGCTGGTAGTGGTGTTTTATCCGGTGCATAAGCGTTTGACCGCACGAACGAAAAGTCCGGGATTGAGCGCGGCGCTGTCGAGCCTGTTGGTGATTGCGACGATTCTCGTTCCGTTGACGCTCGTGACGTGGGCTGTCGTCAACGAAATAGCGAACGTCGCGCAGACTGTTCAGGATAATGTTTCATCACTGCTCGATCCAAACTCGCCTTCGACGGGACGCGCTCTCAAGTGGCTCGGCAAATATGTGAACCTCGATCAATTGCGTTCGCAGCAGTATATGGTCGAGCGGTTGAAGAGCTTGAGCGGTCAGATTGCGGGACGCACGCTCGGAGTCGTCGGCGGGCTGGTCGGCGCAATCGTCGAAATATTTTTCGTGATCTTCACGATGTATTATTTATTCCGCGACGGTGAGTGGATAACAGATTGGCTGCGCGATGTGTTGCCGCTCGAGAAAGCGCAGTCGCATGAAATCTTTGCGAGGATGCGCGACGTTATCAGCGCGAGCGTTTACGGCGTAGTGGTGATTGCGACGGTGCAGGGCGCGCTCGGCGGCTTGATGTTCTGGATACTCGGTTTGCCTTCGGCGCTTGTGTGGGGCGTGGTGATGATCTTTATGTCGATGATTCCGGTGCTCGGCTCATTCGTCGTGTGGGTTCCGGCGGCGATTTTTCTGGCGGCGACAGGGCACTGGGGCAAGGCCGCGATACTCACGGCGTGGGGAGCGCTCGTGATCGGTACAATCGATAATATTCTGCGCCCGAAGTTGGTCGGTGGAAAAACCAAATTACATGAATTGTTAATTTTCTTTTCGGTGCTCGGCGGCCTGCAGGTCTTCGGCGTGCTGGGATTAGTGGTCGGTCCCGTCATCGTCGCGGTGACGCTTGCCTTGATGGACGTATTCAGGGAAATGGGACGGCCCGCTGCCGAGACCTTGCAGGAACCGACAATCCTCGAAGAACAGTCGGCGATTAGCGCTGCCGGTTCAACGTCAACTTGATTCAGTCAACCTGGAAATCGGCTCATGGCTTTTGACGAAACCGTAAATCCGTGGCGCACGCTCAAATCTGAAAAGATTTATGATAATCCGTGGATCAGCGTGCGCGAGGATAAAGTCGTGCGCCCGGATAGAGAAAGTGGAATTTACGGCGTAGTGCATTTCAAAAACACTGCCATCGGAATCCTCGCCATCGAGGAGGATTTTATCTATCTCGTCGGGCAATATCGTTATCCGCTGAAACAGTATTCGTGGGAGATTCCCGAAGGCGGTTGTCCGGAGGGCGAAGATTTATTGCAGGCGGCGCAGCGTGAACTCGCGGAGGAAACAGGGTTGCGCGCGGAAAAGTGGGAAATGCTCGGCGAAGCTCATTTATCAAATTCTGTTTCGGACGAGCGTGCCGTGTGGTTTCTCGCAACCGAGTTAACACAAGGCGAGAGCCAACCGGAAGGAACCGAGCAATTGATCGTTCGCCGCGTTTTATTCTCTGAAGCGTTGAGCATGGCGCTGGCAGGACGGATTACAGACGCCGTTAGTTTGCTGGCGATGATGAGTTACCGCGTGAGAGCGGAACAAAGCGTGAGAGTTGGTGATGGCAGTTAAAACGAAAGCCGCCGGTTTTAGTAAACGGCGGCTTTCGTTGAAAAATAGCGAGTGATTGTTTAAGCGGCACGGCGGTCGTTAGCCGTTTCAGCGAAAATCCGGCGACCATTCAAAGCATCGTCGATAATTTCGCGTACAGCCGAGACATCCGGATTAACGTCCATGCGATCACATGCACGCAGGTGACGCATAATGCCTTCGGTTGCGATGTTGACTGCCGCACCGTTCAGTTTCGAGTAACGGCGTGCCTGTATGTGATCGATTCTCAGTAGCCGCTCTTCCAGCGGTAGAATTCCATTGTTCACGTGACCTGTTGCTCCTTAGTCCTCAAGAGTTCGCCGCACTATCATTCTCAACGGCGAAAGCTCAGTAGTTAGAAAGTAAAAATTAGATGACGTATAAACGCTTCTGGATGCAAAAGTGTTGCATTTTCAACTGAATTGTGTCCGGAACCGTCAGTATTTAATCCCTGCGACGCTCTAGGCGTTAAAATACGAGACTTGCGAAACCGGAGATTATAAATAATCTTGCGGCGAAAAGCCAGAGAAATCTTTAATCTCTCTAAAGCCCGCCTGACAACAATCAAAACTAAAATATGAGCATACAAAAAAGTGCCGCCCGTGCTTATCCATAGCAAGCGAAGAGCTTTGCGTAGGGCGCGGACGGCCATTTTGTTAAGAATATGGACGGGTTGTAGTATTTATTTCTTTTTCGGCACTACTGCATCCTTCATGCCTTTGCCGACGCGGAACTTAAGCGTGGTTTTGGCCGGAATCTGGATGGTTTCGCCCGTCGCAGGATTACGTCCCTCGCGCGCTTTGCGCTGTGAGAGAACGAGTTTGCCAAAGCCCGGAAGCACAAATTCACCGTTGTTTTTGACTTCCCGACCGGCCAAAGCCGCGAGTTCATCAAAAATCTCTTTCACTTGGGTGCGTTTCAGGCTGGATTTTTCAGCGAAGTGATTAATCACTTCGGATTGAGTCATGCGTTTCTTGCCGGTTGCTGCCGCTTTTGTCGCCATGGCGTGGTTTTGTCCACCTCCGATTATTCGAGTAAAATTAAAAAGCGTGGAAACATATAGCACAGACCGCCGCCGAAAGTCTCCATAAATCGCCGATTTTTACCGGCTCAGGCAAAAAAAACACGTTTTCCCGACTTGCGCCGCTAAAATACTCCCGCTGCGCCTGCGTTGAAGGTGTTTCGCGGGCAAAATAGAAAAATAAAAAGCGGCTATTAACCGCTTTTCTCAAACTTAAATATGAATCGGGCAGAGAGGATTTGAAGGTTACAGCGATTGAGCCTATTGTCCTTCAAAGAAAAGATTATCGGGGTGCCGGGATTCGAACTCGGGACCTCTCGCTCCCAAAGCGAGCGCTCCACCAGGCTGAGCTACACCCCGTCAGGAATTTCTTTAATACCTGCGTGAACGGCTGCATGACAGTTCTTGCAGAGGAGTATACACTTTTTTAATTCGGCAAGCGTCCGTTCCCAAGACCACCCGCGCATTGATTTATATTTCGGGTCTTTAGCCGAACGATCTCTATGGTGAAAATCAAGCGCACAGGGATGTTCGTCGAAACCGCACAACTGACATCGTCCGCCGCTATACTCGATAGCCTTAAGGCGTTTCTCCTGACCTGTCTTGGTCGTGTAAGCATTGCGGCATGAGCCGCATATTGCGCGCTTGTGCCCGTAGAATTTCGCCGGATCAATCTCCCCACATTGACAGCACTTGCGGACTATTGCAGAGAGTTTCAGTTGCGTGCTCAAACCATATTTGCGCATCCAATAGCGTGCGCCCGTCTGCGATGTTCCAAGAGATACGGCGATGGCGCGCGTGCTCAGTCCACGTTCGACGAGTTTCTCCAAAGCCGCTTTTTCCATATCGGTGACATCGCGCAAAATTTTGTTTCACACGGCAATGCGCTTGTCTTCGCGCGTTTATTCTAGCGGGCGATTTAATTGCCGGTCAAGTTTTATGGTTCGCAAATAATCGAGCAGAAAAGCGCGTGCGGATTGCAGCGCGCGGGCGCGGTGGCTGATCTGTTCTTTAATCGCGGGCGGTAACGATGCGAAGCTTTCGTCGTAATTATCCGGCACAAAAATGGGATCGTAGCCGAAGCCGCCCGTGCCGCCCGGTCTGGCGGCAATACGCCCTGCGCAGATTCCTTCGGACGCGTAAATTAAATTCCCGTTCGGGTCGGCAATCGCAATGGCACATACGAAACGCGCGCGCCGCGACTTGTCGCCGGTGCTGTCGAGATTATGTAATAGCCGTGCGGTGCGTTCGGCATCGGTGGCGTTTTCGCCCGCGTAACGCGCAGACAAAACACCGGGCGCGCCATCGAGCGCTTCGACTTCGAGGCCGGAATCATCGGCGAGCGCGAGCAGTTGCGTAGCTCGTGCGTAAGCGACGGCTTTGAGCGCAGCGTTGTCGGCGAACGTCGCGCCGGTTTCGACAACTTCTGGAATGCGCGCAAATTTCTGCAAGCTTCGGAGGCGCACGGGCAGCCCCGCTAAAAGCGAGCGCAGTTCTTTAACTTTGCCTGCGTTGTGAGTCGCGATGAGTAGCTGCAAAGAGGTATGTGTCGCCATATAGAGAAATCGGATGACTTGTCGTGCTGCTTCGTAGTAAAGAACATAAGAACGGCTGTAATATTAATTCAAGAAGGTTTACATGGGACACCTGGATAGTACGATTTTAGGAAGCACATCGGTTGCTGAATTCACATTGGTGGAAAAAGCATATCCTCCGAGTCTCAAACTTCCAAAGCATTCACATGAGCAGGCATATTTTTGCTTCACTTTAGGAGGCAACTATACCGAGATTTACGGAAAGCACGCACGCTTGTGCCGCCGCTCAAGTCTTGTTTTTCATCCGGCAGGCGAAACACATTCCGATCATTTCCACACTACCGCGCGCTGCTTCGATATTCAAATGAGTGTTGGCTGGCTAAAGCGCGTGCAACAGCATTCGAGAACAATAAACGCTCCCGCTGATTTTTATGGCGGACGGTTAGCACACCTTGCGGCGCAGCTATACCGTGAATTCCGAGAGCTTGACGATTTCTCTTCGCTCGTGGTCGAAGGTCTGACGCTTGAAGTCTTAGTTGAGGCGTCCCGTCGCTTTGCCAGAGAATCAAAGCGCACGCCTCCGCGCTGGCTTGAAGAGGCACGAGAGATTGTCCATGAGCAGTTCGAAAGCCGCTTAACTCTTGTTGCGTTAGCGGAATCGGTTGGCGTGCATCCGGTTCATCTCGCACGCGAATTTCGCAAACTCTATCGCTGCACCATTGGCGAATATGTGCGTCAACGCCGCATTGAATTTGCCTGTTATCAAATCTCTACATCCGATGCTTCGTTTAGCGACATCGCTTTAGCCGCAGGGTTCTTCGACCAAAGCCACTTTGCGAGAACCTTCAAGGCGCGCACGGGCATGACGCCGAACCAGTATCGCCAATCCTTTCGCTCACGCTAATCGGGTACAAACATGCTGTTAAAGTGCAAGACCGAGTAATGCCCATGTGGATATAGTGACTTGCATGAAAAAGCTTATACTTTTCGTTGTCCCGGCGTTTCTCTTATTCGGCAACTCTGCTGCATACACAGCAAACAATACATTCGTGCAGCAACGCACTGTCATTACCGGAACGCTGTTAGGGCATGACAGCAAACCGATGTCTAAAGCGCATGTGCATCTTACCGGTATAAATGAAACCAAGCCGCTCGCCTCGGTGGAAGTATCGCCAAATGGTAGCTTTCAATTTGCTACGAGCGAAACAGGGCTGCTGCGTCTTCAGTTCACCGGCGCGAATCATATAATGCGCGAAGTGCCTTTGCTGGCAGAAAAACCTCTGCAACTGAAAATCCACGTCCGGCTAGAGGCTTACGAATATGCAAACAATTTCGAGGGTGTAAAAATCGCCGGTGATTTCAACGAGTTTTCTGCTCAAACGGCGCAGGCAATGAAGAGACAGCCGAACGGCACATACGTCGCTGTGTTCAAGTCATCGAAAGCAAGATGTGCATATCAACTTCTTAATGTAGAGAAACATGGGCGCAGCATCAATGGGACGCAATCGGAAGATTATGTTTACGACGGTGGTGGAGATTATCGTTCGGTAGTGACTCCGAAGAATGGTCGCGTCAAAATTGTTTTTAATCCTAAACTGCTCGCTCGCTCAAACGCGACAGCGCAACTGATCTTTGAGAAGGCGAACTATGTTGAAGCGAGATTCGCTTCAATTTACGACGGCATCAAACAGCGTCGGAATAATTTAAGCAATGCCGTCGCAGCCTATAAAAAAACGGGAAGCCCGCTACCTCGATTTAGATTTGATCGGTCGAGTGATTTAGCAAATCTTTCAAAGCAGATAGCGGACGAGCGAAACCAAACGCTTCGACAGGCTTTGTTGCTTGCCTATCTCGATTTAGGTTATGGGAGCTATGGCGCACAGCTAGACACGGCAGTTGTGCAAACGGCGCTCGCCGAGATTGCTCCAAACTCGCCGCTCTGGTCTTTTGAGCCTTATCTCATTGAGGTTGCTGTCAGAAACTCAAAACGAGAGGCACAGTATGCAAAGTATATTCTGGAAATCATCAACAACCATCCTGACCCGGAGGTGAAAAGAATCATCCGTGCCGTACTCTCACCGGATCGCAAAATCATGGAAGGCAAAAAAGTGCCGCCCTTTTCCCTTCCTTCGTTGGATGATCCCAAGCAAACATTTACTCCTGAAAGTCTGAAAGGCAAAGTATATCTGATTGACTTCTGGGCGGTCTGGTGTCAACCCTGCCTTGCGGAGATGGAGAATCTGCATGAGGTTTACGGGAAATTTAAGCCGCAAGGTTTTGAAATCCTCAGTTTGTCGCTCGACGCTAAATCGGGTTGAAAGGCGAAGCATTGAAACAGTTTGAAGTCGTCGGTATTCCCAAAACCATTCTGGTGAATCGCAATGGAGAAATTGTCGCCACAGGAGTGGATTTACGCGGCTCTAGATTAAGTGAAACTTTAGAGCAGGTGTTTCAAAGCAAATAATTAAACTATCGTATGGACACCCAGCAATCTCTAACCATCGGCATCGTCGGTGGGATGAGTCCCGAATCAACTGTCAGTTACTATCAGCACATTGTGCGCCGACATCAGTTGGATTTCCATAATCACAGCTACCCGCGCATCGTCATCGCCAGCGTTTCTTTCCAAAGATACATTGAGTGGCAGCATGAAGGAGCGTGGGATCGGATTGCTAAAGAGCTGGAAAGTGAGTTCCAAGCGGTAGCAGCCGCTGGCGCTGACTTTGCCGTTCTTGCAACGAATACGATGCACAAGGTTTTGCCACAAACCAGTAGCCCGATTCCGGTTTTGAGTATCATTGATGTTGTTGCTCGCTATTCAAAGGCGAAAGGTATTAAGAGAGTCGGACTCACCGGCACTCGATTTACGATGAGCGACGGCTTTTACGCCGAAGGATTGGAAGCTCGCGGCTTAAAAGTTTTGCTTCCAAATAAGTCCGGACAAGAGATGATTCATAATATCATTTACAACGAGCTGATTTTCGGAAAAGTCAATTCAGCATCGGCACAAAAGTTTGATGAAGCTGCGCGAGACCTGTTAAATCGGTGAGCGGACGCGGTCATTCTAGGCTGTACTGAACTGGCGTTGCTTATGCAGGAAGTCCCTACTCATTCAGAGTATATTGACAGCACGCAAATTCATGCTGATGCCGCGTGGGAAGTATCCATCGGCAGGCGGTTATTTTGACACGATGGTTACAATTTTGCCGCCGCTTAGTTCCTGACCAAGGTAACTAGCGCCCAACGAAATATTATTTTGCAAGGTGGATAGTTTCGCGCTTACAATCAAGCCTTCGCCGTTTGCGCGTTGGCAATCACGTTGATAGCCGAGCGGCGTGCGCAAGTTTTTCAAAAGGCTCTCGGATAAGCTTTGGACATCAGCACTTCATTTGCAGAGCAGTTGACGGGCGAGGAGACTCGCCGCGCCGCATCCCGCGACGACGACGATAGCGCAACGCCGCAACTCGGTATGTGGCTGCTCGCTCTGCGGAGCTTTTTCAAGCCGCACAATTGTCCTTTGACGGAAACAGAGCGCCCCGCCTTGTTGACGCGCAATTGGCACAGCGAACTTCACGTCGCGCGGCAAACCATTCTCAAATGCTCGCAACTCGCGCTCGATTCGATCCATCCTACAGAAGCGGACGAAGCTTTGCTGGAGAATGAAAGCGATCTGGATTTTCTCGCCGCCGCCGAAGCGAAAACCGAACAATCGACAGCGCCCGATAATTCTTCGTTAACGGCATTAGCTGAATCTTTAACGGACGCGCGCGCCGTTTGCGATGCGATGCTCGATGCGAAATTCGTGGGCTTTCACAATTGGGCGAGCTTCGGAAGGATTTTAGCCCGCGAGGTCGAACGCTCCGGTGCCATGCAAGCGATTGCACGCACTGTGCGGCATGGAGCGAACGCGAAACTGCAACAGCCATTGCTCGCGTTGACACGCAATCTGCATGTACCCGAAGCCCTCGGCGGCGACATGCTTCGCGTCTTTTCGGAGCTGGCGAATTTGCTTGATCGGCTTCGCGTCGTCGAAGCTTTTTTACAGCGCGATCAACCGCTCAAGCAGACGCTTCCGCTCTTCACGCTCGTACACGAAGATGCGCGCAAGTTGCTCCAGTTTGTGGAAACTCGCGCGCTGCGTGTGGAGAATCTGGACGAAGCTGTTTTCGACGCGCTCGACGGCACCACCTACGCCATCGGCATGGAATTGCGCAAGGTTTTCGCGCATGAACTCGCAGGACTGAGTACACTGCGGCAAGCGCCCGCGATCTATGCCAGAGTCGAGAACGCACACGGCCTCTTGCGCGATTCCTTTCAGCAATCAACGGTTGCTCTCGCGCAGGTTTTTGATCCGGCGCTTGACGGGACGCGGCTCTTCAATCAATTCCAGACGAAGCTCGATCAATCGCTTGCCCTGCGCGCAGATTTATGGGCGCTGCTGCAACTTGTGCGGCGCGCGGAAAAAGAACGCGAACGCTATCCTGTGGCACGCCTTCTCGAACGGCTCGCAGAGTTTCGCGAAGGCAGCTTGCGTTATCTGATGTACAAAGACTGGGAAGCGTGCGAGCGTTTTATCGAAGAAGTCTCGGCGGCGCGCGGCGCAGTCGAGCTGACGCCCGTGCTGCATCGCTTCGCCGCTTACTTTGAAACACTGCACGGACAGATCAACATGCGTGCAGTGCTCGCCGATCATCCTTTCGATTATTCCACGCCGGAAAATTAACCGTAGGGGCAGGATTAATCCCTGCCCATGTATTTACTAAACAGGCGGGCAGGGACAAGCCTCTGCCCCTACTTTTCTTCGTCGCGCGCGAACTGTGTGACGAGCGTGCCGAACTGCCCGAAGGACGAATGTGTCGTGCGGACAAAGCCTTCGTTTGCGAGCCGCGTTTCTGTCGCAGCGAATTCAAGTTGCCCGAGCGCCTGTTGTAGTTCATTCACTTTAACGCCGCCTTCGCGTGAACCGCCGTGCGCCGCGACGAAGGAGATAAAGTCGCGTGCAGGCTCTTTATCGCCCGTTAAGGTAAGCGCTCCGGTTGAGTTTGCGACAAGCGGAGCGCGCGCGGTCAAGGCGAAACTGTTGAGTGACGCGAGCGTGCGTTTTTCGTTGCGTGCGACTAAGCAGCGGCGCAGCATTTCGCTCTGTCCCATCAGCAAATGCCCTTTGATGAAACTGGCGGCTCCGCGCGCCGCGTCTCTTGAAATCAGCAATTCCGCATCGCCAACGCGTTCCACTCGCGGACTTGCGCCGAGCCTTCCGGCGATAAAAGTCTTCAAAGCTTTCTCGTCTTTCGCTTCGACAATCAGCACTGTGCTTGCGCCCGTATTATCGAGCCGCGCCGTTACCGCTTGGGAGCCGATGAGACGCAAAAACTGATTCGCGTTTTCAATTCCGTAAGGCTGAAGCGCGGCGTTGAGAAAAGTTTGCACAAGAGTCCCGCTCACAGGATCGAGTTGCGATGACACAAGATTATTCAAGCCGCGCCATGCTTGAAGCGGATCGCGGTAATTGTAGCGCGTCACGGAATAAGTGTCGGCGGGCAAAAAATCATAGACATCGAGCGTAGTGCCAGCGGGCGCGGCGAGCGGCTCCGTCAGACTCGCGGCGAGATTGTTTTGCAGCGTGAGGAAATAGCGGTCTTCGATTTGATTGTTCGCAAGGCGCGCGCTCCATCCAACATCGCCGAGAATTTTACCTGCGAATCTGGGCAACACGCTCGCGGCGAAACTCTGCGCGCGTGGATTGATCGTAATTTGATTTGCATAAACGGCGGCAGCGAGTTCCAGAAGCTTCGCTGCTCCCGCCTGTGAGACATATCCGAAGGCGAGCGCAGAGTTTCCCTCGACACGCTTGCGCATCGCTTCGAGTTGCGTGTTTCCGGCGAGGCTCGGACGCTCGCCGCGTTGCACTGCAAGGCACGCGCGCACAGTTTGTTCGTCGTTGCCGATCACGGCGCGGCTTTCCATGACCGCCGCGATAATCCGACGCGTGCCTGCTTCATCGCCCTTCACGGATTCGGCTGCATCGTGCCAGATGATCCACTGCGCGCCGTCAACTTCTTTTTTCTCGACGCTTGACTGCGAGAATGTCCGGCTGGCGAATTCGCCGATTCGTTTTTCGATGGCAGCGCGCGTGCGGCTTTCTCCCGTATGCGTCTCAAGCACGATGGCGGCGCGCGGCTTCAAATTATTCGTGTTGAGATCGAAGCCCGCGATTGTGACGGCGACTTGCGCGCGCGCGAAGACGACTGCATCCGCCGGGCCGATTCCCGTCCACGCGGCGAGACGGCTCAGCCAGCCGACGTTTTTAAAATTGGAATTGAGACCGGCGGGCGCAGCCAACTTTGTCCATGCGTCTGTTTGGACAAGCGCGCTCAATACGTCCGGCAAATTATTCACTTCGATATACAGAAGCGAATCGGCGGGCGCGGCGGCGGTCATGTCTGCTTTCGGCGAATGATTCCACCACAACCATAAAAGGCAGACGAGCGCAAACGCGGCGATCAATAACAGAACCTTGCGAGAAAATATCATTGCGCCCCATCCTAACTGCCTCTTGCCGTGCGAAGCAAGATAGGCTGGCGCACCGTCCGGTTTCATGCTCTCGCGCGTCTGATTCCCCCGCCGTGAGGATTGTTGCCGCGCCTTCGTCTCTCGTGATACTTTGACTTACGATCCGGCGTTATCCAAATTTCTCATTAATTTCAGTGAGGAAAATTCGCGTTCCGGCTCAAAGGTAAATCGCCCGCTCATGTCCTATCGCCAATTACGCGCACAACCGCCCGCCGAAGCAGACTTCGACGAATTTTTAGACTATCTCTTCAAAGCTTTGACAAACGGGCAGCGCGACCCGAACGACGTGGTGCGCGATACGCTTTATGAGATTTATTACGGCGCGACCATGAGCAGCACGGGAAAGGGAACTGCGCCGAACATGGATGCGCTTTCGACGGCGGCGCGCGTTGTGCTACACAATTTCGATCCGCGCAACGTGACGACGGAGCCGGAATATTACCCTGACATAGACGCCAAAGCTTACGCCGAGCGCAAGCCTTTTGTCTGGCTGTGGCAAATGTACGACCGCTCGCCGCTCGGCCAGAACGCGCTGCTCGGTCATCGTTTTCGTCGTATGCTTGCCCCGCTCGTCTTCAAAAAAGTCGGCGCAAACTTTAAGTGCTGGCACTTCGTCGAATGGTCTTACGGCTACAATCTGTCGTTCGGCGATAACGTCGTCGTGCATCGCCACGTGCTCTTGGATGATCGCGGCGGCATAGAAATCGGCAATAATGTTTCCATCTCGGACTACGCAAACATTTATTCGCACACGCACGACATCGTGGACATCAACGATGTCGAAAACCGCGTCACGCGCATCGGCGACGGCGTCCGCATCACGTATCACGCAACCGTGCTCGCCGGAGTGCAGGTCGGCGCGCAGTCAATGGTCGGCACACACGCCGTCGCCACAAAGAACGTCGAACCCTACCACGTCAAAGTCGGAATTCCCGCCAAAACAATCCGCATCAAGCCAAACGCCGCGAGCGATATGTCAGACACTGACACAGAGGTTAAAACAGCGAGCGAAAGATAGTTATGTTGCTTCATGTAATGTAAACACGGCAGATATCGGATTATGACACTTTAGCTTTCATACCAAATAGCCCCAACGTTCTGGGTTGACATATAGGAGCCGACAATATGCCTTTTCTCTTTCAAGCATCCGGCGTAAGCCATATTTGGTATAACGACCCGATTACAATTGCGACTGTTGTGATTGCCGTTTGTACTATCTTCTATAGCTTGTTTACATTTCTTCTCTTAAAGGCCACAGTCCAAAACACAGAGGATTACAAATGCTATATTCGATGCTGCTCACAGGCCATATATAGGCATACCGAGCATTGAATACAACAGAGATGAAGAAAAAAGGTTCGTTCAATTTACGGCGATGATAGAAAATTCGGGCGCGGTTCCCGCTGGCGATCTTCAGGTAGATATACAAGTTCTTCTTGATAGTGTGCCTCTTCAAATAAGCACATACGAAAACAATGGGTCATATATAATGCCGCGTTCAACTACAAAATATTTGATTAAGTTGATGGATGATAAATTCACGAAGGTGGAACGCGCAGCCGTACTAAATCTACGGTTTTCGATAAAATACAAGGGAATAGCACAAAAGCAATACCAATAGGACTTTCTCAAATTAGCAGAAAGCGATGGTCGGATTTCTGAGTTGTTGTTTCAAATAATCCGCCATCAGGTTGTGCTTGAGTTGATAAACGGTCTGCTCAGTTTTGTACGCCAGTTCTTTGAA
>JAABUM010001327.1_pt1 | contig 37540 bp, 34 predicted proteins | sample 5559161 | NCBI WGS metagenome assembly JAABUM01 (sample SAMN10711868, study PRJNA513369) | rock metagenome | isolation source: Antarctica rocks | place: Antarctica: Victoria Land, Siegfried Peak nord
CCGCAGACCGGGCACGGCAGGCAGCTCGTCGACGAGGCCCGTCGTGACGAGCAGCCGCCGAGAGAACACTGACGACCCGTCGTCAAGGTCGACGGTGAAGCCGTCGCCGTCCCGTTCGGCGCCGACCGCCCGGGCGTCACGGATCTCCGCGCCGTAACCTTGGACCTCGTCCCGGCCCTTCTTCAGGTAGGCCCCTGGCTCGATGCCCTCAAGCCCGAGGAACCCGTGCACGCCCTCGGCCGGTGCGTTGTGCGGTTCGCCGGCGTCGATCACCAGCACCGTGCGCCGCGACCTGCCCAGCATCAGGGCGGCGCTCAGCCCTGCGGCTCCGCCACCCACCACCACGACGTCATACCTGTCGACCACTGCAGTCACGTTGACCACCTCCGCGGGCAACTATGCGCCTCGCGGCACACTCCGGACAAATGAACTTGCCATGGCGGCAAAGTGGAGGAATGACTCATGATGCCGCAACCGTCCTGGCCACCGCCGTGCCAAAATCGGAGCTGCTCCTCCCCGTTGCCCGGGCCCCCACCTCGCCCCCGAGTCCATGCTCTGGAACGGACCCAGCAGGCCATCATGGGCCAAGGGCCAAGGGCCAAGGGCCAAGGACCGTAGAGTATGCCTGATCGACTCCCTGGGCCGGTATCGCGTGGCACAGGCTTCGCCGTTCGTGCCCTCGTGACCCACCATCATCAGCACCCACCATGATCAGCGGCGAGCGTGCTGGACCTCGAAGCTCATCAGGTCCCGCCCGACGTGGACGTTGCCTGCGAAAGCCTTTCGAAGGGGCTTGAAGCGGTTCGCTGGAATCTCCGACGGTATCAGGTGCGACAGCACCAGATTCTTGACCTCGGCCGCCTGGGCGACCTGGCCTACCTGCTCGATGGTGGTGTGTGCGGAGACGAGGTGTTCGCCTAGCGGTCCGCCGACGGCGGGTGGCAGGGTTGCGATGAACTCGGCGAGCCATCTCTCGTCGATGACCTCGTGCACGAGAAAGTCGGCGCCGTGCGCAAGGTCGATGAGGTTAGGGCTGGGGCGGGTGTCTCCCGAGATGACGATCGAGCCGTCTGGGGTGTCGAAGCGGTAGCCGAATGCCGGGGCGGTCGGGTGATGGTCGACGAGGGTGGCGGTGATCGTGACGGGTCCGTCGACGAGGATCGGGATGCGGGTCCCGGGGGGCAGGTTCGGCGGGACCCCGTCGGGGGTAACCGACCAGTGCGCGGAGATGTCAATGTCGTGGATGTTGAACAGTGAGTTCGGGTCGACAGAGTTCGAGTCACGCATGCGGTCGTTGAAGTCGTTGGCGAAAGCGTGACGCAGATAGCCGGTCATGCCCACGATGCCGGGTGTGGGGTCGGGGGCACTGACGACTGTCGGCTCTGGTCGTGCCGGCGGAAATACGCGGGGCAACGTTCCCCGGCTGCCCGGGCCGAAGACCTCGATGGGCTGAGCGATCTTGCCGTTCTCAGTGTTGGTCGGAATGGTGCTGTAGACCGCTGGCCATTCGGTGAGGTGATCGGAGTGCATGTGGCTGAACAGGATGCTTCGGACGTTCTTCAGCGCACTCTGAGGTCCTGCTCCACCGAGTCCGGCCTCGAGGAGTCGTTCAGGTGAGCCGTGGCCGAGGTCGACGATGTAGACCTTTCCGTCGTAGCAGACCGCGGTGGAGGTGCCTCGTCTGTGGGCCGTCTGGAAGATCGGGCCGCCGGCAGTGCCCAGCAGGACCAGTGACGTCCTTGTCCTCTTCGGAATGTGGGTTGGCGACGGCGTCGCACTGGCCGGCGATGCCGCCACCAGTGGAGTGGCGACGAGAGCGCTGGCTGTGAGTCCCGCCGCACCTCCCAGAAGGCTTCGGCGGCTCAGGGGATTGTGGTTTTCGGCCACGACGTCGTCGAACTGGTCGCACATGGTGACTCCCTCACGGGTTGGGTAGAGCTGTGGCGGCGCCGCGCGTCGTTGCGCGAGCCGGCTGAGCTGCGAGCTGCGGTCAACGCCACCGAGTTGGCGAACAGGTCATCTGGTCGCATCGCCGATGAGGCGCTGACGTGCCTCGGCGACCGACGCGACCGCTCCATCGAGAGCATCGACCAAAGTCACTGCCCGCGTGACCAGCTGAGCGCTGCTTGCGGCTAGCTCTCCCTTCTTGCTGTACAACGTGTCCTCCATGCCCGCGCGCGCGTTGCCCCCCAGCGCCAGGCCTATCGCCGTCAGCCTCAAGTTCTCACGACCGATCGCGATGATCTGCCACACGCAGTCCTGCGGCAACCGCCGGGCCATCAGCTGGAGGTTCTCGGGGGTGGCCGCCATCCCGCCGCGGACACCCAGGACGATGCTGAACTGAAGCCGTTCGTCGAGGAGACCTTGGTCGCGCAACCTCAGGGCGGCGTCGAGATGCCCCGTGTCGTAGATCTCGAGTTCTGGCCGGATGCCGAGCTCCTGCATTCGGCGAGCGAGGCGTTCGACCCCTGAAGGAGGGTTGAGGAACTCGCCGACGCCGAAGCTCATGGAACAGGGGTTCAAGGTGGCCATCTCGGGGCGTAGCTCGACGAGGGCTTCACGTTCGTCGAACGGAACCGACAGACCGACGCCTGTCGACACCTGGATCAAGATGGGGCACTGGTCACGAATGAGATCGATGGTTCGTCGGGCGATCGCCAAGTCGGCGGTGGGCTTGTCGTTCTCGTCCCGAAAGTGCAGGTGAGCCACGGATGCCCCGGCGTCGTAGGCATCCTTGACGGCGGCGGCGATCTCGTGCGGTTGGGTGGGCAGGTTGGGGTTGTCCGCCTTGGTCGCGATCGGTCCGGTGGTCGCAACGGTGATGATGGTTGACATGCGCACTCCCTACTGGGCCTTCAGGACGGCGAACCCGCCGTCAACGTTGAGAACGTGACCGGTGATGAAGCTCGCGTCGTCGCTGAGAAGAAAGTGGATGGCGTTGGCTACTTCGACCGGCTCGCCGAGTCGCTTCATGGCGGCCCAGCTTGCCGACACCTCGTTGTCGACAAGACCGATCCTGGCCACTTCCTTGAGCATGGGCGTCGCGATGTACCCGGGGGCAACGGCATTCACGCGGATGTGCAGGGGTGCCCATTCCACGGCGAGCGTCTTGGTCATCGAGTGGATCGCAGCCTTCGCCACTCCATACGCGATGCGGCGAGGGTGGCCGAACTGACCGGCGATCGATCCAATGCTGACGATGGACCCGGGGGAGCCGTCCAACGACCGCGCAAGGGCCTGGCTCCAGAGCAGTGCGCCGTCGACGTGAACGGCTTGCATGTTGCGGAAGGCACGAATGTCGATGTCGATGCTTGCCGCGTTGTGGACGATCCCCGCGCCGTTGACCAACGAGTCGGACGGTGGGAGCTCGGCGGCTATCTGAGCCGCGACTCGCGTCACGTCTGCGGGCTGCGTCACGTCGCAGGGATAGAGCCCGACCCGGTCCTCGTACTCACTCAGCAGATCGGGCACGGTCTTGGCGTGGAGGTCGACCAGGGCAACGTGGCGCTCTGGCGACGCCGAGAGCCGGCGGAGCGCAGTCTCTGCGCCGATTCCGCCAGTGCCGCCCGTGATGATCGTGGTCCGTTGCGTCATGGTCATGCCGCCCAGACCGTCTTCGCGTTGCAGAACTCCCGAATGCCCAGCGCAGACAGCTCGCGACCGTAGCCGGACGACTTCGTCCCGCCGAAGGGCAGCTCGGGATGGGAGGCAGTCATCCCGTTGAGGAACACCGCGCCCGCCTCGATCTCGCTCACCAGACGCTTGACCTCGGCGGCGTCGGATGACCAGGCGTTCGCGCTGAGGCCGAAGTCCGTCGCGTTCGCGACCTCGATGGCCTGGTCGACGTCACTCACCTCGATCACTGCCGCAACCGGACCGAAGGCCTCTTCGGTGTAGATCCGCATCGCCGGCGTCACGCCGAGCAGCACGGTGGGCTGGTAGAACCACCCGTCGCCCGGCAGCCCGGCCCCCCCGACGGCGAGGGTTGCGCCGTGGCTCACCGCGTCGTCGACGAGCTCCTGGAGCTCCTTCGCGCTGGTCGCCGTCGCGAGGGGCCCCATGTCGACGTCCGCGTCAGCGGGGTTGCCCACGCGGATGGCCGCGACCTCGGCGACGAACCGTTCGGCGAACTCACCGAGGCAGTCGGTGTGGACGATGAAGCGCTTCGCGGCGATGCAGCTCTGTCCGGCGTTCTGGTTACGAGAGACTGCCCCGACTCTCGCGGCCTCGCCCACGTCTGCCGAAGGCATGACGACGAAGGGATCGCTGCCACCGAGCTCCAGCACGACCTTCTTGATGACCGACCCGGCACTCGACGCGACGGCTCGACCTGCGCCTTCGCTGCCGGTCAGCGTGACGGCCGCGACCCGGACGTCCTTGATCACGGCGTCGACACCGCGCGACTCGATCAGCAGCGTCTGGAAGGTCCCGTCCGGCATACCGGCGTCATGGAAGATCTGCTCCACGGCGAGGGCGCAGCCCGGCACGTTGGACGCGTGCTTGAGCAGCGCCACGTTGCCCGCCATGATGGTCGGCGCGGCGAACCGCAAGACCTGCCAGAACGGATAGTTCCAGGGCATCACGGCGAGCACCGGCCCGATCGGGTCCCACTGGACGTGCGCAGACCGCGCGCCGACGGTGGCCGGATCAGCCGCCTCATCCGCCAGGAAGGACTCGGCATGCTCGGCGTAGTAGCGGCACCCTCTGGCGCATTTGAGGGCCTCGGCCCGGCCTGCCGTCAGCGTCTTTCCCATCTCTCGGCACGCGAGGTCCGCAAGGTCGTCGGCCCGCTGCTCCAGGAGGTCGGCCACCGCCGTCACCCATCCTGCCCGCTGCTCGAACGACGTCGTCCGGTGAATCCGGTATGCCGTCGATGCCAGCGCCAAGCGCCGTTCGACCTCGTCCGCACCGTGGGGCTCGTAGACCTGCCACTCGATTCCGGTGGTGGGGTCGACACTGCTGATCGCCACGTCAGGCCTGGTCGCTCTGCGTCGGTTCCCACGTCTCGAAGAACTGCCGCTCACGTGATACCAGAAGCGGGATCGCTGTACCGAACCCATACTCCTGGAAGTGCTTTGAGGCGCCGTGCGCCTCATATGCGGACCGGTCGAGGTACTGCTCGTAGAAGAAGAAGCGGCAGGGGTCGTCAGGATCGATGTGCGGCTGGTACAGGATGATGCCGGGCTCGGCGCGTGAGGGCTCCACCATGGCCGTGACAGCGGCTGCCACGGCGTCTTCGTTGCCCTTTTCGGCGGTCCAGACTGCAGTAACGACGAATGTCATGAGTTGCCTCTTTCCTTGTGTCCGACAGTGTTGGTCAGGATTCCGATTCCCTGGGCTTCCATCTCGATGACGTCGCCCGGCTGTATCCAGCGGTCCATCTCGAGTCCGGATCCGCCGGCGGCGGTCCCCGAACCGAGCAGGTCGCCGGCGTGCAGTGTCTGGCTCAGAGAGGCGTACTCGATGAGCTGGTCGAAGGTGTGCTGCATGTGTGAAGTGTTGTCCGAGCCCCAGACTTCGCCGTTGACGCGAACCACGAGGTCGATCGAGGAGCCATCGACCTCGTCGGCCGTCACGATGCATGGACCGATGACGTTCGAGCCGTCCCAGTCCTTGGCCTTCGAGGGGCCGAGGCCCAGAGGCAGCTCCTGTGTCTGGACATCCCGAGCCGACACGTCATTCCAGATCGTCCAACCGAAGATGTGCGTGCTGGCGTTGGCTGCACTGATGTCCTTGCCGGCAAGTCCGATCACGCACGCAAGCTCGAGCTCATGGTCCAGCCGGTCGGTATAGCTGGGCCATGGGATGACTGCGCCTGTTCCGATGACGGTGTCTGGCATCCCCTTGTAGTAGGCCGGGACCGAGTAGAACTCGTCGGGGATCTCGCGGCCAAGTCGTCCGAAGGCGTTGTCCAGGTGGCCCTTGAACTGGAGGAAGTCACGCAGGGAGCGGGGCCGCAGCGGGGCCAGCAGCGTCACGTCACCGCACGGTCGCGACAGAGCGCCTTCCGGGGCCCCGGCCTCGATGAACTCGATCATGTCGCCGTCGAAGTGGGTGTCGAGCACCTCGCCGTCGATGAGAGCACCGACGTGTGAAGCGCCCTCGATATCGTAAGTCACATACTTCACAGAGCGCTCCGAGGGAATATCGAGAGAAGACCGAACAATCGATATCATTTTCCATCGCCAGTCTCGGTGCGTCAAGAGGTGGGGCGGTAAATCTGGCACCTCGTACCTGGGGTGGGGCCAAGACACGCGGCGAGGTTGCGGCGTCCTCGCGCCTCACCTCACCGCATCGCCACCCCGGCGTCTCCACCCTGCCGTACCCTAGGTACGAAAAGCGGTCAGTCGGCAATGAAATCGATAAAACGCAGAGAGGACCGCTGCCGCGAAACCATCGATCGTGCGGATACCATGCCAGCATGACGCAGACGAGCTTGCGCAAGGGATCCAGCCGAGTGCTGGAGGTCTATGACCAGATCCGCTCAGACATCCTCTCGACGCGGCTGACACCGGGTCAGCGGCTCAAGGTCAACCCGCTGTGCGATCGATTCGGGGTGAGCCTGTCGGTCGTCCGTGAGGCATTGACCCGCTTGGCCGCCCAGGGCCTCGTCCGCTCCGAGCCGCAGCTCGGCTTCTCGGTCGTCCCGCTGGACCGTGCCGGCCTGATGGACCTGACCGAGGTGCGAGTGGAGATCGAGACGCTCGCGTTGCGGTGGGCCATCGAGCACGCAGATCTGGAGTGGGAGACGTCCGTCGTCGGGGCGCTGTACAGGCTCGGGAAAACGGAGCCGTATCTTCCTGACAACGACAACGAGCTGTCCGAATCGTGGTCCTCTGCGCACGCCGACCTCCACGCGGCGTTGGCCGCCGGGTGTGGGAGCCCCCTCCTCCTTGAGCTTCGCAAGGGGCCGTACGACGCGGCGGAGATCTACCGCCGGTGGGCGAGACCGGCCGAGCGGGAGCAGCGCGACGTTCACGGAGAGCACACGGCGATCGTCGACGCGTCCATCGGTCGCGACATTCCGCTGGCCACCTCACTGCTGGAGAAGCACATCCGTCGCACCACCGAGATCCTGCTGACGAGCGACCTCATGATCTCGGAGGCATGAGCCGCCGCAGCAGACGCCTGACGAGTGCTGCAACCACCACCGCAGGATCACCCGAGGAACGGGTCTCTGCCAGGAGCGACGGCAACCCGTCATCGTGCCGTCCGCGCGCGACCCGCGGTCGGCCGTATCGAGCAGGGCAGAGGCACGGCGCAGCATCGCCCGGATGTCAGCCCGGTCGCAGCTGCTGGAGGTGCGGAGCGACGCGAAGCAGCTCGTCCAGCATCGCCTTGGCCGCGCCTTCCATGACGTCGTTGGCAGCTACCGACCCGTCGTCGGTCACGAACTGTGCCACGAAGGGGATGTTCACCGCCTCGCCCACGACCACGACCTTGAGCGCAGACAGCACCTGCTTCAGCATCTGGGCTGCCCGCGTGCCGGCCGAGACGCCTCCATAGCTGACAATCCCGCCGGGCTTGAACGCCCACTCGGCGTTGAGGAAGTCGAGGGCGTTCTTGAGGACCGCGTTGAACCCGTGGTTGTACTCAGGGGTGACGAAGACGAATGCATCTCCTCGGCTTACCGTGGCACTCCACGCCTTGGTATGTGTGTGCTCGTAGTCGCCGAAGCGCGGATGGCGCGGCTCGTCGAAGAAGGGCAAACCAACCATGCGGAGGTCAACGACCTCGACCTGGAAACCGCCGTGCTCCCGGGCGATACCAGCGAACCATTCGGCAACGGGTCCCCCGACCCGTCCGGGTCGGGTGCTAGCGATGATGATGAGAAGGACAGGAGCTCGTGACACCGACCGATCCTGCTCGAATGCGGAGGACCTCATTCGATGACGTACGTGTTGGCGAAAAGCTGGAACGACAAGCGGACGTGGCCCTCGTTGAGAAGCCAGCCGTGCACGCTGTTCTGGCGGACACCCTCCCGATGAAACGGCTCCGTCTCGGCGATCGCGATCGCCTCCGCGCGCGAGCCTGCCCGCAGGATGGCCAGGCCACTTCCGTCCCACCCAATCTCGTCACGGTTCGCGCCCGAGAGGAAGAGCGCACCCGAACGCTCCTGGTCCCGGAGCCACAGGATGTGCTCGCGCAGGTGCGGCGTCAACGCGGAGATCGGGTCGTCAGTGGGCTCGGTCATCTCCATGCGCATCATGTAGAACTGGACGCTGCGCAGATCTGCCAGCAGCTCGTCCAGGCTCGGTTCTCCGTCAGACGGACCCGCGAGGAAAGCCTCAGTCATTGGCTGATCTTCCGGCTGCTGGCAGGTCCGAGGTGTCGAACAGCTCCACGCTCGTCGTGACGCTCTTGTTGGCAACCGCCTCCATGACGGGCAACCCGCCGCCGTCGGCGATCGTGACCCACAGCCTCGTGTCGCCGTCAGTGCAGCACGCAACCGGGAAGCCGTCACCGGTGCTCACCACGTCGAGCAGGGAGTCGCCGTCGACTCGAGCGACCGCGTGACCGGTCAGGGTGGCGACCCAGACTCCCCCTTGTGGCGCGTGGCAGATGCCGTCGGGCCGCGCCTCGGGCCCGACAACCTGCGACAGGTCTGCGTAGAGACGCTGCTCCGAAAGCGACCCGTCAGCTCCGACACTGAACGCGGTCAGTCGCTGTGCCCAGGTCTCGGCGATGACGAGCGTCTTGCCACCGTCGATGAGCGCGAGGCCGTTCGGGAACTCGATGTTGTCTGCAGCCACCTGGGAATCTCCGTGGGCATCCACATAAATGACCCGACCGGGTTTCGGATCTTCGCCGAGGTGGGCAGCGAATCCCACGTCGTCTACATAAAGCCCGCCGGAAACGTCGCCGATCATGTCGCCTAATGGACCGGTCGCGATCCTGGAGAGGTCGGCGTATGCCGCGAACTCCTGCCCGTCCCAGATCCCGACCCGGTTCTCTCGCATCACCGAGCCCGCTAGGCGGCCATCGGGGAGGAACCCCAGCCCATTTGACTGTGATGTCAGCTGGTGGACCGTCCAGTCGCCCGGAACGCCGTGGCAGAGCGTTCCGCCTTGGGTGTCGGAGAGCCACAGTGCATCTCCGGACCAGCGCGGTCCTTCGCCCCAGGTCAGTCCCGTCGCGTAGGTGGTCACGCCGCGACCTCCTCGTGCACCAGGTTGGCGACGGCCACCGAGTTTCCCCTTCCCGCTAGAAGCCGGCTGAGGGTGTGCCCGGTAGGTCCCGTTCCGACGACGATCACGTCGTGGGTACCGGGCTTGGGGTCAGCGTGCTTGAGCTCGATCATGTGTGAGTCCTGTCGGATCGGGGAGCCTAGCGGCCTGAGTGCATGCCAGTCATCAACCCGGCGAGGTCCTCGGGGTGAACGAACGAGGGGGGCGGCGTCGGCCCCCAGCTGTAGAGACTCTTCGCCTCGTCCCACACCCGGGGCCTCCACAAGTCGTCGTCGACGATGCAGTCCAGGTCGGAGTAGTACTCCGAGAAGTTGCCAGCAGGATCGCGCAGATACCAGAAGAAGTTCGAGCCGATGTGGTGACGGCCGAGACCCCAGACGTGACGCTCCGGGTGGTCTTCCAACATGCTGGTAGCACCGCGTCCCACCTCGTCGATGTCGTCGACCTGCCACGAGGTGTGGTGCAGGAAGTTGACGGGCGCCTGGTGGACTAGGACGTTGTGGTGGTCGGTGGAACAGCGCATGAAGGCTGCCGACCCCTCGACAACGTCGCTGATCTTCAGTCCGATCCCGTCGGTGAAGAACCGCTGCGTCGTCGGCTGGTCGACGGATCCGATGACGACGTGACCGAGCTTCCTGGGCGTCACGCGCTCTTCACGCAGGATGCCGTCTGCCCGCATACCGGGCCGGTCCACGCGGCCCGGTCCGTTATAGGCCGCGCCGGGGCGAGACGGCTGGATGAGTCGACTGGTGATGGTTGCGACGACCTCCGCCCCCGTCACGGGTTCGATGGCAGAGACCGACATCGACGTGACCGTGGGTTCGACGCCCAGTGCGCGCAACTGCTGGCTGATCCGCCCGAGATCATCCGGATCGTCCACGCCTACGTCCAGCTGAACGAGGCGCCGCGACGGGGCTTCGACGATCCGGAGCTGGCGCCCACCGTCCGTCGTGTTGAGCCACCCGTCCGGCCCGGGGGCGAGCCCGAACTCTCCGTAGTAGCCCAGGGTCGGAACCACGTCCGGCACGCCGATGGTGACGGAGTTCATGCGGTGCAGAGCCATGATGGGCCTTCCTGGCTTAACTGTTGGGGCGTGGTCGTGGGTGATCGGCACGCGATGCGCGCTAGAGGATCTCGGCCCTGCCGGTCGAGTAGCGGATGTGGACCCGGAGGGTGCCCTCGTTGAGCAGCCACCTCCAGACCGTAGACACAGAAGCCCTCGCCCTCCCACTGGGTCTCGTCGATGTCCGAGAAGGGACCCGCGACGAACATGAACCCGTCTGCTTCGGACTTGACCTGGTAGTGCTCGTCGAGCACAGCCAGCACCGCTCAAGGCCGTTCACGGGAGTCGTGTTCACGGCATACACCCTCTTCGCGAGGAGTCCGCGGTCCTTGCCATCGTGGATCAGCCTGTCCCACGGCATCAGAGACTCGCTCATGAATGGTGCTCCTCACGCCGCCGAACGCTCAGCCCGACGCTTCATGGGAAGAAGGTATGTCCTCAGTGTGCTATTAGTCATCCCACTTGTCAACAGAATTTCGATTTTTGCCAGGAACAGGCCCTAGGTCGAACGCATCGGCAAACAGATGCACGGCTCGGCGCGGCGGCAGTTGCTCTTCAGGCGTGGTCAGCGGCAGCACCGAATCGAGGGGTGCGCGGCGAACGACCCAGGTAAGCGCCAGTTAAGCGCGAAGCGGTGTCCGCTGACGGAGCCGACCGAGCTCGCGAGTCGCTGCTGTCATCTGGCGCCAAGGTCGTTCACACCTGCACTGCGCTCTCCCCCGTCAGGCCGAGACGGTGCGGTGCCGGGTTCCGTCGACGAACGTGTTCCTCAGCTCACCGACGCCTCGGATCCAGGTGTCGAGGGTGTCGCCAGGCGCGAGATAGCGCTGCGGGCGTCGTGCGTGTCCGACTCCGCTGGGCGTCCCGGTGAAGATGACGTCGCCGGGCAACAGGGTCAAGATCGCGGAAAGCCGCTCGATCAGCACCGGGACCGAGAAGATCAGGTCGCGCGTTCGGCCTTTCTGCACGGTTTCGCCGTTGATGCTGCAGCCGATCTCCATGTCGTCCCGGCTGTTGAGCTCGTCGACGGTCACCAGATCTGGACCCATGGGCGCAAATCCAGGAAAGGACTTGCCGATGCTGAACTGCGGAACGGGGGCGACGAGCTGCCTGGTGCGTTCCGACAGGTCTTGGCCGACCGTGACCCCAGCGATGTGTTCCCACGCGTCGGCCTGTGAGACGCCGGTGGCCCTTTTGCCGACGACCACCACGAGCTCGGCTTCCCAGTCGACCGTCTGCGTGGGCAGACTGACTTCGGCGTAGGGGCCGGTAATGGAGGTCTGGAACTTGGTGAAGACCGACGGCTCCGCAGGCGCCGCCATGTTGCTCTCGTTGGCGTGCTCTGAGTAGTTCAGGCCGATGGCAAAAATCTGCCTGGGACGAGGCACCGGGGCGCCCAGATCCTGAGTGTCGAACGGCGCAGCGGCCGATAGGTCTGCACTGGACGCCCACGATTGGAACTCCTCCCACCGGTCGTAGACCGCTTGGGGGTCTGACGAGAAGCGGCCGTCGCTCTCGGTCTCGACGTCGAGGGCGTTGTCTGCGGTCCGCAAGACCAGCCGGCCCTGCACATTGGCGATTCTCATGTTGCTCCCAATCCCTTCGGCGAAAGGCCTGTCGATCCCCCGGGATCGATGCGAACGGCTCGGGTCTACATTGATCCCAGCCCGGCGCTCGGGGCGATCGGCACCCTCCACTGGACCAGTCTCTCCAAAATACATCGATAAAGCAAGTCAAAATCGAGTTTCTGGAGGGCTCATGTGATGGTGACGCAACACCGGAGACCTACCGGCCGCGAGCCCAGTTCCGCGGCAGTCCGAGAAGGCAGGGTGAGCATGAGGTCATGCTTTGACGGGGTCCCCGGACGTCGGCACCGTCGAGGCCTCAGGTGAAGGCTCTCCAGGCGTACGAGACGGGCCGGCTACCGCCGACCCTCTCTTCTTGACACGCTGCCTGGCCGTCACCGCGACGGCGATCAGGAGCGCGAGCCCGTTGAAGAGGTCCGGTATCCACACGGGAGCGCCGGCCAGCTGCAGGCCCTTGATGCCCGTTGCGAGGACGTACACGGCGATCAGCGTGCCGACGACGTTGTATCGGCCGCGCTTGATCTGGGTCGACCCGAGCATCGCAGCCGCGAAGGCTGGGAGCAGGAATCCCGGACCGGTCGTCGGATCGCCCGTGCCGGTCCGTGCGCTCACCAGGATGCCGGCGAGCGCGGCGATGGCGCCACAGACGACGAACGATGTCACGATGACGGCCGATGCTTGGACGCCCGCGAATTCGGCCGCGCGCCGATTGCCTCCGGTCGCGTACACCCGCCTCCCGGCCGGGGTGCACTCCAGGAAGTACCACATCCCCGTGGCGACGAGGAGCATCAACCACGTCGATGACGTGAGACCGAGGACTCGGGTTGTTGCCAGCTTCTGAAAGCCCTCACCCAGTTCGACGATCTGTTGGCTGCTGGAGATCCACGCGGTGCCCGCGGCGAGGACCGAGCTCGTTCCCAGCGTGGCGATGAGCGAGTCGATCTTCGCTCTTACCACCAGCAGTCCGGTGATCACACCGATGAGTCCGCCCGCAAGCACTGCCAGGGGGACGGCCGCGGATGGCGACAGCTCCAGCTTTTGGATCAGGGCCGCGACCAGGATCGAGGCGAACCCGATCTCAGCGCCGACCGCAAGATTGATGACCCCGGCGGCCAGCGGCATCACGATGGCGATGGCAGCAAGGGCAGTCAGCGACTGGGTGTCCAGCACGGAGCGCCACACTCCCCACGTCAGGAACGTCTGGGGTACCCACAGGGAGAAGGCGATGAACATCAAGATGAACAGGTAGATCGCGCTGATGTTGCCGGCGCGCAGGCCAGGGGGCACGCCTCGCCAGGCTCGTGCGGACTGGTTGCTAGACATGCGCGTTCTCCTGATACATGGTGCCGGCGGGTTGCTGCTTGGGTTGGGCGCCAAGGCTTGCTCCGAGTACTGCCGCCTCGTTCACCTGGGCTCCAGTGAGGCTCGCGACGACAAGTCCGTCGTTCAGCACGACGACCCGGTCGCAGACCATGGCCAGTTCCTTGACGTCCGACGAGGCGACGACGACGCCGCGCCCTTCGGCCGCGACGTCGCGGACGATCTGGTAGATCGTCGCCTTCACTCCGACGTCGACCCCTTGGGTTGGCTCGTCGAGAAGCAACAAGCGAGGGTCGTTCCGCAGCCATCGAGCCAACATGACTTTCTGCTGGTTGCCGCCACTGAGCAGCGCGATCTGCTTCTCGGAGTCAGCGGGTCGAACGTCAAGCTCCCGGATCCACCTCCTGGTCTCGGTGCGTTCTGCACCGGTGTCCACCCGGCCTATCCGTCGGCGAAAAGGCCACAGTCTCGGCAGTGTCAGGTTCTCGCGCACACTCATCTCTGCGAACGTCCCGTGAGCCAGTCGCTCAGCCGGCACGAGGCCGATGCCTGCAGCGATGGCTGCCCGCGGTTCCCCGGGCGCCACCGGGACGTCGCACACATGCACCTGTCCCGTGTCGCGACGAGCTGTGCCGAACAACAGGTCCGCGACTCGTTCTCGGCCGGATCCCAGAAGGCCGGCGATGCCCACCACTTCGCCGGCCCGCACGGTCAGATCCAGCTGCCGAACCGTCTCGCCCGACAGGTTTGACACCGTTAGAAGATTTTCACCGGCGACTGCAGCGATCCTCGTGGATGGTGCTATCTCACGGCCGGCGATCAGCCCCACCAAGGCTTCCTCGTCGAGGTCGGCAACGTCGCGGTCGGCGACCACCAGGCCATCGCGGAGGACGACGACCCGGTCAGCCAGTGCGAAGACCTCGTCGAGCCGGTGAGAGATGAAGATGACGCCTGCCCCTTCCTCCGCGACCATGCGGACCGCGTTGAAGAGACGGTCGACCTCGCGTCGGTGGAGGGCGGCAGTTGGCTCATCGAGCACGAGGACCTGTTTGGGATGCGCCCACCCGGTAAGCGCTCTGGCGATGGCGACGATGGTGCGCTCGGACGGCTGGAGCTCAGTAAGGCGCTTGCGCACGTCGAACGAGCCGCCGAAGCGTCGAATGAGTGTCTCGGCGTCTCGGTTCTCGGCTGCTCGGTTGACCGGAACCAGGTCGCGACGTCCGAGCTGCCGGCCGAGATCGAGATTCTCGACCGTGCTGAGGCCGAGGACCAGCCCCAGGTCCTGATGGATGAAGTGGAGCGCCTCCTCGGCGTGCGCGCCAGTGATCTCCTCGTCGCTCCCGCCCCTGACTCGAATGTCAGCTCCCGGATCCGCGCTGTAGATCCCGGCCATGACCTTCACGAGCGTGGACTTCCCAGAGCCATTCTGGCCCAGGACAGCAACGACTTCACCCGAGCGCACATCCAGCGAAACGTTGTCCAGTGCCTTCATCCCGGGGAACGTCTTGGACAGGTTTCGGAGTGAGAGAAGGTTGAGCGTTGGGGGTGATTTGCTCGTCACGGGCTGTCTCCACTTCCTCGTGTCGATCGACTTGCGTCGGGCTGCTGTGAGCTTGACGCTGTGGACTCAGGCCGGGATCCCGGTCCCGCGTACGACGTTCAGCAACTGCAACGAAGCGTGTTCGAGTTCCGCCGTGTCGCCCGACATCGCGAACACGTAGCGATCAGGGCGGATGATCGCCGCCTTCGCGCCGTGCTTGGCGAGCCAGGACTCGACCGCCTCGCCGGACGACGTGAGCACCACGGCACCCAGCTCCGACCACGTGCTTCTCACCACGTCACTTACGGAGGCGATGACGTCAGGGTGGCCCAATACCACGAAGCTGTAGCCCGTTGCGTCATCCAACCGGTCCCCGTCCGTACCTCGAGGCTGAGGAGCAAGGACGCTGGCGGACCTGGATGCCTCGTCCAGCAGACCAGGTCCCAGCGGGACATGGTGGCGTTCGATCACCTGCGGGCCATCGGACACCGGGGGTTCGGCTCCCCGACCGATGCTCTCGATGATGTTGGACTGACGAGCCGACTCCATGATCAAGGGTCGTACGTGCGGCGAGCGCTCGCTCTCGTAAGAGTCGAGAATCGTCGCCGGGCTAAGGCCGGTCACCACGAACGCGAGCTTCCACGCCAGGTTCATCGCATCGCGCAGGCCAGAGCACATACCTTGTCCGAGCATGGGCGGCATCTCGTGCGCGGCATCGCCGGCGAGAAGCACACGTCCCGAGCGCCACCCACGGACGAGGTGCGCGTGCCACTCGTACGTGTCCGAGCGCATGATGCGGTAGCTGCCCGGCTCGAGCCAACGCCCCAGCAACCGGTAGACCGACTCCGGGCGCTCCAGGTCGTGGGCGTCGTCGCTCGCACTCAGCATGAACTCGAACCGCAGTTTCGGCGGGAAGATCGGCACATAGACGACTGGCAGCTCGCGCTCGCACAAGACGAATCCGGTCCGCTTCGGCAAGCTCTCGGGGTGCTTGAACGGATGAATGTCGACAATCAACGAGCGTTGTGTTCCTTGCAGGTCCTCGACGTCCGCGTGAATGGCACGTCTGACGAAAGACCCCGCTCCGTCGGCGCCCACGAGGTACTTGGCGGTCAGCACCTCCTTCGCCCCCGTGCTCCGGTCACGGACCGTCAGCGTCACGCCGTCGTCGTCGTCCTGCTCCAGCTGCTCGGCCGACCACCCCAACCAAAGATGCGCATCCGGCTTGTCGGCCAGCAGTCCACGCAGCCGAGACTCGAAGTCCGGCTGGTGAAACATGTAGTCGGTGAACCAGCCCTGCTCGGTCTCGTAGGCCGGCATCGACAGCTCGAGGAACTCGCGGCCGTCCGGGGCGTGGAGCGTCCATCCGGTCTGCTGGAGAAACTGCGGCTCCATATCCTGGGCACCCAGCGTCTGCAACGTCCGCATGGTCTCGTCGTCGAGATGCGTGGCGCGCGGGTGCTGACAGACGATCCGGTTGGGGTCGATGACCGCGACGCTGACGTTGCGGCCGGCGAGGAGCAGCGCGGTCGCAAGGCCAGACGGACCGGCTCCAACGACGATCACGTCCACGTCTGTAGTCTCAGTGCTCAGCATTAAAACCTCCTGGTACGGCCGGGCTCGCCGCGGGTGAGGCGGCGGATCGCGACAGATAGGCAAAGGATCCATCGAGTTTCGAGAAATTTCTCACGATATGGGGATGGTGTAGATTCGATCAAAGCATCACCATTCGCCGGCCCCTCCTGCGTCTATGTGTCAGGGGCGGGATCACCGGACCCCGCCCCTGCCATCGTTCGGCTCGAGCGACTCCTCATCGCGACAGCCGTAGTTCGTAAACGAACTAGGGCTGTGGTACTTAGCTGACCTTCCACAGCTTCGAGAATCGTTCGACGAAGTCCGGGTATCCGGAGAAGCCCTTAGTCGGGTCGGACGTGATGTCCTTCTTCTCGATGACCTGCACCGGCGGGATGCCGGCCTTCTCGCCGGACGTGAGTTCTTGGCCGGCCGCCACGCGCGCCGTAGCGTCCATCGCGCTCCAGATCATGACGGGCAGATCGACCGCCACCGCCGCTCCCAGGTCGCCGTTCTTGATGTCCTGGAGGTTGGACGGCGATGGGCTCAATCCAATGGTGTTGACCTCGATGCCGGCCGTCTTCAGGGCTGACGGCAACCCCGTCGCAGCGTCGTACAGCGTGAACACCGCGACGCTGGTGTTGGGATGTGCCTGCAGGTCCGACACGACCTTGCTCGGTGAGGATGTCCCGACGGTCGAGAGGGAGATGCCGACCTTACGCACTTCGCAGGCGGGACACAGTAGCTTCATCTCGGCGGTGAACGCCGCGGCCACCTTAGGCGCGAAGCTGAGCTCGGGGACTTCGTAGACGACTGCCTTCGCCTTGCCGCCCTCTTTAGCAACGACATGCGATGCCATCAGCTTGCCGTACAGCTTCTGTGCGTCCCCTGAGTTGATCGGGGCCTGGACACCGTACTGGTCGGTGTCCTGCATGCCGATGGTGGTCACAGGCACCTTGGCCGACGTGAGCTGCTTGATCTGGGCGCCGATGCTGGTTGGATCGAGCCCTGCCATCAAGACGCCGTCCGGCTTGAGCGCGATGATCGAGTCCATCGCAGCCTGCTGGTCGCTCGCCGAACCCCCTGCCTTGACGACCGTCAACTCGACACCGAGCATCTTCGCCGCGCCGCCGAGGGCTTGGCCGATGATGCCGCAGGTAGGACTGATGCACTGGAGAAACGCGAACTTTGTGCCGGCTGGCGGCCGGCTCTCAAGCGGCTGGTCGACCGGGAAGCCGCTGATCTTGCCCGAGTACTCCGCGAGCTGTGCCTGGGCGGTGGCGATATCAGCTTTCGCCTCACCTCCGCCGGATCCTGCATCAGATCCGCAGGCCGCCACCACCGCCAGTGCCGCAATCGCCAGGGTCACCCGCAGACGGGCGACCTCAACAGTTCCGAACATCATGTCTCCTCACTCCGACTGACCATCCGGCCGCCGCTCACCCCCGACGCCGCGCCGTCTGTGTGGCGGGCATCACATGGTTGCCCTGAACCAGAACCTAGATGAGAAGTCGAGATACGTCAAGAGTATCGATCTTTTGCCGAATCAACGCTACGGTGGACTGAACCACGGCGCGATTACCCACTCGAGAAGGAGATCATCGTGGACCTAGGCATCACGGGGCGCTGCGCACTGGTCGCCGCTTCGAGCGAAGGACTCGGCCTGGCTACGGCCCTCGCGCTCGCGCAGGAAGGTGTCGCGGTCACCATGGTGGCTCGCCGCGAGCAGGTGTTGAACCAGGCAGCAGAGATGGTCCGAAGGTCGACCGGAGCCACGGTGACCGCGGTCGTCGCTGACATCTCGACGCCCGAGGGTCGCAAGGCAGCGCTCGACGCGACCCCCGTGGTCGAAATCCTGGTCAACAACATCGGCGGAGCACCCACTGGTGACTTTCGAAACTATGGCCTCGATGACTGGAGGAAGGTCATCGACTCCCACCTGCTCGCCCCGGTTGCATTGATCCAGGCAACCCTCGACACGATGATCGAACGGAAGTTCGGCCGCATCATCAACATCACGACGATGGGGATGCGCAAACCGCATCGACTTCACCCTATGGGCAACGGTGCCAGAGGCGGGCTGACGGCATTCGTGGCAGGAATCGCGAACGAGCACGTCCAGCACAACGTCACTATCAACAACGCGCTCCCCGGCCCCATGAACACTGGTCGCATGGTGGAAACGACGGAGATACTCGCTAAACAGCACGGAATCACGTACGAGGAGATGCTCGACATTCGTCTCCAGGAGTATCCCGCTCACCGGTGGGGACGCCCTGCGGAGTTCGGCGCCGTGTGCGCGTTCCTCGCGAGCGAGCACGCCAGCTACATCACGGGGCAGAACATTCTGGTGGACGGCGGCGCCGCTCCCACGACGTTCTGATCTTTTGCGCCGTTGCGCCCCTGGCCCAGGGCACTGACCGAGGGAACTGGGCCGTCCCGGCCCTTGCCTTTGGTGTTCACCGGCCGTTCCGAGGGCGGCGGTGCCTCAGCCCGCGGCGAACACGGTGCCGGGGCACGGCCGGCCCGTGGACGACGGCAGAGTTCGGCCAGCGTCTGACGGCTGGGCGACCCCGGGAGGCACGCGAAGATCCTCATTCGTCCCCGCCGTGTCCAGCCAGCTTCGGCAGCTCGGCAGCTCGGTGGAGCGGGTCGCGGCCTGAACCGGCAGGAGGGGACGGATACAGAACGGCGTCCCGCTACCGAACGGCGCGGAGCGCGTCGCGGGTCAGGCTCGCGACGTCGGGGTAGCCGTCGATGGCCATCGTCAGGTCGATCTCGGCCAGCAGGCAGCGCAGGACGTGCTCGATTCCGGCCTGGCCACCGGCGGCGAGCCCGTAGGCGTAAGGCCGGCCGATCGCGACCGCGCTGAGCGCCATCACCAAGGGCCAACGCCTTGACCACGTCCGGACCGCTGCGGATGCCCGAGTCGAACACGACGGGCAGGCCGCCGGCCGCCTCGACGACATCGGCGAGGCAGTCCACCGCCAGGAGGCCGCCGTTGGCCTGCCGCCCTCCGTGGTTTGAGCAGTAGATGCCGTCGACTCCGCTGTCGACGGCGCGGCGGGCGTCCTCGGGGGAGCAGATGCCCTTGAGCAGCACCGGCAGGGTGGTCGACGACTGCAGCCATGCGAGGTCGTCCCTGGTCAGACGCTGGTTCCCGAACACGGCGGACCAGTGGTCCGTAGCGGCCCGGACGTCCTGCTCCGGGGGGACCGCGAGGCGGCTGCGGAAGACCGGGTCGCTGAAGTAGTTCGCCAGGCACAGGCCCTTGAGCTGCGGGAAGTTCGCGATCTGCAGATCCCGCGGCCGCCAGCCCAGAGTCAGCGTGTCCAGGGTGATGACGATCGCCCCGAAACCGGCCGCCTCCGCGCGCGAGAGCAGGCTCTCGGCGAGCTCCCGGTCGTTGGGCGGGTAGAGCTGGAACCAGCTCGGGGTGTCCCCCAGGGCGTCTACCACGTCCTCCATTGGGTCCTGGAAGAGCGTGGAGGCGATCATGGGGACGCCCAGCGCGGCCGCGGCACGGGCGGTGGCGAGGTCGCCATGGCCATCGTCGCCGCAGATCCCGATGACGCCGACCGGGGCGAGCATGAGGGGGGTCGGCAGCTGGCGCCCGAGCACCTGCACTGACAGGTCCCGCTCGGCCGCGCCGACCAGCATCCGTGGCATCAGCCCGTAGCGCGAGAACGCTCGGGCGTTGGCGTCCTGCGTCGCCTCGTCACCGGCGCCACCCGTCACGTACGACCAGATCTCCGGGGGCATCACCGCCTCGGCGCGTTCCGCTAGTGCCGTGAACGACATCGGCAGATCAGGCCGCGTGCCCTCCAAGCCCTTGAGGTAGGTCCCCAACTGCCAGTCGCCGAAGTTCGCCACGGTGCGCTCCTCCTGCGCCAGTGCGGCGCCTCGTGTCGTGAGCGGCGCCAGGCAACGCCTGTGCGCGACGCTGGTTGCGAAGCTGCGGAACCTCGGCTCCGCGTCGGTCGTGCCGCGCACCTCCGACCCGGTGGCTCTGTGCATCCTGCCAGGACAACGGACGCCGCCGCGTGCCCTGGTACCTCCTAGCGGAGGACGCCTCGAACCCGCCCGCGGCGGTCGACGGGCCCTCCGTGCCACAGTGTCGACCCCCCAGCTCGCCGTCTCACTGGGCGGCGGCAGCCGGGGGGCGAAACTCGACCCATTCCGCCGTTAGCTCCATCAACCATAGCAACGCCAGCTGCACCCTCATCGGGCACTCGGGCGTGTCCTACGTCGCAGGCGAAGACGGGCATCACGAGAGGCAGCCCGCCAACCGGCAAGGGACCCTCCACGCCGATCATGCTACGCCCCGGCGCGAGTGCGCACGCGATCCCGCACGTGCCGTCCTACCAAGACTGTCGCTTGTCGATCAGCTCACGGCCGCGGGACACCTGGCCGGGTTGACTTCATAGCGGCCATCCGCACCTCATCGCCAGTGTTGGCCGGTCACTGCTGGAGGACAGAGAGGACGTTGCCTGCGGGATCGGTGAACCACGCGATGAGCGGGCCGCCGCCGCGGAAGATGCCCTTGTCGTCAGTCTCGGTGGGCGTCCCCTCGTACCGCTGGAACTCGACCCCGCGAGACGCCAGCTCGTCGACAGCCGCCTCGATGTCACTGACCGGAAAGTTGAGGATGGTGAAGGTGGCCGGAGTGTGGTCGCGCTTGGGATAGACGAGGGTGTCCCGGTCACCGGCGAGGTGAAGGGTGAGCATTCCGTGCTCTTCGCTGACGTCGAGGCCCAACGTCTCGCCATAGAACCGCTTGGCAGCGCCGACGTCGTCCACGGAGAACCCGCTGAAAGCCTTGGTGTGTGCAAACATCTGGTGCTCCTCCGGTAGCTGTGTGGGTGAGACCGGGCCCGACCGCGAAAGTCATCGGGCATCGGCGAGATCGAGACCCCCAGTCTGGCCTCACGGTGGCCACCTCAAGCGGCGGACCGACTCGCGGCGCACCGCGACCTCGCCGGCGCGGCCGAGCTGGGCCACGACGAGGCGACGGTGTTGCTCGTCGGATGAAGAACTCCTCGGTTCTCGGGCCTCCGGAGGGGCAGCAGACCCGCGGCAGCTATGTCACCGGGGTGGCGATGAGGAGCCCCCGCTGGTCGTAGTCGCGTCTGATCGGGTTCCAGTCGGTGCAGGTGATGATGACGACTTGCGGGGGGCCGTCACTGGCATATAAGCCGCGGCTGTCGACGAAGGTGGAGTAGTCCGCGACCGCCAGATTCAGCTTTGCCTCCGTGACACGGTAGGCGAAGTCGACGCCGTCGGAGCACGACAGCTGCACGGTCATGCCGAGGTGGGCCGTCTGGTTGAAGTCGGTCCGGAAGATGGCCGACTCGTCGTGGTACGTGTGACCGGTCAGGATCACGCTCCCCGAAGTGGCCCCCGCCAACGCGCTCGGATACCAGCCCGCCTTGCGCTTGTCCGCGTCGCTGGGAGTCCCGAGGTTCCCGTGGGGGTCGAGACCGATCTGCACCACCGAGGCGTCAACCCCTAGGTCGGCGATCTGAAGACCGCTCGGAGCGCATGGAGCTGCGCCGGCCGAGGCGGGCGGCGCAGAGGGGGCCGGCTGCTCGGAACTGGTGGGTGCAGACGGTGAGGTGCTCGCGATCGGTGGGCCAGCAACATCTGGCGTCTCGACAGCCGACGAGGTCGAGGGAGCCGCGAAGGTCGGGGGAGCCGAGAGGGCCGGGGGAGCCGAGAGGACCGGGGGAGCCGAGAGGGCCGGGGAGGCCGCCTGACTTTCGGGAGCCGCCGCAGAGATGGGGTTGACGACCAGGACGTACAGCGCGGCCAGGACGAGGATCGCCGCGACGGCCGCAACGCCAAGCCCCGACGCTGACCCGGTGGAGCGATGTCGACCTGGGACGTTGTGCACGAGACCCTCCGTTGATCGCAGCTGGACGAGCGGCCCGCGACACCGGCTGCTGCCTGCGCAGTGGTGGCACGGGGTAGGCCCCGGTCCTTGCCGCGTGTGCGGCAGGGACCGGGGCTTCGACTGTGGCGGGGACTCTGGCTGGCCCCGGCTCACTCACCGGGTAGAGAAGTCGCGACCCGCAGTCGGGGTGACTCCTCACCACGCCATGGCTTCTCAGGCCCGATGTGTTCCCCGGCTCCGAAAGCGCAGCGCCAGCAGTGCACCACTGGCACCGATCAGTGCGAGAGCGACCAGTCCATTGAGTGGATTGACGGCTCCCGCCCCACCGGTGTGCGGTGCGCCCGACTTGGGCTGCGCCGGGGCGGTAACGGCGGTCGTGGACGCGGAGCGCCCACCGGTGATCGGCAGCTTCACCGCAGTCGTCGCTGAGCTCGCCGCGACAGCGGGACGGGTGACCGCTGGTGTGGTGACAGCCGGACGAGAGGTCGTGGCCGCGGCCGGCTTGGCCGGAGCCTGGACTGTCGCGACCTTGGCAGGAGCCTGGACTGTCGCGACCTTGGCGGGAGCCTGGACTGTCGCGACCTTGGCGGGAGCCTGGACTGTCGCGACCTTGGCAGGAGCCTGGACTGTCGCGACCTTGGCGGGAGCCTGGACTGTCGCGACCTTGGCGGGAGCCTGGACTGTCGCGACCTTGGCGGGAGCCTGGACTGTCGCGACCTTGGCCGGAGCCTGGACTGTCACAGGGGTGGCCGGAGCGTTACCGGCCGCGGGCTTGGCCGGAGCGTTACCGGCCGCGGGCTTGGCCGGAGCGTTACCGGCCGCGGGCTTGGCCGGAGCGTTACCGGCCGCGGGCTTGGCCGGAGCGTTACCGGCCACGGGGCCCTTGGGTGGAGTGTTGGCTCCCGTTCCGGTTCCCGGCGGCGTGCCCGTTCCAGTTCCCGGCGGCGTGCCCGTTCCGGTTCCCGGCGGCGACGGCGACGGCGAAGGCGACGGAGACGGCGAAGGTGAGGGCGACGGTGAGGGCGACGGAGAAGGTGACGGCGACGGTGAGGGCGAAGGAGTGGTTCCGCACAGCGGCCTGGTGATGGTGTTGGTGTCCAGGGTGACTGCGCCGTTGCGGGCGAGCAGTCGTCCCTGGACGGTCGCCGCAGTGTTGGCGCTGATCGAGGTCAGGGCCAGGATGGTGCCGACAAACCTCGAGTCCGTCCCGAGCGTCGCGGAGCTGCCGACCTGCCAGTAGACGTTGCAGAGGTTGACTCCGTTGACGACAGCAACCATGCTGCCCGATCCGGTGATGAGGGTGCTTCGCGCCTTGAAGATGAAGACGGCGTTGGGGTCGCCCTGAGCGTCCAGGGTGAGCGTCCCGGTCACCCCGAGGGTGCCTCCGGCGTAGACACCGGGGGCGAGCGTCCTGCCGCCAAGCTCTGTCGCAACGGGCGTCTCCGGCGTGCGCCCGGCCGCGTCGTTGTAGGCGGTGGTGGTGTCTGACTGAGCCTGACGCGCGACCGCATCGGCGGCATGGATGGTGCCGTTGATGACCTTGCCGGGCGGGAAGCCGGTCACCGCGGTGCCCGGGCTGACCCCGAGGTCGCCGCTGACCGTCGAGGCTCCGGTGTTCGTGACAGTGGAGCCGCCGAGCACGGCGAAGCTCGTGGCGGTGCCCAGGCCGACCGGGGCCTGTGCGGCGGCGGCTGGGCCAACGCCCACGGCAGTGATCGAGAGCACCAGAGCGCCGACCAGTCCTGCGCCGGCCGTGAGTCGTCGGCCTGGGGAATGACCGCGTGGTGTGGGCATGGAAATAACGAGCCGAGTGGGCATGGGAGTCCGCCTTGATAGAGGGAGGCTGCGCAAGGGCGCTGCCTCGCAGGGTCTGGACGCGCATCACACGCCAATATCCGCTTCACCCAGGATTGGGCGGCTTGTCCCAATTGTCAAGAACGATTCAGTCAAGATTCGGTACGCCTTCGATGTGGCACATTGATCCCGCGTACCAGGTATGATAATGCCGCCTTTCCCCACGCCGACTGCTCGCGCTCGCCTCTCCGCGCCTTCGCTTGCTCGGCCAGCGAACGCCGACGACCGAAGGTGTGGCGTGAGCCGGCACGTCGAGCTGCCGGGGCAACGTGCTGACCCCCGCGGTGATCTCGGCGGACCAGGCGGGCCACACGGCAGTGTTCGCCGCGGGATGAAGACGGACCGACGGGCGCCTGCCAGGATTGTCCTTGGTATACGATCGTGGCATGACCGCGCCGCCGGGCGCGTAGCGGCCCGCGGGGATCGGCTTATGGACCTAGACGATGGCGTCGCGACGATCGGCGGCCGGCACCGCGGCCTGCGCGACCAGGTCCTCGCCGAGATCCGGCAACGGATCGTCAACGGCGACTACCCCCCCGGACAGCGGCTCACCGAGGAGCGGCTCGCCGTGGACTTCGGCGTTTCCCGCAACCCCGTGCGTGAGGCGCTGCGCGTCGTCGAGACGGAGGGGTTCGTGACGATGACTCCCCGCCGCGGCGCAGTCGTGGCCACTCCGGATGCCGAGACGATCGGCGACCTGTTCGCCGTGCGAGCCAGCCTCGAGGCGACGGCGGCGCGGATCGCGGCCGAACGCGCTGATGCCACGGACATCGCCGACCTCCGCTCTCTCCTCGATGCCGCGCGCAAGGCGACGGACGAGGCCGACTTCTCGAGAGTTGCGAAGCTCAACAACGACTTTCACACGAGGGTCATTGCCATCTCCGGCAACCGATGGCTGGTCTCGATCTCCAGTGCCCTCTACCTGCACGTGCACTGGATCTTCCGCCTCGGAGCGGCTGACCGGGCGCCGCACTCCTGGATCGAACACATCCGGACGGTTGATGCCATCGAGGCCGGCGATCCCGACCGCGCAGAGGCGGAGGCGCGGGCCCATCTGCACGCCGCCGCCCTGGCCGCCGTCGCGAACGCCAGTCGCGACTGACGGTTCGCGACTCACGGTCACCGTCCGACCGCGTAACCCTGCATGCCGCGCGGGTTGGCTCCGGCACTGACCAGACCAGACTCGGGATCGCGAGCCACGGCGCACATCCGTCCCAGGCTCCAGGGGTCGGACAACCTCACGTCGTGCCCCCTGGCGCGCAGGTCGGCGACGACGTCGTCACCCACACGATCCTCGACGACGAGCGCTCCCGGCTCCATCGACCGTGGCCAGAACGACGCTGGGACGGCCGGTGTGTTCCACATCGGTGCATCGATCGCCTCCTGCAGCGACGCGCCCTGCACCAGATGACGCAACAGGAAGATCAGCTGCCACTGGTCCTGCTGGTCCCCACCAGGCGACCCGCACGCGAGCACGGGCACGCCGTCGCGCAGCACGAGCGTGGGGGTCAGCGTCGTGCGAGGCCGTCGTCCCGGGGCAAGTGACGAGGCGAGGCCCTCCTGGAGCCAGAACATCTGCATGCGGCTGCCCAGGCAGAAGCCCAGCTCCGGGATCGCCGGCGAGGACTGCAGCCACCCACCGCTCGGGGTGGCCGAGATCATGTTCCCCCACCGGTCGACGACGTCGACGTGGCAGGTGTCGCCACGAGTGACGCCGGACGCGGACACCGTCGGCTCGCCCGTCGTCGCATCTCCGCCGACTGGTGAGGCATGACCGAGCAGCCGTCCCGGCAGGCGAGGTTCGCGACCGTCGGGCTGTCCGGGACGCAGTTCCAGCGACGCCCGGTCGCCGATCAGAGGAGCCCGCTGGACGGCATACTGGAGCGAGAGCAAGGCGTCGAGAGGGACGTCGGGGACGTCTCCGTACCAGGCTTCCCGGTCCGCGTAGGCGAGCTTGATCGCCTCCGTCGCGCTGTGGATCCCGTATGCCGTAGCCGGGTCGAGCGCTGCCGGGTCGCCCAGCGCGTCGAGCAGCTGAAGGGTCTGTAGCAGCGCCGGTCCCTGGCCCCAGGCCCCGGTCTTGGCCACGGTGCAGCCGTGCCAGTCGATCGTGACCGGCTCCTCCCACGACGCCGAGAAGCGCGCCATGTCCTCTCCGGTGATCAGCCCCGGATGTGCCTCGCCGCTGGAGTCGCGGAAGGGCTTGCGCATGAAGTCGTCGACCGCCTCCGCGACGAATCCCTGGCTCCACGCCCGCCTGGCCGCCTCGATCTGCGCCTCCCGGCCCGACCCAGCGGAACGACCCTCCTCGACGAGCCGTTGCAGCGTGTCGGCGTAGGTCGGGTTGGTGAAGCGGGTTCCGGCCGCGGGCGGTCGACCGTTCCTCAGCCAGAGCGCGGCGGAGGTCGGCCAGTCGTGCTGGAAGAGCTCGCTGACCGAGCCGATCGTGGCGCTGACCCGCTCGAGCAGCGGATGACCCGATCTCGCGTAGCCGATGGCTGGTTCGAGAGTCTCCTCGAGGGTCTGGGTTCCGTGGTCGCGCAGGAGGAGCAGCCACCCGTCCACGGCGCCTGGCAGTGCGGCGGCAAGGGGCCCCGATCCAGGGATGAGATCCATCCCGAGATCGGTGAAGTGGGTGATCGTCGCGCCTGCCGGTGCCGGTCCCTGCCCACAGAGGACGCGGGGAGTCGGGTCGTCGGCGGTGGCCATGATGGCGGGCATGTCGCCGCCGGCACCGTTCAGGTGTGGTTCGACGACGTGCAGCACGAAGCCCGCCGTCGCGGCCGCATCGAAGGCGTTGCCACCGCGCTCGAGGGCACGCATGGCGCACTGCGAGGCGATCCAGTGGGTCGAGGACACCATGCCGAAGGTCCCCTCCAGGGTCGGCCGGGTCGTGAACGTCATCCGGGGTTCCTCGTCTGGTGGGTCTGGGGAGACCGCGCAGCGGCGTCGTGCGGGTCGGCGTCGTGCGGGTCGGCGTCGTGTGGGTCGGCGTCGTGTGGGTCGGCGTCGTGCCGGTCGGCGTCGTGCGGGCCAGTGGGTTTCCACCGGGACGGTCCGTCGATGAGGCGCACATCCGGCCCGCTGCCGTCCTCCTTGACGAAGTGACAGGCGGCGGTGCCCCCCGGGATCCGGCGCAGGATGGGCACCTCGTCAACACACTGTTGGACGGCCAACGGGCACCGGGTGTGGAACCGGCACCCTGAGGGTGGGTCCATGGCGGACGGGATGTCGTCGCCGAGGAGAACCGCCTGGCGAGAACGCTGCTGGACAGGATCGGGCACAGGAGCCGCCGAGAGCAACGCCTGGGTGTAGGGCTGTGCTGGCGCGCCGAAGACCCGCTCGCGAGTGCCCTGCTCGACAAGCTGACCGAGGTACATGACCGCGATCTCGTCGGCGAGGTACTCCACCGCCGAGAGGTCGTGGGTGATGAACAGGCAGGCGAACCCGATGTCACGTTGCAGGTCGGCCAGGAGGTTGAGGACCGACGCCTGCACCGACACGTCGAGGGCGCTGGTCGGCTCGTCGGCGATGAGCAGCGTCGGGTCCGACATCAGGGCGCGGGCGATGCTCACCCGTTGGCGCTGGCCCCCGGACAGCTCGTGGGGGTAACGCCGGGCGACCTCCTCGCGCAGTCCGACCCGGCCGAGCCCTTCGGCCACCCGGGCCTGCCGGTCCCGCCGGGACAGCCCTCGGCGCTGCAGCTTCAGGGGCTCGGCCACGACCTCACCGACGAGCATCCGTGGGTTGAGTGAGCCGGCTGGGTCCTGAAAGACGATGGACACGTGACGTCGATGCTCGCGCAGCCTGGCCCGCGACAGGTGGGTGACGTCCGTCCCGCCGAACCGGACATGACCCGATGTGGGCTCCAGAAGACGGACGATGCACCGCCCGACCGTGGACTTGCCCGACCCGCTTTCGCCCACGAGCGCCATCACCTGACCCCGACGCAGCCGAAGTGACACCCCGTCGACAGCGCGGACGGGACCGAAGTGCATGACGAGGTCCTCGAGCTCGAGGACCACGTCGTCCTGGGAGCGACCGTCGCTGGGCGGCTTCTCGCTCATCTTGACACCACCGGTGCTGCGGCGGTGCTGACCCGATGCGGATGCCAGCAAGCCACGAGGTGGTCGTCGGTGTCGGCTCCATCGTCGGCGACGGCGCCATCGTCGGAGACGGCCAGGGGAGGACGCCGGCCGACGCACAGCTCATCGGCGGCGGGGCACCGGTCATGGAACGTGCAGGCGTTCGGCTGGCTGCTGAGCACCGGGACCAGGCCCGGGATCTCCTGCAGGCGATGGGTACCCGCGTGCCGCCCCGCGGTCGGGGCGGCGGACAGCAGCCCGGCGGTGTAGTGGTGCCGGGGGTGCGCGAAGAGCTCGTCGACGTTCGCGCGCTCGACGACCCGCCCGGCATACATGACGAGAATCCGGTCCGCGATGTCAGCGATGACGCCCAGGTCGTGCGTGATGATGAGGATGCTCGTGCCAAGCCGATCCCGCAGCTCACGCAGGACGTTGAGGATGCCGGCCTGCACGGTCACGTCGAGCGCCGTGGTCGGCTCGTCGGCGACCAGGACCTCAGGGTCGCCTGCCAGGGCCATCGCGATCATCACGCGTTGGCGCATGCCCCCGGAGAGCTGATGGGGATACTGCTTGGTCCGCTCCTTCGGTGACGGGATCCCGACCAGCTGCAGCAGCTCCGTCGCCCGACTGAGGGCTCGGCCCTTCGAGAGCCCCTGGTGCACCTGCAGCACCTCGCTGATCTGACGTCCGACCGTGAGCACGGGGTTCAGCGACGACATCGGCTCCTGGAAGATGTAGGCGATCTGCTGGCCGCGGACCGACCGGAGGGTGGACTGGCTCGCTCCGACGAGCTCCGTGCCGAGGAGCCGGACCGATCCGGAGATCTTCGCGCTGCGCGGCAGCAGCCCGGAGAGACTCATCGCCGTGACGCTCTTGCCGCACCCCGACTCTCCCACGACACCGACGATCTCACCCCTGCCCAGGGTCAGATCGACGCCGTCGACAGCGCTGACCGTCCCGCTCTCGGTGCGGAAGGTCACCGACAGGTCCTTGACCTCCAGGACGTTCTCTGCAGCGGGACGTTCGCTGGGGCGCAGAGGCGTGGACATCGTCACTGGCGGCTCGCTTTCGGGTCGAGGGCGTCGCGGAGGCTGTCGCCGAACACGTTGAACGCCAGCGCCAGCAGCATGATGGCGATCCCCGGCAGGACCGCGGCCCAGGGTGCGCGGACCGCGAACTGCTGGGCGCTGGCGAGCATCGTCCCCAGGCTCGGGTCCGGGGGCTGGATGCCGAGCCCCAGGAACGACAGGACGGCCTCGCCGAGGATTGCCGACGGGATGGCAACGGTGGCCTGCACGAGGATCACCGAGATGGCATTGGGGAGCACATGACGGCCGAGGATCCAGAGGTCGCTCGCGCCGTCGACGATCGCTGCCGCGACGAAGTCGAGTGACTTGAGCCGCAAGGTGTCGGACCGGACGATCCGGATCACTCCCGGGATCTGCGCGATGCCGATCGCGATCGCGGCGTTGCCGAGGCTGGCTCCGCGGATGGCCGCCAGACCCACGGCGAGGATGAGGAAGGGGAAGGCAAGGAGCAGGTCGGTGAAGCGGGAGATCAGTGCGTCGGCTGCGTGGAAGTAGCCGGCCGCGAGGCCCAAGGGCACTCCGATAAACAGAGCGGTGATGACCGCGAGTGCCCCGACCTGGAGGGACGCTCGCATCCCGAGCATGATGCGGGACAGCACGTCTCGGCCCAGATCGTCCGAACCGAGGAGGTGTCCAGGGGTGCCGGGCGGGGATAGCGTGTGCGCGAAGTCGGTCTGTTCCGGAGCGTAGGGCGCGATCCACGGCGCCAGGCCGGCGATGATCACCGCGATGGCGAGCAGCCCGAAGCTGACCAGAGCGAGCGGTGAGCGGGTGAGCCGCCGGACCACGAGGCGCAGTCGCGAGGAGGCCTGCGCTGCCGCGACCGGTTCGGTGGCGAGAGCCGAGTCGACACTCATGTGGCGTCTCCACCCACACGGACCCTTGGGTCGACAAGGGAGTAGAGCAGGTCGACAGCGAAGTTGATGCCGATGTATGCCGTGGCCGTCACCAGGGTGACCGCCTGCAGGACCGGGTAGTCACGTTGGAACACGGCGTCGATGGTCATCTTGCCGAATCCCGGGAGTCCGAAGATCTGCTCGGTCACGACGGCTCCGGAGATGAGGCCGCCGAGCTGAAGACCGACGATGGTCACGACGACGAGGAGGCTGTTGCGCAGGGCGTGACGCCCGATGACGGTTCTCGACCGCAGACCCTTGGCCCGGGCCGTCCGCACGAAGTCGGCCGAGAGGTTGTCGAGCATGGCCGACCTCGTCTGGCGCATGATGATCGCCGCGAGCCCGGCGCCGAGGATCACCGCCGGCAGCACGAGGTGGTGCAGGTTGGCCGCGGGCGACTCCAGCAGGGGGACGAAGCCAGAGGCGGGAAACAGCCCGGTCGCGACGGCGAGGTAGAGGATGGCGATGAGTCCGAGCCAGAAGTGAGGCACCGAGAGTCCCAACAGGGCGAACGCGTTGGCCGCCCACTCGGAAGGCCCTCCGCGCCGCACTGCGGCGAGCACGCCCGCGCTGACGCCGAGCAGCGTTGCGATGAGGATGGCGAGGACGGACAGCTCGATGGTCACGGGAAGGGCGGTCCCCAGCATCGAGCTGACTTTCGTTCCGGTCCGAATCGACGTGCCCAGGTCTCCTTGCACCGCGTGGGAGACGAACCGCCAGAACTGGACCGGCAGCGACTGGTCGAGACCGTACTCGCGGCGGATGGCGGTGAGCGCCTCGGGCGTGCGGTCCTCGCCAGCGAGGGCCAGCGCCGGATCGCCGGGGAGCGCACGGACACCGAGGAAGACGACGACCGTGGCAAGGAAGAGAGTCACCAAGGAGTGCCACGCCCGCTGGATCAGATAGTGCCGCACACCGCCTACTTCGCAAAGCCGGCGAACGCGACCCTGATGACACCGTCGGGGAAGACCTGTACGCCCTTGAGCTTGGTGGTGACCCCGGTCAGGTTGCGCTGGCGGTAGAGATAGACGAGGGGGTCGTCCTGCTGCAGCTGGGTGACCACCTTGCCGTAGAGGTCGCGCCGCAGCGAGACGTCTTGGCTCTCACGGGCCTGGGCGAGAAGCTGGTCAACCTGGGGGTTGTTGTATCCCGCGACGTTCTGGCTTCCGCCGGTGCCAACGAAGTTCGCGATGTTGCCGTCCGGGTCGATCCGACCGGACCAACCGAGAGCCAGCAGAGAGAAGTCGCCACGATCCTGTTGGTCGAGCAGGGATGCATACTCCACCGGCTTGATCTTCAGGTCGATCCCGCCCTCCTTGACCATCGACTGGAGCGCCTGGGCGTAGCGCAGGCTGTCGGGGTTGTTCGAGATGGACATCTCGATGGGGAACGGGACCGTGACGCCGGCTGCCTGCAGCATCTGCTTCGCCTTCGCCGGGTCATGCGGAGCGCAGGTCTGCGCAACGGGTGAGGAGAACTCGCTCTGGGGGGAGATCGGTGAACATGCCACGGCGTTGAGGTCGTTGAAGATCACCTTGACGAGGCCGGCCCGGTCGATGGACATCTCGAAGGCCTTCCGGATGGCCGCGTTCTTGGCTTCGGGGCGGTCGATGGGCTTCGCCGGTTTGCCCACCCCATCCACGTTGCCCACGTTGAAGGTGAGGCCTTGGTAGCCCAGCGACTGCGACTGCAGGATCGTCAGCGAGCTGTCCTTCTGGAGGGTGGGAACATCCTGCGTCGAGAGCGAGTCCGCCACCTGGACGTCACCCGAGCGCAGGTTGGCGGACCGGATGTTGGCGTCGGTGATGATCCGGTAGGAGACCCCGGCGAGATGCACCTTGGCCGCGTCGTAGTAGTTGGGATCCTTGACGAGGTCGATCGAGTTCTGCGGCACGCGCTTGGAGAACTTGAACGGGCCCACGCAGACAGGGTTGTTCGCGAAGTCCTTGCCCGCCGCCGCCGCTGCGGCGGGGCTGACGATCATCCCCGCGCGGTCGGCGAGCGCCGCGGTGAGCGGGGCGAACGGCTTGTCCAGGTGCACGACGACCGTCTTGGCGTCCGGTGCGTCGACGCTCGTGATCGGGCCGAGCTCGCTCTTGCGCCCGGAACCCTGAGTGGTGAGGTTGCGGTCGAAGGTGGCCTTGACCGCTGGCGCGTCGAACGCCGTGCCGTCGGCGAACTTGACGCCGTCCCGCACCGGGATGGTGACGGTCTTGCCGTCACTCGATGTCGTGGGCAGTGCGGTGGCCAGCTGAGGGACGATCTTCGCCGAGGCGTCGACGTCGTAGAGCTTCTCGCACATCGCGTGAAATACATACCGGGAGTACAGGCTTCGAGAAAGTGTGGGGTCCAGCTTGTCCGGCTCGGCGGACAGCGCCATGACCAGCGTGCCGCCGTCCTTGACCTCGCCGGCCGCGGCTGGAGTGCCGAACGAGTCACCACCGGATGCGCCTGACCCACCGGCTCCGGTGGTCTGACCGCCGCCGGCGGGGGCGATGGAGGAGCAGCCGGCCGCACCCAGGGCGACCGCGGCGACGACGCCGATTGCGCGTCCGACGCCTGGGCGGCGGGTGTGGAAGAGGCGGCTGGGTCGGACTGGCATGGGCGCTCCCGATGAGTGGGCGAGGACGGCAAACCGTAGACTGTATACAGTGCAGCAGCCGACGCGGCGGGGCAAGAGGGTGGTCACAAAATTTCCCGTTCTGAGGACCGATCACCGGCGCTGCCCCAGGATCCCAGCGAAGCCGTCAGCAGGTCGCTTTTTTGGCTGCCTTCACCTTCCCGGGGGTGCGGGCCACCTCGATGGAGATCTGAGGGCGTCGCCTGAAAGGCTCGAGCTGCTCCCCTGTCGCTCCACCATCGGTGATGAGGGTCCAGGCTCGGTCAAGGGGCGTCCACCAGTGACTGTCCGCGCTTCCCAACGTGCTCGAGTCGGCCAGGACGATCACTTCCCCGCTGCGTTCGACCATGAACCGTTTCAGCGACGACTGCTCGGCCGTGCCCTCGCAGACCCGATCCGAGTGCAGCGCGCAGCCGGTAGCGCTCCGCCTGCAGTGCTCCGGGCGAGACCCGGGACGCCCTAGGGAGGTGTGCCGGACGTCTCAGCGGGTATGGCCCATGTCGACCAGACTTCTCGGCACAGGAGTGGTGATGTCGGTGACTGACCGTCGCCTCTCCGTGGTGGTCATCACCCACAACCGGCGGGCAGAGCTGGACCTGGCGCTGGGCCGGCTGAGCAGATTGACCGAGCAGCCGCCGGTCGTCGTGGTCGACAACGGTTCGTCGGACGGAACAGCCGAGATGGTGACCAGCCGCCACCCCGACGTGGTCCTGATCGAGCCGGGCAGGAACCTCGGGGCGGTCGGACGGAATGTGGGGGTGGCCGCGGTGACGACCCCCTATGTGGCCTTCTGCGACGACGACACCTGGTACGAGGACGGGGCACTCAGCCGCGCCGCCGACCTCCTGGATAGGCATCCGACGTTGGCGGTGGTGACCGCACAGATCCTCGTGGAGCCCGGCGCGCAGGTGGATCCCATCTGCGACGAGATGGCCGACAGCCCGCTCGAACGCGAGCCGGCGCTGCCCGGGCACCCGCTGCTGAGCTTCCTGGCCGGGGTGTCGATCGTCCGTCGCGAGGCCTTCGTCGAGGCGGGTGGTTTCTCCGAACGGCTATGGCTCGGTGGGGAGGAGGAGCTGCTGGCGTCCGACCTGGTGCGGTCGGGCTGGCGCCTCGCGTATGTTCCCGAGGTCGTCGCGCATCACCAGGCCTCGAGGCTGAGAGATCCGCACCTTCGCCGGCGTCATGGCATCCGCAACACCCTCTGGTTCACGTGGCTGCGCCGGCCGATGTGGTCCGCGGTTCGGCGGACTGCTCGCCTCATGCCTCAGCTGCCCCGTGACCGGGTCACCGCATGGGCGATCGCCGACGCGGTCCGGGGCCTGCCGTGGGTGGTGCGGGAACGCAGCGTCGTGCCGGCTCACATGGAGAGTGGATACCGACGGCTGGAGGAGATGCAGCTGCGCGGAGGCGCGCGCCGGTATGTCTCGTGACACGCAGCTCGAGGAGGCGCCCTACTCGTAGAGCACGCCGGTGTTGGGGACTGAAGTCAGGAAGACGTGAAAGCCGTGTCACGCTCCTGCGGACGGGGTGGACACCGGGTGATGGACGTGCTGCTCGAGCCACTTCAGCCAGGTGTCGAGCCCGTCGCTGGTCCGCGCGCTCACCTTGACGACGGCGACCGACGGGTTGACCGCGGCGAGGTTTCGCTCGAACAGGTCCATGTCGAAGTCCAGATGGGGGAGGAGGTCCATCTTGTTGACCAGGACGAGCTCGACGGAACGGAACATCACCGGATACTTCAGCGGCTTCTCTTCCCCTTCGGTGATGGAGTAGACCATCACTCGGTGATGAGCGCCAACGTCGAACTCCGCGGGGCAGACGAGGTTGCCGACGTTCTCCACGAAGAGCAGCTCGATCGTGGTGAGGTCCACCCGCTGTAGTGCCGAGCCGACCATGGGGGCATCGAGGTGGCATTCCCCGCCGAAGCCGTTGGACGTGTTGAGGAGCACCACCTGGGCGCCGTAACCGGCGAGGCGGTCGGCGTCGATGCTCGTCTCGATGTCACCCTCGATCACGCCGACGTGGACCCGGCCGGACAGGCTGGCGAGGGTGTGCTGCAGAAGGCTCGTCTTGCCGGCTCCGGGCGACGACATCATGTTGACGGCGACGACACCGTGCGCGTCGAGGAGGTCGCGGTTGGACCCGGCGCAGCGGTCGTTCTCGTCGAAGATGCGCTCCAGCACGGTGACTCGGTCGGGGCCGGTCCGGTACCCCGACAGGTCGCCGTGCTCCTGACCCGACCACTGGTCGTGTTCCCCGGAGGAGCCATGTTCGTGCTCCGTCCCGTCATCGTGACGGTGGAACCGGCCCATGATGATCCTCCCTCAGCTCGACCGAGGTGACGAGGAGCTCCTCGCCACCGGTAACGGACACCTCACTGCTCCCACACGCCTCGCACAGCAGCAGCAGCTGCCTGGACACGGTCGTGTCAGCTGCGCAGGCATCGCACCTCAGGGTGACCGCACGAAGCTCCAGGTCCAGGCGAGATCCCGCCAGGTCGGTGTCGTCGGAGACGACCGTCCAGCAGTAGGTGAGGGTGTCCGGCACGACCTGCCGAAGCCGGCCGACCTGGAGATGGATCACCGACACCGACCGTCCGGCGGCGGCGCGCTCGGCGATGTCGTAGATCGCGCCGCACAGCGAGAGCTCATGCATCGGTGTCGGCCTTCTCTCGCCTGGCCTGCCGGCGGGCCAGCCCCTCGTGCGGCGGCATCGGCCAGGTCTGGGTGACCGTGACCCCGACTCGCTCGCCCACCCGCCGGCGCGGTGGGCCGGGGGTGGCTACCAGCACCGAGCCGCCGGGGACGGACACGACGTGGTCGGTGTAGGGCCCGCGGTAGCCGACACTCTCGACCTGCCCCGGGAGGTCGCCCCCGAGCCGGGCCCAGTCCGGGCGCACGAGCACCTCGCGCGCCTGCTCGCCGACGGGCGCTCCGAACGCCGAGGCGTCGAGGAACGACACCGGTCCGGTCAGTCGGGCGGTCTCCTTGTCGGCGGGCTGCTCGTAGACCTCCTGCGGCGTGCCGACCTGGATGAGGCGCCCGGCACGCAGCACGGCGACCCGATCTGAGATCGCGAGCGCTTCTGCTGCGTTGTGGGTCGCGTACAGGGCAGCAGCGCCCAGGGCCTGACGGCGGCGGGTGATCTCCTCCAGCACCACCGAACGCAGGTGGGTGTCGAGGTGTGCGGTGGGCTCGTCGAAGAGGAACACCGCGGGGTCGCGAGCGAGGGCCCGCGCCAAGCCGACCCGCTGCTGCTCACCGCCCGACAGCTGGGCCGGGAGGCGATCGCCGAGCGCCGACAGCCCGAGTCGCTCCAGGAGCGCGGCGGCCTCTTGTCGGGCGAGATCCTTCGACGCGCCCCGCCGCCGGATGGGATACGCCACGGTGTCCAGGACGGTGAGGTGCGGCCACAGCGCCGCCCCCTGGAAGACGAGCCCGACACCGCGGCTCTCGGGAGCCACCCAGCTGCCTGGCCCGGCCACTACGCGGTCACCGATGGCGACGACGCCGGAGTCCGGCTCGATGAAGCCGGCGACCGTGTGCAGCAACGTGGTCTTCCCCGAGCCCGACGATCCGAGCAGCGCCATGACCTCCCCGGGGCCCACGTCGAGGTCGAGCCCGGCCAGCGCCGCGACGGAGTCGTATGAGACGCAGAGACGGTGCACCCGCACGGCAGGGGTGCTCATCGCGCCTCCGAGACCGGCGCAGGATCGAGCAGCACCAGCATGCCGGCCGGGGTGCGGCGAGCCTGCCCGCGGGAGCCACGCCGCCCCAGGACCGCGCCCGCGCCGACGGCGACGAGCAGAGGAGGCACCGTGAGGATCACGGCCAGTGCCGCGCTGGCGCCGACGTCGCCCAGCTGTTGTCGGTTGAGGACGACGACGGCGAACGTCTCGGTGGCGGGTCCGTAGAGGATGCTGCTCATCGTCAGCTCATGCAGGGCGAACAGCACGACGAGCACCGATGCGGCAAGGTAACCGCTCGACATGACGGGCCCGGTGATGGTCCGGAAGACCGTCATCGGGTCGGCCCCGCTGGCCCGGGCGGCCTGACCGAGCTCGGGCGGCACCCGGTCTGCCCCCGAGCTCAGCGCCCGATAGCCGAGCGCCGAGCACTTGCCGAGGTAGGCCACCAGGATGATCGCCGCGGACCCGCCGAGCCACTGCCCGTAGGCCAGGAGCACGCCGATGGCCAGGGCGGTGCCGGGCACGGCATACCCCAACGTCACGGCGGTGCCCAGCCGTCGCCGGGCGCTGCCTCCCACGGCGACGACGACCCCGGCCAGGGCGGTGACGATGACCCCTGCCGCGGCTGCGAGCAGCAGGCTCCGCGTCAAACCGGCCAGGGCCGGACCACCGAGTCCGGACGCGTAGTTGGCCAGCGTCCAGTTGGCCGGGACCGGCGCAAGCCCGGGAGCGCGGGTGAGCGAGGTCGCGGCCAGGGAGGCGAGGGGAACCGCCATGGTGAGGATGAGGTATGCCGTCAGCCCGGCGGACACGAGGCGGGTGGCCGGCGACGACCGGTGGACGAAGTGCGCCCCGCCCTGCCCGCTGCGAGCCAGCCCGGCGCCGATCCGTCCGAGGCCGCGGTCAGCGCCGCCGATGGTCACGAGGACGAGGACCACCATGAGCAGAGCCACGACGCTCAGCCGGGTGAAGGCTTCGGGAGCTGCCGACAGGGAGAGCTGCTGGTAGGCGAGGGTTGCGAGCGTCTGGTAGCCCGCGGCCGAGCCCAGCACCTGCGGGACGGCGAAGCTGTTGACGACGCCGACGAAGACGACGGCGCCCGCCGCAAGAAGGGGTCCGCGCAGCAGCGGCAGGTCGATGGTGA
>JAABUM010001331.1_pt1 | contig 37396 bp, 37 predicted proteins | sample 5559161 | NCBI WGS metagenome assembly JAABUM01 (sample SAMN10711868, study PRJNA513369) | rock metagenome | isolation source: Antarctica rocks | place: Antarctica: Victoria Land, Siegfried Peak nord
GGCCCTCGCGCTGTTGCGCTACCAGCGCCGCCACAAGCTCGCGGCCTACGGGTCGCACCGCAAACGCCGCCTGCAGCGGCTTGCAGACCTGCACCCACCGTAATTGACGTCTCGTTGTAATACTAGTACACGTTAGCTTAAATAAGTCGGCGGTCTATGCGAGCCGTCGAGACACTTCAGTGTCCATCGTTTGCCATGCGACTTCAGTCGCAGGCTAGCGCCGATTGCCAGGTTAATTGCGCCAAGCTGTACTAGCCTGGTTGCTGCCCCAGGCCGTGTATGATATCGTGAGCGTGACGTTTTCGCGTGATGGTCGGGGTATTCGGACACTCGATGTTCACTGAAGTGAGGTTGCTATGAACTATAGTGGTCCTGCCGCAGGCCCGAGCCTCGGCCTGATCGTCGTGTTCTTCCTGGTTGTGCTCCTGGTAGGCGCGTTTGTTGTCTGGCGCAACTGGGCTTATTGCTATGTCGTTTGGATAACCAGTCCTTCATTCGCCTCTAGCGATAGGCGCGTCAGGTCGACGGCGCCCGCGCGGTCGAGGCCGGTCGCGACGAGTACCGTACCCAACGTGGCGACGTGGCCGAGGTCGAGCGTGTACGGCGTCGCGCCGAAGTTGAGGACGACGAGCACGCGCCGGCCGTCCGCCTCGCGCACGTAGGCGAGCGTGTCAGGCTGCCCGGCGTCGAGCGTGCGCACCGTCCCGACCGTTAGCGCGGGGGTGGCGCGGCGCAACTCCAGCAGGCGACGGACCAGTGTGAGCATCGCGTGGGGATCGTCGCGCTCGGCGGCGACGTTGACGTCGCGGAAGTCGCCGGCTACGGGCAGCCATGGTGTCGCGGTCGAGAAGCCAGCGTTGAGGCTTGCATCCCACTGCATCGGTGTGCGCTCGGGGTCGCGGCCGTAGCCGGGCGAGAGGATCCCCTGTGGGTCGCGGGCTAGCGCTGGGGGGATCGGGACATCGAGCATACCCAACTCGTCGCCGTAGTAGCAGGTGGGCGTCCCGCGCAGGGTCAGCAGCAGCATCTGCGCGACGCGCGCCTGCGCCGCCCCGACGCGGCTGGCGATGCGGGTCTTGTCGTGGTTGCCGAGCACCCAATTGGGCCACGCTCCATGAGGCAGTTCCGCCTCGTACTCCTCAATCGTCTGCCGCACCGTGCGCGCATCCCAGGGCATTTCCAGCAGGCTGAAGTTGAAGGGCAGGTGGCACTCGTCGAGGCGGCCGTCCGCGCCATAGTAGGTCATCAGGCGGGGCAGCGGCAGGTAGATCTCGCCAATCAGCACGCGTTCGCCCAGGCCGTAGCTGTCGAGCGTCGCGCGCATCTCGCGGACGACCTCGTGTACCTCCGGCCGGTCTTCGACGTATAGCTTGATCTGGCGGTTCCCTGGTGAGTCGCCGGGGCGCCAGTCGGGGTTGGCGGGGTTGTCGCGGAAGAGCGCGTCCTTGATCATGAGCCAGATCACGTCGACGCGGAAGCCGTCGACGCCGCGGTCGAGCCAGAAGCGCAGCGCGTCGTACATGGCCGCGCGAACCTCAGGGTTGCGCCAGTTGAGGTCGGGCTGCTTCTTGTCGAAAAGGTGCAGGTAATATTGCCCGGTGGTCTCATCGTAGACCCAGGCGTCGCCGCCGAACATGCCCAGCCAGTTGTTGGGCGGGCCGCCGTCGGGCGCGGGGTCACGCCAAATATACCAGTCGCGTTTGGGGTTGTCGCGGCTGGAGCGCGACGCCACGAACCAGGGATGCTCGTCGGACGTATGGTTGGGCACAAAGTCGAGGATGAGCTTGAGGCCACGCGCGTGCGCCTCAGCCAGCAGGCGGTCGAAGTCGGCCAGTGTCCCGAAGAGGGGGTGGACGCCGGTGTAATCGGCCACGTCGTAGCCAAAGTCGGCCAGCGGCGACGGGTAGATCGGCGAGAGCCACACCGCGTCGACGCCGAGCCACGTCAAGTAGTCGAGTTTCTGGGTGACGCCGGCGAGGTCGCCCACGCCGTCGCCGTTGCTGTCCATAAAGCTGCGCGGGTAGATCTGATAGATGACCCCGGTTTGCCACCAGTGGTCGGGCTGCGCTGATACCATGCTTACAATCTCCAAATGGGGCATCTACGAAGTCGATGGTCGATGGTCGATGGTCGATGGTCGGACGGCTTACCTTGCAAGGTAAGTCCAGTGCGGACAAACGTTTGACCAAGCGCCGGTACGTCATAATGCTTCACCATCGACCATCGACCATCGACCATCGACCATCGACCATCGACCATCGACCATCGACCATCGACCATCGACCATCGACCATCGACTAACGACCATCGACCATCGACCATCGACCATCGACTCGTCACCGTCCGACCCGCGCCTCCTCGCGCGCGACGCGCGTCTCAGCGATCTGCACCGGGTCCTCGTCGGGGAAGGGCGGGCGCTGACCCTGCTCGTAGGGCGTCCACTGCCCCGATGCGATGAGGTCGGCGGCCGTGTGTTCGAGTTGCTGGATGCGCGCGTTGGCGCGCAACGCCTCGCGGATAGAGAGGATGCCCACGGCGGGGTGTTTCTTCTCGATGACGTGGCGCAGCATGGAGAGGTGCGCGTTGTCCGGCACGCCGGGCTGGCGGATCGGGCGCGTGGCCGCGCGCAGGGCGCTCTGCGTTCCGTCGATGGCCTCGCCCTTAGTGAAGTCGAACTTGTAGAAGGGGCGGCGTCCGCCCATGCGGCGCTCACCGCTGAGCTTGATCGACTTGGCGTTGACCACACCTTTGCCCACGTCGATGGTCACGCGCACTTGCCGTCCGCGGTGTTCGAAGGTCCCGACAAGGCGCGCGTACGTCTCGTGGTCGGAGTGCAGCGGCTGGTAGCGCGCCACCTGCAGCGGGCGGTGCGCGGCCAGCGTAAGCCGGTCGAGCGGTGTCAAGAGCGAGAGGATGGCGAAGGCGTGCGGAATCAGGTCGGCGATCATGCCAATCTGCGCGCCCGAGCCGGTCGGCGGCTGCTCCTCCAGGATCTCGATCTCGACCTCCTCGATGTCTTCCAGGAAAGAGCGCAGGTTGCGTTCCTCGGTCAGCAGCAGCTGTAGCAGGCGCACCTCCGTCTTGAACCAGTAGTGGTCGGCGGCCACGATCTGCACCGAGCCATCGGTGCGGTCGAGGAAGGCGCGATACTCGTCGGGCGGCGCGCCCAGCGGCTTCTCGATCAGCACGACGTTGGAGAGCGGATAGTAGCTCTTGAGTACGGGCAGGTGCGTCTCGGCCGGGGTGGCGATGTAGGTGATGACGTAGCAGCTGGGCTCCAACTCCAGCGCCAGCGCGTCGCGCGCGGGCGCCGCCGGAGTGTCCCAGTAGAACAGGTCGCCGTTGGCGAGCACGCCCTGCACCGCCTGCTCCATTTTCTCGCGCCGGCCCGGCCGGTCATGCTCCACGATATGGGTGCGGAAATTGAAAAAGTTTTTGAGCAGCAGCAGGTGCTGGTAGGCCTTCTGGCCCCATTGGCCGAAGCCGACGAGCACGACATCCTTCTGGATGTGCTGCTCCTCCTCTTCGAGGGCGTGGATGCGCGCGTTGTAGATCGCGGCGGCGGCCTGACCGACCAGCCCGGACGTGCGGTCGACCTCCTCGGCGGTGAAGAGTCGCTGCCGATCACGCTGGCCCAGCAGCACCGCGCCGATGGCGTCGCCCTCGTCGGCGACCAGGGGCAGCACCAGCAAAGAGCGGATGCCCAGGACCCGCGCGAAATGCGCGGACACGAGTTCATGGTCAAGCGCGTCTTCCACGACCATGGAGCGTTTGCGCTCGGCTACTTCGAAGACGATCGACTTCTCAGGATGCTCCACGCGGCGTTGCCGCCAGATATCCTCGGAGTCGGAGGAGGCCGCGCCGTACCAAGCTGAACCGTCTTCTTCTAAGAGGGCGATGAGGCAGACCGACGCGTCCACGGCGCGTGCCATGTTGCGCGCGACGAGGCCGAGCGTCTGCTCGAGATCAATCGACACGGCGATGGCGCGGCTCACCTCGCTGACGATCTCCAATTGGCGGGCGCGCTTGGTCGCCTCCTCGTAGAGGCGGGCGTTCTCCAGCGCGGCGGCGACGGTCGCGGCGCTGGCGCGCAGCGCCTCGATCTCCACGCGTTCGAGGCGGTTCTGGTGTGAGATGTGGAACCCCGCTTCGAGCACGCCGGCCGCGCGCTCTCCTGTGGCGTCCGAGCCAAAGGGCACGAACACGCGCACGAGCGAGGCGTGGTCGTAGCCGGCGAAGAGGTCGGCGTCGAGCGTGAACTCGTCGGTAACGCGATAGGCCGCGCCCGTGTCGTCCGCGTCGGCGGTACGCGTGGGCGCGCGGTCAGCGTGTCCGCGCAGCCGCGCCGCACGGACGGCCCCATCGCTGGAGCCATCGCGGTGCAGCAGGGCGATCTGTAGGCGTTCCAGGCGGTCCTCGGGGTAACCGTTCACAAACAGGTCGTCGTCGGGCGCGTTGCGCGCGGCCACGACGACGGCGCGTCGGCGCATCGCCACGTAAGACACCACGTCGTGCGGATCGAGGGCGCGCCGGGTCGTTTGCACCCAGCGCGGCACGCGCCGCGCGCCGGCGCCGTTCCCTGTCGCATCGGGCGTGGCGTCGATATTCGACGAGGTCGTGGCGCCGGCGCAGGCCGCGACTTGTAGCCCTCCTTCCGGCATTAGCTCAAGCTGGTAGACGGCCGCGAACTCGAAGTTGAGTTGGGGTAGGTTGGGGTCGGTCAGTGACGCGACGGCGGTACTCATGGCCTTTTCCTGCGACGCGCCGGGCTGCAGCAGACGGTTGGAGAGGCGCGTCACGGCGCCCAGCGTGCGATTCGACTCGTCGAGCTGCTCCACGAGGTGGCCTTTATCCAGGGCCGTCCCTAGCAGGTCGGCCGCGGTCTGCAACAGCGTGTAGCGCGTGGGGATGCCCCGTTGCAGCGCCAGGGGATCGCCGTCGGCCAGTAGCAAAACGCCTTGGTGGCCCTGCCCGCGTGGGGTCAGCGCGATCAGCGGGTGCAGGTCGTCGTCGGCGAGGGCGTTCGCGATGGCGGTGTCGGCCACGATCGCCTCGGCGTCCAGGTCGGGGATCGCGCGGACCGCCTGTGCGAGCGTGGGGCAACCATAGGTGGCGACGAGGGTGAGCGTGGCGTCGCCGGAGTCGCCATCATAGAGGGCGGCGGCGTCGAGGCCGGCCGCCAGCAGCACGCGGTGCAGCGCCGCCTCCAGGCGCAGCGTTACCCCGCCCTCGTCATTCACGGTGAGCGGCAGGGCCGAGAAGTGCCCGACGAGACCGGAGAGGGCCTGCAGAATGGCCGACTCCTCGGCGCGGCGCGCCGCGTCGATAGCGAGCGCGGCTTCCGAGGCCGCCTCTTCGACCCGCGCGACATGCGTCGCCTCGGTGACGTCGATACGGCCGTGTCCATCAGCGTCGTCATGGTCGACATAATTGAGGTAGAGCAGCCCGATGACGCGGCCGCCGGCGAGGAGCGGCAGTCCGACGATGGCATAGATCTTGTTGCGGCGCACGAACGAGGAGTCGGCGTCGCGGATCGCATCGGCGGTGACGAGGGGGCGGTGGGTCGCCACGAGCCAGGCGCTGGAACCGTACTGGGATGGCTGGAGGTCGTCAGGGACCTTACCCTCCGCCTGATCGGCGCGGAAGCGGCGCAGTTGGTCGGCGAGATCGGGGAGGGCGCGCACGAGGTCATTGTCGGCAAGTCCAATAGCGACGGGCGCATAAAAGGTATCGGTGTCCTCGTCATACGGGTAGAGCGCCACGATATCGGCGCCGCTGACCTCGCGCATATGCTCCACCGCCGCGCGCACGGTGCCGGCAAAATCCGTCTCCCTCTCCTGCCCCTGGTCCCGCATCATCATTGTTTCTCCTCGCCCGTTCGCTGCTCTCCGCGTTCACCTTAAACGCTACCATCAAGTGGCCCCGAGGGCAAGGTGACTTTCAGCGCGCGGGTGCGCGCCACGATGGTGACGGTGAGCAGCGTGGGCCTGGCCCTAACGGACCATGGCAGGGCACGGACCCTGAAGGGTCAGCATGGCCGGCCGGTGTGCGGCCAGATCACCCGCGTCGCCGGCGCTCCTATTACGCTACCTCGCCAAGAATCGGCGCGAGACCGACGCGGACGCATACCAGCGCGCGGCGGGCGCAGCCATCCTGGTCGAAGGGTTGGCGCGCCCCTTTGTCGCGCTGACGTCGCGTATTCACTGAGAGCGATGGCTTCCAACCGGCAAGCGTTTGAGGGCGAGCGCAGCGCCGGCGGCGCCCTATGACGGCGCTGACGGCCCAGCCGCTGCGCCTGCTCTGCACGGCGTGCATGGAGGTGGTCTTGCCGCCGGTGAGCGGGCCGGTCGTGCGTGGCGCGCTACTGCGGGCGCTGCTGGACCTGTTTTGTCCCGTGCAAGGCGCCGCGGCCTGCGGGTCCGCTCAACTCTTTGATGCTTGCCCGATCTGTCCCCTTGTCGCCACGGGTGACGACGGCGCGGGGCGGGCTGACATGGCGGCCATGCGGTCACGTCCTTTCACGGTCGAGCCGGCGCTGCGTCGCGGTCTCATGCCGCCTGGTGAGCCCTTCGAGTTCGGCCTGACCGTGTTCGGCGACCCCGCGCGCCTGTTCCCGCTCCTGCTGGATGGGGTCGTACGCATGGCCGCGCGTGGTATCGGCGAGCGCGGCGCCGCGCCCGGTCTCTTCGATGTGCGTGAGGTCTGGGCCGTCGACCCGTTGCGCGGCCTACAGCGCCGTCTCCTACCGCGCGCTGGCGCTGACCCCGCCGCGCACGAACTGTCGGTGACGCACGACTCCGCGTTGGCGTACGCGGCGCGGCTGTCGCCGGATACGGTGACGCTGGAATTGCTGGCGCCGTTGCGGCTGATCGACGCTGGCGCGCTGGCGCATACGCTCACGTTCCAGCTAGTGGCGCGGCGCTTGCTGCGCCGGATCGACGGGCTGGCCCTGTCTACGACGGGCGCGGGGCTGGCGCTGCCGTTCACGGAACTCGTCGAGGCCGCCGGCGCCGTACGCATGACACGGGACGAGACGCGTTGGTTGGACGTGGAGAGCTACAGCGGACGTACGCGGCGTGCTACGCCGATTGGAGGCCTGGTTGGCCGGGTAACTTTCGCCGGCGGCCTTACCCCTTTCCTGCCGTGGTTGGCCTGGGGACAGGTGACGCACGTCGGGAAAGGCGCCACGAAGGGCAACGGGTGGTACGTACTCACATAGTGTTATCGACACGCTCATTTCGATGACCCTCCTCTTTTTTAGCGCGATGTCAAGGCATGGGGTCCGTACTCTGACGACGCGCCAGGGCGGCGCGCAACTCCTGCAACTCCGCTTCCGCGCGCTCCGCCCGCTGGTCGGCCGAGCGGCGCGCGCGCTCCTCGTCTTTGGCATGTTGTTCGGCGAGGAGGCGCGCGCGCTCCTCGTCTTTGGCATGTTGTTCGGCGAGGAGGCGCGCGCGCTCCTCCTCGATCAGTCGCGCTTGCGCCGTTTCGCGGGCCAGGAGTTGCTCGTCCAGCCCCAGGATCTGCTCACCAGTTCGTGGATCAATGACCCGCAACCATGTTCCCGCCGGCCTCTGCCCGACCACACCTAGCGCCATCGGCCGCAGTTCCGTCCGCAGCAACGGGCTCACGATACCGCCGCCGACCAACCTTGATAATGGTTCCAAACGGTCCCCGCGGAGCGCGAAGCCCAGGAACCCCGGCTTCATCTCTTGCTGTGGGTCAAAGATGTAATATTCTTTGGCGCCCAGCCGCGCGTAGAGTTCACGTTTACCTCCCCGCTCCGTGCTCAAGTCATTGGCCTGTGTACTAGGCGAGGTGATCTCAAAGACGACATCGGGAAACGTACCCTCGATCCACGTTTTCCAACTGGGCGGGGCTGGGGGAGGGCGATCGAAGATCACGTACACGTCGGGTGAGATGTTGTCGCGCCCGTTGAATCTGTTGTAGTACACAAACTGGTTAGCGCCGACGGTGGTCACCCCGTCGCGTCCCTGTGCTTTGAACAACTGCCCTAACGTCCACCACAAGTCGAGCATTTGGATCACGTTGGCGGTTGTCTCAGCCATGGGCTGACCATCGCTCTCGGGAAAGGTGGAGAAGTCGATATCCTCCGGGGTGCGAATGACCATGGCCCATTATCCCTCCGCTACTACGGCGCTCTCTTGCCCCTAGTCTACCACCGCACAAACAACCAGTTCCGCTTAGCGCGCCTCGCGTAGCTGGCGCTCGATGAAGGCCAGCTTGTCGGGGTTGAGTAGCAGATAGACGCCGCGTACCGTGTCGTCCGCCACGTCGAAGGCGACGACGTGCGCCGGCGCCCCCTCGTGGCTGGAGACCAGGGCGGGGGCGCTGTTGACCTCGGCGTAGGTCGTGGTGAGGGTCGTGGCCGCTTTGCGCATGAAGCCGGACAGGTAGCGGGCTACGGCGTCGCGGCCTTTGACCGGGCGCGACGCGGCCGCCACTTGTCCACCGCCGTCGGTCCAGGCCGTCACATCGGGCGCCAGCAACTCTTTCAGGTCGTCGAGGTCGTCGCCGTGCGTGGTCAGGACCACGCGTTCGATGACGCGGCGTTGCGCTTCGGGCGCGTACTCAAAATGTGGCCGGCCCACGTCGATGCGGGCGACGGCGCGCTCGTAGATTTGGCGATAGTCCGTGACGTCGCTATCGAGCATACGCGCGGCGTCGCCGTCGCCGTACCCGAACACGTCGCGCAGCAGGTAGGCCGCGCGTTCCTCCGGCTCCAGCGTATCAAGCAACACGAGAGAGGGCAGCGAGATCGATGCGCGTTGCGCGGGGGTGTCCAGTGGCGGCAGCGCGTCGCCCTCCGTCAGCACCGGCTCGGGCAACCAGGGACCTTCGTAGTGTTGCTGCTGGACCTGCTCCGACGCCAGGTAGTCGAGGCACAGGCGCGTCAGGATCGCGCTTAGACAGGCGCTTGTCGGACGCGTTTCGTCGGGGGCCTCGGACGCCTCAAGCAGGTACTCTACATACGTTTCTTGTACGAGGTCCTCAGACTCACTCGCGCTGCCGATCAGGCGATAGGCCAGCGAGAGGAGGAGGGGGCGATACTGTTCTACGCTTCGTTGATTGTCCACGGCGATATATTATCCCTACTGCTATGTCTCACATGCCGGGTGTGACGTTCATAGTGTACACGCGTGGCGCTGCGTTCCCCTATATTCCTTAGAGCATGATAGAACAACACGCCGCCGAATCGGCGATACTGCGAACATGCCTGGGAGCGCGGGCGTCTCGCCCGTCCCGGCATCTGCCCCCCGAACGCGGGGACGGGCGAGACGCCCGCGCTCCCAGACTTTTTACGAGCCTTGGGACGGAAGGGAGAACACATGGGCATGAGGCGAGCCGTAGCGCCTACGCGCAACGGGCGCGGCGCGGTGGTGACGGGCGTAGCGCTCCTCTATATCCTGCTGTGGAGTTCGGCCTTCATCGCCACGAAAGTAGGGGTGACGCACAGTCCGCCGCTGACGCTGCTGGCGGCCCGCTTCCTCGTCGCGGCGGCGCTGCTGGCGCTGTTGGCGCGGGCGCGTGGGCTGTCCCCGCCGCGTGGCCGCCGTGACTGGACGCGGCTCGCGCTCTTCGGGTTGCTCAACTCCGGTCTCTACCTGGGCTTGTCGTACGAGGCGTTGCGCCACCTCTCGGCGGGCATGGCCACGATTATCGCGGCGACCAACCCTTTGTTGCTGACGCTGGTGGCCCCGCGCCTGCTCGGTGAGCGCCTGACGCGCTGGCGGCTACTGGGGCTGGCGCTCGGCTTCGGCGGGGTCATCTTCGTGGTGGGCGCGCGACTCGACGTGCGTGGCGGCGCCGACACGCCCGCCGGCATCGCGCTGGCGAGCGCGGGTGTCGTCTGCCTCGTCGGCGCGACCTTGCTATACAAGTGGCGTCCGCCGCGTGAGCATCCACTCGTCGTCAACGCCGTACAACTCGCGGCGGCTGGCGTCGTCCTCGTGCTGCCGGCCATCCTCGTCGAGCACCCCCAGCGAGTGCGCGTCGACGCGCCGCTGGCCTGGTCGTTTGTCTACCTTGTCGTGGTCATCAGCATCGGCGCGTCGCTGCTGTGGTTCTGGCTACTGGAGCGCGGCGATGCCAGCGTAGCCAGCGCCTACTACTTCCTGACCCCTATCTTTGGTCTGGGCCTGGCCGCGCTCCTGCTCGGCGAGCCGGTCGGCCCGCGCGATTTACTGGGCCTGGCAGCGGTGGCGACCGGCATCGCGCTGATCAATCGCACGCCTGCCCCTACTGTGGCGCCTACTGTCGCCCCTGCTGAGGCGTCGGACGTGGCGTCTATATCGTAGAATTGGGTGGGAAAGAAAGAGGAGTTTTATTTGTCTCTCGAGAGTTACCTGCGCGCGGCCCCCAAGGCGGAGCTGCATGTCCACCTGGAGGGCTCGATCCAGCCCGCCACGCTGCTAACCCTGGCCGCGCGCAACGGCGTGCCCCTGCCTGCCGGCGACGTGGCCGGTCTGCGCGATTGGTTCACCTACCGCGATTTCGCGCATTTCGTCGAGATCTACATCACGATTACGCGGTGCCTCAAGACGTCTGAGGACTACGAGTTGATCGCCTATGAATGCGGGGCCGAGATGGCGCGCCAGAACGTGCGCTACGCCGAAGTCACGTTCACACCGGGGACGCACTATGGCTTCGGCGTGCCGCACGAGGCTTATTTTGGCGGCCTGACGCGCGGCCGCCAACGCGCGCGCCAGGATTTCGGCGTGGAGCTCGCCTGGGTCTTCGACATCGTGCGCGATGTGTCCCCCGAGGAGCGCAACTACGCCTACGCGGACTACACGGTGAGCGTGGCGATCGAGGGTAAAAGCGACGGCGTGGTGGCGCTGGGGTTGGCCGGCATTGAAGGCAGCTACCCATCCGAGCGTTTCGCGCCGTACTTCGAGCGCGCACGGGCGGCCGGTCTGCACAGTACCATACACGCGGGCGAGACCAAGGGGCCGCAGAGCGTGTGGGGCGCGTTGCGCGCGCTGGACGCGGAGCGCATCGGACATGGCGTGCGTGCGATCGAAGACCCCGCGCTTGTAGCTTACCTCGTCGCGCACGGCATTCCGCTGGAGGTGTGCCCGACGAGCAACGTGCGGCTCGGCGTCTACCCCAGCGTGGCCGCGCATCCCCTACCGCGGCTGCACGCGGCTGGCGTTACGCTCACCATCAACTCCGACGATCCGCCCCTGTTCAACACCACGATCAACGATGAAGCCGCGCTGCTCGCCGACCCCTTCGGCCTGGATGTGGCCGCGGCCGACGAGATCCTGCTCAACGGCGTGCGGCACAGCTTCCTGCCGCCCGCGCGCAAGCAGGCGCTGGAGGAGAGCCTGCGTGCGGACCTCGCGTCGCTCAGAAGGACGCATCTGCCGGATATAGACGGGTGAAAAGAAACCCGTTTACGCACGACTACCTCATGCGTGAGCTGTGGTTCTATGGGTCGCCCGCTGAGGCTGACGTCGGGACGATCGCGGTGCGCCGCGCGCGTCTCGGCGGTCCGGGGGGCGAGATCCTGGACGACTACCTCAATATCAACATGCGCCAGGAGACGCCTGAGGTCCCCGTTCTCTACGTCGAGGGGCGGTTGAGCATGAGCTTGACCTGGATGATCGTACAGGCGTTGGCTGTCCCCATCGACCGTGCGCGGGGCCGCGTGGGGACGGCCGGGCTTGGGCTGGGTTACTACGCCCTGCGCGCCGCCGCCAAGCGCGTGGTCTCGGCGGTCGATGTCTACGAGAGCGACCCCGACATGATCGCGTGGTTTCTGCGCGCCTTCGCGGGCCGTCCCGAGATGCGCAAGATCACCGTGATCGCGGGTGACGCGCGCGCGAAGGTCATTGGCGCCGACTACGACGTGTTCTTCGCCGACATCCACAGCACGTTGTTGGTCGACGCGGTCGTCGACGACGCCATACTGTTCCGGGGCGCCAACGCCTTTGGCGCGTACTCGTTCTGCGGGGCCGAGCGCGTCGTGCTCGACGCCTATCTCGCGGGCGAGACGACTGAACTCGACGCGCACGAGCGGCGCTTCTTCCGCTACTGGCGCGACACACCCTCGGCGGACCCGGCGATCGCGCTGCCGCGCCTGTACAGGCCGATCACCGACGCGCCCTTCCGGCGGCGCGTCTTCGCGGCGTTGGGCCAGCCATGGTCGCCCGGCCCGTAGTGCGCGGGACGCGCCCTGTCCCTCTGCAAGCGGCGCGGCGATAGACCGCTTGTTGTCATGTCAGGGCGCTGATCAACCGTTTTAGCTATTGGCTCCTGGCCCTTTTGGCGCTATCGTAACCCTACGGCGCCGCTCCGTCTAGGGAGCCTGCTGGGCATGTGTCGCAGACCCGGCTGATTTTTGTGATGGTGAGCGCCGTGGACCTGCGACTGAAGTCGCATGGCAAACAAGCGGCGACTGAAGTCGCGGTGGTCAATGCGCGCCCAAGCACTTTAGTGCTCATGGTTTGCCATGCGACTTTAGTCGCAGGCCGCGTGTTACAAATATTGGCCCACTCATGCGTCGCTAGAGGGGTGATGGCGCGTTTCATGTTGTCGGCTGACATCAGGGCGGCGCCTATGCGCTGTGGGCGCGTAGGCGCCGTTGCGGGCGCCTGCGCCCACTGGGCTTTGCTCGGGGCGGCGCTGGCTATGCTTGGCGCGACGGCGTGGGTGTACGCGCGCGGGGCGACAAGCTATATCGACAACGGCGACGGCTACTACCTATACGCGGCGCGCCGCGTGGCGCAGGGCGTCACACTCTATCGCGATGTTATGGGCACGCAGCCGCCCGTGGTCTATCTGCTCGGCGCGGCCGCCTTCAAGCTCGGCGCGCCGCTACAGGGCATCCGCCTGTTGAGCGCGGCGATGCGCGTTCTCGCCACGGCGCTCGTCTACCTACTGAGCCGGCGCTTGTTCGATAGTAAGCCGGCCGCCGCGCTGGCCGCGCTCCTCTATACGCTCCTGCCGATCGGGTTGGTGTGGGACCGCTCCTTCGACGTCAACCCGCCGCTGACCCTCGTCGCCCTGCTCGCGGCGCTGGCGCTCTCGTACGACACCCGCCGGATGGCCCGCGCGAGTGGGCTGCTCGCGGCGTTGGCGCTCTTCACCAAGGATCTCTACCTGCCGCTGCTCGCCGTCACACTGGTTTACCTTATAATGCGGCGCCGGCGTTTGCTCGCACCGTATCTGCAAGGGCTACTGGGCGGTCTCGTCTTGCTGGGCGGCGCGCTCGTCGTCTACGCTGGGCCAGATGGCCCGCGCGACGCCTTCCTGGGGCAGGATGGATCGCCGTTCAACCCCGCGTGGTTCGTCGCCGCCGTGGCCTACGTCGCCGCGTCCGAGGGCGGGATCGTGCTCGTGGCGCTGGCGGGCGCGGTCATCGGCCGGTACGCCCGCCGGCGCATCCTGACGCCACGGGCGCCAGGGGGCTCAGGCTATGCCCCGTGGCTGCTTGTGGGATCGGCGGCCGTATTGCTGGCGACGCTCAAAGAAGGGACGGCTGGACCCGTCTTTCAGCTGGCCGAACCGGCCGTGGCCCTGCTCGCCGCTTATGGCGCGCTATGGGCGTGGCGCCGGCGAGCAACCAAGCCCGTCATGCCCGGCGCGCTCGCGCTCCCTGCCGTGCTGCTCCTATCGGTCGTGTCCATCGTGGGAGCCGATCGCGCGGCGCTGGCGTGGGGCAACAGCGGCGAGGTCGCGCGTGTCGCCGCGCTGGTGCGGGCGCGGGCGCACCCCGGCGCGGTCATCGTCGCGCCGCCCTACTACGCGCTGCTGACCGGGACACACTTGCCCGGCGACGCGGCCGACACCTACATCGTGGCGCGGCGCGTGGCGCGCGGTGATCGGGCGGCGACGGCGTGGGTGCGGCGGGTCGTGGCCGGGATCGACGCGCGGCGTTACCCGGTCGTGCTGGTCGACCTGCGCCTTGCGGCCATCGCGCCGCTGATGGCCGCGCTACAGCGGACCTACCGGCCGCTGTACGCCGACACGCTGCCCCCCGCCCTGCACGTCACCATGTGGGTCCCCACGTACGGCCGGCCCGTGCGCTAGAGGTGGAGATAGATCACTAAGACATGGTTCACGCGACGCTCGATCAAGCTTGACAGTCTAAGCATCCAGCAGGCGCAATACTGTCAAGTCCGTTTGAACCATGTCTAAAACCTACACGACACGGCGACACACCGACGCACGCTCGATCAATTCACATGGGAAGACGACACGCCGCGCGTCCGTCCGGCCCGTTTCGAGTCGCTCCAGCAACAACGCGACGACGCGCTCCGCCATCCGGCGCACCGGTTGCGCGAGCACCGTCAGGGGCGGTTCGACGATTTGGGCCCAGAAAGGGTCGTCGATCGCGACCACGGACACCCGCTCGGGCACGCGCAGCCCGCGCGCCCGCAGGACCTCCAGTGCTCCAATGGTCATGAGGTTGTTCGCGACGACAAGGGCCGTGAGATCACCATCGCGCAGGAGCGCTTCAGCCGCCTCCGCGCCACCTCCGATGCGCGACCGCCCATCCGATGAGCGCGGCGACAGGACCGCCGCGCTCATGGCCTCCTCATAGCCGGCGAGGCGCGCGACGCACGTTTCGACCCCTGGGTCGCCGATGAAGCCGATTCGCTCGTGGGCCGCCGCGATGAGGTATTCCGTCGCGCGGCGGCCGGCGTCGACGTTGTCGGCGACAACGACGTCGGCGCGCGGGTCATCGACCGGGCGGTCGAAAGCGACGACCGGGATGCCCAGGTTGAGCACTCCCTCGATCTCTTTTCCGGCCGGGTTCGAGGGAGAGATGATGACGCCCAGCACGCGCTCCGCGGCCAACATCTCCAGGTAGGCGCGCTGCTTCTCCGCGGTCTCGTCGGTGTTGCATAGGAGGACGCGATAGTCCAGGCGGTAGGCGGCGTCCTCCACCGCACGCACCATGGCCGTGAAGTGCGGGTTCTCGATGTCGGAGACGAGCACGCCGATCATCCCCACTTTCTGCCGGCGTAGGTTGCGCGCCAACAGATTGGGCCGATAGTCCAATTCGTCGATCGCCCGGAGCACACGCTCACGATAGGGCTCCTTCACGGGCGCCGACCCCGTGAGGACGCGCGAGACCGTCGCCGGCGACACATGTGCCCGCTGAGCCACATCGCCGATGCGAACCGTGGCCCCCGTATCAGGGCGGCGCCCATCCGTTGGCGCGGCGGTCTCTCTTGTCTCATCCTGCATCGCGACCACCGTCCCTTCCTCAAGGCACCCGTCCAGTCGCCCACCGTTGACAGCGGCCCCTGCGTATGTTACCATGCTGAAAACTGATTGTGAAATCGGTTTCTAAAGCTGGTTATGAAATCGGTTTCTAAAAGCGGCGACTCCGGCAAAAGCTCGGTGTGAACCACACAGGGCAGCCATGGTATGTCCGCGTGAAAGGGGGTGAAGCGACCGCGGGTACGTTTGACACACAGGTGACACACAGGCGCGCGGGTGTCGTGTCGCGCCACCAGCGCTGTTCGCCAGCACACGAATGACTAATACAGCGTAAAAGCTGCGCATAGGGGAGCTATCGACAATGAAACGTTCGCATCGACTCTTGCTCGCCGTCCCGGCCATTGCCGCGGTGACCGCCGTCGCCGCGCCCGCCCACGCCGCCCGGCCACAAGCCGCGCCGCGCGCCGCCGTCACGCTTACCATCGCCACGGTCGATAATCCGCAAATGATCGACATGGAACATCTTACCCCCGTCTTCGAGAAGCAATACGGCATCAATGTCAAGTATGAAACGCTGCCCGAGAATACGCTGCGCCAGAAGGTGACGGCGGACGTCGCGACCGGCGGAGGCCAGTTCGATCTGGCGACCGTGGGCACGTACGAGGTGCCGATCTGGGCCAAGAACAAGTGGATCGTCAATTTGGACTCGTATTTCAACAAGCAGAGCGCATCGGCGAAGAGCGCCTATGACTTGGGCGACATCTTGACACAGGTCAAGAAGGGCCTCTCGTACCAGAACAGCTTGTACGCGTTGCCGTTCTATGGCGAGAGCTCGATGATGTTCTACAACAAGAGCTTGTTCAGCCAGGCCCACCTTACGATGCCGACGCATCCCACCTGGGGCCAGGTCGAAACGTTCGCGGCCAAACTCAACGCCCCGTCCAAGAATCAGTACGGCATCTGCCTGCGCGGCCTGCCCGGCTGGGGGGAGATGGGCGCGCCGCTCACGACCGTCATTAACGCGTTCGGCGGTGAGTGGTTCAACATGAGTTGGCAGCCCCAGTTGACCAGCGCGGCCGACGAGAACGCCGTCAACTTCTACATCAGCTTGCTCCGCAAGTACGGCGAGCCCGGCGCCACGAGCGCCAGCTTCACGCAGTGCGAGACCGACTTCGCGCAGGGCAAGGTCTCGATGTGGTATGACGCCACCTCGGCCGCTGGCGTGGTCAGCGATCCCAAGCAGTCCAAGGTCGCCAGCTCTGTCGGCTACGCCTACGCCCCAACGGCGGTGACGTCCAAGGGCTCGCACTGGCTGTGGGCGTGGTCGCTGGCGATGGAGTCATCGAGCAAGAACAAGGACGCCGCGTTCAAGTTCCTGACCTGGGCCACCAGCAAGACCTATATCAAGCTCGTGGCCAACTACAAGGGTTGGGGCAACGTCCCGCCCGGCACGCGCCTCTCTACGTTCAACAACGCGAGCTACAAGAAGGCCGCGCCCTACGCGACCATCATCCTCAACTCGATACAGACGGCCGACCCCACTAACTCTACGCTGCATAAGGTGCCGTATGTCGGCGTGCAGTTCGTGGGCATCCCCGAGTTCCAGCAGATCGGGACGCAGGTCACGACTAATTTGTCCGCCGCGGTCGCCGGCAGTTCCTCGGTGAGCCAGGCGCTGCAGCTCTCGCAGACAGAGGTGGAGCACACTATGCGTCAGGCCGGATACCTGAAGTGACAGAGACGCGGCTAGAGGCTATCGTCGATGATAGCCTCCAGCCGCTTTTGTCGTCGTGTCGGGGCGTCTAACCATACGCCCCGACGCAACGCCGAGATGCACAAGACATAGGGGGTAGTACTATCATGAGCATACGCGCGGCGATCCCCTCCACGACCGTCGGAAGACCGGCACGGGTATCGCGCCTACGCCGCCCGCCCTTCCGGCTGGTCTTGCTGCTGCCCGCCATCATCTACCTCGCCATCATGACGCAGGCGCCCTTCGTGTTGACGCTATGGTACAGCCTGCACAAGTGGATTCTGACGTCGCCCGAACTTGGCGTGACGTGGGTTGGGCTGGACAACTTTGTCTATACGATCACCCAGGACACGACCTTCCGCGCGTCTATCGTCAACTGGCTGATCATCACGCTTGGTATCGTCGTCCCGTCGCTCGTGCTTGGCCTGGCCTTCGCCCTCTTGCTGCACCGCCGCTTTCCTCTGCGCGGGCTGGTGCGCTCGCTGATGATCGCCCCCTTCTTTGTGATGCCTACGGTCAACGCCCAGGTGTGGACCAATCTACTGTTCAACCCCGTCTTTGGTCTGGTCAGCTGGCTCACCACCTCGATCGGGCTTGGCCGCGTGGACGTGCTGGCTAGGGAACCCAAGCTGGCTATCATGGTCATGGCCGTGTGGCAATGGACGCCGTTCATGATGTTGATCCTGCTCGCTGGGTTGCAGGGCCTCTCCGATGAGGTGCGCGAAGCCGCGCAGATGGACGGGGCCTCGCCCCTGGACGAGTTCCGCTTCGTGACGCTGCCCTTGCTGGGCCGCTACATCGAGTTGGCCTCGTTGCTTGGGACGATCTACGTGCTGCAACTCTTCGGCGAGATTTTTGTCGCCACGCAGGGCGGCCCCGGCACGGCGACGACGACGATACCCTATTACGTCTATCAAACCATCTCGCAGAGCAACGATGTCGGTACGTCGGCGGCGCAAGGTGTGCTGGCCGTCGTAATCGCCTCGGTGATCGCGGCCTTGCTGCTGCGCTTGCTGCTGCGGACCTTTAGCCGCAGCGTACAGGTGGAATCATGATCGGGACATCGACACGCGTACAGATGAGGACACGGGCGGCCGTGGGGACACGGCGCGGCGGCGGCTGGGGGGGGGCGGCCCTCACCGCGCTCACCTATGTGATCGCCTTCCTGTTTTTCTTTCCCATCCTGTGGACCGTGCTGACAGGTTTCAAGACCGAGGGCAACGCGGTGGCGCAACCGCCGACGCTGTTTTCCCAACTCACACTGGAGAACTACCACAACGCCCTCTTCGACTCAAACTATTTCGGCTTCTTCTGGAACTCCGTGGCCTTGAGCCTTGGCTCAACGCTGCTGGCCTTCGCGCTTGGCGTGCCCGCCGCCTATAGTCTGGGTCTCTTTCCCACCAAGCGCACGCCTAGCGTGCTCTCCTGGGTACTCTCGACCAAGATGCTGCCTGTCGTGGGGGTGCTGATCCCGCTGATCGTCATCTACAAACAGGTCCATATCTTCGACACGCGTTTCGGGATGATCCTGCTCTACGCGGCGATGAACCTGCCCCTGGTGATCTGGATGATGCGCTCGTTCTTTGCTGAAGTGCCGCGCGAGATCATTGAGGCGGGGTACATCGACGGGGCCAGTTTTCCGCGTGCGATGGCCTCGATCATCTTGCCCCTCGCCGCGCCCGGACTGGCCGCGACGGGGTTGCTGTGCGTCATCTTCGCCTGGAATGAATTCTTCCTGGCCGTCAACCTGACTGGCCCCAACGCCGGCACGCTCCCGGTCTACATCACGGGCTTTGTGTCCAGCGAAGGGCTCTTCTGGGCCAAGCTGTCGGCTGCCTCGACGGTGGCTATCGCGCCCGTCTTCATCGCGGGCTGGGCGGCGCAACGCTCTCTTGTGCGAGGGCTGACGATGGGCGCGGTGAAATAACACTATAACTATAGTAGTCGTGGGCCTGGCCCTGAAGGACCATGGCAGGGACCGGACCTTAAAAGGTCTCCGTAGGCAACAAGTCGCTCATGGGTCCCCTGACGGGCATTGACTATGTAGACCCTTCAGGGTCCGGTCCCTGCCATGGTCCTTCAGGGCCAGGCCAAAGGTGAGAGAGGGGAGAGACGTGGATACCATAGGACCGCGCGCACTCAACAACGCCAGCCTCGCGTCGTTCGCGGATCGTGTGGTCGTGCCGACCTACGATCGTGGTCGGCTGGCGCGGTCGATCATCCACATCGGGGTCGGTGGCTTCCACCGCGCCCACCAGGCCGTCTATCTGGACAGCATCGCTGAGCGCGGTGTCAGCATGGACTGGGGCGAGCGTGGGGTCGGCCTGCTGCCGGGAGATCGGCGCATGGCCGAGGCTTTGGTCCCGCAGGATTGCCTCTATACGCTAGTCGAACGGGACGCCGCGGGGGACGCGGCGCGCGTCATCGGGTCGCTGACCGCATACGTGTTCGCGCCCGACGACCCCGCGCGCGCGCTCGACGCGCTGGCCGATCCGGCCACCCGCATCGTCAGCCTCACCATTACCGAAGGCGGCTACAACGTCGACCAGCATACAGGCCTCTTCGACGCGGACAATCCCGCGATCCAGGCCGACCTGGCGGGCATGGCGAGCGGGGCGCCCCCTCAGACGGTGTTCGGCTACCTCTGCGCGGGGCTGGAGCGCCGGCGCGCGGCCGGTATCGCCCCGTTTACCGTCCTCTCGTGCGACAACCTACAGGGCAACGGCGCCGTGGCGAAGACGGCGGTCGTGTCGTTCGCGCGCCTGCGCGACGACGCCCTGGCCGCGTGGATTGAGGCCAACGTGGCCTTCCCCAACGGCATGGTTGACCGCATCACGCCGCAGACGACCGACGCCGACCGCGCGTTGGTGGCGCGGGAGTTCGGTATCACCGACGCGTGGCCGGTGGTGACCGAGCCGTTCACACAGTGGGTGCTCGAGGACACCTTTTGTGACGGACGGCCGCCGTTCGAGGAAGTCGGCGTGCAGATCGTCCACGACGTCCACCCTTACGAGACGATGAAGTTGCGTCTGCTGAACGCGAGCCACCAGGCAATGGGCTACCTGGGCTATCTCGCTGGCTATCGCTACGTGCATGACGCGATAGGCGACGCGGACATCCGAGCGTTCATTGAGCGTCTGATGGACGACGAGGTGACGCCGCTACTGCCGCCGGTCCCAGGCATCGACCTTGCCGCCTACAAGCGTACGCTGATCGAGCGCTTTTCCAATCCCAAGATCGGAGATACGCTCGCCCGCCTCGACACGGATGGGTCGGACCGCATGCCCAAGATGCTGCTGCCGTCCCTCTCCGAGGCGCTGGCGCAGGGTCGGCCCCACCGGCTGCTTACCCTCGCCGTCGCCGGCTGGTTCCGCTACTTACGTGGCGTGGACGAGCAGGGCCAGGAGATCGCCATCGCGGACCGCCTGGCCGGCGAACTCCGCGCGCGGGCTAACAGAGGTGGGGACGACCCGCGCCCGCTGTTGGAACTACGCGGCGTCTTCGGCGATCTTGGGAAGGATGAGGCGTTCGTCGCCACGCTGTCCGCGGACGTGCGCGAACTCGACGCCCGCGGCGCGCGAGCCACGCTCACCGCCGCCCTGGCCTCTCCACGCGCGTAAGTCTCTATAGCAGTTCTGGCTTGTCATGCAGCGGGGACGGGCCGTGCCTGGGATACAACCCCAGGGACCATTATGTCTCCGCCTCGTGGCCGATAATCAGCGCGTCCGCACGGTCCCGATAGGCGGCGATCAAGGCGGCGTTGCGCGCGTCCGATCCGTCGGTCCACGCTTCGGCGTCGCGGCGGTCTTTGCCAAAGAGCATATGCCGGCGCACGAGGCGCTGGCGTCGCACGTCGTCGGGGATGGAGATATACCAGGCGGCATCGAGGTAGACACGGATGTCGCGCCACGGCGGCGTATCCAGGAGCAGGTAGTTGCCTTCGGTCACGACAAAGTCCGTGTCGGGGGTGATCGCGATGCTGCCGGCGATGGGCTCCTCGATCGCGCGGTTGAATTCCGGCGCATAGATAGTGTATGCGGGGCGTCCGGCGATAGTGGCAAGCATACGTACGTATCCCGCGGCGTCGAACGTTTCCGGCGCCCCTTTACGGTCTCGCAGTCCGAGCCGCTCTAGTTGGCTATTAGCGAGATGATAGCCATCCATCGGCACATAGGCGGTGGTGTGTCCAGCGCGCGACAACTCGTCGACCAGCCGGACGGCCAAGGTGGATTTACCGGCTCCTGGAGGGCCGGTAAGGCCGATCATGACACGCCGCGCCGCCGGCGCGATGGCCGTCGCGGCCTCCATGAGATCGCGGGCTACGATTGTCTTCATGGGCGACACCCTTTTATCCCGATAGCCACCATACTCAATGTCGTACAGGTCGTCCTCCCACGTAATTGGATCACAGTGGGATGTTGCCGTGCTTGCGGCTGGGTCGGGCCTCGCGCTTGGTCGCGGCCATAGTCAGGGCGCGGATCAGGACGGGCCGGGTTTGTTGCGGCTCGATCACGGCGTCGATATAGCCGCGCTCGGCCGCGTAGTAGGGGTTGGCGAATTGGCGCGTGTAGTCGGCGGTCAGTTCCGCTGCCGTTGCCGCCGGGTCGTCCGAGGCGGCTAACTCGCGCCGGAAGATGACGCCGACCGCCGCGGCGGGGCCCATCACCGCGATCTCGGCCGAGGGCCAGGCAAAGTTGAAGTCAGCTCCGATGTGCTTGGAGCACATCACGTCGTAGGCGCCGCCGTAGGCTTTGCGCGTGATCACGGTCAGCTTGGGCACGGTGGCTTCGGCATAGGCGTAGAGCAGCTTGGCCCCGTGGCGGATGATGCCGCCGTACTCCTGTGCCGTGCCGGGCAGGAAGCCGGGGACATCCACGAAGGTCACCAGCGGGATGTTGAAGGCGTCGCAGAAACGCACGAAGCGCGCCGCTTTCTCTGAGGAGTTGATATCGAGTGTCCCGGCGAGGTGCTTGGGCTGGTTAGCCACGACGCCGACAGGGCGGCCGTCGAGCCGCGCGAAGCCGATCACGATGTTGGGCGCATAGTGCGGCTGAACCTCGAAGAAATCTTCGTCGTCGACGACGGCGGTGATAACCTCGATGATGTCGTAGGGTTTGGTCGAGAGCGCGGGGATCAGCGTGGCTAGGCGCGGTTCCTCGCGGTCGGGATCGTCGGCCGGCGGCTCGTAGGGCGGGTCGTCGAGGTTGTTGGAGGGGATGAACGAGAGCAGTCGACGCACGTCCTCGATGGCGTCCCCTTCGTTATCGGCGGCGAAGTGGGCCACGCCGGAGCGGCGCTCGTGCGTGTCGGCCCCACCCAGTTCCTCGTGCGTGACCTGTTCACCGGTGACGGTCTTGATGACGTCGGGTCCGGTGATGTACATCTTGGCGATGTCGCGTACCATCACCACGAAGTCGGTGATGGCCGGTGAGTAGACCGCGCCGCCCGCGCAGGGGCCGGCGATGAGTGAGATCTGCGGGATCACGCCCGAGGCGCGCACGTTGCGGTAGAAGATGTCGGCGTAGCCGGCCAGCGACACGACGCCTTCCTGGATGCGCGCGCCGCCTGAGTCGTTGATGCCGATGACGGGGCAGCCCATCTTGACGGCGAGGTCCATCACCTTGCAGATTTTCTCGGCGAAGACCTCGCCGAGCGAGCCGCCAAAGACCGTAAAGTCCTGCGAGAAGACGACGACCGCGCGCCCGTCGATCGTGCCGTGCCCAGTGACGACGCCGTCGCCGGGGATGCGGTTGTTTTCCATGCCGAAGAGGTCGGAGCGGTGCAGCGCGAAGCGATCGAGCTCGACGAACGAGCCTTCGTCGAGCAACAGGTCGATGCGCTCACGCGCGGTCAGCTTGCCCTTGGCGTGCTGTTTCTCTTTAGCCCGCTCCTCGGTCTCAACCACGACAGCGTGGTTACGCCGCCGTAGTTCTTCCACCGATCCGTTTACCTCATCCGTCGTACCTGTCTCACTCTGTTCTATCGCCATCAATCGTGTTCCTCCTAGCGGAGAATACGGCAGGATGGGGACAAACGCAAATAGCGGCGCGGGCCATTACGCCCCGCCCGGCAAGCCGGTCGTTGAGTCCACACCATGTCTCACGGCTTGTTCCACGGCGCTCTTGGCGTCATCGATTGACTGATAGGGGCCGAGCGTCGGGGGTAGGTTGGCCATTGACTCCTCGAATTGCTCTTCGCTGAGTTGGCCCGGCTGCTCCAATGACCCGCTGCCGCCGGCGGCTGGCTCGGGCTGGCCCCAAAACGACCCGTCGCGGTAGCGGACCGTGCCCAGGACCTTGCGCGGTCCGCCGCCTTGCGCGCCGTTCAGCGTCCAGACGTCATCCTCTTGTTGCGTCCATTCCATGTGCTCTCTCCTTGATAGTCGATAGTCGATAGTCGATAGTCGATAGTCGATAGTCGATAGTCGATAGTCGATGGTATACCACTCTACGCTATCGGCGTGTTCGCCAACGTGATTTGTACGGGACTGGCAATATCGGCGCCGAGCGTGTATTTGCTGGGAGCGTCAGCGCTAGTCCGCTGACTGTCCAGCCGCCATACCGTTGCGGGCGAACGGATTGACGCTAACAAACATCGCAGGCGCGACTGTCTGCCAGCGAGACGTTGGCGCTCCCATCAGATACAGATCGCTTAACCTTCAAGCGGTGTCCCACTCGCCACTCGTCACTCGCCACTCGTCACTTGGTTACCGGTCCCCGCTACGCACCGTGACGGTCGCGCCCGCGGCGACGATGGCGAGCTCGCGTACGCGTGCGTCGAGCCCCGCGCGTGTGGCGCACTCGCGCATCGCGACGGCGACGGGGCCAGTGGGTCCGGCGCAGAGGGCCAGGATGCTGGGGCCGGAGCCGCTGAGCGCGGCTCCGCTCGCGCCGGCCGCCAGGGCCGCGGCCATGATGGCCGCCGACGGCGAGCCCTCCGGCACGCGGTACGGCTGGTGCAGGCGGTCCTCCATGGCGTGCCGAAGCAACTCGTAGCGCCGCGTCAGCAGGGCAGCGACGAGGAGCGAGGCGCGTCCGACCGAGTAGGCGGCGTCGGTATGGGCGACGGCGTGTGGCAACGCGGCACGGCTCTGGTGGGTGGACACGCCGCGGTCGGGCGTCAGCACGACCGCGCGCAAGCCGGGAGGAGGCGCCAGGGGCGCGACGAACGGACGTCCATCAGCGCCCAGCGTGGCGACAGTGAGGCCGCCGTAGAACGCCGCGGCCAGATTGTCGGGGTGTGGCTCGAACGCGAGGGCCAGGCGCAGCAGTTCGTCGGTCGCGAAGGGCGGGTGTACGGCGGCGTTGGCCGCGACCATGGCCCCGGCGATAGCGGCGGCGGAGCTGCCCAATCCGCCGCCTACCGGTATGTCGTTGTCGAGCACGACTCGCTGCACGAAGAGCCGGCCCGCGCCGGCGTGCAAGATGTGTTGGGCCGAGCGTAGCGCCAGGTTGCGCTCCGTGCGCGGCAGCCGGTCGTGGCCCTCACCGCGGATAGCCACATGCGGTCGCACGGGTCGCGTCCCGATGTCCAGCGTGACCGTGTTATAGAGGTCAAGCGCCAGGCCGAGGCAGTCGAAGCCCGGCCCGAGGTTCGCGCTCGTGGCCGGGACGCGGACCGTCACGCGCATCAGGGGTCCTGCCGGCGCAGCGTAATCTCGGTGACGACGGGGGGGGTGGGGCGGGGTTCGGCCGAGCCGCGCGCGCGCGCGAGGGCGGCTTCCAGGCGCTCTATCTCGCCGTCGATCTCATCGAGTTCACGGCAAAGGGGTGTGAGGGTGGGATGATGGAGGGCGTTACGGCGATACAGGGTGAGTGTTTCGTCCACCAGCGCGTCGCGCCGGCCGCGACGCGACAGACGCAGGCCGACCAGCCGCGCCTGCACCTCGCCAATGAAACGCACCCGCGCGGCCTCGCGTCCAGCGCGGACAATACCATCTTTCACAGTCTCGAACAGGTCCATAGATATAATGGTGGGCTAAAAGGAAGTTCAACGCAAAGCCGGCGACGAGTCCCGCCGCGTTAGCCTCTTCGCCAGGTACACCAACATGCAGGAGCGCCGCGAAAAGGGCCAGGGTAACGACGAGAGAAACCAGGGTACTGCCTTGCGCGCGGACGCATTGACGCGCCGCCGCGCCGATCGTCGTCACACGCCGGTCGCGCCAGGTCACCTGTCGGTGCAGCGCGAAAGCCAACACGGCCCCACTCTCATAGGAGAGCGCCCATGCCGCGTGCGGCGGCAGATGCGCCCCCAGAGCGAGATGGAAGAGGGTCAGGTTGGCGAGGCCGCTGACGATACCAGCCCCAGTATACGCGCCGACCCGTCGCCACGGCAAAGCCTTCGTCATGACGCGCTCCTATCAGCGTGAGCGGCGCAGCCCATTTAGCGCGAGCGGCGCAGCCCGTAAACTCCGCAGGCGATCAACAGGGCGCCGGCGGCCAGCAAGTCGCCGACCACGGCGAACCGTCCCAGCGGGTCGTCGTCAGTTACATGCGCCGCCGCGATGACCAGCTGCGCTGGTACGACCTGGTGTACGACCGCCAGGACATTCGTTCCGGCGACAAAAGCATGGACGAGCAGATGCATAGAGCCTCCCGCGTGACGCGTACCCACCGCCATATCGATAGGGTGGTTACAGCTATGCTACCAAGGCTGTATGAATCCGCGATGAATGAACGGCTGGTTCCTACCATATTGACAACGTCGCGCGGGCATCCCTACACTTGAAAGCAATCCAGACGGGCTGGGTTGCTTGTCTCGCTCTCGTATCGCCCAGGTAATAAAAGGGGCCATCGTGGTAAGCGCCCGGCTCATCAGCCCCCTGGCGGCCGCTACAACACTGTTGTTGCTCTCCAGCCTGGCCGCCGGCGCGCATGCCGCGCCCGTGCGCCAGAAGGCGCCGGCGTCGACGACACTCATCTATGGGACCGACCAGGAACCGGACACGCTCAACCGCTTGTTGGCGCAGCTCGTATCGGCGTCCGACATCCTGGCCGGCGTGGTCGAGCCGCTCGTGCGGTCGGACGCGCACGACAATATCATCCCCGACCTTGCCGCCAGCTATAACATCTCCCGCGACAACCTGACCTACACCTTTGGCGCGAAGCGAAGCCGCTGAAGAGGCCGCTATTCGTAGACGCGGCGCGCGTCAGGGCGACTAGGTGAACAGCGTGCGCACGGGGAGCGTGAAGCCGGGGATGACGGGATCGCCCAGGAGGTCATCGTCGATGGTGCGTAGCTGCGGCTGCCGCGCCAGTTCGTAGACCTCGACCGTCCTGAACACGGGTTTGACGACCCACACCAGGCGCACGCCCGACTGGTGGTATTGCAAGACTTTCTCCTCGACATCGTTGACGGCGTCGTTCTCCGAGACTACTTCAACCGCGACATCGGGCGCGAAATCGGCGAGGACGCGCAGCCGTTGGGGCAGGCGATCTTTCGTAACGAACGAGAGGTCGGGATAACGCGTAGGAGGGCTGCCAACCACGCTGAACGTCGTCTGCGAGGAGAACACACGGCCGAGGTCATGCTCGTCCACATAGGCGTCGAGGTAGCGCCCAAGCCGCATCGTGATGGCGCCATGCTCCAGGTTTGGCATGTCGATTATATCCTCAAGGGGCGCGTCGATATAGTCGTCGGATACATCAGCGCGGTAGCTCTGAACTGCCATTTAGCGTCTCCACATGTATGCCTATTGACCCACGCATAGTGTAGCATGGATGCGCTTATGGTAGACGGCGCACCCTGTAGTGCAGCGGCGTACCCCCTGGGACCGCCGGCATCTTGCCGGCCCACGGTTGCGCGAATGGCGCTCGCCCGTGGCGAATTGGTCGCCCGTGACGGTAAGCCGGTAAGATGCTGGCGGTCCCAGGGGGTACGCCGCTACAAAGCAACCTCTTTAAGACAGCACTAGACGCGGCCCACGCCCACGTTGGCGCCGGACGTGGGCCGCTTTACCTCCGCGTCGCTAGCGCAGCGTGACGGTCTGATCGGGCGTCCACACCGTCAGCAGGTTGCCGGCGCCGCCGACCGCGACCATGCGCCACGAGTACGTGCCCTTGGCGAAGCGGCTAGCGTCGATGGTGTAGCTCGTGCCCGTGAGCCGCGTCGTGTACGTCGTCGTGGTCCGCGACGTGATGCGCTGGCCGGAGCCCGCGTTGTCCAGCCACATCTGGAGGTAGTAGTATGACGCGCCAGAGAAGCGATTCCAGGTGAAGGGCAGTTGGGTGCCCGTCAGGACGGCGTTGTGACCCGGCGGGAGCGCCGTCATCGTCGACGGCGTCTGCCGCATCAATGTCTTCGCGCCTATGGTTTCCTATACTTTTGGTGCTTTGGAACTATCCGTCGTTGGAGCGCTGGGATCGGGGACGCACCGAGGCGACGTACCAATACTGGAGCAGCATGTGTTTCGTGGCCGAGGCGCGCGGGATGATCTTGATCGATCGAGGGGAGGCGGAGGAGTTGTTTCGGCAAGCAGGGGAGCAGGCGGCCCTGGCTACCGCTTTGTATGGCGAGTACGCCGCTCAGAACGGCAAATGGGACCGCGTCGTGCACGCGCTCCTGCACCAAAGCGCGCTGGAACACGCCGCCAACCATCCCGTCCCCGCCGCTGTCTGGGTGATCAGGGCGGCCACTGAGGCGCGCGGGCGCATACCCGATGGCGAAGCGGTGCGCTTCGCCATCACCTGTCAGCTGGAGACCGCCGCCGCGCTGGCGCGCCTCGAACGCGCGGCCGCGGGTCCCGACGGCGCCGGCATGAGGGAGGCCGGGCACATGCGCGCGCTCGTGCGCGAACTCGACCTGTTCGTGGAAACGTGCCAAACGCAGCCGTGGACGGATGACGCGGCGCGCTGGGCGCGCGACATCGACATCGGGGAGGGCATACGGCGCGGGCGTGTCAGCGCGGCCGCGTTCACGGCGTATCTGCGCTCGTGGCGCGCGTCGTTCACTGGCGCGGTCGAGGAGACGGCCGCCCTGCAACCCTCGGGGGTACGACGCGACGTCCGCGCGGCGCTGGCGCGGCTGGCGTCACACGACGGCGCCCCTGCCAGGACGCCGGCCCCGCGCTATCGGCGGCCAGGTAGAGCCCACCGCTGACTAGCATGGCGCGAGGCCGGGGTCGTACAGGCGCAATTTCTTGCTACCGCAAGCGGATTGAAGCTAGGAGGGGCCGTTGAGTTAGAGGATCCATGCACGCGCCCAAGGCGGGGGATAGTGGTCGCGCAGTATGGCGTCGTGGCGTGTCCCAAGCGGGCCGGTAAGTCCTCCCTGGTTGACGTTGAGCGCCTGTTGGGTTGCCTGCCCAATCGGCGTGATGCCGATGACGAGCAGATAGTGGTGCATGAACACGAAATGTTCCGGCCAGACGTCATGTCGAGGATCGAAAAGGCGGTGTCGGCCTCAAAGTCGCGTAACCAATCGACGGCCTCCGCGACCGCGACTTCGGCTTCGCGGCGCACCTGCGCTACGGGCACGCCTCTCTCGTGGGCGATTTCGCGCACGCTCCGCTCGTGTAGACGCTCTCCGTAGGCGGCGATGAGGTCTTCCAGTTCGGTCTGTTCAGATTGTGACAGAGTTGCGCGTCCCTGGCGGTCGAGCAACTCCTCCAGGCGATGGCTCTCTTTAGCATCGAGGATGTGCCCATTTACCTCAACGCCGGTACCGTTGGGCGTCGTCTGCACGGCGAAGAGTTCGTTCAGGGTGACATCGAGGACGCTGGCGGCAGCTCCGGCGACCGCGATGTCCACACGGTGGACCGGTTCCTGGGCCAACGCCAGTTCATAGAGCGTTTTGAGGCTTACCTTCAGGCCGAGCCGATCATTAATTTCGCGGTCGAGTTGGGGCACGGTCATATTCCTAGCCTCGAGAACCGCGCCAAGACGGGGATATACTGCAACACTCATTACACGGATCTTTGCACACGACTGTCTTGTAGTACCAGGATACCGTAATCGCGCGGAGCTATCGACAATTAAGACTGGATTAAGCGCCGGCTACGGTGTTATGTCTCCGTCGGAATGAGCAGGCTGTACAGGCGCGTCTGCCGGGCGATGGCCTCGGTGTAGCGGGCGTGGCGCGTGGGGTCGGGGTCGTAGGTCGCGCCGAAGGCGGCGGGAGCGCTGGCGACGTTATCGAGCAGGCCGAGCGATTCCATGGCCAGCAGAGCGGCGCCGCGGCTGGTCGACTCTTTCTCGTCCAGCGCGATCACTGGCCGGTCGAGCACGTCGGCCACAATGCTCATCCAGGCCGGCGAGGCCAGCAGCGAGCCGCCCGAGGCGATCACGGGCGCGTTATCCGCCGCGACGCCGGTGAGCCCCACCAGGATGAGGGCAAAGCGGTAGGCGATGGCTTCCAATCCCGCGCGCAGGATGTCGATCGGCCGCGTGGCCTGACGCAGGCCGCTGATGGTGGCCGTGGCGTGGTCGACCCAGCCCGGCGCGCGTTCGCCCGCGATGAACGGCAGCACGGTCAGGCCGTGCGCGTCCGGCTCCAGCGTGGCGAGTTCGTGGTCGATCTTGGGCACGGGGTCGAACTGCATGGTGTCGCGCATCCAGGCGAACAGGTTGCCGCCCTCGCTCGTGGCGCCGCCGATGAGCGGTCGCCCCTTGTCGACGCGATATAAGAATAGCCCCTCGCGCACCGTGGCGTCGGACGCGGCGGGGACGACGCGCAGCGCGCCCGTGGTGCCGACCGTCAGGTTGATGCGCGCGGGCGTGGCGCAGCCGCTGCCGATGTTGCTGCACGCGCCGTCACCGAGCGCGGGGAACCACGGGACGTCTTGGAGCGCCGGCCAGCGCGCCGCCCACGCGCCCGTGACGGGACCGAGTCGCGTATCGCGGTCGTCCAGCGGCGCGAGCTTGTCCTCGTCCAGCACGAGGGCGCCGAGCACTTCGGGGTCCCAGGCAAGCCTATGCACGTCGAGCAGGCCTGTGCCCGAGGCCATCGAATACGAGCAGATGGTGTGGCCGAATAGGCGCAGGTAGAGGTACTCCCCGAAGGAGAGCCAGCGGGCGACGCGCCGATACACCTCACCCTGCGTATCTTTGAGCCAGAGCAGCCTGGCCGGCAGGTAGGAGGGGTGTAGCACGCAGCCGGTGCGGTGATGCACGGCGCGCGGGTCGAGCATCGCGCGCAGCCGGGCCGCCGCCGCGGCCGCGCGCGCGTCGGAGTAGAGGTAGAGCGGCGTGAGCGGCTGCCCCTCGGCGTCGATGCCGAGCGTACTATGCCACAGCGTATCCATCGCCACCGCCGCGACGGTGTCGCCTGTGGGAACCTTGCCCAGCGCGGCGTCGATGGCTTGTAGCGTCGTGTCGAAAAGCATGGCGGGGTCAAGTTCGACCCCGCCGTCGGGCGTCACGCGTACGCTGTACTTGAGTTGCGTTTCGCAGTCGGGCAGCGGGCTGCCGCACGTCTCGCCTTCGGCCACGAAGAGCATCGTGCGCAGCGAGGATGTCCCGACGTCGAGGGTGAGGATGAGCGAGCCCATGTTATGCTCCCTTATTCATGACGCGGACGCCGCCGCCCGCCATGCCGACGACGGCCAGGCCGGCCATGCCGATGAAGAGTCCGTGGTCGACCACGCCGGTAAGGGCTTTGACGCGCGCGGCCAGGGTTACTGGGTCGGAGAGGTCGCCGAAGCGGCAGTCGAAGATGTAGTGCCCGCCGTCGGTGATGAAGGCCGTGGCCGGCCCGTCGCGCCGGACGCGTTGTGTGACTGTCGCGCCCAGCGCCTCCAGTGCGGCTTGCGTGCGCGACCAGCCGAACGGCACGACCTCGATCGGTACCAGCGGCGCCTCCGCCAGCGACCCGACGATTTTGCTCTCGTCGACGATCACGACGAAGCGCGCGGCGGCGGCGGCGACGATCTTCTCGCGCAGCAGGGCGCCGCCGAGTCCCTTGAGCAGGTTGAGCGCGGGGTCCACGGCGTCGGCGCCGTCGATGTCCATGTCGAGACGCGGGTACTCTTCGAGGGTGGCGAGCGCGATACCCTCGGCGTGGGCTAGCGCGGCGGTCGCGTCCGAGGTGGGCACACCAATGATGTTCAAGCCATCGCGCACGCGCTCACCCAGCGCCCGCACGAACAGCGCGGCCGTGCTCCCGCTACCCAGACCCACCACCATGCCGTCCTCGACCAGCGCGGCGGCGTACCGCGCGGCCGCGATCTTGCCCGCCAGTTGCGCGTTGTCCACATTAGCCTCCAGTCGATAGTCGATAGTCGATAGTCGATAGTCGATAGTCGATAGTCGCACGTTTTTTCTAACGACTAACGACTAACGACTAACGACTAACGACTATCGACTGATTGCAAAACATCAAAGAACCCTGGAAACGATACCTCGACGCACTCAGCGCCTTCGATCACGGTTTCGCCCCCAGCGATGAGGCCGGCCACGGCCAGCATCATGGCGATGCGGTGGTCGCCGTGGCTCTGGCAACGCGCGCCGCGTAGGGGCGTGGGACCCTGCACGATGAAACCGTCCGGCGTCTCCGTGATGTCGGCGCCGAGGCGGCGCAACTCGCCCGCGGTGGTGGCGATGCGGTCCGACTCCTTGACGCGCAGTTCGGCGGCGTCGCGCACGACGGTACGTCCGTGCGCCTGCGTCGCCACCAGCGCCAGTAGCGGCAGCTCGTCGAGCAGTCGGGGGATCAACGCGCCGCCGATCTCGGTGCCACAGAGCCGCGACGAGCGCGCTGTCAGTGTCGCCACCGGCTCGGATCCGCTTGTCTCCTCCTCGGTTACGGCCACGTCGCCGTCCATCGCTCGCAGCGCGTCGAGCACGCCGGTGCGCGTTGTGTTCGCGCCCACTCCGGGTATCGTCATCGCGCTCTCAGGGGCCAGCAGACCGGCGGCGAGGAAGAAGGCGGCCGAGGAGATGTCGCCGGGGACGTCCAGGCTGAAGGGGCGCAGTGTCGCGCCGCCGTCGACTTCGACCGCGCCCTCGACATCGCGCACCGGCGCGCCAAGGTAGCGCAACATACGCTCAGTGTGGTCGCGGCTGGGCGCGGGTTCGCGCACGCGCGTCGTACCCGTGGCGCCGAGTCCCGCCAGCAGCACGGCGCTCTTGACCTGCGCGCTGGCGACAGGCAGTCGGTAGTCGATCGCGCGCAGGGACGCGCCCATGATGGTCAGCGGGAGCAGGCGTCCGCCCTCACGCCCCGTGATAGTGGCGCCCATGCACGTGAGAGGCTCCACGACGCGCGCCATCGGGCGGCCGCGCAGCGAGGCGTCGCCGCTGATGACGCTGTAGAAGGGGCGCGAGGCCAAAATGCCGGCCATCAGGCGCGTGGTCGTCCCCGAGTTAGCCGCGTCGAGCACGTCGGCCGGCTCCGTTAAGTTGGCGAGACCCGGCCCCTCAATCTCCAGTTCGCCCGGTGCGATGTCGCGCACGCGCGCGCCAAGCATTTGTATGATGCGGCGCGTGGCGCGGCAGTCCGCCGAGTCGGCCACGTTGCGGGCGCGGCTCGCCCCCTCGGCCAGCGCGCCGAACATTAGGGCGCGGTGGCTGATTGACTTGTCGCCCGGCATCCGGACCGTCCCGTGGACCGCGCCCGGTCTGATCGTCTTATCCAACGTTCCCTCCACCTCGGATTTTTCCACTGTTGGGCCTATAGCGCCAAGGCTCGTGAATTATCCACGAGAAGGCGGCCGGCGTTATGTAGGGGCGTATGGCATACGCCCGTGGCCTCGAAAGCCGGTTGGGCTGTCGGAGCGGAGCGGAGAGAGACCAATCCGCATGGGCGTATGCCATACGCCTCTACGATAATTTACGAGTTGTGTCTGTGGCGTCGATTAGGTCATCGGCCTAATCGGCGCTACAGGCCCCTGTATCTCCAATGGTACAATATATAGGGAGAGGATATGTTGATGAACGAGTATAACGTTAAGGGCGAGAACCGCGACCGGCGGCGTGCGGACGACCGCCGCAAGCAGGTCGTGCATCCGCCGCTGCCTTACCTAGGCCATCGCGCGCCGCGCAAGGACGACGAGCGGCGGCTTGCGGTCAAGATCAAGAAGGTCCGCAAGAAAGGGCGTTAGCGCCGCCCCAACCGCGCCAAGACCATCGTCCGCGCCGTAGCGAGTTCCGGCGCCCCGAGCAGGTAGGACCAGCCGGCGTAGGCGGCGGCGCCGAGCGGCACGGCGACGACAAGTAGTAACGCATTGCCCACGCCGCCATTGGGGCCGAAACGATGCCACAGGAAGAGCAGCGCCAACAGCGCTACGCCCATGGCCTCGCTCGCCACGAGTGAACGCAATACCGAGAGCCCCAGTTCGCGCAGGCCCAGGTTGGTGAGCCGCCGCCGCAGGATCACACCCAGCCACACCACCTCCATCAGCACCGTGAGCGAGAGCGCGCCGGCGAGCAGGGCCACGCCGAGGATACTGTCGCCGTGCGCGAGGTAGACGCCAACGACGCTGAGTATGCAGGCCGTGGCGAGCGTGACGAGGTTGACGAGCACGGGGGTCCAGGTATCCTTGAGCGCGAAGAAAGCGCGCGGCAGTATCTCGATCGCCGTCCAGACCGGCACGCCCAGGCCATAGCCCACCAGCGCCGCCGCGGTCAGGTCGGTGTCGTGTGCGCTAAAACGATTACCCCGCAGCAGCACGTCGATGATGGGGTAGCGTAGCACCGCCAGCGCGACGGCGGCCGGCATGGCGAAGAACATCATCGTGCGCAGTGTGCGCGACATCGTATCGCCCATCGTCGCTAGTTCGCCGCGCGCGGCCTGCCTGGTCATGGTCGGGAAGGCGGCCGTGGCGATGGCGGCGCCGAATATCCCGACGGGTAGCGCCATGAGGCTGGCCGCATAGCGGATCGACGCGCTGGGGTGATCGGTAAAGGAGCGCGTGGCCAGAGCGATGATGACGAGGCCGGTACCTTGGATGCCGGCTTGCCCGACGATGCGCGGGATCATCAGCCGGCCGACCTCGCGCGCGCCGGGTTCGTCCAGTCCGACGCCGGGCCGTACGTGACGCTTGAAGAGGGTGAGCCCTGGCAGCATTACGACGACTTGCAGCAAGGCGCCGATCGTCACGCCCCACCCCGCCAGGGCCACGGTGTGGTGGATCGGCCGCACGAGCAGCAGGCCGCCGATGTTGGCGAGGTTGTAGACGAGTGGCGCGACGGCCGGCAGGAGGAAGCGGTGGTAGGAGTTGTATAGCCCCATCAGGATACCGCTGACGGCCAGGAAGAGTGGCTGCAGCAGCATGATACGCGTGAGTGTTATGGTCAGGGCATCGGCGGACCCATTCAGTGCGGTCACGATCCACGGCGCGGCGAACTCAGCCACGACTATGGTTGTGGCTAGTACGATCAGCACGCCGTTCATCACGCCTGAGGCCACGCGCCAGGCGCGCCCCTCGTCGCCCTTCTCCAACAGTCCCGCGAAGACCGGGATGAACGAGGAGCCGAGCGCGCCGCCTGAAACGATGGTGAAAACGGTGTCTGGGATAGCGATAGCGTTGGTAAAGGCCGTGGCGTCGTGCCCCGATCCACCGAGGACACGGGCCTGAATCGAGAGGCGCAGCAGTCCCAGCAGGCGGCTGAGCACGAAGCTGACCATCAGGATGCCCGCGGCCGAGGCCAGGCTGGTCCGGCGCGGCGCGCGCGCGGCCTGCGTCGTCAGACGCCCCCGTACGAATGCTCTCACGCCCTGGACAGCACGCCGGACTTCATATTCTCTAGCGCTCTGTCGTACACGTCCGCATCGACGGCGCCCCTGTCCACCACGGTTTTCCGCACAGTTAGGAAATGAATGGCGTCAACGGCGGCGCTTGGCTGGCTTGGAGGGAGAAGAACTACCGTATCGGAGGGGTCGTGCTTGAGGACTTGGTGGTTGCTCGATGTCTGTCCACGGACAAATCCTAGCTGTACCAGCAACCTCCCGAGATCATCGTAGGTTAGCGTTCGATCACTCATGGTGGACTACTCCTTCCGTCTGTTCCAGCATACTACCTTCTAACCATCGGCGTTCTCCTCACGGGCGCGCGATATACTGCGAGTATGACACACAGCATTCTACCCGGTCCGGCTGGCCCCGCGCCGGACGGTGAGCCGGCCCCACCGACCCGGCCCAGCCTGGGCTCGTTCCTGCATAGCCGCGTAATGGGCCCCAACGGCGTCGTCGCCGCGCTCTATCTCGTGCTCTCGGCCTGGGTCTGGTTCAATCCCGCGCGAGCGGCCAGGGTGTGGCGGCGCCTGCAAGGAGAGAAGTAGCTCCATATGGTTGCACAGACGACGATTCACCCAACCGTCTACGCCGCCCGGCTTATCAGTGCGGACGAGCTTGCCGCTATGCCCGCGCATCAAGACTACGAACTCGTTTTGGGGAGGTTAGTACCCCTGGCTCCCGCCGCGACCGATCATGGCGCGCTCGGCTCGAACCTGACCCGTCTCGTCATGAATCATGTGTACGACAACAAACTGGGACACGCCTACATCGCCGAAACGGGATTCGACATCACGCGCCCCGGCGATCCCGCCCAGACCGTGCTCGCCGCGGACCTCGCGTTCGTGCGGACCGACCGCGTGCCCGCGTCGAGCCGCAAGCCCGCCTTCAAAAAGGTCGTCCCGGATTTTGTGTACGAGATCGCCTCGGGTGGGCAAACGCGTGACGAGATGGCCGACAAGGCGAGGCTCTGGACGAGTCGGGGCGTGCGTCGGTGCTGGATACAGTGGCCCACGCGCCAGACGATCGACGTGTGGAGTCCCCATGCTCAGGCTCAACGCGCGCTGACGCTGGATGATGACCTCGACGGCGAAGACGTACTGCCGGGCTTCCGCTGTCCCGTCGCCGCCGCCTTCGAGTAGCGCATCGTCTACAGAACCGTATCGGGAGGCGGAACAGAACAGATGAGTGAAAACAACAAGATAGGGCCAGGAAATGTTGTTTAGGGGCTGGAGAGATGCGTTGTGTCGTTCACACCCAAAATTTCGGCCTCGAATGCGGGGTACAACGGCCACTCCACCCGCTCCCGCACGGGCACGAAACGGATGACGGTTAGCGCCCCATTTGCCATCTCGAACCACACCGGCGTACCGGGTGGTATACACAGGATAGCGTGCAGCAAATAGTTCGCGAAGCCGCCGTGCGTCACGATCAGCACGCGATCGTCAGTCCCAAATCGCGTTTTGAGCATGGCGAGTATGCGCCCGCAGCGGGCGGCGAAGAGTTCGGGGGTGTCGCCCGCGTAGCTCCATCCATCGTCGGGCATGCCGGCAGGGAGGGTGACGCGCGGGAAGCGAGACAGCAGTTCGGCGCGACCACCCCCCTGATAGTCTTTGTCGAAGCCTTCGCGGAGTTCAGGCCAGACCTCGACCGGCCGGTGGTCCAGTTCTTCAGCGATGATGTGGGTTGTGGATAGAGCGCGCAGCAGCGGGCTGCTCAGGATATGGGTGACGCCGGCATCGACCAAACGCCGGCCGGCACGCCGTGCCTCCCACTCACCCCGCGCCGATAGATCCCAATCGGGCGTCGTGGTATTCGGTTCGCTCTGCCCATGGCGGACGAGCAACAACTGCATCGGGCCTCCTTCCCGTCCGATTAAATCATTGCTTACGGATACGCGCCAGCGTCGAGCAACTGTTGGCGCTCCAGGATCCGGTCGTGGTTGTTGAGTTGTAGGATGGCGGCGGCCCGGCTCATCCCCCCGCCACGAGCCTCTTGTATGCGTGGGCCTTCGCTAGGCGCACCAAGTGCTCGACGGCCAGGTATCGCTCCAACTCGGCCTCATCCGCAGGCGAAAGTTCGCCACGCTTGCCCGCGTCTAGGAGATCGGCGACGCGCGCCTGAAGTTGTGCAGACGGGTGTAGCGCGAGTATCTGATCCGGCGCCGGTTCGCTAGCCAGCGCCTCCAAGACCCCACTCTCGTCCTGAAACGCACCGGAACCCTCGGCCATGACTTCGCGGAGGCCACGCTCCAGCATCTCCGGCAAGCGCTCCTATACCGCCGCAGCCGCTGCCCGAGGGCATCAGGTACCTGTACCGTTATTTCCATCATGGCGCTACTATCATCACGTATTATGAGGCGACGATTATGGCTGCGTCCAGCCGTTCGCGAGAGTCGATGAGCGCGGCGTCGGTGTCGCGCCCAAAGCCGCCCGATTGCGGCAGGCCGCCAATTTCCAGGATGGCTGGCCCCTGAAAATCTCGCACCAGGAGCGTCCGACAATAGGCCGTCACATCAATGGAGCCCAAACCCAACGGCAAATGATAGTTGACCGCCGGGAGCGGTGTATCCGCTACATGGAGCATCGTCATACGCGGCGTCAAGTCCCAAAATCCGTCGAGATGCGCGGGTATCGTGTGGTTGAAATCCCAGGTGACTATCCAGCGGCGAGGTTAGGGAGGAGCGGATGACCAGCGAAGACACGCTGGAGCGCAGGGAGCACCGCCTGTCCCTGCTTCTTGAGGGTGGACAGGTAGCCACGCAGTCGGCAGAAGGCG
>JAABUM010001333.1_pt1 | contig 37356 bp, 56 predicted proteins | sample 5559161 | NCBI WGS metagenome assembly JAABUM01 (sample SAMN10711868, study PRJNA513369) | rock metagenome | isolation source: Antarctica rocks | place: Antarctica: Victoria Land, Siegfried Peak nord
ACCACGGCCGCCCTGTCAACCAGGTAGGACGGTTCACTCCGACACCGCTGTGAGAAAGCTCTGTCCCTGTCCAGCTTGACCATTAGCATCGACAGCGGGGCCACGATGTCCTCGACATCCGCTCGCGCCATTCTGACTGGGGTGGCGCTACAGGGGGCACATGTCGCGCGGTGCAGGCGGTACTCTCTGCCAGAAACAAGCTGCGGCTGATGCTCCGTTTGCTTGTCGGTGCAGGCCCTGTTCTTCCCGGCGGACGAGACTGAGCCGCGCTTCATCGGGGCGCGGCAGGGCCACAGCCCCATCCTCATGCACTGCGGCTCCTGCGACTACGTCGGCACCAGCCAGCTCAGGTGCAACTCTGACAAGGCCTGCCTCTGTGCAGGGTGTCACTGAACAGTGATCTGTGATGGGTCGGCCAGCCTCGAGCAGCGGTCGGGCAGCGTCATGCAGTGCCTCTCCTGCGACTGCGTCGGCACCAGCCAGCTCAGGTGAGGTTTTCGCAGCGGTCTTGGGGTTTAGAGTCCACATCGCAAGGGCATCTATGCAACTTTTGATCCGGTGAACCTCAGGCCGAATGTTCATGCAGTGCGGCCTTTTAAGTGCGTCGGCACGAGCTAGCTCACCCTGAACTCCCTGCACGAGGTGTAGTTTCAAGACTTGGCAGCTCGTTTGCGTTGGCCTCTCGCAGCGCATGCGCTTCTGAGCGGATCGACCTCTCCCAAACCCTGAGGCACAGCTTGAAAACACTCTCGACACCTGAGCTTGAGCTCGAGCTGCACAAACCCGTTTTCAGGGCAGCTCTTTGTTCCTGCACTACAGGGCCGCTCCATGTCGCGGCGCGCTCCATGTCCTTACAGGGGTGCTGACGCTGGGCATTGTATCGCTCGCATTTGTGATCAGTTGACGAAAATCCTAATTCTCTCTCCTGCAGGGCCGCGTGCGGCGCGCTACATGTCCTCACGGACGTGCTAAAACTCGGCAACCTCTTCCTCACATGTCGAAGTCAGAATCTGTTTTCAATACAGGGCTGCCCGCGGCGCGCTACATTTCCTCACAGGCGTGATGACGCTCGGCATCGTCTTCCTAACGCCGCTCTTCAAAGACACGGCGCACCACTGCCCCCGCTGCAGTCGGCAGGTCGCCGTCGCAAAGCTGATGTGACCGACAGGCTGGCAGACGCCGCGATCTCTGGGCCGTGAATCAGAAGAAGCAAAAAATGTGCGCCACTGCCCCTGGCTGCGGCTGGCAGGTCTGGTGCAAAGTCATGCGGCGGGAACTGTGGCAACAAAGTGGCTTGCCACGGCGCGTGCCGGTAGAAAACGGCGAACGGACAACGAACCCAACAGGAAACTATGCTGGTAGTTAGGCGTTCAGCCGCCTGGGCGAGGAAATCATGATGGCAGCAAACTTGTGCGGCTGGCAAGCACTGCTTGCCATAGTGGCACTGCACTCGTATTCACAGCAGCGGCGGCATTGTATCATAACAAATTGTGAACAGATGTTGCTGCAATTTCAGTCTCAGTTTCGAGTCTGAATCTGATTTGTTGCAGCAGTCATTCGATGGCTGTTGTTGCGCTGCACAAACGCGGTGCATCTGCTGCGTTAGGTAAGGTCATTCAGGCATCCCAGCTGCCTGCAGACTTGATTGATGTCTGCCAGCGTTCCCATACTAGGGGAACGCTGGCTAGTAGCTGGCCAGCATTGACATGGAAGTAGATCAGCTCACGATGCGGCTCCGCCATCTGCTGATTATTCTGTGGACTGCTCTTTCAGCAGACAGGCTGAGTGGCAGTGCCACCTGTTCTAGCTCCCCGCAACACATAATGAATGACCATGATGACTGACCATTATGCGCCAGTCCGAGCAATGACGAGTGCTGTTCCTCTCTCCTGGTACAAGCTTGGCGGCGCCAAATGCAACACGTGTGGCGCCCAGGCAGCCTTGCGGCTAGTCACCTCGGGCGTGTCAGCTAGGGTCGTTGTCAATCACGCGCCGAAATTTGAGATCTCGGTTGTCTGATTCTGCCGTCGAAATCGGCATAAAAATAAGCGCCGGCCCAGCTCATCCTGCATTCTGCATTCGCTCGTTCGACAGTACTGCTCGAGCGGACTATTGACGACGCTGATTCCGGGATTACGAGGATGCCTGCGCCTTTGAATGCGTCGAGCAAGCAGTCGCAAGGCAGCTGCAGCCTGGCGTTGGCTTGCCTGCTTCTGTTCTGCCTCGTCCACCCGCCGTCACCTGCCCTGGCGGTCGCGGCACCAGGTTCGCTCGCTCCGATGTGAATGCTCGGCGTCGTGCATTGTTTCGTAAACGGAAATTCCACCAACATCAATCTACATGTGGGATGGGCCAAGCTCAAAATTCAGAGCTTGGTCCATCCCACATCGACGTTGCAATGTAAGGCGAGCTGGGTTGCGCTAGGGTTTGCCATGCAGACGAGTGCATGCGGCACGTTGCAGTGATGATGAGTAATCGGTACTGTCAGCGCACAGCGAGCACGAAGTCCAAGGACGTGCACAAGTGAGACTTCATGCATCAAGTTCTTGCAAGGTTTTCCAACTGATGACTTGCTGCGTGAGGTGACCGCAATGCACGTTACTTTCGCCAGACCCAACATTTGCGCTCTGGAATGAGGCGTGCAGCTCTCGTGGCAGCCTTCAACACAACAATTCACTCTCCTCCCCATGCTGTCATACAGGCACGCCGCCAGGACAGGTGGCAGTGCCATTCCTGCCTCCCCATCCGCCTGGCGGGCCGCCGCTGCCGCGCTTTGTGCCCGGCCCGGATCCTGCCGCATCTAGCGCCTCGGCAGCCAGCCTCGCTGGCCGACCGCCCGGCATCATCCGCACCTACGGCACCCATTTTGTCGACGACCAGTGCCGGGAGTGGCTGCCCGCCGGATGGAACACATGTGTGTCTTCCATTCACTGCCTTGCTGGCCTGCCAGGCACTGACAGTGCAGGAGACCCGCTCGTGTGTTGGGCAGCACCTGCTGTGATCGTGCAGCAATAACCTGCACCGCAGGGCTGCTGGCTGCGAACCTCTGATCCTGCCACATCCTGCCACATCACCGAGACTTCTCATGGCATCTCTGCTTCTGCAGACAATGATCTCACCGTGTTTGGCGGCACCGTGGCGGGATCCGGCGAGACCGTCCTGGTGCAGAATGCCGGCGATCCCGTGGCGCGACGCATGCAGCTCGCCATGGCCAACAACCTCAACACCATCCGCATGCTGGCATCCCTGGGCCAGGCCTCAAACACTTCGCATACCATTGGCGCGCTGGAGCCCACACCAGGTGATGGAGATCTGGATTCAGGTTTTGAACGCTCAGAATGCACTTGCAGCCATGTGTGCATGTGCATGTGCATGCTGGACGACCCGCGCTTGCCTCCTGTCAAAAACGGTCTCGAGGCAGCAATCCTCTGCATTATTAATTGCCTTCTTTTTTGCGATTGTACGTGATCTCTTCCCTGCAGGTCACTTCAACGAGCCGGTGTTCCGCGGCATTGACTACACTCTGGCGCAGGCGGGGCGGTACGGCCTGAAAGTCATCGTGACGCTGAACACAAACTGGGACTTCCAGGACGGTATCCCAGGGGTGGGTCCGATGGCCTTGCACACAGCGGAATCACCATGTGACTTGCTGCTGCTGGTGCTTGAATAGCTGCCGCCGCGTCATGTCAACTGGTGAGCCAGTGCCAGCAGTCAGCATGCATCTTGAGAATCTGCTCAATGCAGCAAACCCAAAAACGGTTGCTGGCGATGAGTGGCTTTGTCTCCCCCCGCAGTACTCTGCAATGCTCAACCTGCCCAGCAACGATAGCTTCTTCACCTCCCCTGCCGCTCTGCAGCTCTACCAGAACCACGTTAGCAAGGTGAGATGCACAATGCAACGATGCTACAGCGCAGCATCGCACTGCTGCTGTGTGCCACGACACGCTCCTGCATGGTGTGAGCTCGTGATCCCACACGTTCAAACCACACTGCGCCTGCGAGCCACCATGAGGATGACCTGCAAACGAGCCTGTTTCAAGCAGCCGGAGAAGTTGCATGCTGGGCGCTGACAACTTGCCATGTTGCCAGGTGCTGAACCGTGTGAACGTGTTCAACGGGCGCCGCTACTCTCAGGACCCCACCATTCTGAGCTGGGACATCCTCAACGAGCCGCGCAATCCGCAGCTCCAGGAGCCGCCAGGTGATCAGTCGGCACCCTCCTTCCATCATATCCGCCATGTCATGTTATTTGAGCTGTTTTGAGCTATAAAGCGATGGGATGCAACACGAGGCAGCGACTCGCATATGTTGATCCGGGGTTTAGCAGCCATGCAGGTGCACGTCGCTGACATTTGCTGTGCCCAATACTCTCGTCGCAACACACAACTATTTGCCATGCAGGCAACTCGGCTGAGACAACGGCGTGGTACGAAGCCATGGCCAACTTCATCAAGTCCATCGACCCGTTTCACATGGTGCGATCGGTCCCTGACCGACTTGTCTTAATGTCCCCCACAACGGCAGATACTTGTGCCGAAGGTGCCAAGCACTGTGGCGCCACAGTGCCGGCACTCCATTATGCTTTGTGTCGTGACTGAACCGCGCCTGTGACTTTGAGCCAGCAACACCAGCCTTTGAAATACAGCCGAGTCGATGCACTACTGTTCTGCTAAGGGCCACAACATGATCCGAGGGCTACGTTCCCACAGGTGAGCACCGGCGAGGAGGGGTTCTGGCCGCCCAGCAGCCCGTTTGCACCATTCAACCCGCCGTTCTCCTGGTGCAACTCGATGTCCTGTTGGGAGTTGTCACCAGCAGCCAGAGCAACCTCCGGCATCTCATGATCACATCGACAGCCGCTCTGCTCTGTTGTTGTCACTGATGTCGATGTTGTGAAGCTGCACCTGCTGCTGTTGGTTCGGTTTGAAGTTCTGCCATGATCATGGACGCAGGACCTACGGCACAGGACAAGACTTCACAGCGCAGCACAACCTCGCCAACATATCATACTGCACGTTCCATGCCTGGCCCGATAATTGGAATGTCATTCCAGGTGCGTATGTGGATCGATTCGCAGGGCAATGTGCATTTCTGCATGCGCACCTCACAAATGCAATGCCTCGCGAGTCTCTTGGTGCAGTGAAACCATCAGAACAAGATCACCTAATGCTGCTGTTCGCTACTACAGATGCCTCCTTTCCGCAGCGATGGATTGAAGCGCACCAGCTGGCGGCAGCGTCCATCGGCAAGCCTCTCATCCTCTCAGAGTTCGGCACCATTGCGTCGCCCAGAAACATCTCCATCGCTCGGGACCCTCTCTTCAGGTACCATTGTAACTGCTGCGCTTAGGCCCCCGCTGGCTCGATGCACCTCCTGCTGACGTCGACCGCTGAGTCTGCTGGCGGCGGTGCCGCAGGTTCCCCGACTGACATGTTTCAGGACGCTGTATAGCACTGCGATGCAGAGGACCTGTGCGCACCGGCGTGCCCCTTGCATCGACAGCGTCCATGTTGTACATTCTCGGATCACGAGCACCCTTGCGTCGACGGCGCTCTGCCTTGCAATCTCAGACAGCGAGCTCCTGCGGCGCAGGACGGTGTATTACGAGGTCTTCAAGAGCCTGAATCAGAACGGGCCGCTGAGGGGTGCCGTCTTCTGGGAGTGGCCGCTCGACGGGACCGACGTCGCATTCACCGGCGGCCGCGCTGTCAGCATCAACGACACCACCTGGCAGTGAGCACACCTTCGAGAAGTCACAGCGACTGCAGTTGAATTTCAGCGCTGGCTAGCCAGCGTCTTAAAAACCACATCTGTTTGCCCATGCGCCTGCAAGCTGCCAAAAACGAAAGAACGCCAAAGGCACAGACAAGCCGCTCACAGCCCCAGTGCGTGTCCCATATTCCTCATCTCAATAATTGAACAATGACCGCAGGTACGTTCGTGCCAACGCCAACACCATCAAGTCCCGCAGCGGCGCGCCTGTGCTCGGCTGCGTCCCCATCAGCAGCGCCGGAGCATCAGGCACCGCCGTCGCCAGCCCTGCAACTGCCGACTCCGCGTCACAGTCCGCCGCACCCGTCGGCGGCTGAGAAGAGCCTTCTCGCAAAGACTTCAAAATTGCCGAGGCGAGCTGATGGGATAGTGTGGCGCCTCGTCGCTGGTAGAGGGTCTGCTGCAGCACCATGTATATCAGACGTTTTGATGGAATGTCAACTGAAATAGTAATCTCGGTTTTGCAGCAGGCCTGCTGCCTAGGCCTAGGCCTGCTGCCTAGGCCTGCTGCCTAGGCCTGCACCTACAGCGGCGCATAGCTGGTAGGCAGGGTTCATACTGGTGTTTGCCATTCGCTCAGGGAGACTCACTCAGCTTGTTACTTCTATCTATCTGCAGTTTTGGTGTTTCTTGGCAATCGCAATGCAAATGGATTTAGAGATTTGGTGAGAAGCCGCTGCAGCCGGTTTCAGGCGCCGGCATCACAGGGTACTACTCTAGCAGTGTCGATATTGAGCAGGAAAAGAATTGAACAGGAAACAGAGGAGTTCGACTCCTTGTTACCAGCCGTGTAACTGCAATGGCAATCGACACCCTAGACAACTACCAACAAAAAGGCACAAAATTCATCTGGCTAAACTTGCCGGTCGCCATCAGGCATGTGCCTGCTGTAGCTTGTTTGTATTCCCTGGGCGGTGCAGCTCGCTGCGTTAAACACCTTAGAGCATCGAGGCGGCATTGTTTTACCGTTGAACAACTCGTTATAATGCAGCAGGTTACACCGTGGGCACACCCGTCTGGTGCATCAGCGAGCCTGGGAAGAATCTCTTTGGAACATGGCTTCGTCATTGAATCCTACATTGCAAGCAATGCAACTCTCGCAGATTTGCCGCTTGACCATTGCCGGATGTCGCTTCAGCAGTATCAACGCAGAGGCGCCTTGCTGGAAATGTCAGCCTGCAATTCATGCAGAAATCAACGTTGGATCTGATCATGCGCGCTGGCGCGCCACTCATACAGCGATCCTTCTGGCCATTGTGCGTTTGTGGAGTGGCTTCCCAGGCTATCGTGAAGCTGAGGCGGCTGGATCGGCCGGACTGCATGCTGCAATGCGTCGGAGAAGCCGCTGGACGTAATATATGAGGCAGATTCTGGACAGAGAATCTGCAGCTTTACACGTGCCAGCCTCGAATCGATGCGCTCCCTATCGATTCCGCCAGATTTCCCGCTGCCACCCGCACCTCAGCCGCACATCGTTGCCCAGGCGTTCGCTCCGACCTCGCTGCAAGTATAAACTTCAGGCAGAATCACGATAGTTCCACAAGGCACTAGCTGAGCATCGCACAGCATCTGCTGCCACATCAGCACTGCACAGAGGCGGGCAGCAGCATGGCGCTCAAACAGGCTGCCTTGGCGGTGGCAGCCCTCATGCTCGCCTTCACCCTCGGCTCGGCACAAGGTGCAGTCTTTGCAGCATGCATTCCGCTTGGAGAGGCTCTCCATCCTCCTTCGATGGCCGCTGGTCGGCAGGATGCAGACTACTTCGAACCATGGCCCGCATGTTGTAAACATACACCAAAGGGCACGAAGCATCAACTCTTTCTTTGAGCACATGAACTTGGTGTTCTGCAGCACTGCGCTGAGTGATGGTCGAATGATATGCAGGCCAATCCCCGCCCCCCAGAAAGGCCGCGGCGGCAGCAGCCCCAAACAACACCACTGCCAAGCACCCCTTCGAAATGTCCCCGCCGCCTGCCAAAGCCACAGCCTCCAAGGCTACCGCTGCAAAGCGCCCCGTTGAAGCCTACCCGCCACCTGCCAAGGTCACTGCGGCAAAGCGAACCGTCCAAGCCTACCCGCCCCCCGCCAAGGCCGCGGCCGCAGCAGCTGCCAAAGCCACCACGGCCTACCCACCGCAGGCCAAAGGAGCAGCCGCACAAACTGCCCAGCCCACTCCGCCAAAGGTGCCGCTCGTCACGCCGCTGCTGGTGCCCGCGCCGGCCCTGGAACTCATCCCCATCCAGATCCCCATCCTCAAGATCATCACACCCCTGACGCCGTCGAGCGAGCTGGCGGCCGCCGCAGCCGCCGCCGCCGTGCTTACGTCTGATGACGACGGCGCTGACGACCAAAACGGCGCCACCGGCGACTTTGGCGCGGTGGGCCCCGCCGCTGCCGGCCCATACTACTCAGATGATGATGGCACTGACGACCAGAATGGTGTCACCGGCGACCTTGGCGGAGCCTTTTCCGGAGCCAGCGGCGGCTCCGCCAGCGGTGGTGGCGCCGCCAGCGGTGCCGCCAGCGGCTTCTCTGATGACGATGGAATCGACGACTGAAGACAAGCAAGCTACAGCGTGCAGTTCATGTGGTTCCTCATCTCCGATTTAAGCTTCGAAAAGCAGCTACTGGTAGCGCGGGACGTTGGAGCATCATTTAAAGCTGCCCAGCATTAGTGCGTTAGGCAGATTTTTGCACGAAAACTCGTGAGAGAAGCTGCGGCGATGCGATTTCGCAGATGCGCTGGACAGTGCAATTGTTTTTTGTTGCAATGATGTGATTGCAGCGCATGCTAGCGCAACATGACAGAAGATTGCTGGATGCAAGCAGCACCATCTGATAACACGAGAGGCTGGAGACTAAATCAAGAGATAGCACAGGAAAGGAATGCCGAATGAGACTGCCAGAAATGGTTCGAACGTTAGCTATGCTAGGTGGCTAGTAGAGTTTGCTGCACCTCGAGGCTTTTCGTCACGCGTGTATGTCTTCCTGGCAGGTGTACCGAACGAGTGGAGTCGCCTCACACGTCTTCTACCACAATGCTGCCGTCCTCTCCGGCCATGAGGCACTTGCAAAATTCGACCGCATCGTGGATGCGCACAAAAATGAATTCTCGACCTGCGTGGCAAGACAATGTTAAGGAGTTCTGAGGAATTGCCTAAATAGGCAGGCCCTGAGGCGAGATGGTAAAACTTTGCCGCCTTTTGCCGGACGCATGTGTGATTTGCAAGCTCACTTCAACCATGTGAGCTCTACAGGCACCTCCAATGCACATGTCCAGGGCGGCTTTCCGCTCACCAATGATGTCCAGCAGGCCTGAACGCTCGAAGGTGGCATGCACCCGCTCTGAGGGGTTGCTAATCGCTAGCCGCAGCCGCCGGGCGCGCAAATCCGCCGCAAGCTCGCCCAGCATGCGCACCTGGTCAGAAGAAATACCACAAACCCTTGAGATTATCTCACGAGGTTTGATTGTGACCCAGATGAATGTGCCAGCCGCAGTTCAGCAGTAGCACGGGAATCTGGTGGAGATGTGTATGTGGCCTCATGTGAGTCAGTGCATGAGGTTTCTAGCTGCTAATTAGACTTACAAGTTTCTGCTAGCTGCTAATTATAAGTAGGATAAGTAGTATATGTAGTAAGTATAAGTAGTACAAGTAGTACAAGTAGTATATTAATTATATTAAAGTAGTTATAAGTAGTATAAGTAGTAATTATAAGTTTCTGCTAGCTGCTAATTAGACTTAAAAGTTTCTCAAAAACCAAACTGAGACAATCGGCTGCCGATGTGCAGCACAGGGGACAGTCGACCCATCGCAGCGGACAATGTTCAAAGACTGCATGAAGGACTTTGAAAGATTTTGGAAAGTCCACTTTGGACTTTCAAAAGTGCAGTGGGGCTGAAAGCACCCATTGGACTTTGATTGCGCACCGCTGTGGCGTCGACGTGCGGCACGGGCGAAAGGTCGACCACCACAAAGCGAACCGCCGCTGCCTCCTGCACGCCACGCTCACTGATGTTTGTAACATGTTTGAATGTGTAATCTTCACGGCTGATCCCTCGTGGTTAGCCATACTGAAGCTGTGATGTCAACTCTGCCACCATGCCTGCGGGCGATGATGGCACAGTCTACGACACAACTTGGAGGCATGCTGAGCGATCTGTACTCTGCGGGTGTACCGGCAACCTAAATTATGTTGGGAATCCTGAAATGCGCACCTGGGACCGCTCCGTGTACTTGCGCAGCCGGTCGCGCACATAGTGCACATTGGCAAAGTAGAGCGGCGCGTCCAGCCGCACCAGCAGCAGCCCCGCTTCCTGCTCCGCTTCCGGGTACTGCCGAACATTCCTGGTTGGGAACCAAAAAAAAGTTGTCACTTCTTGACTTCATTCGTTTGCAGTGCCATTCATGGCAAGTAGAGCGGTGTGTTCGACCGCACCAGCAGCAGTCCTGGGTCCTGCTCTGCTTCCGGACACTGCCGCAAGTTTCTGCGCGCCACACACAGTAGACATTATCGGAACCGTTTGTGATGCATCTGGGTTGTGCATGGTTCAGCAGGTGTCCAGCAGCTTGCTGGCTCCTGGTCAGATGCCGGGCACAGCCGCACGTTTGCGAGATGCAACCTCAACAAAAGTTAGGTTCCAGCTGAGTGCGTGAGCAGCACATGGATGTGGCATCCAGAGGTTACTGCTGCAGGTTGCAGTGCAGTGGCCACCAGAGATCTGACAGCTTCTCCGCGTCTGGCCAGTGGTCGCGGCACTAAGGGCACCTGTAGACGCGTGTGCCGGGCAGGTTGCCGAGCACTGCCGTGTGCGGGTATGCCGACTCGTAGATCACGATCAGCAGCGCCTGCGGAGCACACATCTGCGCAGATGAGCATGCGAGGCCAGCGGTACGCTGCCGGCACACGCATTTGCATTCGCGACCGGTGGCAGGAATACAACAGGAAGGTGGCGCAAGTACCTCCACCAGGCTGGCTGCGCAGCGCACTCGTTCGATGCAGCCTCGTTGCATACTTCAGCAGACTTGCGCTCCGGCACACTCGTCCGCCTCATGTACTGAGCTCACACCAGCAGGCAATGGAGGCCGCTCATGTTCCTCATCCCAGGCCGATGGCGGTGGCCAGACAGACCCGCTTCCACGCCCAGCAACACCGCGCCCAAACAGGATGTGGGCGATGGAACTTTAGCACAGACCGCTCTGAGGCATGTGTAATGCTATAGACGTTTCTTGTGGGGTAATTCAAGGGTCCTCTGAATACCCCTATTTCCTGAATGAAAATCGCGCACCAGACCAATAGCGATGGCCAGACCCGCCTCCACGCCCAGAAACACCGTGCCCAGGAAGGAGGTGACCCACACCAGCCAGTCCAGCTTGGCGATCTGCGGCAACAAGGGGAAAGCGTTATGTACTTTATAGTCACGACATGATTCTACATGATTTCATGCTGCCCTAGGAAGGAGGTGACCTACACCAGGCAGTCCAGCTCCGCAATCTGCGGAAAGCAAGGGGAAGACGACATTGAGAGACTCCTTGCATGCGTCTTGGAAGATCAAGAGCAGGAAGGGCGCCTCGCCCAACTGCAGGGCGCCGGCGACGCAGTAGGTGACGCTGCATCATCGTGGCGGGTCAGACTCCAGTTGAGCGCACCCGCCACAGAAATGAAGCCTCGCCAAACTGCAGGATGCCGGCCACGCCGCTAAGCACAATCGCGCCCAGCGCGTTTTGTGGCATGTGCTCCACCAGGCCGGTGGCCAGAACGAGCACTGCCGCCACAACGCACGCCGTGAACGCGCCAGCCAGACCTGCGGCAGAGATTCTACACTAAGGATATAATATCTCTATAGTCCAACTCTCATGTGCTCCAGCCCTGTCGCAGCACCACTGCGGCGGCAACCATGCACGCCGTGATTGCGCATGGCAGGTCTGCAGCAAAATATGTGTGACAAGATAGCTAGGTCTGTCCTATCCTCCACCAGGCCAATGGCCAGCACCAGCACGGCGGCTACCACACGAACGCGCCAGCCAGCCCTGCTCCAGGTGTGCAGAAGCACTTCACAGGTCACTTCCCCCTACATGGTCTTACCAGCAATTTTTGATGGGCAGCACAGGCAGTAGAACGATGCTGTAGCACGTGTAAGTCACATGCCGGTGTCAAGCAAGCTCAACAGCATACTCAGATAAGCTTACTGCCAGGCAGACATCCAGCACATGAACGCACCCGACACCGCGCCAGAATCAGCATTTACGGCCGACCTGCTGAAGCCGCCGGTCGTTGGATACGCGCTGAATGCTCCGCCTGCCAGATTAGCCAGCCCTAGGCCTGCACGAAAGCACGCACCCGGAAATGGACGCACAGCTTTTGAAAGGACCAAGTGCCGGGCGGAGCTTCCTGGAGTCCTCATGTGGACACGGACGTATGATTGTGAAATAATGCGGCAGCAGTAAGCTGCACGAACCGAATCTGCTAGCCTCTGCAGACTGTGCGCCCTGCTGCAATGTACTTTCACAACGTTCTGCTGCGCACCCATGGGCTGCTGACTGGGATCGACGTCGCGGCAGCTCGCCGCCGCCAACGCCTCTGCGATTGCGATGCTGACATGGTGGAACCCAATAATCTAAAAAGGCAACTCCGCACCCACGAGCTCCTGGTTGGCGTCAAGTTCGTGGTGGTGCTTTGCCGCAAGCGCCTTTGCGATCGCGATGCTCTCCACGAGGCCCACAATTGTAACAGTCCCAGCCACCAGCGCCAGGCTGCCCGCGCCTTCCTCTGGCGGCAGCCACCAGCGCACCGTCAGCGGCGGCAGCCCCGCGGGCACGGCACCCACCGTGCGCACCTAGCCGCGCCAAACGCCAAGGTATGATGGAGATGTCGAATGTGCAAACATGAGATGGTGCTGTACCCAAGGCACAGAGAGCACACCAGGAGTACATCACTATACCGACTGGATTCGCAGAGGTGGCTCTGGTTTCGAGATCACGCTCCGTCACACCTGCAGCCCGGAGAGCCAGACGGAGGCGATGCTGAGAGCCGCCACGGTGAGCGGCCCCAGCGGCCTCAGAAACTTGAGCTCCCTGCGTCAGCAATCGGTGAGTTCAGCCGCAACCCAGCAGAGCAACAGCGATGGTGACTGCAGCGATGGGCATGCCATGACGCTGCAAGGATCCGGTCACTGCAACGCAACGACTGTCCCAGCGGCGCATACATACAGTGTCAGCAAGGTGCTGCATGTGGATACTGCATGAGACAGGGCTGGAGCTTGCTTCAGACACAGGCGAATCAAAATCGTAGGGATCGTGCTGCAGAGCGGCTGCATGCTGCGCAGCCGGCCCTGGCCCCCAGCAGGAGCCAGATATCACCAGCGGCGCACTTTCGGGATTTGCCGAAGTGCTTCATCGTGAGCAGGACCGCCAGCCACAGCAGCCCAAGCGCCAGCTCCAGGGCTTTGGTCTCCCGGATGTGGCTGACCAGGTACTTCGCGGTGGCGACGCAGCTGCCATGGCGCGGCACGTGGAACCCCAGCAGCAGCTTGACCTGCGCAATCCAATCTCCAGTCGCATCTCCAGCCGCTATCAAAAGCCAAAGTGCACGGTACGGGTGGCAGTGCATGTGATGATGTGCTGGATCTGATGTTTTGCAGCACTTGGAGAGACCACGACTCGGGTGCAGGAGCCTGCTGCAGTCGATGTGGCTGGGTGCGGCAGCACAGCACATGAGTCCGAGGCATGAATTATCTCCCTGCTCTTCAGCGTGCTGGAGGACAGTCTCCCACCTGCGAAACACCGATGACTATGGCGGCGCCGGTCGTGAAGCCGCTGATGACGGAGTGCGAAAGGAAGTTGGTCAGGAAGCCCAGCCACAGTCCGCCCAGAGCAATGTACATCAGGCCCACCAGCACCGACACCTACGTGGTAGGGTTCAAGCGTTGAAAAGCACGGCTGCACATGTTCACAAGAGTGCTCAGTCGTTTTCTGCAGATTTGCTGTAAAGAAGCCACGCAGCACAACCCCGGTTGAGACCGTGCAAACACAGGTGCATCCATGAAGCGCAGATTCATGCCCACAGATGCGGCCGCGCCATGCGCACTGCATGCGGCTGGAGACTTGCGCATGCGCATGTCACTTCAAGGTCCAACAACCCATCTGACGACAGATATAACGACACACTCTATTTTCATATTATTGGCATCACCTGGATGGCGGCGATGTTGTACTCGTGCTGCGCCTGCGGGTCGGCCGGATCATTTGGTTCGATGTTCGCATCCGCGCCCGGGATCAGGTCCGCCAGGCCATTGCTGAGCAGCAGCGAGGTGATCGCCACAGGGCCCACTGCCTGCGCAAGCACACCATCAGCCCAGCAGGTTGCGCAGCTGAACTGTGCGCGCATCTGCCGCTGCTGAGTTCTGTTCTTCCAGGCCATTGCTGAGCAGCAGCTGCGTGATTGCCATCGGGCCCACCGTCTGCGTGATTGAACCTCGTCAGTGCCTCGACTCACTGCAGTACGTGTAACCATGCGATACCCGAATAAGGTCTGCCAGGCCGTTGCTGACCAGCAGCGAGAAAACCGCTACCAGGCCCACCGCCTGGTGCGAAATCGTGACAGATTGAGACACAAGATTGCAAGGTTGATTCAGGAAAGGTGCCTTTCCCAGGCTATTGCTGAGCAGCAGCGGGTGATCACTGCCGGGCCCACACCGCCCACAGGACACTGGTGCGAGGAGAGGCACATTCTTTCACTGGTGCCCACCCTTTGCAAGCAGCCTGCAGATCCATCTCTCCAGGAGCTGCTGCGAGGCAGTTGGGCTCCTTGTCGGCGACAGGGCACAGGCACGACGCGCACCAGCTGCCGGGAGCTGCCGAAGAGGGCATACGCGAAGACCGGCGCGAAGGCGCCGTACAGCCCGTACTCCGATGGCAGCCCGGCTATGCGGGCGTACGATAAACTTTGTGGCACCGTCATGATGCCCACGCTGAGCCCCGCCACTAGGTCCGCCTGAAAACAAAGGTTTGAAGGGTTTACAGGCGCCATCTGTTCAGGATCCTGCCATGCGGTGCCCAGTTTCACGTACATCGGCATTGGCCGCAATGCGGTGGCGTGGGCAGCCGAGTGCAGAGTGGCAAGTGCTAGACCGCTGCATCTGGAGAAGAGGAGCAGCAGGGTGTGAGTTTGAATACCAGGCACATTAGCACCATGCCAAAGACCAACGACCTCCAAATTTTTACCAAAAATTCTCTATCTATAGATTTATAGATCTATAGATACCGCACCAGCGCGGAGGAGCGCCACTGGTAGCCACGCAGCCAGCGGATGCAAGGCAGCATCGTCGCCGCCCAGTCCAGCGCATCATACTTTGAGAACCTGCGCTCCCACCTGCAGCCCACAATGCATGGAACAGCGCTGAGCAGCGTTTGAAAACGAGGAGATGGCTGGGTGTGGCACAGCTTGTGCATCTAGCCCTGCTGCTCATTGGGTCCCCTGCAGCAGGAGGCAGCGGCCCTGTCCTGCGCATCACGCAGCCGATGTGCCGCTACCCATAAACCGTTTCAGCTCCACCACGTTGAAGCTGGGCTACCAGCATTGCTCAGGTTTCTCAGAGGCATGGCGATAACATGAGCACGAGCAAGTGACCAGAGGCACACTTGCGGCGCAGAGACTGGGCGATGCGGTGGCGCCATTCGGCGCGGGGCCCCCGCAGCATCTCCATGTCCTGGACGCTGGGCACCCTGTGGCGCTCGCCGTCCAGCTCGTTGCACCGCCGTCGCTGCACCGCCTCGGGCGCCGCCTTGCTGAGCGGCGAGGTGGGCATGCTGGGCCAGTGCACAGCGCTTGGCTCGCCGGGGCGCGTGGCGCCGCGCCCGGGCAGCGGCACGCTGGCCGCAGAGCGGAGGAGAGGTGTTGCGGCGTCGTCACCACTGCTGGGGCCGTCAGGGTGCGGCATCACAGCTGCCACCGCTAGCGGCTGCCGCCGCCGCCGCTAGCAGGCGAAGATTGGGAAGCTGTCGAGCCAGTGACTGCCGCAGCGACAGGGGCGTTGCACTGCAGCATCTGCCAGTAACAGAATCGAGCCACCTGCCACAGCAACAGCTCGTGCACACACTGCTGCACCTATTGATAGGCTTTCGCTAGCGTCTGACCAGCGCGGGAAGGCCTAGGGAATTCCGCAAGCGTATCAATGACACGTTTGGTGCTTAGATAGATGCAGTGGACGTCAGCACGGTTGCCTGCACCTGCCAAATCTCTGCTAAATTGACGTCACTGCTTTGCTGGACAGAAGGCTTGTGTCTCGCAGGCCCCACCCGTTTCGGATTTGGACCTGGCCTCTTCACCGGTGTTGAATATGTATGCTGCCGCGATTCGTGCGCCTGCAAAACCATTTTGCCTGGCTCTGCACGTGAACAAGTCACGTGCGGCTGGAAAAAGTTCTGCCGAGCAACACCGCTGCACACCACGAAAGACTTTCGTCAAGATCTGCAACCAACCATTTTGCCTGGCTCTGCACGTGAACAAGTCACGTGCGGCTGGAAAAAGTTCTGCCGAGCAACACCGCTGCACACCACCAAAGACTTTCGTCAAAATCTGCAACCAACGTGACGGCTCGCCCAGTCGTGGACGGCGGCCCACCAGCTGGTTTGCCCTTTGCAGACGCTGACTGCAGACTGCATAATGCCGTACAAACGCACCACAGCGACCGTAATGGCTCAAAAGGGAAGCTGAAGATTCAGTAAGAGGTGCAGGCGGTGCTGCGGCCACTAAAGCTGCCAAGACCTCCAGGAAAGGCAACCTGTACGCAACTCCTGGCTGCCAGGATGCATCCCTGGGTCGCACTTCGGGACAGCCTGCAAACCTGGGATGCCGTGCTCTCAGGGCCACTGCAAGCTGCATCAGCCGATCTTGATTCTGATACAACGAGGCAAGCCTCCCAGCTGCTTCAGTTTCTGCTTCAGCGTCCATACACTAGTGGGCAAGTCAATCTGCCATCCACCTGTTCGCTCTGACAGCCCAAGTGTGAAACTATCACAGAATCATACAAATATCTGGGTCGTACTGAATGAGACAGCGCCGTGACATGCTGCTGCCGTGATCTCCTAGGTACCAGCAGAAAGCGGAGGGCGCCGCAACGCCGCAGATGATGGTTCACAGGTGAATTGTTGAATTGTCGATGGCAGTGGCCGGGTAGACTGAAACCTCTGAGTTGATATGGTTCTTGGTAGAGATCAAGCCAGAGATAATGCCGGTGAACGCCTGAACCTGGAATGCGGTGGAGCCCCTGGTGGCGGCACAAGGCGCGCCTGACGGTTGGTTGCCAGGACACTGCTGCATGGTCACGGCAAGCAACCCAGCACTGATTGCAGTGAACAGCCACGATGTCGCGCTGTCTGCACGGTCAACAGGCCCTGCCGGTGGTGTGACGGAACGCGCCTCCGGTCCTGCATGTAGCACTTGGCGACACCTGGCGCATTCCCACGGCGGTGCTATGACGATCAAAATCTGCGGGAAGCAAGAAATCCTCGAATACTGCACAGGACCCAGACAAGACTGCGCTCCTTGCGGCGTTCCGCTGCCACGAGCAGCTCCCAGCCGCAACACTGGCCGGCAGTAATGGCCAGTTCCTTCTGTGTCAGACTGGCCAGAGCGTCAGGTGAGCTCACATACCATCTGGGAGGTGAAATATGCCGCTCTGACTTGTTAATGCTACACTCTGCTCTTGTCGGCGGTGCCGCTGTGAGTGTCGGCAACCAGATGTGCCGGCGGTGCGCCGTTGCCGACGAGGTCAATACTTGATGGCCCATGCATGCTTCAACAGATGCATGCGCACCACAGCAGCCGAAAATATTTGTTGCTCAGCCTGCGCTTCATGCACTGCAGGGCTGCCCTAGTCACGTGCACCTCCACGCGCAGATCGGGGCTTCACCAAACATCTTCTGCGGAGAGATTCGGCATGAGCGGGCTCCGATGCATCTGGCGAGCTCTCGCAGTTGGTAATTGTTTGACATTGCTGCCTTTTATCCGCGCCTTCTGGTAGACTGCACATCAGGGTGACGCATGACTAATGTGCAGTGTCTGCTGCACCCTCCACAGCGCTGTGCCACCAACGCCAGGCCTCAATATCTTCACAGGAAGTACGTCGCCGACCACGCGTCGGCGACCCGTCGGGAAAACGCTGGCGCCAGCTGTAGCGTCATCCCTTGACACGGTGGCTGCAGATTTGTGCGGCATCTACCTCGGAATATTTCTCGAAAATGCTCCCGGGGTGTTGCATCAGCGCCGCCACCGGCATGGATGCCACTTCCGCCCATTCACCGATCAAGGTTCACGGACGGAGGACGGCCGCGCCGACGCCAGGTGAGCTGCGTCTCGCGTATTAGAGGTTGTTTCCAACCCTATTCTCATCGTGCTATGTTTCTTGCTAGGTTGGTTTGTACCCTCCTGCCGCGTGCGCTGGATAGGGCAAGAGCTCTCTACTCTGTACTGCCCGTCTGAGACCTTGTGCTACCAATCGCTGGCTGCCAGGGCCAGGTGTTCAGGAGCCGTCGTGCACCAGCTCACGACGTGCCTCCTGGCCGGCTTGTCGGAGTCCCAGCGATATGCGTCTAGCTATTTTAAAGGGTGCTTGAACCAGATTGAAGCCACTGGGACGGGCTGCATATGTCGTCCCTTCCAACGCTGCACATCTTATGCGCTCGCGGCGTGCACACGTCGACCAAGATCGAAATCGCCGAGGGGACAGCGGGACGCAAGCTCTTGCTGATGCTAGGGAATTCAGAGAGGCGCGACGATGCAGCGCGTTCGGCTCCGAACTGCCGGCCGCTCTCCTTTGTACCCCCGACTGGTTCAGGCGACGGGCTGACATTTCTTGTTTGGCAGCCAATTCGCAGCCGGCTCATCCCCGGCGGGATGACAGCTGCATGGTCCTCACCGCAGCTGAGTCGTTCGGATGCTGCGAAATTCAATCAGAAGGCTCCGGGACGTACGACGGCGTGAGCCGTTGTGCTGCGTGCAACATATTAGTCAGCCCCGAGAATGAATAAAACCTTCTAACAGCGCTTGTCGCCCTGATGAGGCATAGGTGCAAGCAATCACTGGCCGCCGTCGACTACTCCTCCTGCTGCGCGGCCTGCAGGTGACCCCAAAGCGCTGCCGACGCCATGAAGTTCCTGGCGGTGCTGCTGGTGGCGGTGCTGTTTCCCGCCGTGCTGGCCGCCGCCGCGGGCCTGGACCACGAGACCATCGCGACCGCGCTGGCTGAGGAGGACGCTGACATCGATGCTCTGGTCAGTACATATTATTGCAATATGCCTGGTGTCAGCGTGTGCATCCAGTGCCATGTGCGGTGCTGCAGTGCCCGATGTCGCCAGATCTGCATGGTTGCTCAGCTTGGCGTCTGCCGAATCGTGGCGTCCGCCCCAGGCAGTCGAGCCGCAGCTCCTGCGGGCGACCTTGCTGGGGACGTTAAAGCCGTGCTCATTCCATACATTGAACACTGCATGAGTGCGCAGGTGGAGGCCTACCCCGGCTGGGGCCGCCGCCAGCTGCTGAAGGCCAAAAAGAGGCCGACAAAACGTCGCCCCATCAAGGTGCTTATACCTTTCGAAACATGGTCATGGCTCAGTCTGCCTGTAGCACACGGCAGAATGGCACAGAGCTGCATTGTGTATCCTCGCTGCCGCCTGGACGCACCCCTGACCTCGTGCTATGCCGCATGCCTTCCCATTGTGCGGCATCTGACTTTGCGCCTGGTGCACTTTCCCTAGCGCAAGCCCACGAAGCGTAAGCCCACGAAGCGTAAGCCCACGCGGAAGCCGACGCACAAGCCGACGCGCAAGCCGACACGCAGGCCGACACGCAGGCCGACACGCACGCCCACAAAGGCTCCGACAAAGGCGCCTGTTCCCGTGCCAACCGCAAGCCCCATCGCCGCCGACCAGACGATCGACATCAGCTTCACGATCCTGACCCGCTCTGGCTACAGCCCCCGCCAGCAGGTGTGCATAGACTCACTGCGCAATGCACACGACATATGTACACCCTAAAAGTCAGAACCTGACGCCCTCCGCCGTCGCCAGCCAGCAATTAGGCAGCCTGTGAGGACTGTGACGCGGCAGTAACATCAGCTCATATCTCGAAGCGGTAACAGCTCAGCCAAGCCTTATGCTACACATACTGCTGCGTGCATCCATCAGAATGTGCACCTCGGCAGTGCTTTCTAGTGTGTTTGAGGGCCGTGGAGAGAGGGCGCTTAATTTACTTTTATATTTTTCTTTGTGACCTGTTACTAAACCACCGCCGTCAGAGGCCGCTGCGCAAACAGATGCTGCCACCGAACGCAGGACCCCCCGATGGGTGGCCTGGTGGGCATGAACGGCTCGGCGGTCATCACGCAGATCCGCCGCGGCGGCACCTTCGGCGCCGTCGCTGACCCCGCGGTGCGTTCTTGCGTTTCATTTAAAGCTCGAACCCTGTCTAGTCATCAAGCATTTGATTTGTCGTGCCTTCATTGCAGAGTCGCTGTGAAGAAACCTGTGTTCGCTATGGGTTTTCTGATCCTATTGCTGTTCCTGGCACAAAATCGCTCCGAGCATGCAGGAAACCGTATTGTCATCTCAATCCCTTGACCTGCTTTTGCAACAGGAGACGCCCGGGGACGGCGCCAACAATGGCTCCACCTCCAACATCTTCTACACCATCCCCGGGCAGCAGGAGATCTCCATGAACCCTGACTACACCTCCATCCTGCCGGTGCGCAATGTCCACAAACCAACGACACGAAACTCGTATCCGAACACCGCAGCTGGTTTACCCGTGCACATGCACATATTCGCGTCTTCTGACACATGCATCCTGTCACATCATGGGCAAGCAGATGTGCTCCTTCGAGGGCTGCTGCTCAGTGCAGCTGCCTTCTGTGACAACAGATGTCATGTCTTTGCCGCGCAGATGGGTGAGAAGATGCCCTCCTTCGTGCACTTCGAGGGGCCGCTGTCCACTGCAGCTACCTCACCTACAACACCTCCACTCACAAACCTCTCACTCACAGATCCCTCTCATGTCCCCATGCAGATGGGCGAGAAGATCTACTCCTTCGTGCACTTCGAGGGGCCGCTGCCCAGCCAGCTGTACTTCATGGAGCTGGCGCAGAATGCCGTCACCGGCGCCATGCGCGTCGTGCAGCAGGCGGTGAGTGCCTTTTCTGCTGCTCTATATACGTTGTGCATATCCTGTTTATTCGATTTTTCGCCAATATAGGAAAACCTGAAGCCACCGCCACCGGCGCCATGGCAGCAGACGGTGTGCTTGGTTTTTGGTTGTTTCCACACCTGCAGAGGTCGCCATGCCGCCATGGTCTTTCTCTGCTGTCACCTGGAATTTATCAGAGCGATATTCGGTGTTTATAGAGCCCCTGGCACAGGGGCCCGTGAGCCCTTCGCCGACCTTTGCCATGCTGTGATTTTCGAAGGCTCGTTCTCCCAGGGCTTCTCATTCTGCCATACGCCGGCTCCGTCACCTATGCCGTCATTCTAGCTTCAGCGGTTTTTCTGCCACAAACACGGCAGCAATAAACTCCTCCTGATCCAACTTTCTCTTGTCTCACCAGGTGGTGGACTGGAGCAGGTGGGGCGGCCTGTGGCTGCCGTGCGCCGGCTCCGTCACACCCTGGGGCACCCACCTGGGCAGGTGCGCACCTGACATCAGCCAGCTGGCGACCCAGTATTGGAAGTCCCAAGTCGCAAGCCTTTCGACTGCTGCCTTGTCTGACTCCAGCATCACGCCAAGAAGACGGTGAAGCAGATGCTGACCCAGTGCATCAGGTAGGACCCAGACGACTGCGGCTGTGCAGCAGGGAGTTGAGCCTCCAATGGCTTATTCACCGTAAAATGCCAGCCAAAAGAAGTTGCCATCAAATGAGCAAATGTTGACGGTATGCAGTGAGGAGTACGAGCCGGACGCAAAGCCCATTCAGGCTGCGACTTCTCTCGATGGCCCGGAGGCGACGTCGCTGGCCAAGCTGTCCTCGGAGCAGTACGGCAACATGGTGTCCTTCGTGCGGTGCGCTGCCAGCAGTGCTGTTGTAGGTCAAATAGCTCATGTACGACATTCCTGACGCCCTGTGCACCCTGCCCCTCCCCGCACTGGCTCAGGCGTCACTATCCAAGCTGTTATTCGGAGCAATAAGCATGCTGCATTGTCTGCACATGAACAGTGCTGTGCGCCCAGACATGAGCCGACAATATTTTCCGAAACACAGTGTTAAATGGTGCGCAGGTACTTTGGCATCTACTACCCCTTCAACATCGACGTTGCCCGTGCGGTGTTCAAGTGCGCCTCTCATTGCCCGCAACGCAGCCGCATGGCGCATCATGATGCCTGCCGCCATCTGCAACCTGCATGCCATGGCAGAATGCCGGTCTGGTTTGTCTGCTGTGCTGGCCTGTCGACAGCACAGTGCCTGCTGCGGGCACGGAGAGCAATTGCGCCACATGGTTGTATGGTTGCCTTCTGCGGCTGACAGCCTCGCACTTTCCCACTTTCCTGCCCGCAGTCCGTACCACTACGGCTTTATCACGGAGCTGAAGGCGGTCGGCTCCGGCTTCGCGTACGAAAATGTGAAGCACTACACCATGGGCCGCATCTCCCACGAGATGGGGTGCGTTTCCGTTGCTGCAACACTGTATTCTTGTTGGCATTTACAGCCGCACCAAATTGCACTCCGCAAATTGTGGAGCACTAGATCACAGGCCGCCTTATACCAGAGATGGCGTGCATTACGTGTTGGACTCTTGAATGTCATTCGACATCATTGTCTATCGCAAAAGCGCCCCTGCCAGATTTTGGCTGCCCGACGCCGAGCGCCATTGCTCGCAGCCAGCACCTATGAGCTGCGTCTCACCTGCCGCTGACGGTTCTGTACGTATGTTGTGCGCTGTGCTGCGTTGCTCACCCTGATACTCTCTGACACTCATGACTGTGCTTGTTGCAGTGACGTGATGCCGGACAACCGCACGGTGAGAACGACGACATGCATCACATCACATTCAATCACTTGAAGACCCTATTGCCTTTCCCGCTTTGTCATCTGCTGCAGTAACATGTCATCTGCTGCAGTGACATGATGCCAGAGCAGCGCTCGGTGCACTCAAGCAGGACAATGCTGTCACCAAACAGGTGTACATGACGGACGACGGCACCAACACTGCGCTCTGGAAGTACGTCGCCGACGTCAAGGCCGACCTGTCAGCGGGTGAGCGCGCCGCCTGATGTGATGGGTCAGCGCCTGAGATTCAGTGCTTACAACGGCTGGGTCTCGCAGGATGTGCAGCCACAGACATACTCCTAGACCCACAGGGAGTGCTCTTGAACGTGACAGGCTTGTAGTGCACAATGTGAGCAGCGCTTGCTCCGCCACAAAAAACATTGGCACCCAGGGCATGCAGCAGGGCATTGTGCGCCCAGCGGCCAAACTGTCACGAAAGCGCCAAAATTCTGGGCAGCGTAGATGTTCCTGCACCCAAGGCAACCTGTACATCGCATAGGTCATGCAGCAGGGCACTGCGCCTGGCGGCGTCTTCTTTACAAATCGTCGCCTGTACATCTGATCAGCTTCGATACGATGGGTTTCTGAAGATCCAATAAGAAGCATGATGCCAGCAAGGATCTACATGGAACCCCCTTGAGAAACAGACTGACCAGGCTCGGCGCGCTCCCGCGCAGGCAACCTGTACATTGCCCAGGTGACGCAGCAGAACACCGCGCCCGGCGGCACCGGCCCCGCCGCGACCACCGGCTTCGACATCAACTGGATCCTGCTGGGCCACGCCACCCAGGTGCGTTGGCACTCGATCAGGGGCGCCGCTGCTGTGTGCTCACTCCCTGCCATCACTCACACACATGCATTCATGCACTTAGTAAATCAGAAGTGCTAACCGCAACCCCGTGCCATAGCAGGGAGTTCGTGACAGCCTAAAGCTCGTGTCCAATTAAACTGTTGTCACAATATGTTCAACCCGATCCTTCTATGCTGCTACAGACGGAGATCGAGAACCTGGTCAACGTGGACAAGGTGGTCTTCACCGACATCTTCGACGTCCAGAAGCCCAACACAACGGCGCCGTTCTGCGCGCCCGGCTTCACCTCCATCAACGCCGGCCAGGCCGACGCCAACCACGAGTGCCTGCGCGTCAAGGTGAGCAAGTGGAATAGCAACGTCAGTGACGCGTATTTGTTTGGAGGACACTTTAAGGGGAGAAGGCTTCGTCAATGCCGGCCATGCTGCTGCCGCAATGGGCCCGTGCCCCAAGGTGAAAACGGCAAGCATGGCATGACGTCTGCATGGTGTGTCCATGCATCGTTTTGCAGACTGCCTTGACGATGCTGTCATACGTATCAAGCGCATCAAGACGTATCCTGAAGGGGTCGGATGCAAATGCGAGGACTTACTGTATTCCTCGCGCCCGCAGCCGAACATGGAAAAGGCGGCGGCGTTCCTGGAGACGCGCCGCTATGGCGCCATCCTGGGCGGCACCACCGAGTGGTCCAAGCTGGAGGGTGCGCTCCGATCATGCATGCCGGATATGTGGTAGCAAAAGGATTTCACGATACCGCTGCGGCGCCATCCTTGGCGGCACCACCGAGAGGTCCAAGCTGGAGAATGCGTTCTTGCTCTTTCTCCACACTGCACTTGCGACACCTTTGTGGCGGCACGATAATAGGCTCCAGTGTCCGCTGGAGGGTGCAGTGTGTATGCTGTGATGTCCCAGACGCTTCTGCCTGTCTGTACATGCCATGTGACGAAGTTGCTCTGCTGCGGTCCCGTACGCAGCTCTCCGACGAGCTGCCGTGCGCCTGGCCAGGACGATCACAGTGTACTCCCTGCCACCCAAGACACATATGTAACGGTACATATTAATAACCTTCCGGCGCCCGCAGGCATGGTGCTGAACATGGAGCGGAAGACGCTGTCCTTCTCGGCAACAGATGTGCGCTACGGCATGGAGAACAATCAGAGTGCGCCTCTTGTCCCTGTTTTCGAATAGCCTGACTGCACACTCGATGGTCTCCTCCCTGCGTGACCCCGCGCACTGCGCCCTGGCCGTACTGAACAAAACAGCGGCAGCTGCAGGACAACGGCAGGGTCAAGGTGACCCAACCTCTGTGGCGTCCGCCTACATGCTGACAGCTGCTGTCCATTCGGATTTGCCACAGGGCAGGGCAAGGACAACACCGAGTACGACATCGGCGGCCGCAACGACCTCCGTCGCAGAAACTTCCTGATCTGATCTTGAATCTCTTTCTCTGCAATTCTGCCACAGGGCAGGGCAAGGACAACACCCGGTACGACATCGGCGGCCGCAACGACATCCGGCTGACCTACAACCAGTGCGGCTGCGTGTACGAGATCCTGCTGGAGGACGACTTTGACTCCAAGACCATCCGGCCGCTGGTGTGCGGCACGGCTTCGACGGCGGTCGCCAGCAACACATGCGACGTCGACGGGTGCGCCCCTGCAGATCCCGACAACCTTCCCGTTGAGGACAACTCCTCATCGCTGAAAACAGCTTGCTGTTTTATTGCCGCTGCACTTCATGCCTAAAGACCCTAAAGATGCACTCCCAACGGGATGCTTGAACGGAGTTTCCAGTCTTTAAACAACATCAAACACGTGTTGTGATTCTGTCGTGCAGAATCGCCAGCCCCGACAACCTGGCACTCATCCCGGAGCAGCAGGTGCTCATCATCGGCGAGGACACGTCCAACCACCAGGTGCGCTGCGACCTGCCCATAACATACAGCCCCATAACAACACAGCAAGTGATGCCCTGCTGGGGTTGCATACCAATGACTGGCAGCTAATGCACGGCGTGCAGACGTGCACCTGCCTGCCACTGCCCCACACCGCCCCACACCACTGTTGTGCGCGCAGAACGACATGTTGTGGGCGTACGACTACGCCACCCAGAACCTGACGCGCATCGCGACCAGCCCCTACGGCTCGGAGTACACCTCCGTCGACTGGTACGAGATCGGCAAGTTCGGCTACCTGATGGCGGTGGTGCAGCACCCCTACGGCGAGTCAGGTAACGTACATCTACACACCTTGTGACTCCTGGCCACTCTGCCAGTTTCTACAAACTGCGCCGCTCCTGAGTAGTGCGCTCCCGTCAACAGCAATTTGCGCTGCTTCCATCTGTCGCCTGTGCTTGGTTTTTTCTGCTGAAAGAACCTGTGCTTGGTTTTTTCTGTTGAAAGAACTTTTTTAGCCCTGCTGTTTTGATCGATGTATTGTATCTCTAGCCTCCGGTTGGAGGCGGCCTCTCACGCATGGCACGCACTGAACGCACTTCTGCCCTGCTGCGTAGATGAGCTGCGGATCCTAGATGGCGAGTCCACAGGCCGAGGTGGTACGGTCGGCTACATAGGAAAGTCTCTCGCCTCCAGAAACCTCAGACATCGCCCAAAGAACCCCTCACAGTGCACTGGTGCAAGCCTGTGAACCTTTCATCTCCTATTGCATGCATCGCATGCCGCAAACAGACATGCCTTCAAGGAGCAACATGCGCCGCCAGCTGTGTTGGTGACCCCTCTGTTGAAATCGCTTTGTGTCCGTAATGCAGGCCCGATCTCGCTGGCCGACATCAGCCGCAAGCAGCTGGCCTTTGCGGCGCTGCCGTACGCACGGACCAACGCCGAGAAGCACAGCATCCGCGTCTCCAGCAGCATTGCTACCTCCTGAAGAATTCGAAGGACCTGAAGACCCCTCGACGAAGCATACAACACGAAGCCTGCAAAGGGGGCTGTTGCATAATGCAGCGCAGCCCACCAGTTCATTTGAAGCACAAAATGCCTGACACCAAGAAGCAAAAATGTATTGAAGTGCTGAGCCGCCCTTGCCGCTCTGGTGGGGGCTGCGCCAGGAACGATGTGACGGGAAATGCCGTGATTGAAGGAAGACGGTGTCGCACATGAGTCATGGCTGCCCGACTGAGCGGGCTCAAAGCCAACGGCCTGAAGTGAAGCTGGCTGGTATGAATTATCGGCGCCGGCGGCGCCGCCGCCTGCTGCAGTGCAATTGTTGGACTACATGACCATTCCGCAGCATATTCGACTTGTCCTTGTCGTGGACTGGAGTTTCATTCTTGTAAACACTGGCTCTTGTAAAAATTCTAAACAAACATGCAGCGTTGAGCAACAACCAACGATAGTGTGAAGCTGCGTGTTTTGCTATCCACCAGCGCAGCTCAAATGGAAACCAATTAGTCATGCGAACCAAGAACAGTGTTTCCCGAACTGCTCAGCGATGCTGAGCTCCAATCGGCCCTGTGCCGCCGGCGAACACAGAGCGTGCGTACGTCCCCTGTGGCACCGGACTCCTGGTCGGACTGATCAGCTTGGGCAGCTGCGAACAGCGCCAGCAGCAGCAGTGCTGTGGCAGCACACGACTATTTGTGCGCGCCGTCACCGAGGACAGATGTGGCGCCCTGGTCAACGTGTGGCCGCCATGTCTCCTTTAGCCGACAAGCGGTGATTCGTGACCTGACTTGGCAGCAAAAAGGCAGAGGAGGAGGATGATGATGAGGAAGTAACGACGAAGAAAAGATGATGGGCACAGATGATGGGCACAGTTGTCTCTGTCTCTGCAACTGGGATTGGCTGTATGTATGATCCCAATTGAATCAGAATCTGCGCAGCTGCTTGACAAGTGGCACACAGCACAACAGAATGATGCAAATCCAGATGGCGGCATTTGCGGCGGTACACTGGGCCACTTCTGGTAGCATCCTGCTGCATCCGGAGTCGTCAGTAGTTTTGATGCAGTGAGATGCGACCTGCCAACTGATGCAGTGAAACGAGACCTGCCAACTGATGTTTCTTCAATATCCTTTGTTCAGCAGCGCCAGAGGGACCCCCGCTCGGTGTCATTCCTCCAATTGCAAGACTCACAGCATGCTACACAGCACAGTCGATGGCATTACGTTGAAGCCGACACGGCCTCCCATCTACTTTCTGATTTGCGCCGGTTGCTAGCCACTGTCAGTACAAACCCAGCCCGGAGCTCGGCCCAGCGCCATTGTCTGAGCCGCCAGGCCGGCAGCGGCACTAGTGCCCGCGGTCCCCACCCCGCCGCTGCCGGCAGCCACGTCATCCAGATCCATGATGGACTCCAAAAGCCGCTGCAGGTCCTCCGGCCGCAGCGCCTGCGGCAGTAGTTTCTCAATCAGTTGCTCTGCACGATGATTAGCATCGGCCATTACACAGAGAGGTCCCCGACAGACTCTAGCAGCCGCTGCAGGTCCCTCCGGCCGCAGCGCCCTACAGGAACAGAACAGGAGAAAATACATTGACTTTTCTATTACTTTTCAAGCCATGTTCACTGCCATATTTCGCTGCTCACCTGGTGAACAGCCCTTACTAGAGCTGAAAGGACGGGTTGCTTTGACGTCACTTGCAACTGATGGACTTGCCTTCTCGCACGTTCCTGCTGACGGCCATGCGGGCCCACGGTGCGTCACGTGGCAATAGTGAACCTTTCCAATACAAGATGCACGTTCTGAGAGCGCGCCTGTGGGTGGAAGAGTGGTGCCGGCAGTGCCTCCGCTTGTTCTGCGGCGCCTAAATATTTTCAGCTTCGAAATTCTCACATGTAAGGCGTGGAAGAAATGGGGAAAGACTTGCCTGCGGGTTTGCGAGCGGCGCCGGCAGCGCATCGGCTCGCTCTGCGGCGCCATCCTCGTCGTCTTCCGCCCCCTGCTCCCCGCCGAACAGGTGCTGCCGATCCTGCTGCATCCTCCATAGCGGTTCCTGCCCAGGCTCAAACTCGGATGCTGAGCTCCGAGTAATTACTTGTGGGTTATGCTGCGCTGCTGTCTGCCGAGGAGATTACCACAGAGGTAATTAATGCGGCCTGGCACCGCGCACAACACCCCTGCAGCAAGCTCCCGCCGCTGTTTGGTGCGGCAAATCACTTTTGGCGTGCCGTGGTGCCGCAGCATCGGCAGTCTTTCAGGAGAAGCAGGTGCTCCGGCTGACGATATATCCGCAGGGTGCACCTCGACGGTGTCGGAGAGCTGATAGACAATGGCCGGCCTTGTGCGAAATACTGGTCTTGTGATTGATACTGCTGAAACTGAGTCCTCAATGAAATGCGCACCTCGACGGAGTCGGAGACGAGAAGCTGGTAGGCGGTGACCGGCCGCGCCTGCCCCACGCGGTGCACCCGCGCCACCGCCTACAAGGGCCACGAGCCGTTCCTTGAACCACAGGTATTGAACAGCAGTTGGGAGAGTTTCTGCTCGATGCGAGAGTTTCTGCTCTGGTGATCGCCTCTGCAGCAGTTTACCGTCGCAGGGGCCAGGCTTGGCCTTCAGGATCAGCTGTGAGATAACTCAACCAACATTACCCCCTCCGGCACGCTGCCTCAGCGCAACAATACAGGACAGCATGCCAGTGGGGCCCAGAGGGGGTCTAGTCTAGTCTGGTCTTCGGAAAATGCACCTGCTGTGGCACGGCAGGGTCGGCGGCGGGCTCCAGCAGGATGACGCGGCTCGCGGCGGTGAGCGTCAGCCCGGCGGCGGCCGTCTTGGCGGGCATCAGCATGACGCGCACTTCCGGGTCGCCATTGAACGCGCCAAGCGCCTTGCTGATGGCCTGCAACGTGGTGGTTGCAATGAGCAGGTGGTTGCAATGAGCGCAAAGGTCTCGAAAAGAGCAGGTTGTACCGCGGTGTCGCTTGCTCAGGTGGCTCGAGTTGAGTGAGGACATGGCGTTGGGCTAATGTCTTTCGTGTCCTTGCTATCAGCGCTTTTTCGACCATCTGGTACAGGAGCACCTCCCGGTTGCCGCGCAGGTGCACCGCCTGCACGCCGTTTGCCGCCAGCGCCTTGCCGAGCATCGTCAGCGCGTCCTGGAATGCCGAAAACACCAGCCACTTTTCGCCGGGCGCCGTCACCCGGCCGCGCACGATGCGCCGCACACATGCCTCCAGCTTGGTCAGCCACGCGCCGTTCAGCTTGACCTGAGGCGGCACAATCTAATTGCTCAAAAACAGCAGAGAACAGAACCGATGACGGTCACTTCTCGCCGGGGACCGTTGAGTGACTGCGCGCGATGCTCCGCACGCCGCACATCTCAGCTTGGTGAGCCACGCCCTGCCCATGCTGCAGTGGGGTGCAGTGGTGGGGTGCAGGCGGCGGCAGTGGGGTGCACACCTACGACATGGATCACACGGCAACTAACCCAAAACTGGATGCGCATACACGATGAGGGCTTTCGGATATTTATTGTCGCACTGCCGTCAACCTCAACGAAACAGAGCTCCTGATGAGACGCCACCAGCTGCAACAAAAGCTGACGGCGTCACATTCATATCTACTGCTCCGTCAAAGCTAAAGCCGACTAGAACTTTGGAGCTGAGAATTAAACATGCTAATCCCGCATGTGTCCAAGATGACACGAACGTCAGCCCCCGGCATTATTACCTCAGCCACGCCGTAGTGGGTCAGCGTATGACGATTGAACCCTTACCAAAATCGCTTTCTGCTGGGTGTCCGGTTTGTGCACTGACCTCAGCCAGGCCGGGATCCTCTGGATCGGCGTCCACAGCGTCTGCGGGCGCTGAAGGCGCGCTGTGCAATGCGGCGGCGGCGGCGCGGAACACGGCGTCCCATTTCGCGGTCCGCTTGCACAGCGGGCACGCCGCCTGGCGGCCATCGGTGCCAATCTGCCCGGCAAAGATCTGCAGCGCAATAAAGTCCTCCTTGAACGTTTACAAGAGGTTGAACGTGAGCTGGTCAGGCTGACTAGCGGGCGGCCCGCCTGAAGCTCGTCGGTGCCCCCATGCCCCGCAGAGATCTGCTGGAAAAACCCAATCTCCGCAAAGCATTGATGTCTTAATAGGTCTGCACGGCAGGCATGCCCCCTGGTGCACGTCGACCTGCCCCGCAAAGATCTCTGCGACGCTACAAAGACCGAAACGTGTAAATGATGATCCAGAGATTTCGATGCACAGCGGATATGCGGCTTGCCGGCCGTCGGTGCCACCTGCCCCGCAAACATCCGCCGAAAACGCAACCTTCTCACCAAGATGCAGCAAACAGTTGATTCAATGGATTGAATAGCCGCGCCGGCCGTACGACCTTCCTCGCAAATATTTGTACCGCACCAGGACCTAGGTTTGAGGTTTGAGGCGCCGCCCAACACGATGGTCAGCAGTGGAGTCTGAGACGACCCTGTTCGCAGCTGTGCTTTGCTTCAGGGCTTGCAGAAGGTGTGGCCGCAGGGGAACACATGCAACGTCAAGGGCAGACTGCCCTTGAGCTGGGGTGACATAACGCACAAATTGCCTCATGCCCACCAAGCTTCACTCATCAGTCTGGGCACCAGAAGCCATCGAGAGTATCTGCAAATGGAACAGGGTTTTGGCCAAACCTTTTTGGAGCAGGGCTCGCAGAAGGTGTGGCCGCAGGGGTACACGTGCAGCGTCAGACCCGCCAGCTCCTCCAAACAGACAGGACACTGCCCCGCCTCCGCCGCCGCCGCCGCCACATCCGCCTGCAGATCCACCGGCTGCGGCGGCGTGTCAGTTGCCGCCGCCGCGTGCGCCGGCCCCGCCTGCAGGTTTGCCGCCGCTGCCGGCAAAGCCCCATCGGCTGCCGCCGTCGGCGCTCTCATGTCTGACGGAACGCCGGCAGGCGTGCCTGGCTGTGCAGGCGTCGAGAGTGCAGCCATTGCGCCATCAGCAGCCGTGGCGGTAGACAAAGCCGGCGGCGGCGGTGGCGGGCAGGCGGCGGCGGCTGCGGCGGCCGGCCTGGCGTCCGCTGCGCCACCGCCCGCCGCTCCCGGCATCGCTGGCAGCTGCAGGCTGACAGGCGACGGAACCACAGCTCCTGCACACAAGCGAACACTTCACAAGCTGCCGTAGGCACCAAGTAGAAGGCAGAGGCAAACGAAGCGTTGAACAGTATCACTCCGGCATGCTGGCCCATGGCACTGTCAGATCATCCAGATCCAGCCAGGCTGGATCTGCTGGACATCTTTTCCTTGATGCAGCCCTGCAAATGACGCATCGACAACTTGGAGCCTGCCTGGGGCGCGGTTCAGAGGCAAAAAGCGGCCGAGAAGTGTAGTGAGAGGCAGGAACGCCACCTGCCGCCGGCGAACGGGCCGGCAAGGCCTGCAGCCTCGCCGCGCCTTGATGTCCGCGTTACTTCTATCTAACGTGCAAAAGTTGATTCTAGTTTCCACAACCAAGGGCACCTGCCGCTGGCAACTTGCCGCCAGGTGTGTACCCCGCAGCCTCGTCCCGCCGCGCCTCGATATACCGCTTCTCCTGAGCGAGGCGCCGCGCCTCGGCCGCCGCCGTGTCCACCGCCTTCCGCAGAAAGTCGGGTTTGTGGTGCTGCTCCTGCCCCGCGCCGGCCGCCGCTTCCTCAGCTTCCGCTGCCATGGTCGCCTGCATGCGATGCGCAAACATGGGTGAAAGTGCAGCTCCCACAGTGCTAAGCACGTGCCGCACTGCAACTTTTCGCTGTGGGTGTCTGGACACAATGCAGCAAGTCGGCTTGTGGTGCTGCTCCTGGCAGGCGCCCGCAGCTGCTTCCTCAGCTTCCGCCGCCATGGCTGCCTGCATGTAACAAGCGTGCCAATTTTAGCATGTGCTGGTGACAGGCTGCACGATTCAACTGCGCTCTGGTTGCCCGCTCCTGGCCGGCGCCTGCCGTTGCTTCCTCTGTTTCCGCCGCCACAGCCGCCCGCTTTCGACGCACATCCGTGTCGAACAGAAGCTCCCGCAGTGCTAAGCATGTGCTGCACCGCATGACTGTCTGCTATATGCGTTCCGGGCGGAGCGCGAGGCACCCCTGCAAGCTGTTTGAGGTACGTGTGGCCTAATTTGTGGCTGATTAGTCTCAGACCTGCGCCCCAGTTTCGACATCTACCTGCAGCTGCGCCTTGTGCAGCACGCTTTACATCTTGGTTCCTTTGTTCCGTATTTATGGTCATCGGAAGTTCAAAGCAAACAGGGCCATAACAGTGCGACTTGATGTTCACCACAACCTGTAGCTTTCCTCTATTGCCAGTTGACGTCAAGACACAACAGGCGGCACCCACCTGCGCCTCGGTGTCGGCCTCCGCCTGCAGCTGCGCTTTATGCAGCTCTTGCAGCGGTTGCGGTGCGCCTCCACCAGTACAATACGAACAACTGTTTCTTACATTGTACAAGGTTTCCGGTGCTGAACTTGAGACGACACGGAAGCCCCAAGTGCGCATCGTCGTGCACCTCCACCTGCAGCTGCGCCGTGTGCAGCTCCCGCAGCGCACATCTCACGGGACATGCCAACAAGATGTATTCTCGTGCTGAAGGGTTATTGGTATGTAAGAGAAGGGCACAGACCTGCGCCTCGGTGTCCACCTCCACCTGCAGCTGCGCCTTGTGCAGCTCCCGCAGCGCTCGCAGCGCCGCCTGCCTCGACGAGTACACCGCCGCAGCCGCGCCCACCTGCGCCGTGGCACAGCAGGAACTGTCTCCACCGAAGAAACGCTCGAGTCTGTCTGTCGTTGCTGCAGGCTCAAGAATGCACCTGCCAGCAGAGACGACCATGAAGCAGCGCCAAGGCTGGCAGGACAAGGCTGCAGGCGCCACTGCCCAGCGTTTGAATGCATTCGTAGCGCATCTGCTCTGGCGGCGGCTGGCAGGGCGGCCGGCGGGCACAGGCGTCGTAGAAGGTAGCTGGTGTCGAGGGGTGCAGAGTTGCGCCTACTTGTCCAGCAGCATTCAGGGTTGGCAGTCTTCACATCGGGCAGGAACACCTCTGTGTGAGGGAGCGTGCCTGCTCTGGCGGCGTGTCAGACGGCCTGCTGGCGGCGCCGCAGGCGTCAAAGAACGCGGCGGCCGTCGCGGCGTGCGTGTGCGCCTGCTTGGACAGCGTGCGCTGCTGCGACTGCACGCTGCGCTGGATCTGCACACGGCAGATTACTGTCCTCAAAACTGCTGCGACGACGAGAAACGAGGACCCTGGTCATTGCGCTGTGCCTGCTCTGCGTGCGGCTGCGTCAACTGCAAGCTCGGCTGGGTCCACGGCGGCAGGTTGTGAGGTGTGCATCCAAACCGACTGGCATTGTCTGAGCGCCAGACGATCATTCAAGCCCGCAGCCAGCTGCCCAGATGCAATGTCTCGTCGCCAGGGCGAGCAAACACATGCTGGTGCCAGAACAGCAGCTTCCGCGCCTGGTCTGCGAGCAGCGGGTTGCCGGCCGCCCAGATGCAACGCGCCAGCGTCACAGCGCCATCGGGGCCCCTGCAGACAGCAGCGCGGCAAGTCAGGCTCACAGCCCGACAGTTTACCGGCAGGATGGCAAAGCTGCAGTCGCGTGAGCAGAGGTTCCCGGGGACGCCGCAGCACGCCGCATGAAGGTTGCGGCTTTCATCCAGTGTGATGGATTTCATCCATCACACTGCTGGTGCGCTTTGTGAGAGGCTCGATGCCACAGGCCGTGGAATGCTAGCAACAAAACGTGTCTGTTCAGGCTGGTGTCCAGTCCCACACATGAGCTCATCCTGCAAGGCGAGGTCCACGAGGTGCGCAGGCCATTCCCGCTGGCCGGGCGGCAGCTGCGGCGGCGACGGCGGCGGATCCGCCTCCGCCCACGCATCGCCTGCCTCCTGCCGCTGCCGCTCTGCGCCAAAGGGAGGATCCGCCATGAAGTGAGATTACATTTGTGCGCTACGTGTTGCGGCATGTGCTGGGCGGGTGGCTGCGGCGGCGGCGGGCCGATCCGCTTCCGCCCACGGATTGCCTCCCGCCTGCAGCCGCTGCTCTGCGCCGAGGCAGTCGAGCCGAGGAAATGAGCAGACAGAGATAACGCAAACAGCAAGTCAGGCAGCTGCGGTAGCAGCGGCCCACCACCGCCTCCAGGTGAGGCCAGCTCCTGCATGCGCTGTCCAAGGTGTGGGGTTCAAGTAGCAAAGACGCACTGCCGAGCGCGGAGGCGACTTGGCCGACGGCGGCGGCGGCTGCCTCGAGGTGCGGGCCATGCAAAGCCGCATCCAGCGCGCGGGAAGGCCCCTCCAGCGCCTTATTCGCTGCGCCCACAAATTGGTCCACCTGCATGGTTACATTGCCTTTTCTTGACTGAAGCAAACAGGTTGTCCTCGGCACAAGACAGCTGATCCAGCGCCTTCTTTGCCGCGCCCGAAATCCGTTTCCACCTGCGGATGCATGACACCGTTCCCCGTTCAGAGTGCTGTTACTGACCGTGCCAAAGAGCATCTGGACAGCTGAAGGTCGCTGCGCGTTGAGGCCACCGCAGCACGCCGTCAGCGTCGTGCGCTGCGCCGTCCCTGTGGCCTGGCTCAACTGTCATCTGGAGAGCCAGACGAGACAATGAGAAGACACAAGACACAAAAAACCCACATTGCTGCTGAGCAAGGCCATGTCGGTACCACTGCCGCGCGCCACACTTTGTGTCACTAAATCTTCTGGCCGTTTGTCAATCAAAATTGTGCAGACAGCCGTTGCCTGGGTGCCGAGCAGCGCAGCGTGGGTGCCGCCGCTGCGGGCCTCCAGCGTCGTTCGACACAACCTTCTGAACGTGTGTAATATAGATTTACAAGGACAATTAGCGACAGCCACTACCTGTGTGCCGAGCAGCGCGACGTGAGTGCCGCCGCCTCGCGCCTCCAACGTCGTGCGCTGCGCCGCCTCCATTTCCTGAGCCTGGGTGAAAGCTGCGAGCGTCGCGTCCAGCCACGCCTGTGGCGGCTCCGCCGCAGACAGCAGCGCCGCGTCGACCTCCAGCCTGCATGTAAAGGCCATCAGTGTCGTTGGCACATGGCAACAATTCGCAACACACAGAGTCGGCACAGCCTACTCTGCTGCTGGCGATGGTGCATGCATGGGTAGCGTAGAGCACTTGCAGCGTGGAATGGTTCCCCATTCAAACGCTCTATCCATATCTCGGATTCGTTGCCACTTCATACATTCGGTGAGTTGCTAGCTGTTTGAAGCCTGCAGGACGCTACGAAAACCACGCAGACTGACCTGTGTGCGCGGTCCCAGACGGTCGAGATTGCAGCCTGCGCCGCCACCGCCTGAGTCTCGCGCTGCTCCAGGCGGCTGCGCGAGACGGCAAGCCGCGCGTCTGCAGTTTCTGTGACGTCCGCCATCTTCCGCTTTACGAGGCCTGCCATCTCGTCGGCTTTTGCAGCGTCGCCGGTGAGCCGGTACGCACACTGCAGCTGGTGTGCCGTGGCCACCTGTTCGTACGTGATGAACACGTGAGTCTACATTATGTCAATTCAAAAGTGAGAAAAACGTGTGAAGGGGCCCCCCAGCTGGTCCGCTGCGGTGAGATTAGTTGCCGAGCCGAGGCGGCTCTGTTTTGCTGCGATGTGCTGCATCGACCCACATGACGCGTTCAGCGGCAAATCCAGAACGGATTGTAGCCTGTTGCCGCTGAGTCAGCCAGGACATGGTCGGTGCAGCGCAAATCATAGAAAGTGAGACAGCTGCAGGAATAGTGGAGCCCAACACGAGAGGGTCCAAGTACAGGTAGCAGCAGAGGCGGCCGCAGCCGGCGCACACCTCGATCAAGCACCGGGCACTAGTGCAGCAACGCCAGAAGTGAGACGGCAGCGGAAAGGGTGGCACTCGAATGAAAGAGTCATGCATTCCAGCAGGCGCGCACCTCGATCAGGCGCCAGGCGCTAATGCTGGCCGTGGCCGCGGCCGCCGGCTCCGGCAGCGACGCCACGTCGACGCTTGCATCAAAGGCCGCGATGCCCTGTGGCACGACATCGTTAGGGTTTAGGGTTTAGGGTTCTAGGGTTTCCTCGGAGGCCGCAAGCGCCCTGTTGCCATGTGCATTGTTCACCGCTGGCACAATGCGCCGCTGGGGCACAGTGATTGAGGCCAGACATGCAGGTTTCATGGGGTTGCACCTGCAGAGTGCCAGAAGCTGGAGCACAGCGACGGCGCTCCAGCAGCAGGCCAACAAAGCCCCGTGCATCACAAGGAAGACGGCAGTACATGGGTCTGAAAAGGCGCTCCTGTTCGGCGACACGGCGGCGCCAGATACAGCGCTTCCCGCCGCAGCATGGCGACTTTGCCAGGACAGCCCACTTGTACCGAACTGGCGAACCTTTTGCGTGTGGCATTGGCGATATACCATAGGTTTGTTTCCAATGAAACACCTTTTCGGTGACGCGCCGTGCCGCCAGCAGCGCCGCCAGCGCATCCCGCCGCGCAGCTTTTGTGTCTGCCTCCGACAGCAGCTTACGCTTCTTGCCCGAGGGCGATGCGGGCGTGCCCGGCTCGCCTGCAGCAACACAAACACTCCTTGGGTGTTGGTACCCAACCCGCATATCCAAAATTTATACAGGTCTTTGGGAGGCAAATACCCGGTTGCGGTAACTTCGACAGCTGCTGTTTCTAGGAGCAGTCCTCCACAGGCGCAGCAGTGTGACGCTTCTATAGGGCAGTGCAAAAGTTTTGTCACGGTTTCGCACGTGGCCTGGACAGAAATTGCTGGCGCAGCGCAGAGCTGACGGCGGCACCGCAGCAGCTCAGATCCGATTTCAAACACAGTTATCAAGCTCTG
>JAABUM010001334.1_pt1 | contig 37351 bp, 32 predicted proteins | sample 5559161 | NCBI WGS metagenome assembly JAABUM01 (sample SAMN10711868, study PRJNA513369) | rock metagenome | isolation source: Antarctica rocks | place: Antarctica: Victoria Land, Siegfried Peak nord
TCGAAGGTGCTCTGCTCAACCAGAAGAACAACCTGGGCGACGGAGTGAACGCCAACAACATCCCCTTCGCCACCAGCTTCCCGTACGTATCGCTTCCCATCCCCGGCTCCGCCACCAGCGCTGATGTCCCCAACGGCGGCGTGGCCACCGGGCTCGGTGGCACCGCGAGCGGCCACAGCCTGCCCGTTCTGCCCATCAGCAGCACCGTGTTCGGTGTCGCCCTGGCCGGGCTCGGACTTATCCGCCGCCCCCGCGTCTCCCAGGCTTGAACCCTGTGCGCTCCGGCGAGTGACCCGCTCGCCGGTGCGCACGGGGCGGAGATCGCGGAAGTTCTTCTAACGGTGCCGCGTGGCGGTTGGGGTAACCCCCGTGGCGTCGGGCGAGTTGCCCGTCGGCGCGCTGCGGGACACGTCGGGGCCACGGGGCCGCCGCCGGCAGGCGGTGGGCCGCTCCGGTGACCACCACCTGAGGGGGCTTTGGCCGCCGCCAGCGCCTTGGTCCATCCCACCCTGGATCGGCGCTAGACCGCAATCGCGCCGCCGTCTCCGGGGCGCGCCTGAGCCTGCCGAAAACTCGTCAGTGGCGATCGGGGACGGGATCAGTGCTGGTTGCGGGCGCGGCGCCCCGGATCATCGGCTGGTGTTGTCGAGCGGGTGCGCTATCAGGCGGCCGGGCGGTATTCGTTGATGAGTCCCCCGCAGATGTCGCCGCTGGATCCAGCCGTTGCTGCTCGGCAGGGTGTTCGGGCCGTGGTCGTCCGGAGCGTGTTGGTCAAGCGACTGGTGGGGGCGGCACGTGTGTCCGGTTCGGGTCGGCCCGCTACTCGGTGCCCGTCGCGCTGATCGGCAAAGTCGTCGAGACCAGGTGACCGACAACGTGGTGAGAGCAGTGCATCTTGGCGTCACTGTGGCTGAGCATCGTCTCGTCACCCCTGGCGAGACATCGGTGCTCGATGAGCACTACGGGACACTCAGACCCTGCCCCGCCGGACACCGCGCCCACGCACCCCAAGCCGAACACGGCCTGCGGGGCCTCGGGCCGGGGGTGAGGCGTTCTTGAAAGGAGCCGCCGCCGCGGGAGTGACCAAGCTCGGGTCCGAGCTGAATGTGAGCGTCGGTCTCGAACGCGCTCATGGCCGGGCCGCGCTGATCGCCGCGCTGTAGCGGGCCGTGGCCTTCGGGCGTTGGCGGGCAGCCGATGTGCGCTCGATCCTCGAAGCCGGCAGGGGTGTGCCCCGACCAGCCCGACCCGGCGAGGCCCTCGTCATCGATCTCCCGCAGGTCCCGGCCCGGTCCCTGGCCGACTACGCGCCGGGGCAGCTGTCGTGACCGCCGCTCCGCCCGAACTCGCCCCTGACCTGGCGGCCGGGCTCCGACGCCTGAAGCTCGCCGCCGTGCGCCGTCTCGCCCCCGAGGTCCTCCAGACCGCCAAGACACAGCGCTGGGCACCCGAGGAACTGCTCCGCACCCTCGTCGATGCCGAGATCGTCGCCCGAGACGCCTCCAACGCCCGGGCCCGGCTCCGCACCGCCGGGTTCCCAGTCACCAAGACCCTCGACGAGTTCGACCTCAAGGCATCCTCGATCCCCAAACCCACCTTCGACTACCTGGCCTCCCTCGAGTGGATCGCCGCCAAAGAGAACGCCTGCCTGTTCGGCCCCGCCGGCACCGGGAGGTCCCACATGCTCGTGGCCCTCGGCCACGCCGCAGTCACCGCCGGCACCCGGGTCCGCTACTTCACCGCCGCCGACAACTCCGTCGGCAAGGTCATCGACCAGACACTGCGGTCCGAGCTCGTCATCGTCGACGAGATCGGTTTCACTCCCCTCGACGACACCGGCGCACAGCTCCTGTTCCGGTTCGTGGCCGCCGCCTACGAACGCTCGCGCTCGGCATCGCCAGCTACCTGGCCCTTCGACCAATGGGGCCGGTTCCTACCCGAGTACACCACCGGCGCCAGCCTGGTGGACCGCCTCGTGCACCACAGCATCGTCATCGTCACCGACGGCGAATCGTTCCGCATGCGCGAAGCCCGACAACGAGGAGGTGCACCACCCAAGAAGCGTTGAGAGGGAACGCAACGCCCGCACCCTCACCTCACCCCGTCCCCCCGAAGCCTGCTACGGCCATCGTGGAGGACGGTCCCACAACTCAGCGAAGGGTGGAGACATTTACATGGCCACCAGCGGGGACCACGACCTGGCCGTTGACACGGCTACGGCTCGGTCACTTGGTCGGCGACGACTCGCTGCGTCCGTTCTTCAGCCGCCACCACGCGGCTACGACCTCCCAAGCAAGGCTGGTCGAACAACTACGACGTTCCCGGGTCTCGGGTTGGTCGCCGGAGGCAGGCCACCTCAGGGGGCGAGGATGTAGGACATTCCCGCTTCGGCTTTGAGGATTCTGGTGTCCCAGTTGTACCGGCCGTAGGTCCAGTTCATCTCGGTCACCGTGAGGTACGTGCCATCGGCGTACTGGGACACTGCGGTGACCCATGCGACGTGGCCGTAGCCGTCAGCGCCAGCCTGCCACTGAGGAATGACGACGATGGCCCGGGTACTCGGCGTCGATGTGACGCTCCAGCCATTGGCCGCCGCGGTGCCGCCCCACTGCCACGCATCTCCGCTGACCGCCATGTAGGAACCGGTGGCTTGGCGCCACTGCTCTTCGGCGCCCCATGTGCATTGTCCGACATAGGCGGGGTTCGAGACGGGGTTCGCGCTGACGGTGGCGCCCTGTGCAGGTGTTGTGGGGCCGCAGGCGGTCATGAGTGCGGCGGCGGCGATGATGAGCATCGCGATGAAGTACGCCTTTCCATGCCGAATTCCCGTTGATGTGCGACCGCCAGGAGCCTGGGCCGGTCGCGGCGCAGGAGCTGCCGGGGAGCTTGTGGTCGAGCTGCTGTCGTTGGTCTGATCGGTGGTCATGACCAGAATATATCACGCTACGTAGCGGCTAACCCAGGAAAATCACAAAGAGCGGTTGATTTCTTGACGGTGAGCGGTTGGCGCCCTCGAACGACGACGCTACGTGAGCGTGCCGAAGCATCGTCGAGTGGGTGCCCGAAACTCGGTCGTGGCTGGTCATGCGGCGTTTCGGTACTCGTGGATGAGTCCGTCGCATCGGCTCGATCGGAGCACGGTGACCTTGCGGGGCGGTGGCGGCGTCGCCGGCAGAGCGGCGTGTGTCGGCGGATGCTGGCCGAACGAGTGGTGGGGCCGGTGCTGGTTGTAGTGCTCGATGTAGTCGAGGACGATCCGTTCGAGCTGTCGGCGGTTCCAGACGAGATTGCGGTCCAGGAGCTGCCGGCGCAGCGAGCCGATCCATCGTTCGGCGAACGCGTTGGCGACTGGGGTGCGCACCGGGGTCTTGAGGATCCTGATCTGTTGGCCCTGCGCGATTCGGTGGGATGACGGTGGAATCGGTTTGGCGGATGATGCCAGGTCGGTGGGTTGTGAGGGTCCCCCACTGAACCGGTCACCCCATCTAGGAGGTAACCATGTCAGTGATGCACGAGCAGGAGCCGGTGAGGACCCGGCGCTCGTTCTCAGAGGAGTTCAAGGGTGACGCTGTGGCGCTGGTGATCGACGAGGGCCGCAGGGTCATCGACCGGGGTCACCCAACGAACCACAAGCGGGTCCGGCGTCTGATGGCCGCCCACGGCATCGTCGGGGTCCACAAGCCAGCCCCGGCGCGCACCACGTTCCCGGCCGAGCACAACCCGCCGATCCCTGACCGGGTCGAGCGCCGGTTCGCGTGGCAGTCTTGGGAGAGCCGACGTAGTGTACGCTCGACGTCGTTCACGTCAAGGCGGCGAGCCGGATGCTGCCAAGCTCCTCGGTGAGCATCTTGGCAGCCCAAGCGTGCGCCTCGATCGTTGAAGGAGCGAGACTACGCCGGCTTAGAGCTCCGTCCTGCCAATTGGTGAGCAGGCGGCCGACGGTGAGCTTGCGGTCTGCATGTCGCTCGGTTTCGTCGCCGTGCTGCAACCGGCCGAGGCGGCTCGCAGCCTCGGCGCGGGTCTTGGCTGTGACCCTCCGACGCCGACCGTTGATCCATGTGTGGCCCACCCATCGCTGTCGGTCAGTGTCGAAGTAGACCGACCCGTCGCCTTGCGGCCGGCGACGCTTGGAGGCGCGGGTCTGCCCTACTGTCCCCTTGGTCATGCACATCATGATAACCGCTTGGGTGCTTAGCTGGGTGCTTACGGCGTGGCCTTCAACACACCGGGAAACCCTTGAGTGGACAGGCTTTAGCGAAATTTTCGAGCTTACGCAGGGAGAGGATCGTCTATCCATGGAAGAGGTCTGGGGTTCGATTCCCCATAGCTCCACTTGTCCGCAACCTGGTCGTGATGGATGAACAGCGGCCACGATCGTCCGGAGTCCCCTCAGTGCCTGCGGCTGTGCAACCGGTGAGTTCATGAGCTCGGCTCCTTCCCTGATCGTCCGGGGCCGCCAGCTCGACACCAGCCGGCCGCTGGTGATGGCCATCGTCAACGCCTCGCCCGATTCGTTCTCCGACGGGGCCAACGAAGGCGATGTGGCGGCCCAGGCCCAGGCGGCGGTCGAGGCGCTGGACGCCGGTGCCGAGCTCATCGATGTCGGCGGCCAGTCGGGCATCACCGGGGTCCCGGAGATCAGCGAACAGCTGGAGATCGAGCGTGTCCTGCCGGTCGTGAACGCCATCATGGCCGAACGGCCCGACGCGGTGATCTCGGTCGACACCTACCGCCCTGCGGTGACCAAGGCGGTGCTCGACGCCGGCGGCTCGATCATCAACGACGTCAGTTGCCTTCGACATCCCGAAGTCGCCGAAGCTTGCGCCGTGACCGGGGCAGGCCTGGTGGTGATGCACACCAAGGTGGAACCCAAGCGGCGGCTACAGGACCCGGGCGCCTACGCCGACGTGCCTGGGGAGGTGGGGGCGGTCCTGGTCGAACGGCTTGCGCTGGCCCAGTCGCTGGGGATGGCGGAAACGTCGATCGTGATCGACCCTGGCGTGGACTACGCCAAGACCCCGCACCAGACCATCGAGCTGCTGCGGCACCTGCAGCCGATCAGAGAGCTCGGCCGGCCGCTGCTCTACGCCTTGTCCCGCAAGGACTTCATCGGGGCGCTGACCCAACGCCCGCCCCAGGCCCGCGGCGCCGGGACACTGGCCGCCATCGGCCACGTGGGTTGGCTCCCGGGGAGCATCTTTCGGGTTCACGACGTGGCCGCCACCGTCGACTACCTGACCGTGGCGCGGGCCCTGGCCGGCGAGGTGGACATCGCCGAGGACATGACGTTGGCCGATTCGCTGCGCTGGTCGAACGGCCGGGCCGGCACAGCGGACGCCGACGGGATGGGTCTGGATGCCGGCGCCACCACGGGACCGCGCCGATGAGGCTGTACCACCCCGCCGGAGAGCGGCCCGTTGTCGAGATCGCGGCGGCCAAGGGTGACTTGACCATCTCGTTGTGCATACCGGCCCGGGATGAAGCTTCGACCATCGGCCCGATCGTGGCGGCGGTGCGGCGCGCCCTCGTCGAAGACATGGCCCTGATCGACGAGATCGTGGTCGCCGACGACGGCTCCACCGACGGCACCGCCGAGCAGGCGCGCTCGGCCGGCGCCGACGTGGTGACCGTCGCCACTGCTCTGCCCGCGGTGGACGAGAGGACCGGCAAAGGCGAGGCCATGTGGAAGTCGCTGGCGGTCTCGACCGGTGACCTGATCGTGTGGGTGGACGGTGACCTTGACCAGTTCGACCCGCGATGGCCGGCTCGCCTGGTGGCGCCGCTGGTGTTCGACCCGGCCATCTCGATGGTGAAGGGCAGCTACCGGCGCCTCTCCCCGAAACCGTCGACGGGCGGCGGCCGGGTCACCGAGCTGGTCGCCCGACCAGTGTTGGCCATGTTGCACCCCCGGCTAGCGTCCATCGCCCAACCCCTGGGCGGCGAGTACGCCGCCCGCCGGTCATCGCTGGTGGACGTTCCCTTCGCCGGTGGGTACGGCGTCGATCTCGGGCTGCTGATCGACATCTGCGAGCGGGACGGCTTCGAGTCGATCGCCCAGGTCGATCTTGGCGAGCGCCGACACCGCAACCGCCCGCTCGAGGAGTTGAGCATTCAGGCCGCCGAGGTGCTCCACGTGGCCTTGCGGCGCGCCGGCGTGGCCGTTGGCGCGCCGCCGACGCTACCGGGGCCCTTCGCCTCCGCCGCCACCTATGAGACACGGGACCGTCCGCCCCTCAGCAGCCTGTTCGACCAGGTCGACCGGGCGACGGCCTGACGGCGGACGGTCAGCGCGGCGAGAGCTGGTTCTGGGCGTCGACTCCCACCACCTCGTCGACCAGTCCCCACGAGCGGGCGGTGGCGGCGTTGATCGATCGGCCGGTCAGGGCCAGCCAGGCCGTGCGGTGGCGCCCGATCCGGGCGGGGAGGCTGACGGTTCCCCCGGCGCCCGGCACCAGGCCGAGGGCGATCTCGGGCAGGGCGAAGCGGGCATCAGGCTTCGCCTCTACGTGACCGGCGAACGCCGGCAACTCGACCCCCGACCCTATGCAGTTCCCATGGACGCGGGCCGTCAGGCGGGGGCCGAGCGCCGCCAGCAGGCGGGCCGGCGAGCGGTGCAGGCGCACGAGGTGGGCGCTAGAGGGGTCGGGCCGGCTGCCGAACTCGTCAAGGTCACCCCCCGAGCAGAACGACGGTCCCTCACCGGATAGGACCACCTGCTCGATGGTGGGATCAGCCAGGGCGACGAGCAGTGCATCGTGGAGCTGGTCGCGCATGTGGAAGTCGAGGGCGTTGGCAGCCGCCGGCCGGGTGAGGACCACTTCCAGGACGGCGCCGTGTCGGTCACAGCGGGTCCTCGGTTCGGCCGCATCGGTCCGCCGGCGGATCGGGTGTTCGGCCCGCCACCGGGCGAACTCCGGCCCGGCCTGCAAGGTCGAGTACGCCGTCGATTCGGCTACCAGCCCGTCGGCCACCGTTCGCCGGCCCGAGCCCCTGAGCAGCAGGGCCAGTGTGGTTGACGCTCTCGGATTGGCGGCCAGCGTCGCTTCGACATCCCCGGCCTCTCCCTCGGTGGGGTCCACCACGACGTCGATGAGTTCCAGCCAGCGCGGATCGGCTCGGCCGATCGAACCAGGGTCGCGCTCCCCGGTGCGCAGGCCCACGATCACAAAGGGCAGGCTGGCCACCGCCGCGGTCAGGCCTGGCGGAGCGGTCGGGGCGTCATCAAGGTCAACGGCCACGCCACCACCGGCGGCGGTTCCAAAGCGATCGGCGGCGTCGTGCGATCGAACCGCATCCACCAGCTCGCCCGGGGTCACCTGCTCGATGCGGTCACGGTACCGTCGGTCGCCACATGATTCGGGAGTCCGGCGATGAGACCGCCACGCCAGCAGTCGCCACACGAACATCGGAAGGCGGTCAGCAGCTCGCCGACCAGCCCAGGCTCGCCGCGCCGACAGCCGTGACCCGCCGCCGGCGTTCGCCGTGATCCCAGGGTCCGGCTGGGAGGCCGCCGTTGCCGCGGGTGTGAGTCCAAGGCCGCCGCCCGGCCAGCCGCTCGCGGACTCCGAGGGCCAGGTCGTCGAGCGGTGGGCAGCCAGTGGAGCGGCGCACCTGACCGGTCGGTCCGAAGGTCCGCCGCTCGGTCCGCCCGCCCGGCTGATCCCGGGACTCGACGCGCTGGCCCGACCATTCCCCGGCCTCGATCCGTTGGGCCTGCTGGTCGAGCGGGCGGCCAGCACCGGGTTCGAGCGGGGCGGCCGGGCCAGTTGTGGCGGGAGCTGCCGCCTGCTCGAGACGGCTGATGGTTGGCTGGCAGTGTCGCTCCCCCGACTCGAGGACCTCGCCCTGCTTCCCGCCTGGTTGGGACTCGACCCAGCGGGGGTCGCTGCTGACCGGCCTCCCTGGGCGGCAGTGAGAGCAGCGGTCCGCGGCCAGCCTGGCGTGGTGCTCGAGGAGAAGGCGGCGCTGCTGGGCCTAGCCGTCGGCCGGCTCGGCGCCAGCGCCCGGCCGCCCGTCGTGCGTACGGCGTTGGGACCGGCCGAGCCCAGCCCCAGGCTCGAGGGTCTGGTCGTGGTCGACCTCACGTCACTCTGGGCCGGTCCGCGGTGCGGGGCGCTGCTGGGCTCGCTGGGGGCGACGGTGTTCAAGGTGGAATCGAAATCCCGTCCCGACGGCGCCCGGGCCGGCGCGGCGCCGTTCTTCGATCGCCTGAACGGGGCCAAGCGCAGCGTCGTCCTTGACTTCGAGGATCGCGCCGGGCTCGGCGCGCTGCGAGCGCTCATCGATCGCGCCGACGTGGTGCTGGAGGCGTCGAGGCCCCGGGCGTTGCACCAGCTCGGCTTGGACGCCGACGCCTTGGTGGTGGCCGCCGGTGGGCCTCGGGTGTGGATCTCGATCACCGGCCACGGCCGGACCGGTGACCCGCCGCGCATCGGCTTCGGTGACGACGCCGCCGTGGCCGGAGGGTTGGTGGCCCACGACGGCACGGGGCCGCTGTTCTGCGCCGACGCCATCGCCGACCCCTGCGCCGGGCTGGCGGCGGCGTTCGCCGCCGTCGATGCTCTGGTCGGCGGCGGCCGATGGCTGCTCGACGTCTCGATGTCGGCGGTGGCGGCGAGCCTGGCCGGACCCACCCTGCCGCTCCCACCGGCCACGCCGGCGCCGCCGCCTGCTCCCCTTTCGGGCCCGACTGCGCCCCCGATGGGCGCTGACACCGCCGCCGTACTGCAACAGCTCGCGGCCCGGGCAATGAACCAGCGGCCACTCCGCGGCGCCGGACCGGTGCTGACGCCGGCCAGATGGCCGCTGATCCCGTGAGAGCCCTACTGCTCCGCAATGTTGTCATCGAAGGTGATCTTCTCGACGTAACGGTCGCCGGCGGCGTGGTCCATGCCATCGGCCGCAAGTTGCCGACGACCGCCGTCGACGAGGTCATCGACGGCCGCCGCCGACGGCTGATACCGGGCTTGCACGACCACCACGTCCACCTCATGGCGACCGCCGCCGCCGCCCGGTCGGTGCCGGTCGGGCCCCATGAAGTGGCCAACGCCGCCGGACTGGCCAGCGTGCTGCGCTCGGCGGTGGAGCGGGCCGGCCCGGGCGAATGGGTTCGGGCCACCGGCTACCACGATTCGGTGGCTGGGCCGCTCGACCGGTGCATGCTCGACGCCATCGTCGGTGACCACCCGGTCCGGGTTCAGCACCGCTCCGGGGCGATGTGGGTTCTGAGCAGCGCCGCCTGCCGGTTGGTGGGGCTCGATGATGTTCCCCCGGCCGGCGCCGAGCTCGACAGCCGCGGTCGCCCCACCGGGCGGCTCTTCCGGCTCGACGGTTGGCTGCGCGACCGGTTGCCTCCTGCTCCCGCACCGGACCTCGGGGCGCTGGCCGGCCGCCTGAACCGGTTGGGCATAACCGGGGTCACCGATGCGACAGCCGTCGACTCGTTCCATGACCTCACCGCGCTGGTCCCCGCCAGCGGCACTCTGCACGTTCAGGCCACCGGTGGGCCGGCGCTGGCCGGTGCAGATTTTCCTAGCGAACTGATCCGTGGCCCGGTGAAGGTGGTGCTGGACGACCACGACCTCCCGCCGCTGAACGATCTGGTCGGGTGGTTCGACCAAGCCCACCGCAACGGGCGGACGGTGGCGGTGCACTGCGTGACCCGACTCAGCCTGGTACTGGCTCTCGCCGCATGGGACGAAGCCGGAGGCCGGCCCGGCGACCGGGTCGAGCACGGCTCAGTGATCCCTTCGGTGCTGGTCGAGAGGCTGGCCAGCCACGGCCTGACCGTGGTGACCCAGCCTGGCTTCGTGGCCGAGCGCGGCGACCAGTACCTGGCCGAAGTCGACCCCGCCGACGTTCAAGACCTGTACCGCTGCCGGACCCTTGTGAAAGCGGGCGTGGCGGTGGCGGGAAGCACCGACGCGCCCTTTTCCTCCCCCGACCCCTGGGCCGCCATGCGGGCCGCCGTTGATCGGAGTACGCCTTCGGGCCGAGTGCTCGGCGCCGACGAGCGGGTCGGAACCGAGCCGGCGCTCGACCTGTTCCTGGGCACCTTGGCCGACCCGGGCGGCCTCCGCCGCAAGGTCCGGGTGGGCGCTACGGCCGACCTGGCGTTGCTAAGCGCACCATTGGCCGAGGTGCTGGCCGAACCGTCGATGCCGCCGGTGGCGCTGACGCTCGTCGGTGGCCGGATCGTCTGGCGGGCCGACGACTGATCGTGGCGAACCGCGCCGGTCCAGCCGCTTTGCCAGTTGCCTGCGCTACTGGGCGCCGGCGATGAGGTCGGCGAGCACTACTCGCCGCAGCAGCTTTCCGGTCTCGGTGTAAGGCAGCTCCGGGACGAAGCTGATGAGGTCGGGGGTTTTCGATGAGCGGAGGCGGCGACGGGCGAACGTTTGGATGTCCTCGGGGTCGGGCATGGCGCCGGGCGCCGGCACGATCACGGCGGCGATCCGCTGGCCCCACTCCTCGTCGGGCACCCCCACCACCGCCACTTCCCTCACGTCAGGGTGGCCTCTCAGTGCTTCCTCGATCTCGGCCGGCGCCACGTTCTCACCGGCGCGGATGATGGTGTCGTCGCTGCGGCCCTCGACGAACAGGTAGCCGTCGGCGTCGACCCAGCCACGGTCACGGGTCGGGAACCAGCCCGACCCGTCGACCACCGACCCGATGCCCCGGTACTCGCCCGACACTTGGTCGCCCCGAACCCAGATCTCGCCGACTTCACCGGCCGGGAGCTCTGCGGAATTCGGACCCCGGAGGGAGAGCTCCAAACCCGGCAAGACCCTGCCCACCGACGAGAGGCGGGCGCGCCCGGCGGGTTCGGGATCGGCCAAGGCCACCCGATGATCTTCAGGGGTCAGCACGGCGATGGTGGAGCTCGTCTCGGTGAGCCCGTAGGCGTTGGTCAAGCCGGCCCACGGTGCCCGCTCCATGATCCGCTCCACCACGCTCACCGGCGTGCGGGACCCGCCGTAGGAAAGGGCCACCAACGAACTGAGATCGGCGGCGGGATCGGCATCGAGCGCGTCGGAGATCCGGGCCAGCATGGTCGGCACCACCATGGCGTGGGTCACCCGCTCGCGAGCCACGGTGGCCAGCCACTGGCGGGCGTCGAAGCGGTCCAGGTAGATGACCCGGCGGCCCAGGTAGATGTTGCTCAGCAAGTTCGACACGCCGGCGATGTGGTACGGCGGGACGCTCACCAACGCCGCTTCGGACTCAGCGGCCGACGCGAACTCCACCGTGCCGATCACATAGGAAGTCACGTGGCGGTGGCGTAGTAGGGCCGCCTTGGGCGCCGCCGTCGTGCCGCTGGTGTAGAGCAGCAGCCACACCTCGTCGCCGTCAGCGGAGGAGAACCCCGGTTCGGCGCCGCGGGACGTGGCCGCCACCAGGTCCTCGGTCGTCATCACCCGCTGACCGAGGTCGCTGAGCCGTGGTGCAAGCTGACGGTCGGCCACGACCAACGAGCCGTGCTGGTTGGCCATCAGGTCGGCCAGCTGGTCGTCGGGCAACCGGTATTTGAGCGGGACGCACGCCACCCCGGCGGCGGCGGCGCCGAACAACGCGATCGGGAAGGCCAGTGAGTTGGGCGCCACGTGGACCAAGAACGGGGCGTCGCCCACCAGTTCAGGCACCTGCCAAGCCGCCGACAGCAGGCCGGCGTAGCTCAGCCGCCGGTCACCGTGCTGCACCGCCGTCCGCTCACCGTGCGCCGACGCGGCCATGTCCAGAAGCAGCAGGCTGTGCACCGCCGGCCAGTGTGGCAGGCGGTGCGGGCGCTCGGACCTTCGTTCTGGGCGCCGAAGCCGCCGCTCACCGACGGATCTGCTGCCCGGAACGGGCCGTCGGCGCCCGCCGCGGGCTGAGCCGGGCGAGCGCGCCGCCACCGTCGCCGCATGAGCGTCGGATCAAGTGGCGAGGGACCCTGCCGCTGATCACGTACGGTCGGCGGTGGATGGTTCAGCGGGGATGACGTTCGTACTTCACCGGGCGGAGCGGGCCGACGTGTTGAGCGATGTGCTCGCCGAGTTGCTGATGGTGCCGCCGGCCGACCCGTTCACGTCCGAGGTGGTGGCCGTCCACTCACGGGGGGTCGAGCGGTGGTTGTCCCACCGGCTGGCCGCCCGCCTGGGCACCGGCACGCAACGGGCCGACGGCGTGTGCGCCAACCTGCAGTTCCCCTTCCCGGGCCGGCTGGTCCAGGAGGCTCTGGCGTCGGCCACCGGCGTCGACCCCAGCACCGACCCGTGGCGGGCGGAACGGCTGGCCTGGCCGCTTCTGGACGTGGTCGAAGCGGCGCTGCACGAGGACTGGCTGAAGGTGCTCGCCGGCCACCTGGGCGCGAACGACGAGGACGACTCTCGGCGCGACCGGCGGTTCGCTGCCGTCCGCCACCTGGCCGATCTGTACGACCGCTACGCCGTGCACCGCCCGGACATGCTGCTGGCCTGGCACGCCGGCGACGATCACGACGGAGCCGGCGGCCTGCTGCCCGAGGACGCCCGGTGGCAGGCGGAGCTGTGGCGGCGCCTGCGGCAGGCGGTCGACATCCCCAGCCCGGCCGAACGCTCCTACGACGGGTGCCAGAAGTTGGCCGCCGACCCCGCACTGGTCACGCTCCCCGACCGGCTCGCCCTGTTCGGGCTCACGCGCCTGCCCGCCAGTTACCTGAACGTGCTGCGCGCCCTGGCCGAGCACCGCGACGTCCACCTGCTCGCCCTGCACCCGTCGGCGGCGGCCTGGGGGGTCGACGAGCAGAGCCAGCTTCGCAACCCGTTGCTGCGGGCGTGGGGGCGCGACAGCCACGAGATGCAAGTGGTGCTCCGGCGCCGCCTGGCGAGCGACGGTGGTCGGGGTGCGCAGGACCGGCACCACCCGCTGCCCGAATCGCCGCCGAACGGCCTGCTGCACCGCTTGCAGGCGGCCATCCGCAGCGACACTCCCCCGCCGGCACCGGCGGACCGGCCTGGGCTGGCGGCCGGCGACCCGTCACTGCAGGTGCACTCCTGCCACGGCCGCACCCGTCAAGCCGAGGTGGTGCGCGACGCCATCACCCACCTGTTTGCGGCCGACGAGACGCTCGAACTGCGCGACGTGATCGTGCTCTGCCCCGACATCGACGAGTTCGCCCCGCGGCTGCGGGCGGCGTTCGATGACGACGACGACGCCCACGACCGGAACATCCCCTACCGCCTGGCCGACCGGTCGCTGCGCCAGACCAACCCCGTGCTGGGAGCGGTGGCCGAGCTGATCGCCCTGGTCGATGCCCGCCTCACCGTTACGCAGGTGCTGAGCTTCGCCGCGCTGGCGCCGGTCCGCCGGCGCTTCGGCTTGGACGACAAGAGCCTGGAGCGCATCGGTGACTGGGTCACCTCGACCGGAACCCGCTGGGGGCTCGACGGTGCTCACCGGGCTCCTTACGGCTTGGACAGGGTCGCCGCCGGCACTTGGGACGCGGGGCTGACGCGGCTTCTGCTGGGCGTGGCCATGTCCGAAGACGATCAGCGCCTGGTCGGCGGCGCCCTCCCCCTGGACGACGTCGACTCCGGAGACATCGACCTGGCCGGCCGCTTCGCCGAGCTGATCGGCCGGTTGGGCGAGGCCGTCCGAGATCTGTGTGGGCCGCGGCCGGTGGCCGGCTGGGCGGCCGCCATCAACCATGCCGCCGACCGGCTGCTGGACACCCGTCCGGCGGAGGCGTGGCAACGGACCCAACTCGATCGGCTCCTGTCCGAGGTCCAAGACGAATGCGGCACCGGCGCCGGCCCGCCGCTGCGCCTGGCGGAGATCCGCGATCTTCTGGCCGACCGCCTCCGGGGCCGGCCGGCCCGGGCCGCGTTCCGCACCGGCGAACTCACCATGTGCACGCTGGTCCCGATGCGCTCGGTGCCCCACCGCGTCGTGTGCTTGGTCGGCCTGGACGACGGCGCCTTCCCCCGCGGCGGCGCCCCCGACGGGGACGACCTGCTGCTGCGCCCCCGCCAGCTGGGCGACCACGACCGCCGGGCGGAGGACCGCCAGCTCCTGCTCGACGCCGTCCTGGCCGCCGGCGACGCCCTGGTCATCACCTACTCAGGACATGACCCCCACACCAACGAAGAACTGCCGCCGGCGGTGCCGGTGATCGAGTTGCTCGACGTCATCGACGCCACTGTTCGCGGCCCAGACGGTCGGGACGCTCGTGACGTGATCACCCACGTCCACCCGCTCCAGCCTTCAGACCGCCGCTGCTTCACGCCCGGTGATCTGGGCATCGAAGGCCCGTGGGGGTTCGACCCTCGCTTGCTGGACGGGGCCTTGGCGGCAAGCGAAGCGCGACGACCGAGAAGCGGCTTCATGGACCGGTCCCTTCCCCCGGTGCACGACCCGGTGATCGCCCTCGACGAGCTGGTCGCCATGGTGCAGCACCCGGCGCGCGCCTTTCTGCGCCAGCGCCTGGGCCTCAGCCTCTGGCGGGAAGACCCCGGGCCGGGCGACGCCATGGTCATCGACCTCGACGGCCTGGGCCAATGGGGCATCGGGGACCGGCTGCTCAACGCCCTGCTGGGCGGCGGTGACCCCGACGGGGTGTGCGCCGCCGAACTGTCCCGGGGTTTGTTGCCGCCGGGCCAGCTCGGTCGCCAGGCTCTGGCCAAGGCGCGGACCGAAGCCGAGGCCATCGCCGGCGCGGCTCGGGCTGTGGCCGACGGGCCGCGCCGTTCACTGGAGATCGACGTCTCGCTCCCCGACGGTCGCCAGGTGGTGGGCACCGTCCCCGACGTCGTCGGCGACACCATCCGGTCCGCCACCTTCTCCCGGCTGAAGGCTAAGCCCAAGTTGCGGGCCTGGGTCCATCTTGTCGCGGCCGCCGCCTCCCAACCCGAGCGGCCCCTGTCGTCGGTCACCATCGGCCGCAAGAACGGGGCCGTGCGATTCGAGCTGCCTCCGCTGTGCCCGGGCGCGGCGCTAGATCGGCTGGTGGATCTGGTCGCGCTGCGTGACGAGGGGCTGTGCGAACCGCTACCCCTCTTCTGCGCCACCTCGGAGCGCTTCGCCAGTTGCGAACGCCGCGGGCGCCCGGACCCCCGAGCCGACGCCGCCAAGTACTGGACCTCCAACTTCGACCACGACAACGAAGACCGCGATGCGGAGTACCTGCTCGTGTTCGGGGGCGAGCGGCCGTTCGCCAGAGTCGCCGAGGATCCCCGGTTCGAGCAGCTGGCCCGCCGCCTGTGGGAGCCGATCCTGGACCACGCCGACCGGTGGAAGCCGTGAGCAGCACCCGGGTGGCGACCGACGAGTTCGACCCGACCGTCCGGGTGGGCGAGGGCATCACCGTGCTCGAGGCCAGCGCCGGCACCGGCAAGACCCATGCCGTCGCCTCCCTGGTCGTGCACGAGGTGGCCGAGGGACGGCCGCTGGACCAGCTGCTGGTGGTGACCTTCACCCGCAAGGCCACCGGAACCCTGCGCCAGCGGGTCTGGCAGCGCCTGAACGAGGCGGCGCTGGCACTGGCCGCCGGGACACCCAACGTTTCGGTGGCGCACGACGAACTGCTGGCCCACCTGCGCCGCGGCACCGTCCAAGAGGTCGAGGACCGGCACTCCCGCCTCTGTCACGCCCTGTCCAACTTCGACGCCGCCACCATCGCCACCACCCACGGTTTCTGCCAGCAGGTCCTGGCCAGTGTGGGCGTGGCCGGTGACGCCGAGCGCGACCTGGAACTGCTGGAGGATGTGAGCGATCTGGTCGATGACGCCGTCGACGACCTGTTCGTGCGCCGGTTCCACGCCGGTGACCAGGTCCTTTTCCCCCGATCGGTGGCTCGTGGCATAGCGGCAACCGTCGTCGCCAACCCCGACTGCCTGATCGCGGAGGTGGACGATCACGCCGTCGATCGCATGCGCCGCCAGTTCGCCGTCACCCTCCGCCAGCGGATCGTCGACCAGAAGCGCCGCGGCCGGCTCGTCACCTACGACGATCTGCTCTCCCGCCTCGAAGCCAGCATCACCGATCCCGAGAATGGCCGGGTGGTCGCTGAACGGTTGCGGCAGCGGTTCACCATGGCCGTGGTCGACGAGTTCCAGGACACCGACACCGTGCAGTGGCGCATCCTGGAGCGCGCCTTTGGCGAACCGCCGTGCCGCCTGGTCCTGGTCGGTGATCCCAAACAAGCCATATACGCCTTCCGTGGCGGCGACGTGTTCGCTTACCTCGAAGCCACCCGGCATGCTCGAACGCAGGTCCGCCTGCCGGTCAGCTGGCGCGCCGACCGGGGGCTGCTGCGGGCTCAGAACGCCTTTTTCGCCGGCGCCCAGCTCGGTCACCGCGACATCAAGCACCAAGAGGTGAGGGCTCGGGACGGCGCCCCTGAACGTGGGCTCAGTGGACCACGCGCCGGCGAGCCCATGACGGTGCGAATCGTCGACCGTTCCTGCGCCGGCTTGCCGCTCACCCAGGACGGTGTGGTGACCAAAGGGGCGGCTCGCGACTTCGTCGCCCAGGACCTGGCCGCCACCGTGGTCCGCCTCCTCGACGCCGGCACGACCATCGAGGACGGCGACCTCCGACGCCCGGTCCGTCCCAGCGACATCGCCGTGCTGGCCCGCACCCGCCACAACCTGCATGACGTCCACCAGGCCCTGCTGGCGGTCGGCGTGCCGGCGGTGGTGCACCGCAGCACCAACGTCATCGGGACCCAGGCGGCGCAGGACTGGCTCGACCTGCTGGCCGCCCTTGAACAGCCAGCGTCGACCACGCGTGTGCACGCCGTCGCCATCGGCCCGTTCTTCGGGTGGCCGGCCAGCCGCCTCGCCACCGCTACCGACACCGAGTGGGAACAGGTTGACAGCGCCCTGCACGAGTGGGCCGAAGCCCTCCGGATCCAGGCCGTCGCCGGTCTGCTCCGGAGCGTCGAGGCCACCAACGGCATCACCGCCCGCCTGCTCGGCGAGGTCGGGGGCGAGCGCCGCCTCACCGACCTGCGCCACATCGCCGAGCTGCTCGACGCCCGCCAGTCCGCCCAACCGGCGTCGGTCGCCGCCCTGTCCGGGTGGCTGGCCGAACAGAACCGCCACGCCCAGGAGGACGGGATCGAACAGGCCCGCCGCCGCCTCGAATCCGACGCTGACGCCGTCGCCATCCACACCGTTCACGGCGCCAAGGGCCTCGAGTTCCCCATCGTGCTGCTGCCCTCTGTGTGGGATGCGCCGTGGGAGAGGGACGACGAGATCCCGGTGTTCCACGACAGCAAGGGGAACCGGTCGATCGGCGTCGGCGGCGCCGGCCAGATCCACGGGTGGCAGGTCGCCCGCGCCGCCGAGGAGCGCGACCACGAGGACCTGCGCCTGCTGTACGTCGCCGTCACCCGGGCCAAGTACCAGGTGATCACCTGGTGGGCGACCACCCTTGCGGCCCAGCAATCCGCCTTCGCCCGCATCCTGCTGGGCACCGACCCCACCACCGGCGCGGTCGTGCGGACGCTTCAGGCGTGGCCGGATGAATCGGCCGTCACCGCCGAGCTGGCGCGGCGCGGCATCGCCTTTGAGGATGCGTCCGGAGCCGACGGCGTTCGGTACCAGCCGGCGCCGGCCCCGGCGACGACGTTGTCGGTGGCCCCTTACCACCGGTCCTTTGACCGGCGGTGGGTGCGCACCTCCTACAGCGGTCTCACCCGCGCTGCCCATGACCTGGGGGCGCCGGTCCCCGCCGCTATCGAGACCGTCGAGGTGGACGAACGGGTCAAGGTCGACGAGCCCGACATCAGCGTCGAGACCGCCCCCGCCGAGGGTCCGCTGGCCGCCACCCTGCCCCTAGGCGGCGTGCCGGGCGGCGCCCGGGTCGGCACCCTGGTCCACGAGGTGCTGGAGCACACCGACTTCGCCGCCGCAGACCTGGCCGGCGAACTGGCGGCCGCCGCCACCGAGGCGGGAGCCCGGCGGATCGTCACCGACCACGTCGACACCCTCACCGCCGGGCTGGCGCTTGCCCTGCGGACCCCGCTCGGCACCGGTTGGGACGGCCGCCGCCTGTGCGACCTCAGCCGCACCGACCGGCTCGACGAGTTGGAGTTCGACCTGCCCCTGGGCGGCGGTGACCACCCCGATCCGGCAGAGGCCGTGAACATGACCGCCATCGCCGATGCGTTCACCACCCTGCCCGGCGACGACCCCCTGGCCGGCTACCACGAGCGGCTGCGCCGCCCGTTGCTGGCCACCGAGGTCCGGGGCTTCCTGAACGGCAGCATCGACTTGGTCGCTCGCCTCGGTGAGCGCCACATCGTGGTCGACTACAAGACCAACCTCCTGGCCCCTCCCGGTGAGCCCCCGGTGGCCTGGCACTACCGGCCGGAGGCACTGACCGCAGCCATGCAAGACGCCCACTACCCGCTGCAGGCGGCGCTCTACGCGGTGGCGCTCCACCGGTTCCTGCGCTGGCGGCAACTCGACTACGACCCCGCCCGCCACCTGGGCGGCGTCTCCTACCTGTTCCTGCGGGGGATGGCGGGGCCGGACGTCCCCCCGGTCGACGATGAGCCCTGCGGCGTCTTCTCGTGGAGGCCGCCGGCCCGCTTCGTCACCGATCTTTCCGACGTTCTCGACGGCCGCGCCCGCGTGAACGAGGCCCACCAGTGACGGTGGTCGAAAGTGTCGACCGCAACGACGGGCGCCGGTCGATCGCCGGCGACGGGCTGCTGCGGTCGCTCACCGACGCCACCGTGCTGGCTGCCGCCGACGTCCGCACTGCGCTGAACCTGGCCAAGCTGGCGGACGGCGCCGACCCCAACGTCGAGGTGGCCGCCGCGCTGGCGGTGCGGGCCGTGCGCCTCGGCCACGTCTATGTGGACCTGGCCGAAGCCGAATCCACGGTCACCGCCGACGACGAGGACCTCGAGGTCGACCTCCTGACCCTCCCTTGGCCCGACCCGGCCACCTGGTCGGCGAGCGTCGCCGCCAGCCCTCTTACCGCTTCCGGGCCCGACGGTCCCTGCGACCGGCCGCTGCGCCTCATCGGCACCCGGCTGTACCTCGACCGTTACTGGCGTCATGAACGGGCCATCGTGTCCGACTTGAAGGCCCGGGTGGCCGCCGCTCCTCCGACGGTCGACCGGCCTGCCTTGGACGCCGGTTTGGGCCGGTTGTTCAGCGGCGATGGCGACGGCGATGACCTCCAGCGGGAGGCGGCGGCCACCGCCGTCGAGCGACGGTTCTCGGTGGTGGCCGGCGGCCCGGGGACCGGCAAGACCACCACGGTGGCGCGCATCCTGGTCCTTCTCCACCAGCAGGCCGACGCCTGGCAACAGGCGCCGCCGCGGGTGGCGCTGGCCGCCCCCACCGGCAAGGCGGCGGCCCGCCTCGGCGAAGCGGTGCACGCCGAAGCGGCTCGTCTCGACGTCGACCCGAAGGTCCGTGACGCGCTAGTGGCCACGCCGGCTTCGACGCTGCACCGCCTGCTCGGCTGGCAGCCGGGAAGCCAGAGCCGCTTCCGGCACGACGCCACCAACCAGCTTCCCCACAACGTCGTCATCGTCGACGAGAGCTCCATGGTCGGGTTGTCGATGATGGCCAAGCTCCTGGCCGCGGTCCGTCCGACCGCGCGCCTGGTCCTGGTGGGCGACCAGCGCCAGCTGGCTTCGGTCGAGGCCGGCGCCGTGCTCGGCGACATCGTCGCCTCGGGTCTGCCCGGCATCGTCGTGCTGCGCCAAGTCCACCGCTACGGCGGCGGCATCGCCACGGTGGCCGAAGCGATCGAGTCAGGCGACGGTGACGCCGTGGTCGACGCCCTGCGGTCGAACCCCGCAGACGTCACGTGGCACCAGGTCGACACCGGCGCCAACCCGACCCGCTCCCCCGAGTTGGCCATCGTCCGGCGCGACGTGGTGGCGGCGGCCGGCCGGGTCGTCGGAGCCGCCGCTGCCGGCGACGGCGCCGCCGCCCTGTCCGCCCTCCGCTCGGTGCAGGTCCTCTGTGCCCACCGCCGCGGTCCCGCCGGGGCGGCTTTCTGGCGGTTCGAGATCGAGCAGTGGTTGCGCGCCGCCCTTCCCGGCTACGGCGGCGCCGTCTGGTACCCGGGGCGGCCGCTGCTGGTGACCGAGAACGACTACAGCCTCGGGGTGTTCAACGGCGATACCGGCGTGGTGATCGACGAAGGCGGCGGCCGGCTGCGAGCGGTGTTCGAACGCCGCGGCCAGCCTCTGTCGCTTCGTCCCACCCGCCTGTCCTCGGTCGAGTCGCTGTACGCCATGACCATCCACAAGGCCCAAGGCTCGCAGTTCAGCTCGGTGGTGGTCCGCCTGCCCGAACCGACATCTCCGGTGCTGACCCGCGAGCTCCTGTACACAGCGGTCACCCGAGCCGAAGAGCAGCTCACCGTCATCGGCTCCGAAGCCGCCGTTCGCGCCGCGGTGGGACGCCCCGTCGCCCGAGCGTCCGGCCTGGCCGAGAGCCTGGCTGTGTTGAATCCCCCGGCCGGGGCCCCAACCCCGGCCTCCTCCACCTGAGCGCCCCATGAATTGCGGCGCTCGCGGCCGTGTCGAATCCCCCGGCCGGGGCCCCAACCCCGGCCTCCTCCACCTGAGCGCCCCATGAATTGCGGCGCTCGTGGCCGTGTCGAATCCCCCGGCCGGGCGCGAACTCCGTCCCGGCGCCGGCAGCAACCGGTCGGCTGGCGAAAGATCAGCCGGCCGCAGGAGAATCCAACCATGACGAGGCGCAAGCCCCCCGGCGTCAGCTTCGAGACATGGGTCGAGAAACAGATCCGAGAGGCCGCCGAGCGCGGTGAGCTGCGCGACCTCCCCGGCGCCGGCCAACCAATTCCGGATCTCGACAAGCCGCACGACGAGCTCTGGTGGGTGCGACGCAAGATGAAGCGGGAGGGGCTCTTGTACCTGCCGCCGTCGCTAGTGCTGCGCAAGGAGGCCGAGGACGCCCTCACCGCCGCCCGGCGGGCGCGGTCCGAGCCCGAGGTGCGCCGGATCATCGCCGAGATCAACGAGAAGATTCGCCGGGCCAACCGGCTCCCGATCGAAGGTCCCCCCCACAACTTGGTCCCTTACGACGTGGAAAGGGTCGTGGCCCGGTGGCGATCCGAACCTCCGGCGGCCGCGGGCAGCTAGCGGTGTCAGCGGGTCCCGGCGGCGGCCTGGCGGGCGGTTGACCGCCGGGCGGGCGGGAAGCGCCCACCATCGCCATGCAGTGGGTCTCTGCTTCCAGCGCCTGGTACGGCCGGTGGGTGTTCGAAAGGGGGCTGGCGATCACCTACCTGATCGCCTACCTCGTCACCATCAACCAGTTCCCGGCGCTGCTCGGCGAGCGCGGCCTGCTCCCAGCGCCCCGCTACATGCAGCTGGCTGGCCCGAAGCGGGCGCCCAGCCTGTTCCACCTGCGCTACTCCGACCGCCTGCTCAAGACCGTCGGCTGGGCCGGCGTGGCCCTTTCGGCCAGCCTGATCGTCGGCCTCCCCCAACGGGGCCCGGTCGGCGTGTCTCTTGTCGTCTGGCTGCTGCTGTGGGTCGGCTACCTGTCCGTCGTCAACATCGGCCAGCGCTTCTACAGCTTCGGCTGGGAGTCGCTGCTGCTCGAAGTGGGCTTCCTCGCCCTGTTCCTGGGCAACGCCGCCACCGCCGCCCCGTTGGCGATCATGTTCCTGTTGCGCTGGGTCCTATTCCGCCTCGAGTTCGGCGCCGGGCTGATCAAGCTGCGGGGCGACGCCTGCTGGCGGGACCTGACCTGCCTCTACTACCACCACGAGACCCAGCCGATGCCCAACCCGCTGAGCCGCTGGTTCCACCACCTGCCCAAGCCGCTGCACCGGGTGGAGGTGGTGGGCAACCACGTCGCCCAGCTGATCGTGCCGTGGTTCCTGTTCGCTCCCGAACCGGTGGCGACGGTGGCGGCTCTGATCATCGTCATCACCCAGGGATGGCTGATGCTGAGCGGCAACTTCTCCTGGCTCAACTTCGTCACCATCGTGCTGGCCCTTTCGGCGGTGCAGGGGTCGCTGTGGTCACGGGTGTTGCCGTCGCAGCTACCTGCTTCGCCACCGGCGGCGCCTGCCTGGCACCGAGGCCTGGTCGTCATGGTGACCGCATTGGTGATCGTCCTGAGCTGGTGGCCCGTTCGCAACATGCTTTCCAAGGGCCAGAAGATGAACGCCTCCTTCAACCAATTGCACCTCGTCAACACTTACGGCGCCTTTGGCAGCATCACCCGCGTCCGCCACGAGATCATCATCGAAGGTACTGACGATCCCCATCCGGGGCGCGACACCGAATGGCGGCCGTACGAGTTCAAGGGCAAGCCCGGTGACCCCCGCCGCCGCGCCGCCCAGTTCGCGCCGTACCACCTTCGCCTCGACTGGCTCATGTGGTTCGCGGCGCTGTCCCCCGGCTACGCCGAAGGCTGGTTCAACGCGTTCGTCGGGAAGCTGCTGGAAGGGGACCGGGCCACGCTGCGGCTGCTGGCCGGCAACCCCTTCCCCGACCGCCCGCCGGCCATGGTGCGCGCCCGGCTGTACCGCTACCGGTTCACCACCTCCGAGGAACGACGGCAGGACGGGGCGTGGTGGCACCGCGAACTGATCGGCGACTTCCTCCCCCCGGTCCGGCTACCCGGCTGAGTTCGCCCGGAAAGGGACCATCGCTAACTGGGGCCGGAAAACTGGGCGCCGCGGTCGGCGGAGATGTGGCGGGCGGCGGGGTCGTCCTCGCCCTCGAAGCGGGCCAGCTCGGCCCGGCCGACCACATGCCAGTGGACCTCGTCGGGGCCGTCGGCCAGCCGCAGCGTCCGCTGGCCGGCGTACAGGCGGGCCAGCGGCGTCCACTGCGAGACACCGGTGGCGCCGTGGATCTGGATGGCCTCGTCGATGATCCGGCACACCCGCTCGGGCACCATGGCCTTGACCGCGCTCACCCACACACGCGCCTCGGCGTTGCCCAGGGTGTCCATCGCCTTGGCGGCGCGCAGCACCATGAGCCGCATGGCTTCGATCTCGATGCGCGCCTTGGCGATGGTCTCGGTGTTCTTGCCGAGCCGGGCCAGCGGCTTGCCGAACGCCTCACGGTTGAGGCCGCGGCGCACCATGAGCTCGAGGGCCCGTTCGGCCGCGCCGATGGAGCGCATGCAGTGGTGGATGCGACCGGGACCGAGTCGGACCTGGGATATCTCGAAGCCCCGCCCCTCGCCCAGCAGCATGTTGCTGGCCGGCACATGGACATCGTTGAACCGCAGGTGCATGTGGCCGTGGGGGGCGTCGTCCTCGCCGAAGACCTGCATGGGTCCGAGGATCTCGACGCCGGGCGTGTCCATGGGGACCAGGATCTGGGACTGGCGGCGGTGGGGCGGCCCGTCGGGGCTGGTCTCCACCATGGTGATCATCACCTTGCAGCGGGGATCGCCGGCGCCGGAGATGTAGTACTTCTCGCCGTTTATCACCCACTCGTCACCGTCCAGCACCGCCGAGGTGCGGATGTTGCGGGCATCGGAGGACGCCACGTCGGGTTCGGTCATGGCAAAGGCCGAGCGGATCTCGCCGTTCAGCAACGGTTCCAGCCACTGCTTTTTCTGCTCGGGAGTGCCGACCCGTTCGAGCACCTCCATGTTGCCGGTGTCGGGGGCGCTGCAGTTGAGGCACTCCGAAGCCAGCGGGTTCTTGCCCAGCTCGTTGGCGATGTAGGCGTAGTCGAGGTTGGACAGGCCCTGGCCGGTCTCGGCGTCAGGCAGGAAGAAGTTCCACAGCCCGTTGGCCTTGGCCTTGGCCTTCACCGTCTCGAGCAGTTCGAGCTGGCCCTCGCCGTAGGACCACCGCTCACGGCGCTGCTCGCCGAGGCGGTAGTACTCCTCGGTGATCGGGTCGACCTCGTTGGCGATGAACTCCTTGACCTGGTTGAGCAACGGCAGGGCGTGCTCGGACATGGAGAGGTTGAGAGCGTCATCGACGGGCTCGCCGGAGTGCATTCCCGGTCCAGGCATGGTGGTTCCTTCGGTTGCGGACGGTCGGCGTCCCAACCTACGCCCCCGTCGGATGCGGGGCGAAGGGCCCACATTCCTAGGGTGGCCGAGATGCAAGCCGCCCGGAATGGCCGACTGAGCTCGACGCCAGGGCCCCAGGAACGGTGATGGACACCCCGCGGGCCAAGTCCGCAATCAGGTCCGGACTCCGTCGATACCCCCGTCTCGGCGCGCTGCTGGATCGACGCCAGCCACTGGGGCCGACCGCGGCTGAGGTCGAACTCGAGTCGGTCAGTGAACAGCTCGCTGAACAGCTGGCCGAGTCTCGTCGTGACGCCGACGAACTGCGGGGCCGAGCAGGCTGGCTGGCCGAGCGGGTCGACGAGCTGGAGAAGGCCCGGATCGCAGTGGGCATGTTCCCACCTGGGCACTACTACTCCCCGATCCCCGCCGAGGAACGGTGGCGCCCCCGCCTCCGTGACCTGCGCGGTGTCGCCACTCCCGGCGTCGACCTGGCCACCGACCATCAGCTCAGCCGGCTCGACGAGCTGGCCCCGTTGCTGGCCGACGCCTCGTTCCCCCGCCGCGCCGAGGAGGCCGGTGCCAGAGGGTTCCGCTACCACCTGGACAACGATTTCTTCGGCGCCAGAGACGGGCTGCTGCTTCACGCCATGCTCCGCCAAGAGCCCCCGAAGCGCGTGATCGAAGTCGGGTCGGGGTTTTCCTCGGCGATGATGCTCGATACCGATGAACGGCACCTCGGCTCGGCGACCGAGTTCACCTTCATCGAGCCCTACCCCGACCGCCTCCACCGACTGCTGCGCGACAGCGATCGCTCCCGTGGGCGCATCCGCATCGTGGAGGAGACGGTCCAAGCCGTGCCCGACCGCGTCTTCAGCGAGCTCGAAGCCGGCGACATCTTGTTCATCGATTCGAGCCACGTCGTATCGACGGGCGGTGACGTCAACCGGCTGTTGCTCGAGCTGGTCCCAGCCCTGCCGGCGGGTGTGCGCGTCCACGTCCACGACATCTTCTGGCCCGTCGACTACCCGGAGGTCTGGCTGGAGGAAGGGCGTTTCTGGAGCGAGACCTACCTGCTCCACGCCTTGCTCATCGGCAACCGCGCCCTCAGCGTCGACGTGTTCACCAGCTACCTGTTCTGGACCCAGCACGACGAGGTCGCCCGCCGCGCACCGGCTTGGGACGCCATAGGTTCGGGTGGCGTGAGCATCTGGCTCCGCACCCGGGACTGAGCGTCGCGACCCAGGACGGTGAGCGACACCGTCGTTACACCTTCTTCAACGACCGGTGCGGCGGCGCCGGCAGTTCGACGGTGATCGGGTCGCCGGGGCGGACCTCCCCGCCGGCCGCCACCACGCCCATGATCCCGCCCTTGCGGACCAGTTCGCCGTCCTCGTCGCGATCGAGCACGGCCGCCATCAGGCCCGGCGCGAAGCCGTTGAGCTGGCCGCAAGGGTTGCGCAGACCGGTGACCTCGACCACCGCTTCGGCCCCCAGGTGCAACCGCGTGCCGGTGGGAAGGCTGAGCAGGTCGACCCCGCGGGTGGTGACGTTCTCACCCATGTCTCCCGGCCGTATCGAGTAACCGCCGGACGCCAGCTCGTCGTGCAGCTCGGCGTGGATGAGGTGCACCTGGCGGAGGTTGGGCTGCGTCGGGTCCTTGGCCACCCGGGACAGGTGCTGCACGGTCTTGCCGGCGTGGGCGTCGCCCTCCACGCCGAGACCGGCGACCAGACGGATCGAAGGGCGGGACGGCTTGGAGAAGCTGTGATCGTCGCTCCGGCTGACCGCCTCGACGACACCCGGTTCCTCCACGACCGCCGACCCTACGGTTCAGCCGGGTTGGTTCTCCAGGACTTTGTAGGGCCGGCAGACCTCGCCCCGCAGCGAGGGGCAAGGGGCATAGCCGGGCGTGGGGGTGACCGTGCCGACCGGCAGCGTTGGGAGCACCAATGAGGACGCCATGGTCGGGGTGCGCGACACGTATTGGCGGGCGTTGGGCTTGCCGTAGTCGGGGTTGTCGAAGAACCAGTACGGCAAGTCGCCGCCGGGCGTGTTGATCTGGACCCGCAGGCGCGAACCCTTCCTCAGCACCGCCGACACGGGGAAGATCGGCACCTTCACCTCGGTGAACCGTCCCGCCGGCAACGGCTGGTAGTCCGCCTTGGTGAAGGTCTCGTTGATCTGGAACTGGTTGGACGTGGCCGCGTCCACCTTGCGGTCACCGGCGCGCAGCAGGCCGTTCTGCAGGCGGAACTCGGTGCCGTCGGGGGTGACCTCGCTGAGCACGACCTCGATGCCGGCGTCGGTGGCGTCGCTCTTGAACCACAGGTCGGCGTAGCCCGGCCCAGCGATGGTGGTGTCCTGGGTCAGCGGCTCGGTCAAGTACGAGAGGCCCTTGCCCGGGGCGGTGTCCTGCCACGGCAGCTTCACCATGGGTGTCTGGAAGTTGTAGTTGGCCTTGCTGGCGTAACCGACCATGCCGATGTCAGGGTCGAACCGGTAGGAGTCGGCGCCCCCCGCTCCGGTGGGCTTGGCGTCGGCCAGCACGCCCTTGTCGCCCATGTACCACGTCGACGCCGAAATGCCCTTCGGTGGCCAGGAGTCGAAGGTGGCCTCGTAGCGGGGCAGTTGCTTGCCGGGCACTGCCGGGTCGCCGTCACCCATCTCGTAGCGGACGGTCACCTTCGGGTCGGCCTTCCACCGGGCCAGGGCGGCGTCGTACTGGTCGGGGGCGAGGTCGGCGAAGCGGTCCGGGGTGAACTCCAACTGTGCGCCGAAGGCATCCTTGAACAGCGCCGGCGCGCCGGCCCGCACCACGTCAGGCAGCTTGGGGACGGTGTGGTCGACGTAGATGGACAGGAACTCGGCCCAGCGGCTCAGGTTGATCGGCAGGTATCCGTCTGGATGGTGGCCGTTGAACAGCACGAAGTGGGCGTCGGCGCTCTTGGTGAAGTTGCCGAGCATGGTGGCGAACCTGGGGCCGGTCTGCTCGTCCTGCCACGCCCCGGTCAGGTACACGGGCACCTCGATGTCCTTGACCAGCCGCGACAGGTCCCGGGCGTTCATGGCATCGGGGCGGAACTCGAGCGACTCGGAGAACTTCTGGAAGTCGATGTTCTGGCTGCGCAGCTGCTGGTTGGCCTGGCAAATCTTGTCGCCGGCCTTGATCCGCTGTCCGACCCAGTTCTGACCGCCGGCGGAGGCCTCCTTGTCCCGCTCCTGCAGCCACTGCTTGGTGAACCCGGCGTTGTAGATCCCGCCGGGCCACGACATCTTCCACGGGTCCTCGATCACCGACAGGGGCGTGATGGCGCTGAGGCTGGGCGGGCGGGTGGCAGCTACGTACAGCTGAGCGATGCCCGAGTACGAGAGGCCCACCATGCCGACCTTGTGCCCCTTGACCCACGGCTGACGGGCGATGGTCTCGATCATGTCGTAGCCGTCGGCCTGTTGGGCGGGGTTGAAGACGTCGAACACCCCCCCGGAGCAGGCGGTGCCGCGCATGTTGACGCCGACGGTGGCGTAGCCCAGGGCGTTGGCGATCATGGAACCGGGCTGGGGGCTGTCGGGGTTCGAGACGCCGTAACCCGAGTACTCGACCACCGTCGGGTACGGGCCGGGCCCGTAGATGCCGGGGTCGGGCAGGTGCACGACCGTGCTCAGCCTCACGCCGTCGCGCACGGTGATGTAGCTGAACCCGTCGGCCGGTTTGGCGGCGGGGTCCTTCGGCTTGCCGCCCACGATGGCGTAGGCCACCGACTTGAGCTGCTGGCCGTCGTACAGCGACGTTGGCGGGTGGTCGTCACGGCCGAGCACGTCGAAGGGCTTGGTGACCGCCACCGGATCGGCGCTCTCGTCGCGGATCGTGTAACCGCGCCCTTTCTGGAGCGTCGTCCCGCTGGTGGTGGGCGGCGCGTCCCCGGTGCCGGTCACGATGGTCGTGTAGTCGTGCGGGATGTAAGCGAAGACGGCCTGGCCGCGGGCATCGGCCACCTCGGTCAGCAGCTTGTGGCCGCCGACGTCGACCAGGGTGAGCTTGGCCTTGGCGGCGGCTCCGGTGACGGTGGCCGACTCGACGCCGCCCACCACCTTGAACGAGGCGGTGGTCGTCTTCCCACCGCGGTCGACCTTCGGGTGGCCTTTGGCGTGGTCACCCGCCGCCGAACCGCCCTTGCCGCTCGAACTGCACGCCGCCGCCAACAGCGCCAGCGCCAGTAGGGCAACCAAGACCCTTTGCCCTCGTACACCAGTGTTCACGGTCTCCCCCGGCTCACGCACGCGCTCAGGGTAGGCGCCGGCCGCCAGGACCGCTCGGGCCACCAAGATCTATCCACGACTACCGTCGAGCGGGTGCCTGCCGTTCGCTTCCACGGCTCGACTGGGGCGGCGGCTGTCGAGCACTTCGACCAGACCGGCTGGCTGCTGGTCGACACCCTCGACGCCGCCGGCGTGTCGGCGCTCCGCTCCTGGATCGACGCCATCGCCGCTTGGCCCGATGAAGGCGGCGGCTGGTTGCACCACCGGGAGCAGACCGTGCTCGGGCCGGCGCTGTGCCGCAGCGAGAACCTGATCCCGTTCCACGACGGGCTGCGGCGTCTGCTGACCGCCGGAACCATGCCGGAGACGGCCACCGCTCTGCTGGGTGAACCGGCCGTGCTGTACAAGGAGAAGGTCAACTACAAGCTGCCCGGTGGTGCCGGCTACGCCCCTCACCAGGATGCGCCCGCCTACCCGTTCGTCGACACGCACGTTTCGTGCATGGTCGCCATCGATGACGCCACCGAGGCCAACGGGTGCTTGGAGGTAGCCAGTGGCCAGCACGCCGAAGTGCTGCCCACCGACGACCGCGGCCGCATCCGCAGTGACATTGCCGCCACCCTCCTATGGGAGCCGGTCGAGGTGCGGGCCGGCCAGGCTCTGTGGTTCCACTCCCGCACCCCTCATCGCAGCGGACCCAACCGATCCGACCGCCCCCGCCGGGCCCTGTACCCCACCTACAACGCCGCGTCGCAAGGTGACCTGCGGGCTGACTACTACCGGCGGAAGCGGACCGAACTGTCAGGGCGAGATGGGGGCGGCGGCGTCACCGTGTCGTTGATCGGCGACTTCGAGGGGCGGGCGGTGCGGTGAGAGCGCCGGCGGCTTCGGTGGAGGAGCTCTTCGACCTCTACGACCGCTGGGGATCGGACCCCTACGACGAGGAGCTCAGCCAGCGTGACCATGCGCTGCAGACAGCGGCGCTGGCGGCCGCCGAAGGGGCGGGCACGGACCTGGTGGCGGCGGCGCTACTGCACGACGTCGGCCACCTGCTGGTGCTGGCCAACCGACTGGGTTCTCGCAACCAGGAACCGTCCGACCGGGACCTCGCCCATGAGGCCACCGGCGCCGCCTGGCTGACTGGGCTGTTCCCGGCCACGGTCACAGGGCCCATCGCCCTGCACGTAAGGGCCAAGCGCTACCTGTGCGCCACCGATCCCGACTACCTCGAGTCCCTGTCAGCCGGCTCGACCCGCAGCTTGCACCGCCAAGGCGGCCCGTTGAGCCGGGATGAATCGGTCGCCTTCGAGGCCAACCCCGGCTGCGACGCCGCCGTCCGCCTGCGGCGCTGGGACGACCGCGGCAAGGTCGACGGGATGGAGCTGCCACCCCTGGACCGGTACCACAGGATCGTCGAAGCGGCCACTGCGCCGCCGCCGTAGAGCCGAATCGAGAACCCCTCGGGGTGTTACCGGCAACCGAACAGACTCGTAACCTCCAGCCATGCCCGACGCGACGATCAACGGCATCCGCATCCACTACCAACGGTCCGGCTCGGGGCGGCGCGTCCTGTTCCTGAACGGTTCCGGTGCCTCGCTGGCTGGCGCCGCCCTGCTGCTGACACCGTTCGCCGAGCGGTTCGACCTGCTGGCCCACGACCAGCGCGGCCTCGGGCTGACCGACGTCCCGCCCGGCCCGTACACCATGGCCGACTACGCCGCTGATGCTGCCGGCCTCATGGACCACGTCGGCTGGGAGTCGTGCGCGGTGGTCGGGATCAGCTTTGGCGGGATGGTGGGCCAGGAGCTGGCCGTAACCTGGCCCGAGCGCGTCGAGCAGCTGGCGCTGCTGTGCACCTCACCCGGTGGGGATGAGCACGCGTCGTTGCCCCTGCACGAGCTGGCCGAGCTCAGCGCCGACGAGCGGGCGGCCCGCCAGCCTCTGCTCACCGACACCCGGTTCACCCCCGAGTGGCTGGCCAGCCACGACAGCGACCGCAACCTGGTCGAGCTGATGGGCCGGCGCGCCACGGGACCCGTCGACGCCGAGCAACAACGGGGCCAGCTCGAACAGCTCGCCGCCCGAGCCGACCACGACGTGCTCGACCGGCTGGGCAAGATCAACTGTCCCACGCTGGTGGCGGCCGGCCGCTTCGACGGCATCGCCCCGGTGCCCAACGGTGAAGCCATCGCCGCCCGCGTCGCCGGCGCCGAGTTCCGCACCTACGAGGGCGGTCACCTGTTCGTGGTCCAGGACCCGACGGCGTTGCCCGACGTGCTCGACTTCCTCGACGGTTGAGATCCGAAACGCTCCCGGAGCTGTTCCGCCGGCGGTGGCCGGCCGATCCCTCCGCCGTTCTGGCCGAAGTCCCCGGCGGGCCGGAACTTTCCTACGGCGGGGCCGAACGTCTGAGCGGCGTCTACGGCTCGGCGTTGCGCCACCTCGGGGTGGCCAAGGGTGATCGGGTCGCGGCGCAGGTGGTCAAGTCGCCCGAGGTGCTGGTCCTCTACCTGGCCTGCCTCCGGCTGGGAGCGGCCTTCCTGCCCATGAACACCGCTTACACCGCCGAGGAGGTCGCCTACCTGGTCGGTGACGCCGAGCCGGCGGCGTTCGTCCACGACCCCGGCCGGACGGAGCTTCCCGCCGGGCCGGCGGCCGTCACCCTTCAGGACCTGGCGTCGCTCGACTCGGGCGCGGCCTTCGATGACGAGCCCATCGGCCCTGACGACCTGGCCGCGCTGCTCTACACCAGCGGCACCACCGGCCGGCCCAAGGGCGCCATGCTCACCCACCGCAACCTGGCTTCCAACGCCGCCACCTTGCACCGGGCGTGGGGCTTCGGCCCCGATGACGTGTTGCTGCACGCCCTGCCGCTGTTCCATGCCCATGGCTTGTTCGTGGCCGCCCACTGCGTGCTGGCCAACGGGACCGGCATGGTGCTGCTGCCCAAGTTCGACGCCGACGAGGTGGTAGCCGCCCTCCCCCGCTGCACCGTGTTCATGGGCGTGCCCACCCACTACGCCCGCCTGCTGGAGAACACCGGGTTCACGCCGGAGGCGTGCTGTTCCCTGAGGCTGTTCGTGTCCGGCTCGGCTCCGCTGCCGGCCGCCACCCATCAGCGGATCCGCGAGAAGACGGGACAGGCGGTGCTCGAGCGTTACGGCATGACCGAGACGGCGATGATCACCTCGAACCCGCTCCACGGCGAACGGCGGCCGGGCACCGTCGGGCCGGCGTTGCCCGGGGTGGAGGTGCGGGTGGCCGGCGCCGAAGCTGCCGGTCACGTCGGCGGCGTCGAGGTGCGCGGGCCCAACGTGTTCGCCGGTTACTGGGGCCGGCCGGGCCTCAAGGAGTCCGAGTGCACCGCTGACGGGTGGTTCCGCACCGGCGATCTCGGCATGTTCGACGGCGACGGCTACCTGACCCTGGTTGGTCGTTCCAAGGATCTGGTCATCACCGGTGGCTTGAACGTGTACCCGAAGGAGGTGGAGGCGGTGCTCGACGGGTTGGCCGGTGTGGCCGAGAGCGCGGTGATCGGCGTGCCCGACCCCGACTTCGGCGAGACGGTGGTGGCCGTGGTCGTGGCCGTCGCCGGCGCCGAACTCGACCCGGTGACGATCCGGACCGAGGCCCGCCAGCACCTGGCCGGCTTCAAGGTGCCCAAGGCCGTCCACGTCGTCGACGAGCTTCCCCGCAACGCCATGGGCAAGGTGGAGAAGGCGAAACTACGGCAGCGTTTCGCCTGACCCGATCCTCGAACTGGTGGGCTGGTCTGCCACTCCTGCGTTCGGGCCGGCGCCGTAGGCTCAGCCCGTGACCGACACCACCACCGCCACCTCAGTCTCCGAACGGACTGGCGAGCCCATCATCCGCATCTCTGATCTCACCAAGGTGTACGCCGGCACGGACTTCAAGGCGGTCGACGGGTTGAGCCTGGACGTCTATCCCGGCGAGATCTTCGGACTGCTCGGGCCCAACGGTGCCGGCAAGACGACCACCGCCGGCATGCTCACCACCAGGGTGATCCCCACCTCTGGCACGGTGCACGTCGGCGGCGTCGACGTGGTGGCCCAGCCGGCGCTCAGCAAGCAGCTAACCGGGGTGGTGAGCCAGCAGAACACCCTCGACCGCCAGCTCGACGTGGCCGAGAACCTCTACTTCCATGGTCTGCTGTTCGGCATCCCCGCCAAGGAGTCCCGCCAGCTAGCCGCCGACCTGCTGGAGAAGTTCCACCTGAGTAAGTGGGCCAAGGCGTCGGTCTACGCCCTGTCCGGCGGCATGGCCCAGCGCCTGATGGTCGCCCGGGCGATCATGCACCGGCCGGCCGTCCTGTTCCTCGACGAGCCCACCGCCGGCCTTGACCCTCAGAGCCGTCTAGCGCTGTGGGACATCCTGGGCGAGCTCAACGCCGAGGGCCAGACCATCCTGCTCACCACCCACTACATGGAAGAGGCCGATCAGCTCTGCGGCCGGGTGGCGATCATGGATCACGGCCGGATCCTGGCACTCGACACCCCAGCCAAGCTCAAGCGCCTGGTCCGGGCCGACACCATCGTCACCATCAAGCTGGACGGCCGCGTCGACGGTCTAGCCGAGCGGTTCGAGCAGCAGCTCGAAGGCGTCACCAAGGTCCGCCCAGTCGAAGATGGCCTCGAAGTGCACACCAGCGGCGCCGACCGGCTTGTTCCCCGGGTGGTGTCGGTGGCCGAGTCCGGCGGTTTCGACATCATCGACCTGTCGGTCAGCGAACCGACCCTCGAGAACGTGTTCATCAACCTCACCGGCAAGGAGCTGCGCGACTGATGGCCGCCCCCACCGCCTCCCCGACACCCATGACGCCCGACGGGCGCACCGGCACCCTGGCCCACGCCCCCGCCGGTGGCGCCCCGCACGACATCGCCACCACCCCCACCCGCTCCACCATCGCGGCCAGCAAGACCGCCTTCGTCGCCCTCATCCGGCGTGACCTGACCGTGTTGCGCAAGAACATCCCAGAGTTCGTGACCCGCACGCTGGTCCAGCCGTTCCTCCTGGTGTTCGTGTTCCTGTACGTATTCCCTTCCATCGGCCAGGGCGTCGGCGGCGGCGGCGGAGCCAAGGCGGCTTCCGGCTTCGCCACCGTGCTGGTACCGGGAGTGGTGGCCATCTCCATCATGTTCCAGGGCATCCAAGCGGTGGCCATGCAGCTCAGCCAGGAGTTCGGCTTCACCCGCGAGATCGAGGACCGGGTGCAGGCGCCGTGCCCCATCTGGCTGGTGGCCGTAGCCAAGGTGGTGTCCGGCGCCGTGCAGGGGGTGCTGGCTGCGCTGATCGTGTTCCCCATCGCCGCCGTGGTCCACGCCAAGGGCGTTTCGGCCCACCTGTCGGTGCACTGGTGGATCGCTCTGACCCTCATCCCCCTGACCTGCGTGGCCATGAGCGCCATGGGCCTCTTGCTGGGCACCAAGTTCGAGCCCCGCAACATCGGGCTCATGTTCGGTTTCGTGGTGCTGCCCATCACGTTCCTGGGAGGCACCTACTACCAGTGGACGCGCCTGTCGCCGATCACCATCGGGAGCTTCCACTGGCTGCAGACCCTGGTCCTGATCAACCCGCTCATCTACGTGGCCGAAGGGCTGCGTGCCGGCTTCACCCAAGCCAGCCACATGCACCTGTACATCATCTACCCGGTGATCATCGGGTTCTGCGCCCTGTTCCTGTCCCTGGGCATCAAGGGGTTCCGCAAGCGCGTCCTCAGCTGACCCGACGGGGAGGTGGCGACAGCAACACTTGTCTGACGCGCACCGCCGGAGCACGATGCCGCGCTCGAGGACGCACCCGCAGTCTGCACACTCGATCTCCATCGAGATCACAGTACCGATGGGGTCGTCCTGTCCGGAGTCGTGGAGTGCTCTTGCTGCGGTGAGGAACGAGACCCGGCGACGATGGCGGCGTTGAGCTGCCACGCCGACGTGAAGTTGTGCAGCGCGTGTGTCGGCTGGCTGCGCGAGAAGCTGGGCCTGCTCGACGTCACCCCGACCCTGCCCGCGGTCGACATGAACCAGTCCCTGGAGTTCTACGAGGCCGCTGGCTTCGATGTCCAGGTCTACGAAGGGGCGGGTTTGCGTTCGTGCGTCACCTCGATGAGAGCGTCTTTGACCTCGGCCTCGAACCTGAGATGAGCCCGGCGGCCAACAAGGCGGGGTGTTACGTCATCGTCCCGGTGCCCGACGAGTGGCACCTCACGTTCACCGACCTCGGGTGCTCGGTCACCGAGCTCCGCGACGAGTGCTGCGGGATGCGCGAGTTCACGCTCACTGACCCGAGCGGAAACAACCTGCGATTCGGCCACTCGATCTGACCATCCAAGGCCCAACGGGGTGTCCCCGTGGTGCCGCTCGGTGCCGGCCGCCTACCCGGCGGTCGGGGGCAACTCGGTACGTCGTTCCGGAGTGATGGCCTCGGCGGCTGCGCGGTTCATCGCTGGCAATATGCGTGCGCCAGCGAAGCGCAGTGTGCGAGTGTGGAATGTGTGGGCGAAGCCCGGCTGATCCTCACCTGCGGGTTGCCCGGGGCGGGAAAGACCACTCTCGCAAGGCAGGTAGCCGCAGAGCGGAGCGCGTTGCGCCTCACGCAAGACGAATGGCTCATCGCCCTCGGCTCCAACCCCTGGGACACGGCGACCCGGGAAAAGGTCGACAACGAACTCTGGCGGCTCGCCCAAGACGTTCTAGTCCTCGGGCTAAGCGTCGTCCTCGATTTTGGGCTCTGGGCGCGCGCCGAACGTGACGAGATGCGATCCGCCGCTCGTGACCTTGGTGTCGGCGTCGAACTGCACTACCTCGACGTACCTATAGACGAACTCTGGCAACGCATCGAGGCCAGGAACTCCGAGCCACCCTGGAACAGCTATCCGATGCACCGCGTCGACCTGGACAGGTGGCTACCCCTCTTTCATGCGCCCGATGCTGCCGAGCTTGCGTTATTCGACCCGACGCCAGACTCAGACTGAGACGACGAACAGAGACCGCGGCTCCGTGGAACATCCGCGTCACGCTGCCAGCGGCTCGCCAGAACTGCCTCGGCGCCAGGGGGCGAGCCTGGCTTTGCGCCAGAACGCGCACACAGATCGCCGTGATGCTCACCCGGCGTTTCGGGACAGTCGCCTGTCGGAGCGATCAAGGTTGCCATTCGTAGCGGACATCTGGAGCGCCTTCTTCGTTGGCACCAGGCGTCGAGCCTGTCGCGACGAAACCGTGGAGCTCATAGAAACGTCGAGCGCCGCTGTTCGCCTCGAATGTCCAGAGCTTGAGCTCGTCGGGTCGCTCCCGCTTCGCAATGGCGATCAGTTGCGAGCCGATGCTGTTCCCGCAGTGCTCGGGGTCGACGTAGAGCTGCTCGATCCAGTCGCCATCCAGTACGAGCAGCGCCACCACACCACCGTTCGCTTCCGCTACCCAAACCTCTTGTTCCGAAAGCATGACACGCTCGAAGTAGTCGTGGACGTCATCGTCGCTGTGCACGGGCGGCGGAATCTGGGGAGCGGACGCGGTTCTCGATCGAAGCCACACGCTGGCGACGGCCCCGGCATCGGCGACATGGGCGCGTCGGATCTCCACTGGCACATCACCCATGAATTAGGCGTTAGGGGGCAGGCGCAGCCGCCGAGGACGATGAATCGCCAAGGCGGTGCCCCCCGCTGCCAGACCGATCAAGACACCGACGAAGGCCGAGGGAAGACCTAGCTCCAACACTGCGAACCAGGCCGTAGGAGGATACGCGAACAGGCCAATGACCAAACCGATGAAGCCACCGACACAACCAGCAACCATCGCGCCAATAGCGGCCCACCTGAGAGGCAGCGCCAGGCCATCGCAAACCTTTGAGAGTGCTCCCATTCTACCGTCGTGGCCCCGCACGTGAACAGGATCGCACGAGCGTGCAACGGCCGCACCCCGCACCGGCGATCGGGACGCCCTCGTACCGGCCGAATGCGAGGCTGGCGCACATGAGCGACGAACTCGTCTACTCCTGGCGCGACTCCATCACCGACGACGAGATGGTCGAGTTGGTCGTCTCCCATCGCGGTCGACCGGAAGTTGGCTGGTGGGGCCGGATCCGGCCGCACAGTCTCGGCTGGGTGACAGCGCGCACGAAAGACGGCGTTCTCGTCGGGTTCGTCAACATTGCCTGGGACGGTGGAGACCACGCGTTCCTGCTCGACACCAAAACGCGCGGCGACTGGCAGCGTCGTGGTGTTGCCACCGAACTGGTCAGCCGCGCCGCCCAGCACGCGATAACGGCGGGGTGCGAGTGGCTCCACGTCGACTTTGACACCGACCTTCGTCCTTTCTACTTCGATGCATGCGGCTTCCGGCCGACAGACGCAGGGCTGATACATCTGAAGTCGCTCGAGTGACTGCTTGCGGAGCCGGCGTTGTGTGACACCGTTCGGTCGCCGTGCTGATCCGTCATGATGGATGGCGTGCTCGTGGTTGTGAGCGGTCTTCCCGGATCGGGCAAGAGCGCGCTGGCTGATGCCATCGGCCAACGGCTTGGCGCCCCTGTGTTATCGGTCGACCCGATCGAGGCGGCCATCTGGCGCAGCGGCATCTCGCCCTCGTTCGAGACCGGCGTCGCCGCCTACGAGGTTGCAGCTGTTCTGGCCGAGCGCCACCTTCGGCTGGGCCTCACCGCCATCGCCGACGCAGTGAACTCGCTGGAAGTCGCTCGGCGGATGTGGCGACGGGCCGCGAACCGAACGGGGTCGCCGATGCGTGTCATTGAGGTCATTTGCAGTGACATCGATGTTCATCGCAAACGGCTGGCGAACCGCGCCCGCAACATCGACGGCTTTCCGGAACCGTCATGGGAGCAGGTCCTGGCCAGACGGGACGAGTGGGAGGACTGGGCGGACGACCATCTCGTGCTCGACACTGTTCAGCCACTCGCCGTCAACGTCGAGCGCGCCGTGAACCATGTCAGGCCGTGATGGCTGACACCCCACCGACCCGGTGATCGGGGACACCCGGATTCGCGGTGCACTCGATCGGGGTCACAGGTCGTCTCCGCCGTTCCGGTGTGTCGGAGGTGTCAAAGTGTGCTCAACCTGGAGGCTCGTCTGAGCCGCCTCCTGGGTGGCGACAGCACCATCGCCC